>JFJP01012173.1_pt1 | contig 24018 bp, 14 predicted proteins | sample 431651 | NCBI WGS metagenome assembly JFJP01 (sample SAMN02602958, study PRJNA72255) | Microbial mat metagenome, whole genome shotgun sequencing project. | biome: fresh water; feature: sink hole; material: water; isolation source: purple microbial (photo- and chemosynthetic) mats found in...
GCTGAGTGCGTTGGCTTGGTAGAGGTATTGGATGTCAATAAAGCCACCCTGAACTTATATGGAGCTGCCAGCAAAGAGGATCTCGTCAAGAATTTGGCAGATAGTCTCCCTGAAGCAGGAAATGAATATTTCCGTGATGAATTGGTGTTGATTGCTTCTGGTATGTTACATTTCGAAATGGAAATGATTGCCCAGACTCTGAACGGAAAAATGATCACGATCAATTTGAACTGGGCGGTCATCCCTGGATATGAAAGTAACCTTTCCAGGGTTATTGTATCGATCATGGATATTACCGAACGCAAGCAGGCAGATTCGGCATTGCACAAATCTGAAGAACAATATCGGACCTTGTTTGATCGCATGATGGATGGAATCTACCGTAGCACACATGCGGGAAAATTTGTGGATGTGAACCCTGCCATGGTGAAAATGTTTGGGTTTTCAAGCAAGGAAGAAATGTTGGCTGTTGATATCAAAAGAGACCTGTATTTTGCGCCTGAAGAAAGAGGCAGTCACGTTTTGGATACGGGTCAGGAAGAAGTCGACGTGTACCGTATGCGGCGCAAAGACGGAACTGAAATTTGGGTTGAAGATCACGGGTATTATGTGCACGACGAGAAGGGTGACATCCTGTACCATGATGGAATGTTGAGGGATATTACGGGGCGTAAACTGGCGGAAGAAGCAGTCACGAACAGTGAGAAACGCTTCCGCGCTCTCATCGAGAACGGACGGGACAATATTTCACTTCTGGCAGCTGATGGAACCCTGCTATGGGAAAGTCCTTCCACTGTTCATACCCTGGGTTACACATCAGATCAATTCGTTGGGCGCAACCTGTTTGAATTGATCCACCCGGATGATAAAGACCCCGCTCGTAACATGCTGTTACAGGTTACCCGGCAGCCGGGAATCAGTCATGATGGTGTATTCCGCCTGCTGCATAGCGAAGGGTCGTGGAACTGGATTGAAGCAACAATTACCAACCTGCTCCATGAACCCAGTGTTCATGCTATTGTTATTAACTATCGTGACATCACGGAGCGCAAACGTGCAGAGCAGGCTTTGAAAGAGGCGCATGATCGAATTTTACTGGTTTTTGATAGTATCCCAGCCGATGTCTATGTGGCCGACATGAGGACCTATAAAATCCTGTTCATGAATCAGCACATGTGCAACAGCTTCGGGGATGGTCTGGTCGGAAAAATATGCTGGCAGGTATTTCGAGGTGCATCTGGTCCATGTTCTCATTGCACAAATGACCAATTGATTGATTCACAGGGCAATCTTACGGGAGGGGTAACCTGGGAGGGACAAAATCCAATCAATCAGCGCTGGTACACAAATTATGATCGTGCCATCCGCTGGATCGATGGAAAACTTGCCCGCGTACAGATATCGGTTGATATAACCGGGCGGAAACAGGCTGAAGATGATCTGCGCCGCGCCAAGGAAACACTTGATACCGCTCATCAGGAACTTGAAAAATCCTTTATGCGTGAACAAAAATTGGCGCATATCGATGAGCTGACCGGTATTAACAATCGACGGTCATTGTTTGAGCTTGCCGGGCACGAGTTCAATGTTGCCATTCGTTATCGTCCGCCGCTGTCAATATTGATGTTTGACATTGACCATTTCAAACACCTGAACGATTCTTTAGGGCATGCCATGGGGGATCAGGTATTGAAACGTATCACGCAAACTATTTGCGAAAGACTTCGCTCTGCTGACATTATCGGACGTTACGGAGGCGATGAGTTTGTTATCCTATTGCCTCAATCCAATTCGCAGGAGGCGCAATCCCTGTCCGCCCGTATTCACGCCAGCATCGCTGCCATCCAGATAGACACTGACAAAGGCCCGTTAGCTGTTACCGTTAGCATCGGTATTGCACAAACGATCCACGATGAGTCGCAGCCTGATACGGTGGAGAAACTCTTCCTGCGCGCTGATCAAGCTTTATATGCAGCCAAGCAAGCCGGTCGCAACCGCACCGTCGTCTTTGAGGAAATAACCCATCCTCTATGACGGTGGAAGAATTTCTAAAAATGACCAGGATAACAGGGTATTGTTGAAGGAATGTTCTTATGAGCCATTATGATAAAAAAGAAAAACGCGCACTGGCTGTATATGTCTCCATTTTCCTTCTTCTGGTGTTGGGCATTGCCATGGGTGGGCACGTGTCTTACCGAAATTTTGAAGAGGAATTTCGCCATCAGGCAGAGATGCAGGTTTCTGCCATCGCTGAACTGAAATCAAACCAGCTTGCAGACTGGCGTAGGGAGCGCTTTGTGGATGCGCAGTCTTTTTATCGTAATTCGGTCTTCTCAGGTTTGGTGGAACGCTATTTTAATAATTCACAGGATTCCGATGCTCGGATGCAGATTTACTCCCGCCTGGAGTATCAGCAATCCTATGCCGGTTACGAAAGAATATGCCTGTTGGATGAGACGGGTGTTTTAAGGTTTTCCATACCTGTCGGACCTGCTGTGGTAAACGAGTGTCAGGTTAAGGATGCCGCTGCAGTCTTGAAATCCCGTGAGATCTCTTTTTTGGATATTAAACGTGATGACTCTGTAAATGGGGAGCTATACATTTCCATTTTTGTCCCTGTCTTTTCAGCTCAAAACTCCCATGATCCCCTGGGTGTGCTTGTTTTCCGGGTTGATCCTGAAACATATCTTTTTCCATTCATTAATCACTGGCCCATCCCCAGTGATACTGCCGAGACCCTGCTTGTCCGCCGGGACGGGGAGGATGTGCTATACCTGAACCAACTCCGCTTTGAACCGGATGCGGCTTTGAAGCTGCGCATACCTCTGACAGAAAGTCAACTTCCAGCCGTCAAAGCAGTGCTCGGGCAGACTGGGCTTGTTGAAGGGCTGGATTATCGTGGAAAATTGGTTTTGGCTGACGTGCGTCCTGTTCCTGATTCTCCCTGGTTCATGGTCTCCAAAGTGGATGTTGACGAAGTGTATGCGCCTTTGCGGGAAAGGTTATGGCAAACCCTGCTCATTGTTGGTCTGGCCATTCTTGTGGCGGGTGCGGGGTTGGCGTTGGTCTGGCGGCAGCAGCGGGTACTTTCCTATCGCGCAAAGGCTGGGGTTACCGAAGCTTTGCGCGCAAGCGAGGAAAAGTTCCGTAAGGCGTTTATCCTCAGCCCTGATTCCATTAACATAAATCGTTTAAGTGATGGCATGTATGTCTCAATTAATAATGGGTTTACCAAGATCATGGGCTACACCCCCGATCAAGTGATCGGAAAAACTTCGCTTGAATTGAATATATGGGTTGACCCGCAGGATCGAAAAATGCTGGTGGACGGGTTGAAGAAAAAAGGCGAAGTGGAAAACCTTGAAGCGCGTTTCTGCGCCAGCAATGGGGATATCAAATATGGATTAATGTCTGCCTCGATATTGGAACTGAACGGAATTCCGCATATTATCAGCATCACCCGCGATATTACCGGGCGTAAACAGGCGGAGGATGAGTTACGCGAGAGTGAGGAAAACTTATCCATCACGCTTCATTCCATTGGCGATGGTGTCATTTCTACCGATAAAGATGGCTTGATCGTTGGCATGAATCCGGTTGCTGAAAAATACTGTGGTTGGGCATTGACAGACGCCAGGGGAAAGCCCCTGACCAGGGTATTCAATATCATTAATGCTGAAACAAGGGAAAAGATCGCAGACCCGGTTGCAAAAGTCATGGTAAGCGGGCAGATTGTTGGGTTGGCAAACCATACCGTGCTGATTTCCCAAAATGGCACCGAATATCAAATTGCCGACAGCGCCGCCCCGATCAAGGATAAAAACGGTGGGGTCACAGGGGTGGTTTTGGTCTTTTCTGATGTGACAGAAAAATATAATGCCACTGAAAAGATAAGGGAAAGCGAGGCAAATTTTTCGGATATATTTCAAACGGTTTCTGATGGAATAGCCTATGCCGCGCTCAACGGAGAGGTGCTTTCCATTAACAACTCCCTTGAGAAAATTCTTGAAATTCCCAGGGACCAGATTGTTGGTCAGAATCTTCTGGGTCTGTCAAATACCCTGTTATCTGGGGCCATAATCAACAAAGTACTTCCTGTCGTTATGCGCCTTGTCCAGGGAAGGGATATTCAACCATTTGAGGTTGAATATAAAGACAAAGTTTTGGAGGTGACTGCCACCATTAATCGAACTTCAGGACGGTTGACAGGGGTGGTACGTGACATCACAGAGCGCAAGCGGGCAGAGGAAAGATTGGAGCAATTCTTCTCGGTTAATCTAGACCTATTGTGTGTCACCGACCTTGCTGGTAATTTCATCAAGGTAAACAAGGCGTGGGAAGTGATCCTTGGATATTCAGTATCCGAGATTGAACATCGCAAATTCCTGGAATTTGTCCACCCTGAAGATATGGATTCAACACTTGCTGCCATGGCAACTCTGGAAAACCAGGAACAGGTGTTAAATTTTGTAAATCGCTATCGCTGCCTGGATGGCTCTTATCGATTTATTGAATGGCGGTCTCAGCCGTCGGGAAACTTAATTTACTCTGCAGCCCGGGATATTACGGAACGCAAACAAACCGAGGAATCCCTGCGCGAAAGTGAAGAAAAAATGCATAGCATCTTTCGGGTTGCTCCGACCGGTATTGGGGTAGTCAGGGATCGGGTACTTTCTGAAGTCAATCCCCTTATCTGTGAAATGACAGGTTACTCGAAGGAGGAATTGACTGGACAAAGCGCCAGAGTTTTATACCAGACACAGGAGGAATTCGAATGGGTCGGGCGCGAGAAGTATAAACAGATTGCCGAAAAAGGAAGTGGAGTTGTTGAAACAAAATGGCAGAAAAAAGATGGCTCCATCGTTGATATTCTTCTCGCGTCCACCCCGATCGACCTTGCAGATATTTCCAGGGGAGTGACATTTACCGCCCTCGACATTACCGAGCGCAAACGGGCGGAAGAGGCTTTGGAAAAAAGAATAATTGCACTTACCCTGCCATTGGAAAATGCAGGAAGTATTACATTTACTGATCTCTTTAACCTTGAGGATATTCAACGAATACAGGATGATTTTTCAATGGCAACAGGTGTGGCATCCATTATCACTCAAGTTGATGGAACGCCAATTACTGTTCCAAGTAATTTTTGTAGGTTGTGTAACGATGTAATTAGGAAAACAGACAAGGGATATGCAAACTGCCTTAGATCAGACGCAGCCTTGGGTCAACCAAATCCTCAAGGTCCCATGATTCAGCTTTGTATGAGTGGCGGATTATGGGACGCAGGTGCCGGTATTTCCGTTGGCGGAAAGCATATTGCCAACTGGTTAATCGGTCAGGTGCGCGATGAAACACAGACAGAAGAGAAAATGCTCCAATATGCAAGGGAAATTGGAGCGAATGAGCAGGTATTCCTGCAGGCATTCTATGAAGTGCCAGCCATGTCGAGGGAAAAATTTGATCAGATTGCCAGGGTTCTTTATACGCTTGCAAACCAGTTATCAACTATGGCATATCAAAATGTCCAGCAAGCTCGTTTTATCACTGAGCGCAAACGGGCGGAAGAAGCGCTGCGCATAACCCTTGTAAAGTATAAAACGCTGTTCGATCATTTCCCGTTGGGTATTAGTGTGACAGACACGTTGGGTAATATTTTGGAGACCAACCCAACCGCCGAAAAACTTCTTTCTATTCCGTTCAATGAACATCTTCAGCGTGAGATTGATGGTCCCGAGAGGAAGATCGTACGGTTGGATGGGACGCCAATGCCGGTTGATGAATTTGCCAGCGTGCGGGCGTTAAAAGGAAAACAGGTGGTGGAAAATGTTGAGATGGGCATCCTCAAACCTGATGACAGCATTACCTGGCTCAGTGTTACTGCTGCTCCGCTGCCTGTGGAAGGGCATGGTGTTGTCATTACATACGGAGATATCACTGCACGCAGGAAAGCTGAAGAAGCCCTGCGCGCGAGTGAGGAACGTTTCCGTACTCATTATGATAATTCGACGATCGGCTTATATCGCACAACCCCTGATGGACGGATCCTGATGTTAAATCCGGCTGGAGTCCAAATGCTGGGGTTTGACTCGTTCGATGAAATTTCCAGGCGGAATTTGGAGGATGCCGAGTTCGGAATGAAAAATTCACGCAGGGAATTTCGTGAAAAACTGGAACATGAGGGTGCCGTCATAGGCCTGGAAAGCCAATGGAGGAGGAAGGATGGTGCGACAATTTTCGTGCGCGAAAGCGCAAAGGTTTTCCATGATAATAACGGGAAAACCCTTTATTACGACGGCAGTTTTGAAGATATTACCGGCAGGGTACAGGCGGAGTTTGCGCTAAGGGAAAGTGAGGAACGCTATCGTACTCTGGTGTCCAATGCGCCTGTGGTCACCTTTGTTACGGATCGGGAAGGTATATTCACTCTTTCAGAAGGAATGGGGCTGGCAAAACTGGGATTACACCCGGGACAGGTGGTGGGACTTTCCATCTTTGATGTGTATCACGACTACCCCTCTATCAAGGATGCCATGCAAAATGCACTTGCCGGGCACAGCCAGCGGCATGAGGTTGAAGTTCAGGGCATTGTATTTGATGTCTTTTATACTCCTGTATTTGACCAGCAGGGCAAGGTCTTGAAGGTCATTGGCGTATCCACTGATGTTACTGAGCGTAAGCAAGCCGAAGATCAGATCCGTCAATTTAATATGAAGCTAGAACAGCGTGTGCTCGATCGCACATTACAATTGGAAACCACCAATAAGGAACTGGAAGCCTTCAGCTACTCTGTCTCACATGATTTACGCGCCCCCCTGCGCGGTATTGATGGCTGGAGTCAGGCTCTGCTTGAAGATTATCACGATCAACTGGATGCGCAGGGTCAACAATACATTGAGCGGGTTCGTTCCGAGACTCAGCGCATGGGACATTTAATTGACGATATGCTCCGGTTATCGCGGCTGGTGCGTGCTGAAATGATCAAGGAACAAGTGGAGCTAAGCGCCATTGCCCGGGACGTTGTTGAACGACTTAAGCAGGATGAGCCGCACCGCCAGGTGGATTTTAGTATTCAAGCAGGTCTGACCGCACAAGGCGACCCGCATCTTCTGGAATCTGTTCTGGCGAACCTGTTGGGCAATGCCTTCAAATTTACCGGCAAGCGCGCGGATGCACGGATTGAGTTTGGGCAAACGGAATTAAAAGAACAGCATGTTTTCTTTGTGCGCGATAACGGCGCAGGATTCAATATGATGTACGCCCAGAAATTGTTTGGAGCATTTCAACGTATGCATAAGGACTCTGAATTTCCCGGCACAGGTATTGGATTGGCAACTGTCCAGCGTATTATTCATCGTCACGGCGGGCGTGTTTGGGCTGAGGCAGAGATCGAACGTGGCGCAACATTTTACTTTACACTCGGATAAAAAATGAACACAGCGCCTCTTGCTTTGGGGTGTATGCGTGGGTTGGAGGATTCGAAAAAGCCGTATGAAACTGAAATCTAAGAATATTTTGTTGGTCGAAGATAATCACAGCGATATTGAGTTGACGAAGCGCGCTCTTGAAAAAAGCCGCATCTTGAATGAATTGGTTGTCGCCGAGGATGGCCAGGAGGCGTTGGAATACCTGTTTGGTGTGGATCCATTGACAGGTTTGAGCTTGAATGAGTTGCCTGCCTTGATCCTGCTTGACCTGAAACTTCCTAAAGTGGATGGCTTGCAAGTCCTGCGCCAGATCCGCGCTGGCGAGCGTACCAGCCGCATGGCAGTGGTCATTTTGACGACTTCCAGTGAAGAGGACGATATTGCTCAGTGTTATGACATGGGCGCGAATAGTTACATTCGCAAGCCGGTGGACTTTAATCAATTTGTGGAATCAGTTCAACATCTGGGCTTGTACTGGCTTGTTATGAATGAACCGGCCCCGCCAAAAAAGAGGTAATGTGGAATACCCGCTCGCTGTATTAATTGTTGAGGATTCGGAAAGCGACGCGCAATTAATTAATCGCTTGTTGACGAAGGCGGACTATAAGGTTGTGTTTGAACGGGTTGAGACTGCTGGTCAGGTTGATGCTGCGCTGGAAAAGCTAGCTTGGGATATCGTCATCTCAGATTACAGTCCGCCTCAATTTAATGAGAGTTTTAAAAGGGAAACGTGTAATGCGCAAAACGATGTGGCGGTGATCGCGTGGCACAATACGAAGATGTTTTTGACGCAGATCAATTTCAGCCCATATAGAAGAGCAAATAAATAATCTGCTCTTATGGTTCGTTGATGGTTCCTGAAAAACATTAGATAAAGTGAGTTCGGGTTATGAACAAACAAACCAAAAATCTTGCCGTCTTGATTGTGGAAGACATGGAAAGCGATGCAGAACTCCTGGTCCGCTTGTTAAAGAAGTCGGACTATGAACTTGCGTATGAACAGGTTGACACCTCGGAACAAATGCGCGCCGCGTTGGAAAAACGAACCTGGGATATCGTGATTTCTGATTATAAAATGCCGCAATTTGATGGACGTGCCGCTTTGCAGTTACTTCAGGACTCGGGATGTGATATCCCATTTATTGTTGTGTCTGGCACCATTGGCGAAGAGACCGCTGTTTCCATGATGAAGGCTGGTGCGCATGATTACCTGATCAAAGGCGACCTGGGGCGCCTTGTTCCGGCGGTGAAACGTGAATTGGAGCAGGCTGAGATAAGGAGGGGGCACAGGCAGGTGGAAAAAGCTCTTGCTGACTCCGAAGTTGAACTGCGCGCCTTGTTTTCATCTATGCAGGATGTGGTACTGGTTATTGATCGTCATGGTTTTTATCGTAAGATTGCCCCTACCAACCCAGGATTGCTTGTTAAACCGGCATCAAATTTGCTTGGCATGAATTTGCGTGATGTTTTTCCGGCTGAAAAAGCTGAATATTTTATTGATGCGATCAGACAGGTATTGGAAACAAAACAAACCACTCAGATCGAATACGAACTTCTGATCGGTGACCGAAGTGTGTGGTTTGAAACATCCATTTCTCCGATGGATACTGATAGCACACTGTGGGTGGCAAGAGATGTCAGTGGGCGCAAGCAGATGGAGGAACAATTACGTGAGAGCGAGGAGAAACATCGTGCTTTCATTGAGCAGAGTTCTGAGGGTATCCTCCTGGTGAATGAGCAGGGAAATATACTTGAATGGAATCATGCCCGTGAAGTGCTGTCTGGTTTGAAGAGTGAAGACGTATTGGGAAGACCATATTGGGATGTGCGTTTGGAATTGTCGCTTCCTGAAATGCGTACAGCAGATACTTTGCAAAAATTCAAGTCAACCACACTCGAAATGCTTCAGACCGGGCAATCTCCATTCTTTAATAAAATTAATGAAGGAAAATTGGTCACTAAAGGCGGGGAGATTAAGAATATTGAACAAATTTCCTTTCCGATTAAAACCAAGAAAGGGTATTGTGTTGGTTCGGTGATGCGCGATATCACCGAACGGAGACGGGTGGAGGAGGCATTGCTTGAAAGTGAGGCGCGTTATCGGCGCCTGGCTGATCATGCTCCAGACATAATCTTCCGTTATGATATCCAGCCAGCCATGAAACTGGCGTATATCAGTCCGTCGGTTCAATTAATTACAGGGTATACCCCGCAGGAATGTTATGCCGATCCACTCCTGATGTTGAACATGATACATCCGGATGATAAGGATCTAATGGTGAGCTATACCCAGTCACTTACCCTTCCGGAAGAGCCGTTATTTGTGCGATGGATTGGCAAGGATGGTGTCACCCGCTGGATGGAAAGCCGAATTGTGCCGATCAAGGATGCTGACGGGCAATTGATCGCGGTTGAAGGAATTACGCGTGATATTTCTGCCCGCAAGCAGGCAGAGTCAGCCCTTCGCGAGAGCGAAGACCGCTATCGAATGCTGGTGGAATCCTCGCCTGATGGGATTGGTATTCACTGCGAAGGCAAAATAGTATATGTAAATGCCGCAATGGTGAAATTGCTCCATGCCAATGGTCCGAAGGATCTGATCGGTAAATCCACCATTCAGTTCGTCCACCCTGATCATCAAGCGATTGCCATGGAACGGTTCAGGCGCAGTTATGATAACCATGAGGCATCCCCACTGTTGATAGAAAAATTTATAACTGTGGATGGGCAGCTGATTGATGTTGAAGTCTCTACCGCACCCATAATATATTCTGGCAAGGAAGCCACACAGATCATCATGCGTGATGTCACCGAACGCAAACAAGCAGAGCAGGCTCTTGCCACATCTGAAGCCAAACTGCGCGCCCTGGTGGAACAGATGCCGGCAATTGTATATACCGAGTCGGCAGAAACACGGGAGACCCTGTACATCAGCCCACAGGCAGAGAAAATTACCGGCTGTACACCCGCGGAGTGGATCGAAGACCATGACCTGTGGAAAAAAATAATCCATCCGGCAGATGTGGACGCTATTATTAAAGAAAATGATCGTACCAGTCTGACCCATGAGCCGTTTTTGGTTGAGTATCGTATCTTAACGCAGGGTGGACGTATGGTATGGATCCGTGATGAAGCCGTGATGATCCAAAATCAAGATGGGACTCCGCTATTTTGGCAGGGTGTGATGTATGACATCACCGAACGCAGGCAGGCGGAAGAGGCTCTTGCCGCCTCTGAAGCCAAACTGCGTGCCTTGGTGGAGCAGGTACCAGCTACCGTGTATACCGATTCGGCGGAGGCCAAGTCACCAATCTACGTTAGTCCGCAAATAGAGAAACTTACCGGCTATACCCCCGCCGAATGGGTTGAAGACCACGATCTGTGGAAAAAAATTATCCATTCCGAAGACTTGGAAGCTATTGTTGAAGAGAATAACCGTACCAGTCTTACACATGCCCCTCTTTCCGCTGAATACCGTATTCTGACCCGGGATGGGCGTACGCTTTGGATCCACGATGAAGCTGTGATGATCGGAAATCAGGATGGGACTTCATCCTTTTGGCAGGGTGTCATGTACGACATCACTGAACGCAAGCGGGCTGAAGACGCATTGCGCGAGATTACTACAAAACTTGAAACCTTGATCCGTGTTTCACCGCTTGCGATCATTTTGCTCGACGTTGGCGGGAATGTTCTGATATGGAACCCGGCAGCGGAACGGATCTTTGGCTGGAACGCGCAGGAAATCATGGGGCACTTAAACCCCATTGTGCCGGTGGATAAACAGAATGAATACAGTGACTGGAGCGACAAGGTGATACAGGGGGATGTGCTCAATAATCAGGATGCTCTTCGCCAGCGCAAGGATGGTTCACTGGTTAATGTAAGTATTTCATCGGCAGTCATATATGACAGTGTTGGAAATGTAAATGGCAGAATGGCGATCATCGCCGACATCACCGAACGTAAGCGCGCCGAAGAATCCTCACAAATTAGTGAGAAGCGCTACCGCGAACTTTTCAATGGCATGCTTGATGGTTTTGCCCTGCATGAGATCATCTGTGATGAAAATAATAATCCTGTGGACTATCGTTTTCTTGAAGTCAACCCGTCCTTTGAACGTTTAACCGGGCTTCAGTCTGCAGATATAGTCGGTAAAACCGTTCTTGAGGTCATGCCCAATACCGAGCAGTATTGGATCGAAGTTTACGGGAATGTGGCTTTAACAAGACGGTCAACATTTTTTGAAAACTATTCCGGAGAATTGGACCGCTATTTTGAAGTGTCAGTTTATTCCCCGCGGTTGGGGCAATTTGCCGTCATCATGGTGGATATTACTGATCGCAAGCGGGCTGAAGATGATATCCATAGGCGTGTAACAGAACTGGAAATGCTATACCAAAGTGGATTGGCGCTTAGCCAATCATTAAACCCAAAGGAAATTGGGCAAAAGATCCTCGAATTGCTCGAGGAGAAACTGGACTGGCACCATACAGGTATTCTGTTCTATCACATGCATAATGACAATCTGGAATTACTGGACTTAAATCAGACAAGTTTGAACAGTGAGAAGGAAAAACCTGAAGTAGTGGTGGAACACTTCCAATCGATTGTAAGCCGTTGCATGAGCGATTGGGCCATTCAACAGGGGAAACCTGTACGCGCCGGTGATGTCAGTATTGATCCACACTTTATCGAGGCATACTCCGGAATACGTTCCGGCCTTTACGTTCCGATGAAGTTGGGCGAAAACATGGTTGGAGTGATCAGTATTGAGGACGAACGACCGGATGCTTTTAGTGAAGCAGATGAACACCTGGTCGCCACGTTGGCTAATCAGGCTGTCAACGCTTTTGAAAACGCCCGTCTGTTTGAGGAAACCCGCCAGCGTGTACTGGAACTGGAAACCCTGAACCGCATTTTGCTTGTTTTGCGTGCCGTCACCAAACAGGATGAAATGTTATCCCTGGTGTTGGATGAGGCTCTAGATATCCTGCATACTTCACATGGTTCCATCGAATTATTTAATAAAACTTTGAATAACCTTGACCAAACCATAGTGCGCGGTTGGCTGGGTCAGTTGATTCCAACAAGCCATGCCGCCGAAGGAATTGCAGGCAAAGTATTCACCAGCGGTGAGATCTATATCTCTCATGAGTTCGCCAGTGACCCTGAGACGCGTCCTGCCGCACGCAGTCAGATCCCACCGGGTTGGGGCGGTATTTGTTTGCCAATTCGTACAACACAGCAAACGCTGGGAGTTATGATTGTATCCATGCCGAGTGAACACGAACCCAACAAGAATGAGATTCGTCTGCTGTCTATTTTGTCTGAAATGACCGGATCGGCTTTGCAGCGAATGCAATTGCATGAACAAACCGTTCACCGCCTTGAGCAATTGAATGCCTTGCGCGCCGTCGACCAGGCCATTTCCAGCAGTCGTGATATGCGCCTGACGTTGAATATTTTGTTGATGCACACCATTTCCCAACTGAAAGTGGATGCCGCAGATGTGATTCTGCTTAACTCCGGTCTAAACGTGTTGGAGTTGGTGGGCGGTCGTGGATTTCACACGCTTATTCCCGAAAGTGTCAGATTGAACGATAGTTTTGCCATGCAAGCTATTACAGAACATCGATTGATCTCGGCGCGTGATGTCGAGATTGTTGACCAATACCCGCACTTTTGGAAACTCTGGAAAGAGGAAGACTTCGTTTGTTATTGGTGCGTCCCCTTGGTCGTAAAAGGGGAGGTCAAAGGTGCCTTGGAAGTCTATTGTCGTAAAGCTTTTACTCCTGATGCAGAATGGCTGGAATTTCTCGAAGCGCTGGCGGGGCAGGCGGCAATTGCAATTGACAATACCCAACTTTTTGAGAATTTACAGCGTGCAAATATGGATCTTAACCTCGCTTATGATGCCACTATCGAAGGCTGGTCGCGGGCGATGGATCTGCGTGACCATGAGACTGAGGGGCATACCTTGCGCGTTACAGACCTCACTCTGAAGTTGGCGCGAGCCATGCACATCAGTGAATCTCAACTGACAGCCATCCGTCGTGGTGCACTTCTGCATGATATCGGCAAAATAGGCGTCCCCGATTCGATCCTGCTTAAAGATGGAAAATTGACCGAAGAGGAATGGGATCTGATGCGCAAACATCCCCATCTCGCGCACGATATGCTGGCACCGATTGCCTATTTAAATGATGCGCTCGATATTCCTTATTGTCATCATGAAAAATGGGACGGCACGGGCTATCCACAGGGTTTGAAAGGAGATCGTATTCCTTTGGTCGCACGAATTTTTGCCATCGTAGACGTATGGGATGCGCTTACAAATGACCGTCCCTATCGGAAAAAATGGACAAAATTAAAAGTGCGCCAGTACATAAAAGACCAGAGCGGCAGGCATTTTGACCCACAAGTTGTGGATGCCTTTTTGAAGAACATTGGAAAAAAATGAAAAAAGAATGGCTTTAGAAGTGTAACAAAAAGAACCGCTGATGTCTTGCTATCGTACTTCTATTTCGCATCGGCACTTAACTCTTTTGCATTCTTCTGAATTTTTTTGATTGCAGCCACTGCATCATCCACACCTTTTGCCCCTGCGCGGAAAATATTTTCGTCCAGCCAGACCGCTTCGTGTTCACAGGCACGTGCAGCCTCGGGTAGATTCATCTCATTGAATTTGAAATATTCCGGGAAGGCATTCGGCACTGCCAGTGTGGATGTTTGTGGTTGGAATAGTTCATAATTGTTCATCGCTTCGTAGCCGATCCAACAATTAATACCTTCGGCGTCCAGCGCGCTGCATAATAAGTCATGTTCCATGCCAAATTGATGGGGGTCAATGGCGAAAACGTAGCGATAGAACGAGCGTGTGGTGTGACGTTCATCGTGTTTCAAGACGCGCACGCCGGGAATTTCACTCAAGGCTTCATCCATGTATAAAGCCATTTCTTCCCGTTGTTTCGCCTGTGCGGGGAAGCGTTCAATGCCAGCCAGCGCAAGTGCGGCTTGCAATTCACTCAAGCGATAATTTGTACCCTGCACCGCAAACCCATTTGGGTCTTCTGCCCCTCCACCCAAGGCATGCGGGCGTCCACAGTCAATGATGGAAGCGGCTCTGGCTGCGAGTTCTGGAGTGCGGCATAACAAAATACCGCCTTCGCCAGAACTGAGCGTCTTCGACGATTGCAAACTGAAGGACCCGAAGTGTCCAATTGTCCCCGCACCCTGACCGCACCATTTTGCTCCATGCGCATGAGCGCAATCTTCGAGCACGATTAAACTGAATTTCTCTGCCAGTTCCATGATCGCATCCATGTCTGCCATGTTTGAGCCAAGATGTACGGGGATGATCGCCTTTGACTTGGGTGTGATCGCTTTTTCCGCCGCCCTCACATCAATGCAATAAGTTTTTGGGTCTATATCCACGATGACGGGAATCGCACCCGCTGCCATGGGTGCGGTAGCTGTTGCCTGAAAAGTATAAGCAGGTACGATTACTTCATCACCCCAGCCAATGCCCGCCGCGCGCAATGCAACTTCCATCGTTACTGTCCCATTGATCATAGGCACGGAAAAGCCACCGCCTTGTAGTTCGGAAAATTTCTTGGCCAGTTCAGCAGTTTTTGGGCCGGGGTAGGGGAATCCGCCCCAGCGCCCTGAACGAATCACTTCCGTAACTGCTTGCACGTCGCGCTCATCCCACACAGGCCATTCCGGATACGCCGCTGTGCGTGATTTTGGTCCACCGAAAATTGCCAACTCAGACATATTTATCTCCTGGCAATAATTCATCAAAGGCATCCATTACTTTTACACCGATCTCTTTGCCAATGGAGTTAGTCTCTTCGTAATGCTTGCCCGGCTTGAATGGATTCCACGGATATTTAAAATCATCAACGGGTAGGATGTAACCCAGCTCATCGTTTGCCAGTCCAATAATTCCAGCTACGCCCGCACCTGATTTCAATAATTGGGCTTTGAGTCTTAGCCCAAGCTTTGGTAGTAATTCTCCAGGTACTGTCGCCAGCCACAGATCTCCGATCTTGATCAGGTTAACCTCGCTTTCGATCTGTCCCTTTTCATTTCGGGCATCAGGAAGCAGCTTGCGCCGGAATGCAACTTTATAAAGAGGGTTGGTCAATTTTGCAGCCAGCAAATGTTTTTTAATATCGATCACTGATAACTGGTTACTTTTCACCGGCGTCGAACTCAATGCCTTAATCCCCTCATCTGCCAGTTTCTTCCCCATGAACTCTGCTTCTTCAAAGGAGTGATCTTTGACATCGGGCGTTAGCATGCCGCCCAATCCCCCCGCAAAGAAAATGCACGGCGCGCCGGTTTGTTTTTCCACTTCATCTCGCAGATATCCGACATAATCTGCAGTGATGTGTGGATTGTGTTCCCATAAAACCTCGGGGTGACATGGGAAGTTGAACAAAGTGGTCATTGGTTTATCGCCCATTGTCATGAATTGGGCGAGCGTCAATTCATGATCCATGATTTCCGGATTGCGCGCATTCTTGGTCAAACCAGGGACGTGGACGGATGTCGTTTTAACAGAAGCAGAATTAAGGTTCGATAATGCATCAAGAATTACATTCACAATTTTATTTTTGATTGCGGATAAATAGTCTGCATCCACACCGCTGGTTTTATCATCAGGACCCCACAACCCCATCGTGTCGGGACCATGATGCGGGTGGACGGATGCAATTACCACTTTTGGATCCAGTGCCCTAAAAAGCTCAAAGACCTTCAGGGTCTCCATCACCTCGTATACATCATGTCGAAAGAATCCGATCAGGTCGAGCGCAACCAGTACCAGCGTGGAGTTGTCATCCTGCACGGCAATTGCCCGCACATAAAGGTCATCATGGATGGTTTCAGCGCGGCGGTTGTTTCCAAAGCCTGCCAGATAAATGGGCCTACCAAGCGAGGGCGTGATGATATTCTGAGCATAGCCAGCTTTCATTTTTCTCCTGTTTGTTGGAGACCCTGTAAAAGTTTTCCTTGATCAAAAAATTGATCCCCTTGGTTGAGGAAATATTTCGGGTCTTTTATTTTACAATTTCCTTTGCGGTTTGAATGATCCTTTCGCGGACAGCATAGCCGTCGAAATTCGTTTGTTCCATGCCCAGCAGAACAGCACCGACGACGGGGGGACAATTAAGGGGGATGATCTTCGCGTTGGGGCAATACTTGAGAATAATGACGCGCATGGGATTGGTGATGATCTCACCCGCCTCAAAAATACTGCCCGATTGTATAACCTCAATTTCTTCATTTTCCATATCGATTTGACGTGCCACCGAAACCGCCAGCCAGCCAAGCTCTTCGCCTGCCCATTGAATGATTGCGCGTGCCGCTGCATCCCCATCGCGTGCGGCTCGGAATACTTCTTTGGCGATAAATGGAAAGAGATGATATTGTTCGTTTGAAATACCTTCCATCAGATCCATCTCATTTTTTGCGCCGGTGGCATTGAGCAGGATATTGGTTAAAGATGTCGGTGGGATGCGTTTGATCCATGCGTAGTTGACCATGTGCAGCGCTTTGAGTGTGATTTCGATCCCGCCGCCGAACTCGCCAAATGTCGGACCATTCCCAACGATGCGGCCTTCACGCCCATTATGTCCGCGTCCGCGACAATTATTGGACGAACCCGCTGTGACATTTACGCCGATCCCGCGAGTCGCTCCTGCGAGCAGACCGTTGACTCCGTCATTCACAACCTCCAGTGGACAGGATAAACCGAGCGCGGCAATTGCCTGCAAGTGAGGCTTATGGTCTGATGGAAAGTCATAACCTGCGATCCCAAATCCCGCGCCTGTGATCTGCTTCACAGAGATGCCTGCCATTTCCCTGGCTTGCTCAAAGGACTCTTTTAGTACGTTTTCCAAACCATCATACCCAAAATTTTGATGATTCCCACCCCATGCTTTTCCGAACCCAATGCAAGCTCCGGTTTCTGCCACGATCAGCGCATGCGTTTTGGAAGAACCAACGTCAATTCCTAAAAAGCAGCGCATTTATAGATCACCCCGCTTAAGTTTCAATGCTTCGCGGATGTCAGTCAATTTTGTGCCGTGCAGTGGATAGAGCCAGAGCAGGAAGATGGCAAAGAGGAATCCAATACTGGTTGGCACGGTCAGGAAGATGCGAAACCCGAGATCAACAGACGCAGGTTGTACATCAAGCAGGGTGTCATAGCCGAATGCGGGCATCAAAAAACCGAAGACACTGGACACCAGCAAGCCGCTTAACGTGATCAGAAAACCACTCATCCCGAAGTACATTCCCGCACGTTGGTGACCAGTCTTTACTTCGTCTTCATCAACGACTTCGGTCATGATCACATCGCCGATTAATACCAGTCCGCCAAGACCGATTCCCAGTACAACTGCAGCGGCATACGTGAAATTTATATTGGGTGAGAATCCCATGGGTACAATGCCCAGGATCATGATTGCATTGGCTAGCATCAGTGTACGGCGTGAGTCAAGTTTGTTTGCCACCCAGTTACGCCAGGGATACAGGGACAGCATGGCGATAAAGAATGCCAGTCCGAGGACGACGGTTGCAAGACCTTCATCCACTTTAAGACTGTACTTCAAATAGAAGAGAATACCTGTTTGGAGTGAGCCTGTCGCGAAGAAACGCATGGTCTGCGCGCCTGCGGCAGTAAGATAACTGCGGTTAAAAAATGTGTATTTAAGCGCGGCGGAAAATGGGAAACTGGTATCGGTGTGCAATTCTTTTCTTTCAAACATCGCGGGGTAACCTGAGTAAATGGCAAGAACCGAAATACCTGCAAACAGCATTGCCATATTGCTCCAGCCCATCAGGTTTGCCAGCATCGGTGGCAGTGCCGCTCCGATGAATAATCCCACGATCTGGAAAATATTCATCTTTGCCGCCACATCTGTTCGCTCCTGATATGTGCCGAACATTTCCGGCATAAGTCCATAATAGCCGGTTGTCAACGCCGTATAGAGACCTTCCCAAATAATGATGGCTGCGCCGAAGTAGAGCAGCAATCCGCGCGGATCAGATTTTCCATCAAATGGTGCAGTGAAGAGTAGTGCAAATGCCAGTGCGTAAGGCAATCCGCCAAACAGGATATAGGGAAGGCGTCTGCCCCAGCGTGAGCGTGTGCGGTCAGAAAGAAAACCAAAAGCAGGGTTATTCAACGCATTATATATCGTATAAAAAAACCAGAAGGTCGAGTACCATGCCACAGGCAGGTTTTTAATGTCCACGATGTAGAAGGCGATAACGCCTGCAACCGCTTCACCCGGGATCGTAATTCCCAAACTGGAGAGTGAATATAGCATGCGCGTCTTTGTGCTGGTGGCAAATTCTTTTGTCATTTCAATTCCTCATTGTGCTGCGAATTTGGCGGTACCCGATCAATTTAATACCGGAATTCTTAATGAAGTGCTTAAGTTCGTCACTCATAAATGCGTTGAAGTTTGCTGTACGCGCCTGCCAGTCGGGGCAGATTGCACGTAATTCAGGCGAATCAATGGATGGGTGCAAAATAAAATGCGAAATTCCCACAGGTAGTTCACTCAATATTTTTTTCGCCACACCGATGTGGTCGTCTGCATGTTCAAGTGGCATTGCAAATAACCCGTCCAACATCGGGATACCTTGCGACTCAAGGTGCTGCATGATCGGTGCATATATTTGCAATTCTTTTGCGCTGATCCCCATCATTTCCATGCCAGTTGCGCTGGCCCGTGGCAGCATGTTTGGGAGCAACCGGCTCGCGGCTGACTTAATATAGGTCTGAATGAACAACGGATTCATAATGGAGCCCATGTGAGAATCGATATGTGATACGTCAATCCCTGCCGCCAGCGCGCGTTCGACCTGCAGGTTGATTTCGATTTCAACAGCTTCGGGTTTGGCATTTTGATAGACGGCCTCATTCCATTGATGAAAATAGCCTTTTTCATCCATCAACCCTGACAATTGATCCCGTGTCGAGACAGGTCCCCACCGATAGTTTTCCCACTCCGCGTTGAGCGTTGAATGGACTCCCATGTCCATTTCGGGATTCGCGCGGCACATCTCCGCAGTTGCGGGAAACCACGGACACGGTACCATTACCGCGCCTGAGGTGATCGTGCCAAATTCCCACAAGTCTCTAAAAGCCTGTACGGATGCGTGGCACATGCCAATATCGTCGGTATGGATAATGACTACCTTATCGCTGTTGGAGAAACCTAATTTTTGTAATAGAGGGTTTGGAATCATGATGTTTCCTTATTTGAAAAACTGGGGCAGCCATTGTTTGTTGGTCTCGAGCATGTCATCCAACACTTCATGTATCTTCTCGGCACTGGGTCCAAGCGGATGGACAAGCAAAGCCTGATATGCAGCATTCCTGTCACCATGGACAGCGGCTTCGATGGTGAGCAGTTCGTACATCTTGATCGCGGCGATTAGCCCGAAGCAGGAATCAGGCAAAGGGTCGGCGGGCAGCGGGTGGATGCCTTTTCTGTCCACCTTTGCGGGCAATTCCAGGATCCAATCTGCCGGCCATTCCTTCACCGCTCCATTGTTACGAATGTTAACCACATGCACCTGTCCCAGGTTATTGTGATGCGAGTTGATGAGTTGAGTTGCCAGCGTGGAATAATATGCGCCGCCGCGTTTTATCAAATCTGGAGGTGGCTGGGTGAGTTCGGGGTTGGCGTATTGGCGCAAAAGGTCTTTCTCGATCTCCATCACTTCCTCAGCTCGCGAAGGCGGCCACTTATTTTGTTCCGCAAGTTTTTTATGGGTGTAATAAAAATACTGCAGGTAATAATTTGGGATCATCCCAAGGGTTTCAACAGTGGGCACGTCCCATTCCGGTTCGGATTCCTGTTTGAGCGTTTCGACATAGGCAGCAAAGATCACTGGCCACATCTCTTCGCCGTCAATTGTGAAACCGCGATGCCAGGTGAGGTGATTGAGTCCCAAAGTATCAAGTACTGCCTGCTCCGGTTCGACATGTGAACCTGTGGCACTTTCAAGTTCCTCAAGGATTTGCATCTTGGTTGTGATGCCCACATTGCACACTCCGACCGCAGGGACATCGGATGCGTAGCGATTGATCGCCTCGGTAACAAGTCCTGCAGGGTTGGTGAAATTTACAAGTAGCGGCATGGCTTGTCTCTGCCCAGGTCCTTGTCCAAGTTCCTGTCTTTGCCCCAGTCCGCAGGTTTCACGAATATCTTTTGCAATGTTGAGAATGACAGGGATCGTGCGCAAAGCCTTTGCCATGCCTCCAACACCAGTTGTTTCCTGTCCGATTAACCCATGACGCAAACCAAGATATTCATCTTCCCGGCGGGCGGACATCATGCCAACCCGCAGTTGCGTGGTCACATAGGATGCACCTGCAATTGCATCCCTTTGATTTGTACTCAGCACTATTTTGAACGGGGTGCCTTTCGCTTTCGCCATGCGTTGAGCAAATCCGCCTACAATGTTTAGACGTTCCTGGTCAATATCCATCAACCAGAGTTCTGTTATGGGCAGGGTGTTCACCCTTTCAAGTAAGCCATTTACTAATTCAGGTGTATAGGTGGAGCCGCCACCAATGACTGTAATCTTCATAGGATAATTTTTCCTTTTGCAAGTTCGATTTTGAATAAGTCACTTGCCTTATCCCAAATTTCATCAGGAACAAACGGCGAATCAGAATAACCTGTTTCAGCAGCTTGCCTGTATGCAAACTCTACAAATCGCGGAAGGGTATTGATCCCCATTTCAAGATCATGCAGCCAGCGTTCAGCAAAAGCTCCACCTTCCTCGAGTAAGCCAGTGTCTTCAAAGGCTTTTCTTGCCAGGCGAAGATCATAGTGTAACTCCCTTAATTCTGCTTCCCACTGGCCATTCTCCCAGGATAGGATCGCGTAACTTCCGCCAGTCTTTCCCATGAAAGTACCGCAAACGGATCCAGGGTTGAAAGCAAGTTGACTGCCGCGTCGCATTTGCCAGGGCTCATGCGTATGGCCAAATATTAATACGGACTCCGTGACCATTCCCAGGGACATATCCAGGGGGAATATGTCTTTTTCGGGATATATCAATTCCGAGACATTCCTGGGTGAACCATGAACGATTCGGATCGGGTCAGTCCCGGCAAAGTGGATGGTTCGTTGTTCGGGTAATTCCTTAATAAAATCAAGCGTATTATTATCCATTCTGCGATAGTTCCAATGCATGAAAGACCATTGGCGGGCTGTGTACCACCAGGCAGGGGCTTCTCCAGAGGCAAAGCGCAGGATGTAGCCTTCGTTGTTGCCCCGGATCATCCAGGCATTAAGGTCGCGGAGGCGGTTGATAACTTCAACAGGATTTGGCCCCGCCACCATGTCGCCTGCGACGATCAGCCCGTCTATTGCATCCTTTTCAATTTCTTTCAGGACGGCTTCCAGGGCTGGAATATTTCCATGAATATCCGCAAGTATGGCAAGACGCATGGCTTAAATAACCTCGACAACCTTTCCAGTACGGCTCGATTCGTAAGCCGCATCTACAACTTTCATATTTATCAAACCCTCCGTTCCGCCGGGGATGGGTGTTTGTTTCTTGTTGATGCATTCAGCAAAATAATTCATCTGGTCATCATACAGACTTTGCGGACAATGTTCCCTGCGCGGGAATTCAAAGCCTGGTTCAATAAAGTCAATTTCTCTCTCTTTTTTATTTGACAGTTCCAGATGAGTGGGAAAAAGTTCCCCGAATCCTTCAGTTCCATATAACTGTGTCGCTGCTTCAGGGCCATCCGCGTGTGGTTGCCACCATCCTGACTCAATGGTTGAGGTTGCTCCATTATCCCATTCAACGATGATCACACCTGTATCGTCCACATCAAAATCTTGATAGTATGTGCCGATCTTTGCATAAACAGAGATTGGTTTCGGGTCACCAAGGATAAACCTTGCTGTATCAAGCGCATGGATTCCCATATCTGCCATTGCGCCGCCACCCGCTAATTTTCTTTGTGTAAACCAGCCTGAAGGACCCCAATGGGCGTGTACGCCAATTCCCTTGGTTCGGATGATTTTTCCCAATTTTTTCGATTGATCTTTCAGCCATAACACATCAGGGTCAAATCGCCAGCAATGTGCCACCATCAATATCGCCCCCGATTTCTTTTCGGCTTTACACATTAGTTCTGCTTCTTGTGCATTCATCGCCATTGGTTTCTCAACCATCACATGAACACCTGCGTTGAGCGCGGCAATGGTCTGAGGCGAGTGTAAATAATTTGGCGTGGATACAACCAGTGCATCCACGCCGCCATCATTCAACAGATCTTCCAGCTTTTCATATTGACGTGCAATATTGAATTGTTTTCCAAACCCGATCATCGAATCTTTTTTATGGTTCACGACGGCTGTCAGTTCCAGCCCTGCATTTTTTGCGGCTTGTGCATGGACTTTGTTGATATTGCCTGTTCCCGCAAATGCGATTCTCATCCTGGTTTCCCTGCCTTCTCAATAAAAAATTTCGGTGCATGTCCGGTCAGTGAAAAAAATCGTTCCAGTTCGCCTTTGGCAAGAACCAATGTTGCTGTATTGACCAGTGGGTGGGATTGGAAGTACTCATTCTGCCAGATTTCTGCATCAAGCCACAATTCAACCTGATGCTCCGTGTCGTTTGCCAACCCCATCATCGTGACTGATCCGCGTGTCACGCCCAGCAGGCGCATCAGGTTTTCCTCTGAGCCAAACCGTAAACGGGATACGCCCAGTTGTGAGGACAGTTCATCCAATTTCACGGTCTTTTCGCAGGCAGTTACTACCAGAAAGAATTGCCGGCCTTTTTTGTCGCATAGAAAGAGGTTTTTTGTACTAACGGCCGGGCGCTCCGGGCGATGTAACTCCGCCTCTTCACACGTGAATACAGCGGGATGCTCGAAACGCTCAAATACGAAATGGCGGGTCTCTAAAAATTTAAGAAATTCCTGTTCCGAACTGATCATCATGTTTTCACCTTTTATGTTCCTTCACTTGTTATTCTTTTTGACATGATGATGTCGGGCTTTCCGACCCCGTTTGCATCAGGCACGATGCCGGTGATGACATATCCCATTTTTTGGTAAAACTCAAAAGGATGACGCTTGAGGTTGCGAATTTCCCTGACTTTCTCCCAAAAGTTATCGTACAGGTCAACGCCAGATAACGAAGTCATATTGTCTTCGTCGTCCGATCCCAGGGTGATGGTCAGACCGTTACGCTGGCGAACCTGCTCTTCAAAATCTTCAATCAGGGCTTTTCCAATCCCTCTGCCTTGCATGTCTGGTTGAACCGCCAGGGGGTGCAATTCCCATACGCGGCCATCATATAGCGGAATCCCGCCCACAATGCCAAGCAAATTACCATCATCATCCAGCATGATTCGGCAAATCCGTTCTGATCCAAGCATCCCGTGAATTTCCTGCAAGCCTTCTTCCAGAGAAGGCCATGCCTCACTCCAATGCTCGCCGAACGCATCCACCAGTAATTTACCGGCTTGTTGAATGAGATGATCTTTTTCTTCTGTAAGGGTAATGATTTTCATTTTTCAAAGATTAAAT
>JFJP01059078.1_pt1 | contig 24000 bp, 12 predicted proteins | sample 431651 | NCBI WGS metagenome assembly JFJP01 (sample SAMN02602958, study PRJNA72255) | Microbial mat metagenome, whole genome shotgun sequencing project. | biome: fresh water; feature: sink hole; material: water; isolation source: purple microbial (photo- and chemosynthetic) mats found in...
CGCGTTACCGCAGGCTCCTCGGCGAAAAGTTCTCCGCCTGGCTCTCCGCTCGCCCCGGCGGCATCGAGGCCGCCCGCGCCACCTGGGGTCCCTCAGCCACAATCGCGGGCGACGACTGGCCCACCGCCCCCGCGCTGCTGCCCGTCTGGCACTACCAGAAGGACGACATTGCCCCAGGTCTCCGCCTCCGTCTCGCCTCCCAGCTCGAATTTGTCACCACCACCATGGCCGAGTTCAACGCCGGTATCGCCCGCTACCTGCGCGACGAACTCGGCGTGAAATGCCCCCTCAACGCCGGCAACTGGCGCACAGGCGACTCCGCACACCTCAACGACGCCGAACGCTGGTCCTACCTCCCCGCCGAGGTGCTCGGCACCAATCGCTACTTCAGCGCGATCCATCTCGGTGCCAGGAATGGCTGGGCCATGCAGCTCGGCGATCGCTTCGTCAACCGCTCGCTTCTTACCTCGCCACGCGAATTCCCCGGCTCGCTTAGGCAGGTCGAGGGCCGCCCCATGATCATCCCCGAAAGCGCCTGGGTGATGCCCAACCTCTACCGCGCAGAAGGTCCACTCACCACCGCTGCCTACCTCTCACTCAGCGGTGTGGATGTTTTCTTTTGGTTCAATGGCTACCAGCCCGAATGGACCCAGCCCAAGTACAGGAAGGACATCAAACTGCTCGGCGCGGATTTCAAGTGGACCTTTCAGACGCCCGACACACTCGGCCAGTTCCCTGCAGCCGCGTTGCTCTTCAGGCGCTCCGATCTGAGCGAGGGCAGCCCCGTGCTCCAGGAAACCCGCCCTCTCTCGGAGCTCTGGGCCTTTCGTCAGCCTCTCATCAACGAGGACCCCGGCTTCGATGCCAACCGCGACCTTGGCGACCGCGCCGTGCTTTCCGGCGAGAGCCGCCTTCCCCCCTTTGCCTATCTCATCGGCCCGGTCAAGTCGCGCTTCACGGCCACGGGTCCCTCCGGCGCGGAGATCGCCGACTTGAAGCCCTGGCTCGACACCGAGGCAGGCACCGTCCGAGCCAACACCCGCCAGATCGTCCTCGATTACCGTCGAGGTATCCTGAAAGTGGATGCACCGCGCACGCAGGGTTTCGTGGGCTTCCTCGCTGCCGCTCCCGCACCTCTCAGCACCGCCGACCTTGAGGTCGCCTGCACATCTCCCTACGCCAGCATCCTTGCCGTGTCCCTTGACGATGCCCCGCTCGCCTCTTCCACCCGTGTGCTCCTTCAGCTTGGCACCACAAACCGGCCCACCGGCTGGCAGTCGCAAGCAGCCCAGTTCAAGGATCAGAAGTCCGGCAAGCTCCAGGACGGTGAAGAAGTTGTCCGGCTCGGAGATGCTCCCTGGCAAGTCTCCCGCCTCGATGCCACACTTGCCCTGCGCAACACAGTCCTCAAGCGCGCCACGGTCACCGATGCCAATGGCCTTGCTGTCTCCGAGATCGCACTGCTCCGCGAAGGCGCTGTCGTCAGACTCACTCTGCCTCACGACGCGCTCTACGTCGTCCTGCGCTAGGGCTCTGTGAGGATCTCCTGACAGAATTCCCCTAACAAACACTTCCTCCACCTGCATCCCTCCGTGATGACACTCCTCCATTATTTCTATTCAAACGATATCCAAGCCAGGATGCTAATGTTACTGTTGCCCCTGTGTCTGCTGTGCATGGTACTTCCTGCACAGGCGGCGAACACCTACCATGTGGCCACCTCGGGCGACGATCTCGCCTCAGGTGCTCCTGAATCTCCGCTCAAGACGATCCAGAAGGCGCTGGATCGTGTCGTCGCGGGCGACAGCCTTGTGGTGCATGGCGGGGTTTATCCAGTCACTTCGGCGATTGTCCCCAAAGTCAGCGGAGCTCCTGGGAAATGGATTACCGTCATGGCCGCTCCGGGTGCAGAGGTCTGGATCGATGGAAGTGATTATTTCACCAATACCGCCGGGAAGCCCTTGAGTGGAAGCCGCGAAGCCGTGCTCCAGATCCAGGGTGTCAGTCATTACCGATTTCAGGATATCGGGGTGCGCAAGTCCCATACCGTGGGAATCATCGTAAATGGACCAGGGACCTCCACCATCGATCTTATCCGCTGCAAATCCATGCAATCCTATGGCTCGGGGATCAGCGTCTGGTATGCCGACCAGGTCCGTGTGCTGGGTTGCGAGATCGTCGGTGCCAACGACCAGAACCTTCGTTCTCCCGGAGTGGCCTTGAAAAAGGAGGCTCCTCACGAGGCGCTTTCAATCTGTGGTGCACGCCATTTCGAGGTGGCGTACAACCATGTCCATCATTGCCAAAAGGAAGGCATCGACGTCAAGGAGGTCAGCGCTCACGGGACGGTCCACCACAACTACGTCCACGATCTTCCCCGCCAGGGTCTTTACGTCGACTGCTGGTTCGGACTGCTCGAGGATGTGGAGTTCCACCACAACGTCGTGCATGCTTGTGCCTTTGGCGCGGCGCTCTCGGGGGAGGGGGCGAAGGCCTCGATGAGGAATGTCCGCTTTCATCACAATCTTCTCTATCAAAACCGTGGCTCTGGATTGGCCTTTGGAATCTGGGGCAAGGACATGCTTCGCACGGATATCGCCATCTATAACAACACCATCGTCGGCAATGGCAGCGCCGATCATTATCACAAACCCACCGGGGGCATCGATGTGCGTTCCTCAAACCTTGAACGCGTGGCCATCTACAACAACCTTTGCCTTAATAATTTCGCCTATGAGATCGCCACCTTTGATCCGGACTGCAACCGCAGCGGCGCACTCGATGCCAAGGCCATTCTCATCGAACACAACTTCATCGGACGCTTTAAGAGTCTGACCGGAGGAAGCCTTCGCTTCAAAACCGTCTACGGCTATTCGGGGAGGAATTTCCTCGAGGGCGATCCAGGTCTGGTGGATCCGGTTAACGGGGATTTTCGGCTGAAGGCCGACTCTCCCTGCATCGGCGCAGGCAGACCTGGCCCTCAGGGCCAACGAAACGATCTTGGGGCCATTCCTTACGGAGAAACCCTGCTCCCGCACCTTCAGCCGCCGAACGACTTCCCGGCCCGCACTGATACGTATCCATGATGCCTACGACATGAAAACACCTCCGCTCCTCACGCTTCTGTTCAGCCTCGCCCTGGCCGTCTGCGGCTTCGCAGCCACTCCCAGGACATCGCTCCCACTCGATGGCGACTGGCGCTTCACCGCGTCCGCCCCTTCACCAAAAGCAGAGATGCCGGGCTGGAGCCAGCGCGACTTCGACGACTCCACCTGGATGCCCATCCGCCTGCCTCACACCTGGAATGCCATCGATGGCCAGGATGGCGAACCGCCTGCCCCAAACCCCACTGGCAAGCCGCGAATCGAGGGCAATTACCGGCGCGGCGATGGCTTTTATCGCACCGTTTTTAACACCGACCCCGCCTGGATGGGGCGTCGGGTCTTCGTGCAATTCGACGCAGTCAACCGCTTCGCCGAGGTCTGGCTCAACGGACGGCTCCTGGGACGTCATGCGGGCGGCTACGGCCGCTTCCGCTTCGATATCACCGAGGCGCTCGCACCCTCCGGCCCCAATCTCCTCGCGGTAAAGGCCAACAACGAGGCTGGCGGCATCATGCCGATGCACGGCGACTTCACCCTCTTCGGAGGGATCTATCGCCAGGTGAGCGTGATCTCCGTCGATCCCGTACACATCGCACTCCTCGATTACGCCTCGCCCGGTATCTATCTTTCCACGACAAACAGCTCCCCGGCCTCGGCCGATGTCGCCGTGCGCACCCTGGTGGAAAATCACTCCCCCAAGGCCGCCACGGTGGAGGTGGCTGTCACTTTGCTCAATCGCGATGGCACGCCTGCCGCCCGGGCCACGGTCCCTTGCGCCCTGGCCCCCGGTACCACCGCCACCGCCGCGCTTTCCCTGCACCTCGACCGCCCCCATCTCTGGCGGGGCCGAAGCGATCCCTACCTTTATAAAGCCCGCATCGATATCCTCAGCGAAGGCCGTCTCCTGGACAGCCTTGAACAGTCACTCGGTGTGCGCTCCTGCACCGTAGACCCCCAGCGTGGTTTCCTCCTCAACGGCCAGCCCTATGCTCTGCATGGCGTCAACCGCCACCAGGACCGTCTGGACAAGGGTTATGCCATCTCCCTCGCCGACGTCTGCGTCTCATCGAGGAGATCGGTGCCAACACCATCCGTCTCTCGCATTACCAGCACAGCGAGTCCTTCCATCGCCTCTGCGACGAGGCCGGCATGATCCTGTGGGCCGAGGTGCCTTTTGTCGCCCGCGCCGAGGACACCGACCTGTTCACGAGCAATGCGGTCGAGCAGCTCAAGGAATTAATCCGCCAGAATTACAATCACCCCGCCATCTGCTTCTGGGGCCTCGGGAACGAGACCGACCGCACCCAGCCCGCGCTCGCCGACCGCGTGCTCGCCCGTCTGGTCGAGGCTGCCCGCAGCGAAGACAACACCCGCCCCTTCACCTACGCCTCGGACCACAAGGACGATGATCCGCGCAACTTCCGCACCGACATCCTCGCCTTCAACAAATACTACGGCTGGTATTTCGGTGGCGACTACACCCAGCTTTCCACCTGGATGGATGCCTTCCATGCCGCATACCCGCAGCGTCCGATCGGGCTCTCCGAGTATGGAGCCGGCGCCAGCATTTATCAGCATGAGGTCAAGCCACCGGTCCGCGGTCCCGGGACAGCCTGGCATCCCGAGGAATGGCAAACCCAGTTCCACGAGGCCTATTGGCTTATAATCAAGGAGCGCCCTTACCTGTGGGCCACCTACGTCTGGAACATGTTCGATTTCGCCGCCGATTTCCGCACGGAGGGCGACACCCTCGGCCGCAACGACAAGGGCCTCGTCACTTACGACCGTCGGATCCGCAAGGATGCGTTTTACTGGTACAAGGCCAACTGGAACCCCGAGCCGATGGTCTACATCGCCTCGCGCCGCCACGACCTGCGCCTCGATCCGCAGGCCGAGGTGAAAGTGTACTCCAACTGCGACACCGTGGAACTGTGGCTCAACGAGGTGTCCCTCGGCCGCCGCAGCTCCGCCGACCGGCGTTTCGTCTGGCCCGCGCTCGCTCTCGCCCCGGGCCCCAATCGTATCCGAGTACTGGGTACCATCGGCGGCCGCTCCGTCACCGATGCCTGCGCCTGGACCTTCACTCCGGGCACCCCCTTCAAACCTGAAAACCTTCAGGCCTCAGGCGTCAAATGATCCATGGCCAATGGGCTCTTTAGCTCTTCACACATGAAAATCTCCAGATTCAGACTCTCCTTTGCCCCTGTTCTCCTCGGGGTGTTTCTTTCCGTCACAGCCATCGCTGCCGTCCCCTCCTCAATGCAGCCTTCCCCTGCGCGCCTGAATGCGACTTGGCTCAACTCGCCTCCGGCTCACGGGGAGGACCCTTGGTTGCTTCAAGGTGATAACCTTAGCCACTGGGATCACCGCGACGCCTTCATCGGCAACGGGCTCATCGGAACCCGTATCGGCGAGTGGGGCGACGCCTCGGATTTCCGTCCAGGCTCCGCGTCCTTCATGAACGGCCTCTGGGGCGCCGCCGGGGGCAACCCCGCCACGGTCGAAGGCATCCTTGAATTGCCCCACTGGGCAAACCTGCGCTTCACCGACGGCCAGCGCAATCTGCGCCGCCAGATTCACAAGCAGGTCTCCGACCACCGGCAATCCCTCGATCTGCGCACCGCCACGGTCACGACCCGCTACCGCATCGAAGGTGCCGGCGGCGACCTCGATATCGAGATCGTTGTCTGGCTCGCGCGCGACGATCCCCACATCGGTGTGATGCAAGCCCGCGTTCGTACGAAGCGCACCACCCGTGTCTATCTCGATGAATTTCTCGACGCACTCCACTGGCCCGATCTGCAGGACGCAAACTCGCGCCTCGATGGCGGCGACCTCACCCTCGCATGCACCAGCAGCCTCCACGGCAACCGGCTCGCCATCAGCAGCCGACTGCGGATCAAGGGCGTCGAGGAAGACACGGCCTTCAGTCAGATCGCCTGTTCTGGCGCCGTCGCGCGCAGGCATCTCGCCTTGAAAACCTCCGCCGAAGGCTCCGAGTTTACCGTCACCAAAGTTGTTGCCCTCGTCTCCAGCCGCCAGAGCTCGGACCCGCTAGCCACTGCCCGCCGCGAACTCGACCGCGCCTGTGCCGACCTGCCCGGTCTTCGCGCGCGCCACGAGGCGGCCTGGGCCACCCTCTGGCGCGGACGCATCGAGTCTGATCACCTCCGCCTCCAGACTGTCGCCAACGCGTCCCTCTACCGGCTCTACTGCTCGCAACGCGCCGGACTGGCCGATTCCGTCGGAGCCACTGGTCTCTCCAACAGCGCCTGGGACGGCGTCATCTTCTGGGATGCCGATTTCTGGGCGGTGCCGGTCTATTCGCTCTTCAATCCGGGAATGGCGCGTTCCTGTGTCGCCTATCGCCATCACACGCTTCCCGCCGCCCGCGCTCTCGCCCGTGCCGCCGGCGAGAGGGGTGCCCGCTTCGCTTGGGAGAGCGCCCAGGATGGCGAGGAGCGCTGCCCGGTCCCCATCTTCCGCGAGCAACGCCATGTCATCTCCAGTGTCGCTCGTGCCCAATGGCTCTATGCACTCGCAGCTGGCGATACAGCCTGGCGCCATGGTCCCGGCCTTGAGGTCATCGAAGCCTCCGCTGAATACTGGGCATCCCGTGCCCGCCGCGACGACCGGGGCGCCTGGCACATTGATCGCGTCGTCGGTCCTGATGAAAACGCCGGTCTGGTGGATGATAACGCCGCCACCAACGCCAGCGCCGCCTGGACTCTCCGCCTCGCCGAGCGACTGCTCCGCGAAACTGGACGCACCCCGCCGCCCCTCTGGGCTGAGGTCGCCAAGGGCCTCGTCATCCCATGGGACACCACTCGCGACATCCCGCTCCAGATGGCAGGATGGCAAGACGATATCCGCATCAAGCAGGCCGATGCGGTGTTGCTCGCCTACCCATGGAACCACCCTCGCATGGATGCCGCCACCACCGAGCGCACCGTCGACTACTACCGCGATCGTTATGTGGTGAACCCGATCATGATGGGCACCTCGATGGATGGCATCCTCGATGCCCGCCTTGGTCGCGCCGACCGCGCATGGGAGGCCTTCGGCCAGCTCATGCCTTATATTCGCAAACCCTTTTTTACGGCCACGCAATCCGTGAACGACGAGTGCCTCGAATTTAACACCGGCCAAAGCGGATTGCTCCAGTTGATCTGCATGGGATTCGCCGGGCTGCACGGCAACGAGGACGACGGTCCGCTCACCCTCAAACCCTGCTTGCCCCTGCCAGTCCAGCGGCTCGAATTGCATGGTGTCTGGCATCAGGGCAAGATGCACCGACTCACCGTCTCTCGCGATCAGACGACTGGAACAGTTTCCAGCACCGTTGAACTGGAGCCAGGCACCACCTCCATAACAACCACAGCCTCGCCCACCAAATAGCGACTGTTTATGACTAGCCTCGTTCGCAATTTATCCTTCCTGGCGCAGCAGCTACGCCACGCACCACGCTGCCGCTCGATGGCGACTGGCGTTTCTCGCTCGTTGGCACTCCCTCCTCGTCGGAGCTTGTGCCGGCGTGGTGCCAGCGTGACTTCGACGATTCCGCCTGGGCTCCCATCCGCCTCCCGCATACCTGGAATGCCCTCGACGGCCAGGATGGCGTGCTTCCGGGGAATACCACCGGCGACTATCGGCGCGGCGATGGGTTTTACCGAACCACGTTTGCCACGGACCCGGCCTGGCAGGGTCGGCGGTTGTTCGTGCAGTTCGATGCCGTCAACCGCTTCGCCGAAGTCTGGCTCAACGGCCACCTTCTGGGGAACCACGCTGGCGGCTTCGGACGTTTCCGTTTCGATATCACCGAGGTCCTTGCACCCTCCGGTGTCAATCTCCTCGCAGTGAAGGCCAACAATGAGCCCGGTGGTATCATCCCGATGGGCGGCGACTTCACCCAGTTTGGCGGCATCTATCGCGCAGTGAGCGTGGTCATCGTCGACCCCGTGCATATCGCGCTGCTCGATTACGCCTCCTCCGGAGTCTATCTCTCCACTGCAAACGTTTCCTCTGCGTCGGCCGACGTGGCCGTGCGCACCTTGCTCGAAAATCACTCCCAGAAGGCCGCTGAGCTGGAGCTCTGCGTCACCTTGCTTGATCGCGAGGGTAGGACCGCAGCGCAGTCAAAAATCCCGTGCAAGGTCGCCCCCGGCGCCACCGCCACTGCCAGACTCAGCCTGCGTCTCGAGCAGCCCCGCCTCTGGCAGGGACGCGCCAACCCCCATCTCTACAAAGCCCGCATTGAGTTGCGGGAAACCGACCGCCTCCTCGACACCCTGGACCAGGAGCTCGGCGTGCGCTCCTATGCGGTCGATCCCCAACGCGGCTTCCTCCTCAACGGCCAGCCCTATCCGCTCCGTGGAGTCTGCCGTCATCAGGACCGTCTGGACAAGGGTTACGCCATCTCCCTGGCTGACGAGGCCGAGGACCTGCGCCTCATCGAGGAGATTGGTGCCAACACCATCCGCCTCTCGCATTACCAACAGAGTGAGTCCTTCCACCGTCTCTGCGACGAGTCGGGCATGGTGCTCTGGTCGGAGGTCGCCTATGTGGCCCGGCCAGTCCTCGACACGCCTGAATTCACCGCCAACGCCATCGAACAACTGCGCGAGTTGATACGGCAAAACTACAATCACCCCTCTATCTTTTTCTGGGGCCTGGGTAATGAAACCGATCATAAGCAGCCGGCCCTCGCAGACCGTGTGCTGGCCAGCTTGGAAGCAGTCGCCCCGCTCGAAGATTCGACGCGTCCCACCACCTACGCTTCTCACCACCCCGATGAGGATCCTCGCAACTTCCGCACAGACCTCATCGCCTTTAACAAATACTTCGGCTGGTACGGCGGCCCTTGCAGCAACCTCGCCACCTGGCTTGACACCTTCCATGCCGCCCACCCGCAACGCCCCCTCGGCATTTCCGAGTACGGAGCCGGTGCCAGTATTTCCATGCACGAGGTCAATCCCCCGCATACGCGCAATCCGGTGACTGCCTGGCACCCGGAGGAGTGGCAGAATGGGTTCCACGAGGAGTCCTGGCTGATCATCAAGGACCGTCCCTACCTCTGGGCTACTTACGTCTGGAATATGTTCGACTTCGCAGCCGACCATCGCGCCGAGGGCGACACGCTCGGACGCAACGACAAGGGCCTGGTCACCTTTGATCGTCGCATCCGCAAGGACGCGTTTTACTGGTACAAGGCGAACTGGAACCCCGAGCCGATGGTCTACATCACTTCCCGCCGCCACGATCTGCGCCTCGAACCGCAGGCCGAGGTGAAAGTGTACTCCAACTGCGACGAGGTCGAACTGTGGCTCAACGAGGTGTCCCTCGGCCGCCGCAGCTCCGCCGACCGGCGTTTCGTCTGGCCCGCGCTCACGCTCGCCCCGGGCCCCAATCGTATCCGCGTACTGGGTACCATCGGCGGACGCTCCGTCACCGACGCCTGCTCCTGGACCTTTACTCCCGGCACCCCCTACCGGCCCACCGAGAACTCCGGCGCGTCCTCCAGTATCACTCCTTAAGCTCTCCTCACATGCTCACCTACGGCTTCCTTAAGTCCGGCCTGGCTTCAAGTTTGCTGACCGTTTTCGCCGTAGCCGCCGACCTTCCGCCACCTCGTAAGCACGCGGCGTCCGCGCCCCCGAATGTCCTGCTGATCATGGCCGACGATCTTGGCTATGGAGATCTGGGCTGTTACGGTGGAAATCGCCTGCGCACGCCCAACCTCGACGCCCTCGCAGCCAGTGGAGCCCGGTTTACCGATTTCTACGTCACCGCCCCGCGCTGCACTCCCTCGCGCGGTTCCCTTCTCACAGGTCGCTATCCCCAGCGCAATGGCCTCACAGGTCTTATCTGGCCCGAAGACGCCTACGGATTGTCCCCAAGGGAGACGACCCTGGCGGAACTTCTGCGCGGCCAAGGCTACACCACCGGTCTCATCGGCAAATGGCATCTCGGACACGCACAGCCGGAATTTCTGCCCATGGCCCACGGTTTTCAATCATGGTACGGCATGGCTTACCCGACCGATATGGACGGACGCCATCCCCGCAGTATCCAAAACAAACTCAACTGGCCTCCACTCGCCCTCCAGCGCGGTACCGAGATTGTCGAGCAACCGGTAAAACTCGACCTTCTCACGGAGAAGTACACCGCCGAGTCAGTTCGTTTCATCACCGAGCACAAGGACCACCCCTGGTTCCTTTTTTACGCGAGTCACGTCCCCCACACCTACCTCGCCGCCTCTGAGTCATTCCGAGGTAAATCGCGCGGCGGGCTCTACGGTGACATGGTGGAGGAATTCGACGACAGCGTCGGTCAGCTCGTGGCGGTCCTCAAATCCACTGGCCAACTCGACCGCACACTCATTGTTTTCACCAACGACAACGGTGCTTCCATCGAAACAGCCGTGGTGACCAGGAAAAGATCCCTGAACCCGGTCTACGCCACCATCGATGCCGATGGTTCCCAAGGCAGCAACGCCCCCTTGCGCGGCGGCAAGAACACGCCCTATGAGGGTGGATCTCGGGTGCCCACGTTTATCTCGTTGCCCGGCATCATACCGCCCGGACGCGTCATCCACGATCCGAGTTCTCTTAACGATCTTTTCCCCACCATCTCCTCCTTCGCCGGTGTACTTCTGCCGGTTGAGGTTGTCCTTGACGGTGTCGACCTGACTCCAGCTCTCCTCGGCGAACACCCACGCCGTCCCGACCCCATTTTCTACGACTGTCCCCGCACACGCGCCGTGCGTGTCGGACCTTGGAAATTGGTGTTTCCCGGCAGTCAATGGGATGCCGCTGTGCGCACCCCTGAGCTTTACGATCTCGAGGCCGACATTGGCGAGACAGCCGATCTCGCCCCAAAGCACCCCGAGTTGGTGGAGGTACTCACTGCCCGAATACGCGATTTCGAGGCCCAATTTACCCGGTCCGTGCCTTGACGACCTCCTTATTTGTGCATTTGCACGCCTATCGGTCTCTCCCGCCTATCCCCTTTAAAGCTGACCGAATGAAATCAATCATCCCCATTTTGCTGATTTTTATCGTGGCGATTCCCGCCGCTTTCGCCACGCCGGGCACGAGATTGATCACCACACCCCCCACAGCCGACCTCATATCGCCGGCCATCGACCGAATCGAAAAAAGCATTCTCCCGATCCTCATCCCTGAGCGCACGATCAACCTGGTCACCTTCGCAGGACATGCCCCCGACCGCGCAGGCGCCGAGGACTTTCGTCCGGCCATCCAGCGCGCGCTCAAGGAACTTTCCGCCTCAGGCGGAGGCACCCTCCACTTCCCCCATACCAGACGCAGCGACTGGAACAAGGGACCCGAGACGTATCGCATTCGTGGCTACATCCAGCTCGGTTCCAATACCCGCCTCCTGCTCGACCCGAGCGTCATTCTGCGTTTCGAGTTCAGTCCGCAGGACTACACCGACGAGGGCAGGGGCGTGATCACCCGCTACGAAGGCACCACCGTCTACGGCCACGCTCCACTCATCCGCGCCTTCAATGTCCAGAACATCGTCATCGAGGCAGCCGACGGCACCGGTGCCATGCCCGAGATCACGGGCGACGGCGACCGCTGGGTGGCTGAGTACAGCCTCCGCGACGCCGTTCCGACCAACCCGCCCTGGAAATTCATCCGCGACACAAACGAGGCTGGCACTCCGCTCCGCGAACGCCGCTGCGCTCCCGGCGGCCCGCTCTTCGCCCGCCCCGACCTGATCCAGTTTTTTCTCTGCCGTAATGTCCGCATGGAGGGCGTGAAGCTTTCCAACTCCCCGTTCTGGGTCGTCCACCCCGTATTCTCCTCCAACCTCACTTTCCGCGGTCTGCTCTTCGACTGCCAGAACGTGAACAATGACGGCATCGACCCCGACTCCTCCCGTGATGTCCTTATCGAAAACATCCTCTTCAACAACCACGATGACAACGTCGCGGTCAAATCCGGTCGGGACCGCGAAGGGCGCGAGGGCGTGGATATCCTCGGCACGGAGCTCGCTTCCGTCGACTCCGAGTACATACGCGACGGTCGCCTCGGTGGGCCCACTGAAAACGTCCTCGTTCGCAAGTGCGTTTTCAAAGGTCACTATGCCCTGTGCATCGGTAGCGAGATGTCCGGTGGCGTCCGCCACATCTATGCCATGGACAATAGCGCGCCTCAGGACATCACCATGGCGGTCTTCATAAAGAGTAGCCGTCGGCGTGGCGGCACGGTCGAACACATCTATGTGCGCAACTTTGCCGCTAATCTCGTGCGCAATGAGGTCATCGCCATCATACCCAATTACGACGGAGACACCTCCAGCGCGTTTTACCCGACGATCCGCCATGTCTCGATCGAGGGAGTCACCGCACAAAAGGCCGGTCTGGGTATTCGTCTCTTCGGCTGGCCCCAGTCGTTGACCGAGGACGTGCGGCTGCGCGACATCCGTATCGCTCTCAAACCAGGCAAAGCGCCTGTGGCCTTCGAAGCTTCCTTTGTGAGGGAGGTGTCGCTCAAAAATGTCACCATAGATGCTCGCTCCTACGATGGTGACTACTCCATCACCGCCGGTCCGCTCCCCCCGACCCACAACTGACTGACAACAATCGCATGATTGCCTCGCCATGCCCCGCAGCAGCCGCATGCTCAGGGCCTCGCGAAACCACCCCAGCCCATGAGAAAACTCCTTCTGTTCCTGTTGCCTGCCTGGTGCGCCCTTGCGGCCGAGCCTCGTGCGAAAAACGTCATACTTTTCCTTGGCGATGCGGGAGGCATTCCCACGCTCAACGCTGCAGGCGTCTACAAGCACAACCGTCCGCAGAGCCTGTTCCTGCACAGCATGCCACACCTCGCACTGGCGGACACCTCCTCGTTGAGCAGCTGGGTGAGCGATTCAGCCGCAGCCATGACGGCGATTGTCACCGGACAAAAAACCAACAACGGCATGCTCTCGCAGTTGCCCGAGGACAAGGGAGCCCCTGGCAGGATATTAAAGACCATTTTGGAATATGCGGAGGAACAGGGACTCTCCACTGGCGTGGTGACCAACACATCGGTCTGGGACGCGACCCCGGCCGCCTGCTACGCCCATGCGGTTTCCCGCTCGAGCACAGGCGAGATATTCCGGCAGGTGTTCCAACCGCGCTATGGTGATGGCGTGGATGTGCTGATCGGCTCCGATCGCAAGGGCGTGATCGCATCCATGCAGAAACTCGGCCTCGATGTGACGGCCGAGATGGCAAAGGCCCATTATCAGGTATTCGACAACCCGGCAGACATCCCCGCCCAGGCAACCCGGGCCATCTCCCTGTACGAAGGCGGTGATTTTGCTCCCGAACCGGTCATAGAGAACGTGGTAAAAATACTGTCCCGCAATCCCAAGGGTTTTTTTCTGATGGTCGAATGGGACATGCACACGAACAAGCTGCAGAAGGGCCTGGACCGGGTGATTGTGATGGATTCTCTCGTCAGAAAAGTGGCCTCAGAGGCATCCGCAGACACGCTGGTCCTGTTCGCGGCCGATCACTCCTTTGGTCTGCGTTTGCGCGGGGGGAAGCGGAATCTTCCTTTGGCAGAGCAGATCGAGACTCCTCCGCCACAGGCCCAATCCGGCACCTCAGCAAAACCAGTTATCCTCGTGGACGATACGCACACCGGAGAGGAGGTCCTGGTGACAGGTCAGGGACCGGGCGCCGAGCGGTTGCATGGCTTCATACCCAACACAGGTATTTTCAAGGTGATGATGGCCGCTTACGGCTGGGCTGAGACTCCCTAGGGCCAACTGGATGAACAACTCAGTTCATCGGGCATTCCTTGGCTGAAACGTTTCGCCTTGTGTCGTCTCCTTTTCGGAACTGGGTGCGGGGAAGTTGCGCAATTCACCTGAGTGTCGAGGATACGATTCAAAGATGTCACTTCTGTTAATGGCAGGATCTCCCGTTTGTCTTAAGTAGGCTTCCAGGTTTGCCCTCAGCAGAGCCTTGACCTCACGGGCCGCAGGATCTTGGGCAAGATTCGTCAGGCAACCGGGGTCTATGGAAACGTCAAAGAGTTCCTCGAAGGGTCTTTTGTCGATTGCTAGATGAAAGTATCGCCCGATCACCGGATCGTTTTTGTTATCAATCAAGTACTGCTTTGTGACGCCGGCATCGATGTCATAGTAGGCACCATCCACCGGTCCCAGTTTCCCGCTGGGTTGCATCTCCCGGGGGTCGCCGGCCGGCCATCTTTCGGGCGCGAGGTTCATGATGTACAGGTACTTGTCCTTGCGAATACTCCTGGAAGGGTAGCCCAGATTATTGGTTCGTGAGCTCGAGTGCCTTTCTCGGGACGCATATACTGCCGTGCGAGTTGGATCCGCTGATCCTGTTTTACTCGACTTGAGCATCGATAAAAGGCTTTTCCCGCTCATGGGGTATTCAAGGTTCGCTCGGGATATGCCCGCCGCCTCGAGGATCGTCGGGGCGATATCAACAAAACCCACCAAGTCTGTCAGTGTGCGGCCGGACGGGATTCCGTTCTTCCAGGAGATAGCGAGGGGGATGTGGGTTCCGTACTCGTAGAGATTGGCCTTCGCGCGCGGGAAGGGCATGCCGTTGTCCGACGTCAGGATTACAATCGTATTATCAAGCTCACCGATGCTTTCCAGGTGGTCCAGCATGCGGCCCAAACAGGAGTCGAAGTGTTCGATTTCGAAATAGTAGTCCAGGATATCGCTGCGAACAGCGTCGGTGTCCGGCAGGAACGAAGGCACCCTGACATCGGCGAGATTTTTTCCACTCTTCAAGCCTATCCCCGGCGAGTAAATCCGGTGGGGTTCCTCGCACCCAAACCAGAAGCAGAACGGCTGATCGTTTTTTCGATCGGCAAGGAATGTTTGGAATCCGTCGAAATAGTCCTCCTTGCTGATGCCTTCGGGCACCGAAATTGGCCTGCCTGCATATTTTCTCCCGGCAGGATTTCTTGAGCGCCCCGAAATCCTCCAGTTTCCAGGTGACCACCCTTTTCCTACAAAACCGGTCAGGTAGCCTGCTTCTTCGAGTATGTCCGGGTACACTTTGTAGTTGACCGGAAACGAGCTCGCATGAGTGCCCGCTTCCTCAAGCTGCCAGCAATGTCGACCAGTCAATAGTGCAGCCCTCGACGGACTGCAGCTTGGTGCGGCACAATAGGCATTAGAGAAAAAAACGCCGGCTCGGGCCACCTTGTCAAAGTTTGGGGTCCTGCAATTGCGTTCGGATATCGAACCCCCTGAGTAGGATTGATCGTCGGATATGGCGATGAGGATATTGGGCCGTGAAGCCGATTTGCTCTCAGTCATCGCCTTCACTCCAAGTCCGGAGCTTGCGCAAATCCCGGCTGTTTTTAGGAACGATCGTCGAGTGGTAAGGTGCATCATAGGTCCTTCGTCAATGAGTGAATGAACAGGCTTGGATTTAATGGATAGTCTGGCGCGAATCTTATCTCAGGACAGGAGGTCCTGGTAGCAGGTCGGGGACCGGGCGACGAGCGTCTGCATGGTTTCATACCCAATACGGGTATTTTCAAGGTGATGATGGCCGCTTACGGCTGGGCTGAGACTCCGTAGAGTGCCTTCTGCGGTGAAAGGCCGGCCGGGTTGAAACAGGGATGGAGCGGTATTCAGGAACCGAGTACCTTGATCAGGTCCTTTTCCCCCGATCCAGTCTCGTTCTCGTTGAGGCTCTTTATCCCCATCCCTTCCTTCCGAGTCCAAAGCCGCCGCACCGCAAAGGCCGCCTGTTTGGGCTCCCTTTCGCGGGTAAACAGGCCTTTCTTGTTTCCCTGCACCCTTACGACCGATTGGTTGGTATAGAAATCGGCGAAGGCCCAGATGTGCATTCCCACCACATAGGACTTCGATGCCATCAGCTTGATGTACTCCTCCAGAAACCGAGTCTGAAATTCCTCGGAAAACTGGACGGCAAACATCGAGTGCACCCCTGCGACCGTGTCGGCACCGAATTCCGTCACGAAGATAGGTGCGCTGTACAGCTTCGCGAAACGCTCAAGGCAATCGTCCATTGCAGCTATTCCCGCGCCGATGTCTCCAGGCTTGATTTTCATCTCACGGCTCTTCAGCGGATACCAGCCGTAATAGCGGTTGATGCCGATGATATCCACCAGTCCGTAGACATGGTCTCCCTCAGGCGGCGACCAGCCAACATACATGATCGGGCGCTTGTCCGTCTGGCGGATGGTCTGGATCAGTTCCCCATAAAAAGGCGCGGCTTTAGGGTCGGCGCTGTTGCACTCGTTGCCGATTGACCAGGCAATCACAGAGGGGTGGTGCCGGTCGCGCCGCACGAGGCGACTCACTGTGTTCTTCGACTGTCTGGTCAGGGACTCCGATGAGAACTGTTTGTCATCGAAGGCCACAAACGGCGCCTCGCTGATCACCAGGATGCCATAGTGATCGGCCAGGTCCAGAATGGCCTCCGCGTACGGATAGTGTGAGGTCCGGAACGAATTCGCACCGACCCATTTCATCAGGTCCATGTCACGGTTGTTCAGCGCATGAGAGGTGCCACGTCCGATGATGTGGAAATCCTCATGTTTGCCAAAGCCCTGAAGTCTGATCGGTTTGCCGTTGAGAAGGAGCTCGCGCCCCCTCACCTCGATCGTCCGAAAGCCTGTGCGCAGAACATATTCGTCGATGATCTCGGTGCCGACTTTCAATAGTACCTGCACCTCGTACAGGTGTGGATTTTCACAACACCAGGGCCTGACCTCGGGTACGATGAGTTCAATCTGCCCACGGCCTTTTTCCAGGGCGACCTGCCGGGTGATGCCTGCGATGCTCACGATGGCAGTCTCAGCCCTCGCATCGGCGCAAATTTCGACGTTTGCGATACCGGCTTGTCCACGGAAGGAGGTGTCAATCTGGATGTCCTCCAGCGAGCACGCATTGAGGTAGCACAGATACACCGAACGACTCAGGCCTCCGTACTCATAAAAGTCCCCGCGTCCTATCGCCTGTTCCGGTTTGGGGAATCCGAATACGGCAACGACCAGAAGATTCTTTCGGTCGCTCCGGACAAACCCCGTGATGTCGCATTCGAAGGGGAGGTAGGCGGAATCGTCTTCGCCGACAAGGCTGCCGTTGACAAAAACCCTGGCCGAAAAGGTCGCGCATCCGAAACGCAGGACGATCCGTTTGCCGGCCATTTGTGCGGGCACATAGAACTCGGTCTGATACCAGAGCCGATCCTGGTAATGATAGAGATCATTGGCCTGCTCATTCCAGGAGGCCGGAACCGCGAGGACCCGTTCTCCGGGAAGTCCCTCGTGATAAGCCTTCTGCTCTCCTTCGTTTTTTGGGTCTATAGTAAATTTCCATATACCATCCAGCGGTGTCGCCTGCCGGTGGCGATTGGTCTGGGGATACAGGTTGCCGATACCTGGCTGGGTCCTGGGAAGCACAGCCTGGGAGGCAGGTGGGAGATCAGCCTGCCCTGTGGCGGGCTGCCCTGGAGTCTGTGGCTGGGAAGCGATCGCTTCGAGCCCCAGCAGAGCGGCTCCTGTTGCGATGGCTCTGAGGGCTTCACGACGGGTGACATTGATGGGAGCGTCCATGGTGGGAGAGGAGTGGGAGAAGGGTGTCAATTTGGACCGGAATCACGGGAGGCGAGTGGGCGCGGGGGCGAGGTAGCTGCGGGGTCGGCACTTGTCGAACCAGAGCGTGACCTGGTCGAAATGCGTCGTGGGATCGCAGAGGTACAGGCGGAGGGTTTGCCAGCCGGGCTGGTCGATGAAGTGTCGGGTGGTGACGCAGGCCCGATTGCTTTCGACGGCTCGCATCCAGGCCTCGTCGCGCTGGTAAGTGGCGTAATTGCAGACGAGCTCGGGGCCGTCATTGAGGGCGACCGCGTAGACCGAAGCGTATTCAGTGCTAGCCGGGTGCGTGGGCAGGGTGCTCGTCTCGATGTTTATCCAGCCGCGATTGAAAGTGAAAAAGCGGTACTCGAGATAGGGGTTGTCGCGCTTGACGTTCCAGTCATCGGGGTAACGGCGGACGCTGGGATCCGTGGCGGTGACGACCTGGCCGCTGAGGCCGAGATTGGGGATGGTTTTCCAACGCACCCGCTCGGTCTCGCGTTTTGTCACGAAGGCGGCGGCGGGAATGCTCACCACACCGGCCTGTTCGACGAAATTCCCGGCGAGGGAGGCGGAGTCGATGCTCGGATGAAAGAGGGGGACGGTGAGGGTGGTGTCCTGTCCCTTGACTGAAAAGGTCAGGGTGGCAGAGCGCGTCTCGGAGCCCGCAGCAGGCAGTTGCGTTGGATCGAGGCTGATGTGGATGCGTGCATCGGTGGGGCCGGTCCAACGACCTGAGGACGCCGAGAGACGCAGCCAGGGCGCATCGCTTTTGAGGGTCCAATCGAAGGGGGCTGTGCCGCGGTTGTAGATTTCGAGAAAGGTGGCGGTCTGCCCGAGCGTGGAGAGCACCGGAAACTCGCGCCGGGGGGAAGCCGTGCCGAGCAACTCGTTTTCGGCTTCAAGCCAGAGGCCGGGTTCGACCGTCGCAGGAAGCACGGGGGCCTTGATTTGGGGTTCGAAAGGATCGGGACGGATCCAGCGGCGTTTCTGGGGTTCGCGCCGATAGAGGGGTTCGCAATAGGCGTCCATGTGGTACATGCTGATGAAGCGTGCCCATTTGTTGTTGGCGCTGCCGGTGAAGCGATCCACGGAGAGCCAGATGTCCGCAAAGGCCTCCCAGGCCTGCGTGTAGCTGACATAGGCGGAGGAGCGGCCCTGGCGTGTGTGCCAGTCATGGCGGCTCGCGAGAAGCCATTTGCGGTTCATGGCCTCGGCGCCGGCGATGCGGTAGTGGAGGAGGTGCCAATAGGCGTCAGCCGCCTCAGGGCGCAGACCATCGAGGACGGCCTGGGAGCGGCTCCGGAGCTCGGCGTAGCGGGCCAGACGGAGTTCGGCCTCACGCTGGTCGGTCCAGCTGAATTCGGAAGGCGTGGGCAGGCGGGTTTGCTCGAGGCGACTCCAGGACATGTGTTCGGGGCGGCGTGAGAAGGCCAGTTGCTCATACTCGATGCGCAGGTCGGCCATGCGCTCGGCAAGCTCGGGGCCGAAGGCGGCTGCGAAGAAGCGGACCTGGTGCTGGCGGAGGTTTTCGTGCGTGAGGGAGGAGGGAGACCAGGCGATGTCCATGGCGAGCGTGAGGTCGTACTCCACCGCCTTGATGTCACCGGAGTTGAAGACCCAGACGCGGTCGGCACCGAAGGCTGCGGCCTTTTTCATCTCCGAAAGGAGCAGCTGGGTGTTGGTGCCGGAGAGCCAATCGTAGTCGAAGGGTCGTCCGAGGTAGGCCAGGTGGTAGTAGACGCCGTTGCCCCCCGAGCGTGAACTTTGGCCGCTGCTGGGAAGTTGCTTGATGTAGCCGTAGTTGTCCTCCGCCCAGACAAGCGTGACGTCTTCCGGAAGTTTGAAGCCGTAGCTGAAGGATTTCATAACCTCTTTGTAGAGGACAAGAATCTGGGGTACGGACTCGACAGGGCGGGGGATCTGGCGACTGAGGATGGCGCGCTCTTCCTGGATGATTTCCTCAAGCACCGCCGCCTGCTGGGGCAGGGTGGGATTGCCCTCCATGGCGACGTCGTTGATGCCTCGAAGGCCCAAGGTATAGATGTTTTCGTAGGCTTTGTTTACGGAGACGCGTTCCTCGAGAAAGGAGAGGATGCCTTTCTTGTTGGTGAAGTAGTTCCATTCGCCATGGATGGAGGAATGCCATTCCGCGCCATAGGAGCTCAGGGGTTCGGAATGCTGCGAGCCGATGACGATGGCGTATCGGTCGGCGAGAAGGCGGTTCTCGGGGTAGGCACTCAAGGGGCCGGAATTTTTCAGGACAGCAGGCCAGAGATAATTGGAGCGCAGGCGGAGCATGAGCTCAAACAGGCGGGCATAGGTCTTCGGGCCGATGGCCTTGGGGTGTTCGGGGTCGTGGGTTTCTTTGGACCAAGGGGCCATCCCCGCGGCTTCGTCGTTCAGGAATATGCCCCGGTAACGGACTTTCGGCGCCTCGTTGACACAGAGGTCGGCACGCAGGGCGATCGTGGCATGGCGGGTGGGAGGAACTTCGGCCCACCAGTACCAGGGTGAGACGCCGATGGCCTGGCTGAGTTGGTACACCCCGAAGGCCGTGCCGCGTCGGTCGCTGCCGGCGATGACCAGCGCGCGGTCCAGGCCCGGGAGCGGGTGCTCGACGACAGCAACGACGTAGCCTTCCCACGTGTCGCGGAGGCTTGAAAGTGCGGGCAGGGCACCCTGGGCGGCGACCGCATCGATGAGCGCGCTGTGGCCGAGCGTACCGACGAGAACGACAGGACCCGTGCCACCGGGTGCTGGGAACACGGTGCTGGTGCTCGGCTTGAGTCCCGACACAGTCCCAAGGTCACGGGCAAGATCTGCCACGGCGAGTTCAACGACGGGATAGTCTTTCGCGTCATAGTGGAGGACGGGGGCTTGTTTGCCATCGACCAAAGTGAAGGAAGGGGAGGCGCTGCTCGTGAGCCAGGCGCCGGGGAAAGACGCATCCGCTCGGGCGACGAGGCAGAGAGCCTGGGCGCAGAGGGCGAGCAAAGCGCTCGTGACGAACTGAGGAAGAAAGGACATGTGTGTATGCAGGCGGGGGGAGGGAAGACGGGTGCGGCTCAGGGCAAGGTGCTCGAAAGGCCAGGCCCGTCATGGTTAGTTCAATACAAAACTCTGTTCGAGGGTCGCGGCAGAACTTCCACCCACGAAGACCTTGAACTCGCCCGGCTCGGCCTTGTATTCTAGGGAACGCGTCCAGTAGGCGAGATCGGTGCTGCTCAGAGTGAAGCTGACCTTCGCCGTCTCGCCCGCCTTGAGCATGATCTTTTTGAAACCCTTCAGCTCCTTCACCGGGCGCGTGAGGGAACCCACCAGATCGCGCACATACAGCTGCACCACTTCCTCGCCATCGCGCAGTCCTTTGTTGCTTACCTCGACCGAGACGGTCAGGGAGCTGGAGGCGTCCAGGGTCCTTGAGCTGAGTGCGAGCCCCGCATAGGCGAAACTGCTGTAGCTCAGCCCATAGCCGAAGGGATAGAGAGGGTCGTTGGGGCAGTCCAGGTAGCGGGTCGTCCAGGGCACGCCCAGCTGGTAGGGTTTTCCGGTGCTCTTGTGATTGTAGTAAACGGGCACCTGGCCTGTGGCATACGGAAAGGAGACCGGCAGTTTTCCAGAGGGATTCATGTCGCCAAAAACGACATCGGCGATGGCGTTGCCCCCCTCGGTTCCCGGTTGCCAGACGCAGAGGATGGCGGAGGCTTTTTTTTGCCAGGAGCTCAGCACGAGGGGTCGCCCGCAGTACAGCATCACCACGACGGGTTTGCCTGTCCCCGCCAGTTCGTCGATCAACTGCTCCTGCAGGCCGGGAAGCCTGAGCTCGGTGCGGTTTCGGTTTTCGCCCGTGTAATCTCCGGGTTCGCCCATGGCGGCGATCACCACATCCGCCTCGCGGGCAGCTTCAAGCGCCCTGGAGAAGCCGGACCTGTCCCCTTCGGTGATGTCGCAACCTTTTTCATACACGATCCTGGCTGTGTCTCCCAGCGCGTTCCTTAACCCCTGCAGCAGGGTGATGGTGTGCTTCTGGTCTCCCAAGGCCGACCAACTCACCATGGGGTCGAAGCGGTTGTCCGCCAGGGGTCCGATGACGGCGATGGTCGGTGTCTTTTTGGAAAGAGGCAGGATCTGGCCCTCGTTCTGCAGGAGCACGAAGGATTTGCGCGCCATGTCGCGTGCGTGCGCGCGGTGTTCGGCGCTTAAGGAGATGGCCGGATCATTTTTGCAGAATTTGTAGGGATCGTCGAAGAGTCCGAGCTTGAACTTCACGTACAAAATTCTCCTGCAGGCGTCCTCGATCAAGCTTGGGTCCACCCGACCCTGTTTCACAAGCTTGCCCAGGTGGTCGCGATAGGCGTTCGAGCACATATCCATGTCGCAACCTGCGTTGACGGACAGCTCCGCAGCTTGCTCGCCATCCTTGGCAAAGCCGTGGGCGATGAGTTGCCCCACGGAACCCCAGTCGGAGACAATGAAGCCCGGCCAGTTCCATTCGCCCTTTAGAATCGTGCGGTTCAAAAGACCGTTCGCAGTGGATGGCACACCGCTGATCTCGTTGAACGCATTCATGAAGGTGAGGCATCCAGCCTCCGCGGCTGCCTTGAAGGGGCGCAGGTAGATCTCCCGCAGCTCCGTCTCGCTCATGTCCACCGTGTTATAGTCTCGGCCAGCCACCGCCGCTCCATCAGCCGCAAAATGTTTGGCGCACGCGGCTATGGCACCTGACTGCGTGAAGTTCCGGCCCTGAAAGCCATTCACCCGTGCGACCGCGATGAGCGAACCCAGGTAGGGGTCTTCCCCGGCGCCTTCCATCACCCTTCCCCAACGCGCGTCGCGGGCGATGTCCACCATGGGTGCGAAGGTCCAGCCGATGCCCTCGTTCGAGGCTTCGACAGCGGCGATGCGGGCGGAGCCTTCGATGGCCGCGAGATCCCAGGAGGCCGCCTCGCCCAAGGGGACCGGGAAGGTCGTGCGATAGCCGCGAAGGACATCATAGCCAAACAGGAGCGGGATGTGATGGGGGGAATTCTCGACGGCAAGTTGCTGCAGGGCTCGTATTTTATCCGCACCGGCAATGTTGAGGATCGAGCCCACCCGCCCCGCCTTCACATCCTCGATTTGATTGGAGTAGTCCTGGAGCACGCCGGTGCTCGCATCCGTGCCGGCCTGTTGCACGAGTTGTCCGATCTTGTCTTCCAGCGACATGCGGGCCAGGAGCGCATCCACGCGTTGGTAAATCCGGTTATCCTCTGCGGAAGTCACGCCTCCCGTGGCTGCATTGCTGGCCAGGGCATATCCAAGAAAGAGTAGCTGCGATAGTTTGCTCATGTTCGTGTATTTTTGTTGAGCGCCGCTGAAAGGCCAATGGCTGTCTCCCGGGCCTCATCCGATATTGGCTGGCCGGATTTCTCCCGATTTTAGCTTCTTTAAAAACCTCACCACAAGGTAAATGCCCAGGCAGGTCACTCCGATGAACAGGAGCCAAAGGCTTGAGTAGTCGGAGGAGGTTCTTCCCATCCATTTCGACCAGTAGAAGACCCAGAAGCCCGCCAGGTTGGCCATGGAGAAACTGATAAACGCGTTGATGAAGCCGAAGCCGGAGCTGACCGTGCCCATCTTGGAGTGGGGGATGTAATCAAACAGCAGGGGGCCGATCACCACATAGATCGATCCCTCCAGGGCCCCCGTGCATAGCTTATAGGCCATCCAGAGCATGATGGGGACGGGTGCCTCCTCAGCTCGATGCAGCCACACATAGGTCCACATCAGCACAGCCAGTATGACCAGGCCGATCAAGGCGCTGAGGAAAAGACAGGGGCGCGGTGCCTGGGGTAAAACCCAGCGCTGTACAGACAAAGTGACAGCGAAAAGAAGCGTGCACACGGCGAAGCTGATGGGGGCACCGTAGGCCAGACAGGCGCCCAGAGAGGGTAAGGTGTGGGCATCCAGCTTGAGCAGCTGCCAGACAAGTGGTACACAAACCGCGCATATACCCGAGAGAGTGAAGAGATGCCACCTGCGCAAGGGGAAGCCTTTGTCGCAGAACCACCCCATCATCGGCGTCAGCAGTGCCATCGACAAAATGGAAATAGGAAGACCAAGAAAGGCTATGCTCGGCTTGCTGTAGCCAAACTGCTCCGTCTGCATGAGGGGTTCAAAGGTGGGCCATAGTTTACCGAAGAGAAAAAGGGCCGCATAGACACCGTAGATAGGCCACCAGCGACGATCGAGCAGCACGTCCCTTAGCAGTCCCATGATGAATTGGACCGGCGACC
>JFJP01020360.1_pt1 | contig 23993 bp, 19 predicted proteins | sample 431651 | NCBI WGS metagenome assembly JFJP01 (sample SAMN02602958, study PRJNA72255) | Microbial mat metagenome, whole genome shotgun sequencing project. | biome: fresh water; feature: sink hole; material: water; isolation source: purple microbial (photo- and chemosynthetic) mats found in...
GGAAAGGGGACCTGGACCGGTTTGCCGAGATGGCTGGTCGGGGCGACCGCGAGATAGACCCGCCCGCCGGAGAAGCGCCGGTACCAGTCGATGGACGCATCCTGGAAGCAGTTGAACCAGCCATCGCCAGCGAGGTACACGGTGCGGTTGCCCAGGGCCGCCGCCGCCATCAGGGCCTCGATCCGTGCGCTGTCCGGCGGCAGGGTCGGCCGCGGCCAGTCGGCGATGCGCAGGCCGCGGTGCTCGGCCCAGCGGTAGGTCATGCCCCGGCGCGCGCCGTTCTGGAAGGCCCAGGCACGCGCAACATCGGCGGCGGTGTTGGATGGCATCACGGCGACGAGATGTGGCGGCTTGGCCAGGTAGGCTGCCGCCGCCGCCATGCCGTTGCCGCTGCCGCCGAACATGCCGACCCGACCCGAGCTCCACGGCTGGGCCGCCGCCCATTCGACGCAGTCGTAGGAGTCCTCGGCCTCGTGCACGATGTCGAGGGGATCACCACCGCGAGCCGGGCCGCCACGGATGCAGCGCGTATCCTGCAGGACCACGGCGCAGCCGCGGCTCTGCGCTTCGCGGGCGTAGCGTCCGACCGACAGGCGGCCATAGGGCGTGCGCACCACGGCGACGGGGAAGCGGCCTTCGTTCGGCGGCAGCAGCACCTCGGTAGGCAGGTTGGTCCCGTCACGCATGGCGAGCTCGAGGTGCTGGTGCCGTGTGCCGGGCGCCAGCAGCTTGAGGACCTCCTGGATCGCGCCGCTGCCGGCCGATTGCCACTCCTTGCCGTCCTCGAGACCGGGCAGGACGGCGGCGAGCAGGATGGGCAGAAGCAGTCGCATCAGCGTTTCTCCGAGAGACGCAGCAGGTCACGCTGCAGGATGGCCACCATCTCGGGGTTGGATGGCGCCTGGTCCCGTTCCTCGCGCGGGTCTTTCGCGAGATCGTACAGGTGACCTTCGTTCATCTTCCAGGTGCCGCGCACGACCGCGACCTTGGGGACGATCAGCAGGGTGCGCTCGGCGATCTTCTGCTGGCCTGAAAGGGCAGGCAGGACATCGACGCCGTCCTGGGCGGACGGGGGCGGAACCCTGGTCGCGGCGCACGCGGTCGGCAGCCAATCGATGGCATGGATGGGCTGGTCGCAGGTCGTGCCAGCCGGGATCTGGCCGGGCCACTGCGCGACCAGCGGGACGCGGACGCCGCCTTCACCGGCGCCGGCTTTTTTGCCGGCGAATGGCGTCGTGCCGTCGCCGCCGCTCGGCCCATTGTCGCTGGCGAAAACCACCAGGGTGCGCTGGGCGGCGCCGGAGGCGGTCAGGGCGGCCATGACCCGGCCGATACCGTCATCCATGCGTGCCACAGCGGCAGCATAGGTCGCACGTTTTTTCAATTTGGGGAAGCGTTGCTCATCCTCGGGCCGCGCCTGCACGCCGGATGCGCCACCGTAATGCGGAGCGTTGTAGGCGAGGAAGAGGAAGAAGGGCTGCTTGGCGTTGGCGGCGATGAAGCGCTCGGCCCGTTCGGTGAAGATGTCGGTGCTGTAGCCTGTGGTCGTGGTGTCGGCCTCGGTCCCGTCCCACAAATCACGCTTGCCACCCTGAGCGCTATCGACGTAGGTGAAGTAGTCGATCTTGCCGCCGAGATGGCCGAAGAAGGTGGCGAAGCCCATGTCGGTCGGCCGGCAGGGGGCTGCGTAGCCGAGGTGCCATTTGCCAACCAATGCGGTGGCGTAGCCGGCCCGCCCCAGCACCGCGGCGGCGGTCACGGCGCCGGCGAAGCCCGGGGCGTTGTGCCCCATCAGTGCACCACCCATGCCGAAGCGGTGAGCGTAGCGTCCGGTCAGCATGCTGGCCCTGGTCGGGGTGCAGACCGGTGCGGCATAGGCGGCGGTGGCGCGGACGCCGTCGGCCGCCAGCCGGTCGATCGCCGGTGTGGGGATGCTGCCGCCGTAGCAGCCGGGATCGCCGTAGCCGAGGTCGTCGGCGAGGATCCAGATCACGTTGGGGCGCTCGGCGGCGACGAGGGATGCCGACAAGACGGCGGCGGCAAGGGGAAGGAGGCGCATGGCTCAGTACTTGGTCGGATCGGCGACCAACTGGTACACCTTGTCGCCAGGGGCCACCTCGATGTCGCCGACATGGCCATCGCACATCACCATCTGCACCTTCTGGCCGTGGCGGGGTGGGCGGCTGGACAGCGAGCTCATCCCGAACTGCCACGTGTTGGTGTCGCCGACCAGTGGACGGGACGAGGCGTTGCGGATGGCGGCAAAGTGGAATTCACAGAAGACTTCGTTGGTTCCGCCGGGAATGGCGTTGCTCCAGAACTTGTTGCTCGGGTCCTTCTGCGGGTTTTTCAGGTGATGGTTCATGCCGAATCCCATGTTCGTGGTGTCGGCGGGATCGTAGTCGCTTGATTCCCTGAAGGCGGGACAGCCCCGCAGCACGGTGATGCCGTTTGACAGGTTGGCATGGGTCATGACCGCGTCGTTCTTCACCGCATCCACATACGGTGCGATATAGACCGGCCAATACACGCTGTTCAGTCGGCTGCGTGCCACCAGTCCATCATTGTCGTTCGCGTAGGCCATGAAGGCCATGCCGATCTGGCGCAGGCTGCTGCGGCAGGCCGAGGCCTTTGCCGCAGTGCGCACCAGCGAGATCGCCGGCAGCAGCAGGCCGGCGAGGATCGCGATGATCGCCACCACGACCAGCAGTTCGATCAGGGTGAAGCCACGCTTCATGGCATCCTCCGTACGATCCGGAAGCCGATGAATGGCCGGGCGGCCAGGGGATGCTCATCGACCATGGTGAAGGCCTTCGTGGCGATCGGGTTGACGCTGGCGTAATGACCGACACCCAGCGGCCGTCCGAACAGTCCGCATGGGCCAGCCTGCCACAGCCACTCGGCGACGTTGCCGTGCAGATCGACGAGGCCGGCGACGGCGGTGCCCGCGGTCACCGGCCGGGTCGAGCCGTCACTGCGCGGCGGACGCCAGCCGGAATCGTCCACCGGGCCGGCGAAGCGCGCACGCTCGGCGGCGCTGGGCAGACGCCAGCCGTCGGCAGCGGCATCAAGAACGATACGGTGCGGCCACAGGATCTTGGTTCCAGGCTCGGGCTGCTGCCAGGTGTCGAGGCGCAGGCGCTGGGCCTGGCGCAACACCTCACCCTCGGGAGTGCGGTAGGCCGGGCGCAGGCCGGCGAGTTCGCTCAGCGCGTTGCACCACACCAGGGCGTCTTCCCAGGACACCAGGGTGACCGGCTCGAGGGGGTCATGGCGGCGCACCTGATCGCCCCAGCCGACACTGCCGCAGCGGCCGTCGCGATCGAAGCGATAGCCGTGCGCCTCGGCCCAGGCACGCACCACCGACCAGTCGGCCCAGGCGGTTTCACGTCCTGCCACCAGGAGATCGCCTGCGACGGCGCCATCGGTCTCAACGCCTTTCAGCTCCTTGCCGTTGTAGCCGGCGATGGCGCTGACCGCCGAGGCGGCGCCGGCGCGACGCACGGGAGCGAGGCGGTCGACCACGCGCTGCGCCAGTTCGCGTCCGGTGAGCGGTGCGGCAGGCTGCACGACGGCGTCAGTCGCCACATCCCAGACTGGCGCCTCGACAGCCGCCAACGGACCACGCACCGGCTGGACGCCGATCAGCATGCACCCGCGACCAATCGCCAGAGCCACCGGTCCATCCCAGACGGCCGGTGCGGAGCCTTGTCCGCCAGCCGCGCGGCGCGGGGCTCCTGGAGCGGCCTCCTGCACATGCGCCCAGACCCAGCGACCGCCGGTCAGCACCGCCGCCTCGGCCGGAGTCGGCAGCCTCCAGCCATCCGCGGCGGGGTCGGCGAACACCGGCGGTTCAGTCGCATGCTGCGCCAGGACATCGCGTTCGACCACGCGACGGAAGGGGACGCTGCGCGCGGCGTCGGCCCAGTACACCGGCCGCCGACCATCGAGCTGGCTCAGGGCATTGCACCATGCGGCGGCATCCGCCCACGCGACGGTGTGCACGGCCTCGGATCCGCTGAGCGCCTGGCCGTCACGGTCGAAGCTGAATCCACGCCCATCATTCTCGGTGTGCTGGTTGGTCACCGCCCAACGGCGCACCCGCTCCCAGGTCGCAAGGTCGATCGGGGTCGCCGCCGCCACCAGCCCGCCCGTCGTCACCGTGCGCGGCAGCCACGCGCAGATCCCGTCCGGCCGGGCGATGCGCGCATCGACGCTGACCGCGTTCCACTTGAGGGCCAACGGCTGGTTGGCGAGCAGGCCCGTCGTCACCGTGACCGGCGGTGACAGGGCTCGCGACACGGTAAAACCCACCGCGCGCACATCGCTGAAGCTGCGCGCGGACCAGACGGCGGCGGCCAGGTCGATGGCCAGATCCTTTTCCGACGGCTTCCAGGAAGCCCAGCGCGTCCGACCCGGGTCGATGGCGTGCGTGCGCCGCGTCGTCGCATTGGCTCCACCGTTGGTCCCGGCCATGCCTTCGCCGAAGGACGCCTCGCTGATCCACATGCCGTCGGCGTCCTGGACCACGAAGCGGCCCCAGTCCAGGCCGCCCCAATAGCGCGAGATGTGCACCGCGATGCGGCAACCAGCGTCGAGACCGACCTGCCAGCGATCACCACCACCGAGGAAGCCCTCCTTGCGCCACAACCAGCAGCCATGCGCGGCCAGCAGCATGCCGGGCGGAAAGCCGCTCTTTTCCGCCCCGGAGACCAGACCCATCAGGTTGAAGTCGTCGCGCCATTCATGGTTGGCGTTGGTGTGGCCCTCGGACAGGCCCATGCGGTGGTTTGCGATCCGGCCGATGGCGCCGCCATGGAACACCGCCGATGGGCCCTGCGCATCGTAGTCGCCATCCGGTGGGCTGAAGGGCACCTCGAGACTGAAGGGCCAGCCACCGATGCTGTCATCGGCGGTGTCACCGTCTCCGTCGACATCGACGGCGTCTTTCCAGGCGGCCCCCTGCGTGTTGCGATACCAGCCGAAACCGTGGTCTGACCCATAGTCGACCAGGCGCAGCACCGGAGACTCGCCGCCCGTGAGGGTGCCTGCGAGGAGAAGGGCGCAGAGAAGCTGCTTCATGTCCATGATTGGTGATCCGGTGGCCGTTCTTAGCACGGCGGTCGTGGAATTCATCGGCATTCGAGGATCGAGCCGATGGTCTGGGCGATGGTTCCCGGACCGGCGGCTTCACGCCAGGCCTGCAACTGCGGCACCAGGGCGCCGTTCGCAACTCCTTTGGCCGCCTGGCGCATGAAGTTCTTCTGCCACTCCGGCAGCATGCGCTGCGCGGCAGCTGCCGCCTTGCCCGCCGCCGCGACGATGGTCGCAGCCTCCTCGCTCTCGGGCAGACCGCGTAGGCTGGTGACGGCCCGGCCTCCGTACCAGACGGTGAGCAGTGCATCCTCGGTCGCCACCAGGCGCAGCGCCGTCATCATTTCCACGACCCGGGCCCGGATCTGCCGCTCCAGCACGCCTGCCTCGGCTCCGCCGAGACGCCCGGCCGCCGCCAGCGCCGCGGCCAGTTCCAGGCGGTTCGCCTGTTCGACGGCCGGACGCAGCGCAGGCGCGACTCCAGCCGGATCGGCCACGCCGGCGAGGAAAGCCGCGGCACGCCGGTATTGCTTCTGGCCCGCCTCCTTCGCCGCCAGGTGGTACTTGTGACCCTCGCCGGAACACAGCAGGAAGATCTGGTCCGGACTGCCGGCTTGCTTCGCTGCCAGACCCAGACGATCCGCGATAACCTGCATCATGGTCGTGCCACGTCGTTCGCCCGGCCCGCCTTCCTTCCACTCCTCGGCGCCGACCGCGGTGGTAAAGGCGACATCCGGAGAAGGCGTTTCCGCCGCGCCCCCGGCCCAGGTGCCGCTCTCGATCTGCACGGCGCAGAACGGGAAGTGCGGACCGCGTTTACCGCCGGCCGCCTTCCACAGGTTCGCCGCCGTGGTGACGCCATACGAGAAGGCCGTCACCTGCCCGCGTCCGGGTGCCAGAGCGTGGCTCTGCGACAGCTCTGCCAGAGCGACTCGGATGCCCTCGACGACCTTGGGGTCGGCCTGAGCGTCCTTGGCCGACATGAGCGGGGCGAGGAAGATCAGATTCTGCTCCTCGCAACGCCGGCGCGCGGGCACCTTGCGCATCGCGTCGGCGCCACCCTTGCCGTGCAGGCACAGCAGGATGCCAGCTGGACGCTCGCGACTGTACGAAGGCGGTACATGCACCTGGAACCCGTCGCAGCCGTAGGAGGCCGCCAGGATGAGGGCGTCACCGACGGCGTCCTTGGCCAAAGCCGGCTCACCTGCCAGGCAGGAGGTGCAGCAGAGGGCGATCAGTGCGGACGGCAGGAGGTGCATGCCATGATTGGCCTGCACAGGCGGATCGTTAGCATGGGCGTTTGCCGCGCCCCCCCAACAGTACGCGCTTCTCCCTATCCGGAGAGCTACGGGGGCGCGTGATCCAGGATGCGCGCCCCAAGCAGGATCAGGCCGTCGGCTGGCTGAGCATGGATGATGAGCGAACGGATGCGTGCCCCCGGTCCATCGCCACGCCTCTTCATTCCGGCGACGGGCAGGCGGTGGCGATGCTGTCCGGCGCGGTCGCCGGGCAGATCGGTCAGCAGCGCCGGGCCATGATCCCAGCCCTGCAGCAGCAGGCGGGGCTCATGGCCGGGCTCGCTGGCCGCTGTCAGGCTGTAGCGCAACTCCACCACCGCGTCTCCGTCACCGCGCCAGTCCAGCGCGTCCGGCAGATCGATGGCGATGGTGCGCAGGTTCGGCGTCTCCTCGCCCGGCATGCCGGCACAGGCCGGACTGCCAGCCAGCGCGGTGCGGACACCGCGCCGCAGTGGCGCCGCGCCGGCGATGTGCGGCGCCGCGTCCCACAGCGTGGTCCACGGATGCAGGCCGGGGGCCAGCCTCCAGCCATCGGTGCCGCGCTCGACCCAGGATCCGGCCGGCACCATCACCTCGTCGCCGCCGGCCCGCGCCTGCACCACACCCTCGCCGACCTCCAGTCGCGTGCGCTCTGGCGACGCTTCCAGGCTGAAGCGCGTGCCGGCCACCTCGGCCAGCAGCAGCGGCGTTTCGATGGCGAAGCCACGACCCTGGGCATCTCGTGTGACGCTGACGTCGAGACGTCCCGCCTCCAGGCGCCAGCGCCGGGTCAGGGCATCGTCCACGGCGGCGAATCGCGCCCCAGCACTCGGCCGCAGATGATCTCCACCGGTGACGATCATGGCAGGTGGGGCTGGGGCGGCCGGCGGTGCAGGCCAGGCCAGCCAGGCCAGGACGCCGACGGCCAGCAGCAGGCCCGCCGCCAGGGCAATGCGACGCAGGCGCAACGGCGTCTCATGGCGACGCAGGCCGCGATCCTCGGCCAGCGCCTGGACCAGGGCCGCACGTGCGCTGGCGGCAGCCCACCAGCGGGCGCGCATCTCGGGATCCCGTCGCAGGGCTTCGCCAAGGGCCGCCCAGCCGGCCTCATCCAGGCCGCCATCAAGGGCAGCCTCGCAACGCGGGTCGGGCTCAACCACGGGCGACCTCCACGTGGGCCGCAACGCAGCCGCGCAGGCTCGCAAGGGCCCGGGTCACCGCCACCGACACGGCATTGACGCTCCAACCGACCCGGGCGGCGATGTCACGCGGCGGCAATCCGTCGACGTGACGCAGGGCCAGCAACTCGCGGGCGCGCGGCGCCAAACGCTGCAGGCACGAGCGTACCGCCACCAGCTGCGCATCGGCATCGCTGGGCGGCGGCGCTTCCTCGGCGAGCAGCTCGACCACGTCCTCCGGCAGGCCGAGCGGTCCCCGCCGGCGGGCCCGCGCCGCCTCGCGGGCGAGGTTGCGGCAGATGCCGCGGCACCACGCGGCGAAATCGCCATCCGGACGGAATTCGGCTGCCCGCCGGCGGACGATGAGGAAGCACTCTTGCAGCAGATCGTCGGCGAGGTGGGCGTCGCCGGTCAACGCCAGCAGGTAGCCGCGCAGCTGCGGACTTTCGGTGACGAAGCGGAATTCGGGAGGCGTGCCCACGAGAGCTATTGGATGCCGTTCGTCGTCTCTTAGCAACGAGGTTCACCCCACAGCCCGGCGTAGCCGGAACCACAGGATCATTGTCGGCATCGCCGGGCCGTTCTGCTGTTGCTGCAGGGCTTCGCCCCGCACCCCACGCACTCCTCGCCGAAATCTCCGGACGAACCCGAAATTTCGACTCGTAGTGCTACAACGCACAAACCCCAGGCAATCGCCTGGGGTTTGCGGCTTTACGCGGCTTTCGCCGGCTCAGCAGTCGTAGTACAGCTGGAACTACAACGGTCCAATTTGGAACCAGAAATGTCGAAATTCACTGAATAGGAACCAGTCGGAACCGGGATATTAGTTGTCACGCAGTTGTCACGAGTACACTAGTTGTCACGACAGGGGTCCGCCATGGCAAAACGCGACGAATATCACCGCGATGATCACCGGGATGGCATTAGCGTGGATCGGTTGCCAAGTGGCTCCTGGCGGGCCCGCGTCTGGGACAAGACCCTACGGCGCTACCGCACCGTCACGCGCCCCACGGAGAAAGCGGCCAAGGCCGAGGCCGAGCACCTGCGCGCCAACTTCACCCTGGGACGGGACAATGCCGCCCTCTGCACTCTGGATGTCGTCTGGGATGCCTACGCCCGCGAAAATTATGGCCTGAGCGCCGAGGAGGTCGAACGCCTGGCCGATGGTCGCGGCGCCGAGCCCCCGCCGATCCGCGTCGAGCGCCTACGGGTGAAGCCCCGAACCATCGAGTCCATGTGCCGCGTCATCGCCGGGTTGCGCAAGGCCGGCGCAACGGACTTCAAGGCGGCGGGCTTCCGCGCCCAGGTCTCGGCCTACTTCGCCAAGCTGGAGCTATCCCGCACGAAGTCGGCAAGCGGCAAGGTGGCCGTCAGCACGCGCCGCCGCATGACCGCCCAGATGCGAGCCGTCGTCAATTTCGCCCGCAATGCCGGCTGGCTGCCCACTGATCCGCTGGCCAACTTCACGGCGGTCGGCAAACGCGAGCAGAACGACACCACCCGTGAAGTGTTTGGCCTCGATGAAATCCGGCGACTGGTGGCCGTGGAAAAGTACAGCGACCCCGTTTGGGTCCACACCATGCTGATGCTGTACGCCGGCCTGCGCGACGCCGAGGCTCGTGCCGTCACCTGGGAGGACTACGAGGCAGACCGCCGGCTGCTGTGGGTCCAAAAGGGGAAGGGCAACAAGCGCCGAGCCGTTACCGTTCAGTATGAACTGGCCGACATCTTGACCAAGGTCTCCAAGGCCATGGGCCCGACGGCTCAGTCCGCCTGCCTGCCCTCAACGCCCATCGCCCGCCCCGTCGTCGGTCGCGGCCTCGCGTCGTTCGCCATGTTCGTGAAGCTGCTCAAAGACGCGAAAATCACCCGCGACAAAGGCACGGACAAGATCAGCGGCATGCCTCGCCGGCTCACCCGCCATGCACTGCGGCACACCTACTGCGCCGCCATGCTCGCCACGGGCGAACCGGGCGACAACCTGCGCATCATGATGGGTCACGGGACCGAAGACCTCACCGCCCACTATGGCGCCCAGGTCGCCACCTTTAAAGCGTCAGTCGAAGACGAAGGCTGGGAACGCGGCCGGCTCTGCTTTCGCTCAAGCCCAGGGGAGAGAAAACGCGGCGACGGTGCTCGGGCAGGCTGACAAGGCGGGTCTGGTGGCCAGCCGGCCTCAGGCCGCCGTCGCCGCCCGGCGGACTCGCTCCAACTGCTCGACCAGGGCCGTAACCTGGGTGGCGGTGAAGATGCTGTCGGGGCCACGGGGGGCGATGTCGGTAAACGGAGACTCATACAACAGACCCGCATCCATGACGCCATGCTCGGTCAGGTAGTTGACGATCAGGTTCACGAACTCGATCTGGTTGGCGGTCAGGGTGCTACCGCTGACGAAGCCGGCCAGGGCTGACTTGGCGGCCTCGCGGTCGAGGCCGATAAGCGAGCGCACGAAGAGGCCGAGGCCCTGCGCCTCCTCCTTGGCCTTGGTGATTTCGGCGTCGCCGCCGATGCCGTTGGCCTTCAGCACACGCTCCAGTTCGGCCAAGTCGCCTGGGTTCAGGGCGACGTTCGAGCGCAGCTTGCGGATGGCGTCGATCTCCTGGTGAGCCAGCAGGAAAGCGCGGGCCTTGGTGCGGAACTTCTCAAAGTCGCCGCCCGACATGACACCCGGCAGCTCGACCTCGCTGCCCTCGCCCAGCTCGTCCTCAAAGTCCGGGTACAGCGGCTTGCGGGCCTGCTTGTCGATCAGATGGATCAGGTCGCGTAGCCTACGGCGCACGGCTTCCAGCATGGGAACGGTGACATCCTGCCACCATTCCTCGGTCTGCAGGTCGTGGATCAGAGCCAGCCGTTCCTTCACCATGGGGATAGCAGACTTCTCCTCCAACAGACCGGCGATGGTCTGCACCTGCTTCATCAGGCGTTCGAACGAGGGCTCGGCGCTCAGGCGGGCGAGTTGGAGGTTCAGCAGCAGCAGGTCGAAGCGCTTGGCTTCCTCGTTCTCGGGCTCGCGCTCGGAGGGGAGGCCAGCAACCTCTTCGGATAGCTCGGTGTGGGCATCGGTCGTCAGATCCCGCCATGCCTTCTCGTCGCCGTAGCGCTCAACCAACTTGCGCTTGGGGCGCACCGCGAAGTTGTCGAGGTTCATCGCTGCGACTTCGCTGTGTAGCAGGGTCGCCAGATCCCGGCGCAGCTCCTCGCCCGTGATCGGTCCATCGTAGCCGACCGTGGCCGTTTTGTTCGCCGCCGGCAGCGGCTGCTTGTCCAGCACACCGATCAGCTCCAGCCGTGCCCGGAACAGCCGCGTACCCAGCGACGCTCCAGCAGTTCCGTCGGTCGCGTCGGGGTTCTCTTTGAAGTATTCCAGGTTCTGGCAGTAGTCGAAAACGTAGAAGAACGCCTTGGGCATCCCCGGCCCGAAGAGATCAGGCCGCAGGCGGGTGCCACGGCCGATCATCTGCCAGAACTTGGTCTTCGACCGCACCACCTTGAAGAAGACGAGGTTCACCACCTCGGGTACATCGATGCCGGTGTCCAGCATGTCCACCGAGATCGCCAGATGCGGCGCCTTCTCCGGGTTCGAGAAGTCGTCGATCAGACTCTGGGCGTATTCGGTCTTGAAGGTGATGATGCGGGCGAACGAGCCCTTGAGGTGCGGATAGTTGGCGTTGAAGCGCTCTTCGATGAACTCGGCATGCTGCTGGTTCTTGGCGAACAGGATGGTCTTGCCCAGGCGGTCACCGCCGGCCACGGTCTGGCCCTTGGTCATCAGGTGGGCCAGCACCTTATCGACCGTGTCCTTGTTGAAGAGCCACTTGTTGAGCGCCTCGGCGCTGACCTTGTCGGGGACCTCGCCTTCCTCCCACTCCAAGGCATCCCACTGCTCCTGCTCCTCCGGGCTCAGCTTGTCGTACTCGATGCCTTCGCGCTGGAACTTCAGCGGCACCGACACCGCCTTGGGTGGCACCAGGAAGCCGTCGCCCACGGCTTCCTTCAGGTCGTAGGCATCGGTCGGAACGCCATCTTCCAGATCGAAGAGGCCGTAGGTGTTGCGATCCACCTCGTCCTTCGGCGTCGCGGTCAAGCCAACCAGCAGGCTGTCGAAGTAGTCGAAGATGGCGCGGTACTTGGCGAAGACCGAGCGGTGCGCCTCGTCGATGATGATCAGATCGAAGTGGCCGACGCCAAAGCGGCGGCGCCCGTCGGTCGTCTCGTCGATCAGGCCCATCATCGTCGGGTAGGTCGAGACGAAGACGCGCCCCTCGGTGTTCTTGTCGGTCACCAAGTTGACGGGCGCGGCCTCGGGCAGGTGTCGCTTGAAGGCATTCAGCGCCTGATTCACCAGGGCCACGCGGTCGGCCAGGAACAGCACGCGCTTCGCCCAGTTGCAGCGCATCAGCAGATCGGCCAGGGCGATCACGGTGCGCGTCTTGCCCGCGCCGGTGGCCATCACCACCAGGGCCTTGCGGTCGTGATCCTTCTCGAACGCCTCGGCGATGCGCCGGATGGCGCGGGTCTGATAGAAGCGCTCGACGATCTCGCCATTGATCGTCGCTTCGGCCAACGGCAGGCGCGAGGTCCGGCGCTGGATGGTCAGCTCCATCTCGCCCTTGGTCAGGAAGCCCTGGACCGCCCGAGGCGGATAGTGCTGGTCGTCCCAGAACCAATGCTCGTAGCCATTGCTGTAGAAGATCAGCGGACGCCGCCCATAGCGTTTCTCAAGACAGTCGGCGTACAGCTTGGCCTGCTGCTGTCCGACGCGGGGATCGCGCTTCGTGCGCTTGGCCTCAACCACGGCCAGCGGTTGGCCGTTGTCGCCCCACAGGACATAATCGACGAAGCCCTTGCCCTCGTTGTTGGGCATGCCGGCGACTTCGAACTCACGGTCGCGGGACTGGTCGAGCTTCCAGCCGGCCTCCGTCAGCAGCAGGTCGATGACGGCGTCCCGAGTCTCGGCCTCGGAGTAGTCGTGACTGTCCGGCTGCGCCGCTGCGGCTGCCTTCGCCTTGGCGACCTCGGCCCTGACCTGCTTCAACTCCTCGCTGAGTGCCGCCCTGTCGGCCAGCACCTCGGTCAGCTTGGCGTCCTGCTCGCTCAGCCGGGCCTGCATGGCCTGCAACTGCTCGGCGGTCTGCTTCGGGATGGCCGTCGCCGCCGGCAGCTCCTTCTGGTTGAAGGTTGACCCCGGTGCCGGCTTCGCGCCCCGGGCGTAGGTGTGGGCCAACCAGTAGCCGACATGGAACAGCTCGCGCACCACGGTCAGGGCGTCGAACTGGCGGATGGGCGAGGTGCTGTGAACAGCCTGGTTGCCGTACTGGACGATCAGGCGGGCCTTGGTGAAGACGGCGGCCCCGGCAGCCTGCTTGAAGGTCGGCTCGTGGATGAGGGCGCTGAGGTTGTCCTGGTACGGCAGCTTCACCGCTGCGTCGTGGGTGAAGACCCAGCGCACCGCCAGCTCCAGGGCGCGGCGGGCATAGAAGCAGGCCGTCCGGGCGTCCGACTGCACGGCGGCCTCGGCCCTGCTGGCGGCCTCCGCGACCGCCGGCCACTCGGCCTGGAGGAAGGCGAACTGGGTCATGACGCCACCCCGGTTATGCGCCATGATTGCGCCAAGTCGCATTCAGTGGCGTTATGTAACTCTCTGTTGCGTATAGTCGTACCCAAAGAATGCGCCAACATCTATGCGCCTCCTTCGGGCTGCTGGCGCATTACGGCGTACCACCGGGCGGCCCGGCCAACGCCCCGCAGTTCAACCCGCCCCTCGGCGGCCAGTTCACGCAGCATGCGCTGGATGGACCTGCGGGCGTCTGCCGGCAGCACCTGCTGGCAATCCCCCATGGGAGCGCCCTCGGCAGCCTGGGTCGTGAGATGCTTCAGCAGCAACGCCTTCTTGGTGTCGTAGTCCAGTCCGCGCTTGCGCGTGTGGGTGCCCTTCGCCCCGACCGCCGCATGCAGCGCCCGCGACAGCAGGTAGCGCGTCCCCTTGCCCCGACCGATGGCCTCGACCACGCCGGCCTGCATCAACCCTGGCAGGCGGTCGCGTAGGGCCGGTGTCAACGGCTGGTCGCGGTGCAGGGCATCAAGGGACTGGAAATCCTGGGTGGCGAACGAGTTCACCGTCTCGGCGCTGAGCCGTTCCAGGAAGCGGACGAAGGCCGGATGGCGGAGCTGCCCTTCCAGGGTCAGGCGCACCTCATGCGCGGCGGTGCCGGCCAAGCTGGGCAGCGCCTTGCCCTGGCGGATCGCGGACTCGACCATCAGGTTCATGCCCTGACCGGATCGCTCGATCAGCCCGCATTTCGCCAGGGTTTCGGCCAGGCGGCGATTGCGCGGGTTCTGCTGTTCCAGGATGTTCTCAGGCGTGATGCCCGCCGGCAGGCCGCCGGGGCTGACCACTTCCAGGCGGTGGGCGTACTGCCGCACGAAGACCGAGCCGCCCAGCCGGTAGTCACGGTGCGCCACCGCGTTCAGCAGCGCCTCGCGCACCGGCCCCTCATCGAAGGTCGGGATGTCGAGGCGGAACAGGCCGTCCTGGTAGCTCTGCTTGTCGTTGCGCAGGTTGATCTTGGTCCACAGCGCATCCTGCCAGGCGAAGAATCCTTCGCGGTACTCCTCGCGGTCAGCGGCGGGGCCGGCGGCCTCGTTCGATCGGTACTCGAAGACCAGTTCGGCCTGGGCGAGATGCCGGCCGAGCGCCGCCCGCGTGGCGAACAGGATGAGCGCCGCGTAGGTCGGCACCCCATCGACCAGCAGTTCAGCGTTGGTCAGGGTCTCCAGGTCGGTCCACGCCAGCCGCCGGTCGTCACGAACCTTCTTCGCCCAGCGTTCGCGGAAGATGGCGATGGAGGCCGGCGCTAGGTCGGCCAAGGTTGCGTTGGGACAGGGTAGAGCGGAGAAGTCAGGGCCGGTCTCGGCGAAGATGGCCCGCAGTTCCTCGTCGCCCATGCCGACCAGTTCATCACCGCCGCGCTTCAGATACATGCCGTTGATCTGCCAGGCCGTTCCCGGCAGACGGGCCGGCACATGCACCGCGAGAACGCGGCCCTCGGGCGCGTGGATTTCCTCAACCGGGATGCGGCGGCCCAGGCGCTGATGCAAGCCGGCCTCAGTGCGACCGGGTTCCGCGAATGCCTGGGTGCCGACGATGCGGCGCGGTCGGCGGTCGGTGGCGCCCAGGATGATGACGCCGCCGCCCTCGTTGGCGACGGCAACGCAGTAGTCGACCAACTTCTCGAAATGGAAGTTGTTCTTCGCCTCCTTGAACTCCAGGCGCGGGCCTTCGGGGGCGGCGAGCCAGGCGGCGAGTTGGTCGAGGGAGGTGGCCATGAACTACAGAGTGCCTTGAAAGGCGCGATCTTGGAGGGAGGTGAAAAGGCTGTCCGTATGCTGCGCGGAGCGTTCGTGTTGTGAACGCAGGTCGTCAATAGACCCTTCTATTTCAACATACCGACGTTGAATCGCTAACGGGGCTATCGGCACATTGAGGTCGCGCAAACGCCCCATGCTGATTCTCACCCTGGTTTGTCCAAGCATCAGAGACTGAGCCATGCGCTCAACCGATGGGTGGTTTAGCAGTGCGGAAATATAACGAGGTAGTGCAACGGATTCATCAGCACGTAGCTGAACGCAATCGGCCTTGTTCAAAGCAACGGAGAGCCATTGCGGCTGAATACAGGCTCGCAGATTGGGGTCGCCAAGCGTTCCGATCAGCACATCGCCGGGACGGCATTCGTGCTTGGCCAAGTCCTCGAAATGCTCCGTAGAGATATAGGCCCTGTCTTCGTCTACGAATCTCCCGACTCCGATGTTTTGCAACCTAATGACCCGAATACCGGATTCGACATAATGAGAACTCTTGAGGTTTGATCCGAATGGGCCGTCTGAAAACTTGCAGGCCAGAGAACCAACTGTCCGCACGGGCCAGTGCTTGGGGTTTACCGCCGGATCACCAAACATCTCGAAAAAGATCGCCTGTGTTAGTTCATCAAGGCGGGCGAGGGCGGCGCGGCGCTTGGCGCGCAGGGCATCGGTTCGGTCGAGGATGTCGGCAATGCGGCGCTGCTCCAAAAGCGATGGAAGTGGGATCTCTAGTCCAAAGACGTGTTCCTTGCCGATTCCAGGAACAGTGGCTCCTTCCGCCATTCCGTTGATGACCATTTCTTTAGCGCGCAAAAATGAAAAGAGATACCGCTGGTCGAGTTTCGTGGGATGGGGCCGCAACGCCATCAACTGACGTCCAATTGCGGCATCGCAACCGTAGTTTATTTTACCAACTCCAGCGCCCTTCACTGTGAGCAAAACATCAGACCTTTTCGCAAAGACCTTCGGGCTAGAAGTCCATTTGGTGACAATAGGGATGGTTTCACCAAAATCGGCTGGGCCAGTCAGGTATGGCGTTCCCGAACTATCGTCATTGTACAATGCCGCTTCGATGTGCTGACCGGCGATAACATCGCAAACAGCAGACAGCCGCACCGATTGAGATGTGCCAGGCTTCATCCCAGCATTCCCTCCAACGTCTTCATCTCCCGTTGAATCTCCTCCTCCAGCGTCGCCAACTCCTTCAGGATCTCCTTCGGAGCCCTGTGCTGCACCTCGGCGTGGACGACCTCCTTGTAGCGGTTGATCGACAAGTCGTAGTCCTGGGCTGCGAGGTCGGCCTTGGTCACGCTGAAGCTCTGTTCGGTGCGCTTGCGCTTCGTCTCGCTGTCGGCCCGTTCGCGCCAGCGGGCGAGGAGGTCGGGCAGGTTGTTCTTGGCGTGCTCGTCCGCCGTCAGCTTCGCCGCCGGCACTGGCCCCAGCTTGGCCTCGTCCAGCAGCGGGTTGCGCTTGTCGTCCAGCGACCAGCCATCGGCATCGCAGTCGTAGAACCACACCCGGTCGGTGCCGCCGCTGTTGGTCTTGGTGAAGCAGAGGATGGCCGTCGAGACGCCGGCATATGGCCGGAAAACGCCGGCGGGCAGCGAGATCACCGCGTCTAGCTTGTGGTCCTCGACCAGCATGCGGCGCAGTTCCTTGTGCGCCTTCGACGAGCCGAACAGCACGCCATCCGGCACGATGACCGCCGCTCGGCCGCCGGCCTTGAGCAGGCGCAGGAAGAGGGCGAGGAACAGCAGCTCAGTCTTCTTGGTCTTCACCACCGCTTGCAGGTCCTTGGCGGTGCTCTCGTAGTCGAGGCTGCCGGCGAAGGGCGGGTTGGCGAGGATCACCGTGTACCTGTCCTCTTCCCCGGCGTGGTCCTGGGCCAGGGAGTCACGGTAGCGGACATCGGGGTTCTCGACCCCGTGCAGCAGCATGTTCATGCTGCCGATGCGGAGCATGGTGTTGTCGAAGTCGAAGCCGTGGAAGGCGTGCTCGTGAAAGTGCTTCTTCAGCGCCGGATCGGTGAGCACCTGGGGATGGTGCTCGCGCAGGAACTCGTTGGCCGCGACCAGGAAGCCGCAGGTGCCGCTGGCTGGGTCGCAGATGACATCCTTCGGTCCCGGCGCGATCAGCTCGACCATCAAGCGGATGATGTGGCGCGGGGTGCGGAACTGGCCGTTGGTGCCGGCGGTGGCGACCTTGCCCAGCATGTACTCGTAGAGGTCGCCCTTGGTGTCGCGGTCCTCCATCGGCACGTTGTCGATGAGGTCCACCACCTTGGCCAGCAGGGCCGGCGTCGGGATGGTGAAGCGGGCGTCCTTCATGTGCCGGGCATAGGTCGAATCGGCCGCGCCCATGGTCTTGAGGAAGGGGAAGACCCTGTCGGAAACCGTGGCGAACATCGCCGCTGGGGACTGGTTCTTGAAATGCGACCAGCGCAGGGCGTCCTTGCCCTCGGGGAAGATGCGGCGCTCCATCGGCCGCTTCAGCCGCGCGCTCTTGTTCTCCTCCAGGGTGTGCAGGTCGTCGAGCCGGCGCAGGAACAGCAGGTAGGTGATCTGCTCGATGACCTCCAGCGGATTCGAGATGCCGCCGGTCCAGAAGGTGTTCCAGATGGCGTCGATCTGCGAGCGGAGTTCACCGGTGATCATGGGGCCTTTGCTGGCGGCGAGAGCCTGCGGACGGGGTAGAGGCGGCGTTGATCGCCAGTCGGCAGGCTAGCTGGTCGTCCCGGTCGTGCGAGCCTGCACCGGTGGCCGGCTCGACCCTAGCGGCCTGTCCTGGACCTGGCCAGTTGCCGCTCCAGGCGGTCGATCAGGGCAACGATCACTGGCGGTGTTCGTGTCAGCCACGCCAGCCGAACGAACCGGGCGCGGTCTGCCCCGCGTAGTTCTAGGGCATCAGCCCACGCCTCAATTCGCTCAGGATCAACTGCGCGCCTTTTTGCCGCCGAGATGCTGCTGACGCCCACCCCGACCCGCTTGCCAAAGGCTCGGACGCTGAGTCCCCGGGCCGCTAACAGGGCGTCGAGGTGGTCGCCGAAAGGGGTCTGCGGCCGGGACGGCATCCTGGCATGCTACCCGCCAGGGTCGCTGCTTGCCTGAGCAACCTTTGTTGCTCACAATGAATGGACCGGCCCATGTGCAGGGACTGGTGCACGCAGACCGCGAGCGGACTGATAAACAGCACGCCAGGAGCGCGAACCATGCCTAATATAAGTCGGGGGGTTATCTGGGCTGTGGCGATCAACCTGGCAATGATCGCATTCGGACTCTTTATCAGTTGGGCTCTGCCGAAGCAGACTTACATCCTGAAGTCGCCGACCCCCCGCATGATCGACGGTGGGTGGTTTGGAACGATCCGGGCGGAATACCGCATGCGGGAAACGACCGAGGGATGGATGTTGTTTCGGAACGGACACTGGGTGCTCTGGGAATATGATGACGCACAGGAAGGGCGAGATGAGTAGCGCATCATGCAATGGAATGAACCGCCACGATGGCCTGCCAGTAGGGTGTCGAGATGCTCGCCAAATGGCTCATCCGGCGCCATCCGCATGCTGCCCATCATGGCCACCGCTTTCCCGAGCCACCCTGATTGCACATCATTCTGACAATCACCCCACGGAGTACACCGACCAATGAAGCCGGAAACCAGGGACAATCTGACGCCACGGGCCGAGATGCTGGCGAAGTATCTGCAGGAGGACGCCAAGTGGGCGATCCTGCCGGGGGAGACGCCGGAGGACGCAGCGGTGCGCCGGGAGGCGGACTGCCTGGACCTGGAGGAACGGCTGGTGAAGGACGGGGTTCCGTACCTGGCGGCGAAGGAGATCGCAGAGAAGGAGACGGAACTGTTCCCGCCGGACGCGGATCAGATCGCAGCGCAGGAAGCGCTGGACGAGGCCGATCGGCAGGAGGCCGAGGAAGAAGCGGAACAGGAACCTGAGCGGTTCAGCCTGTCGCGTGACGACCTGGCGGCCGTTGCCCTCGCCAAACGAATGGCCCGCCGCCTCCTGATCGTCAAAGAGATCACACCATCGCAGATCCAGGCCGTCGCCCGTGCACTGCATGGCTTGGAGCAGTTGCCCGAGGTCACGCCGGGATGCAGCGTCACGGTCGGCATCTGTCATCGCTGCGACAGAGCCATGAACTATGTTGATGTCACGATCTCCGAGCACGAATTTCGCATGAGTCAGGGAGGCTCCGTATACGATCCTGCCGTTGGCAGCGACACGATTTCTGGCCCGGGCTGGCGCGTGGAAGTGGATGGTGGGCGCGTCGAGTCCTGTGACCTAGACGAACAGGCGCGGTTGTTCGATGAACTGATTGCCATGGGCGGATCGGTGGCGGTCGAGGATGAGTCGGATTTCGAGATGTAAGCCCGAGACCTCTGAGCATCGGCCAAGGGAGACTCGACTGCTATGCGACAGCCGCTGCGCGCATGACGGCTAACTGCCGACGCTCCCTCGCATCCAGAAGCTTCGCAATCGTGTCGAACTCGCGTTCGGACGGCATCGCCACCAGGATCAAGTCACCCGATGGCACGCTGTCCTTTTGTCCGCTGTCCGTCCAGACGATCCGGCATACCCCGTCATGGTCGGGCCACAGGACCCAGCAATACCGCCCCGTGTTAGCTGTGGACGGAGCCATCCGGTTTGGAGCGACGACATAGGTTGCGGCAAAATACAGGTCGGTCCTACGGCGGACGACTCCCCCTTTTGCCGGTTGCTCGATGGTGCAGGTGCCCAGCAGCAGCGGCTGGGGCGTGGTAGCGGAGTCAGTCATGGTTTCCTCATTGGGATAGATGTGGGCAGCAGCGCCCCCCGAGGAGATAAGCCGCCAGATGGACGAAAAATGACCTTGCCGAGGCGTCTAGGGGCGTTGATGGCCCAGCGGTGGGGGTCACGGCTCAGCCTCGCTGCGGACCTCAGCCGCAACGGGCTTCGCCGCCGCCGCGTCGCACCTCGCCATTTCCTCCTTCGCCCAGCGTGACCACTCGGCCGCATCCTTGATAGGGTGTGGCATGTACACGATGGGCGATGGCAGGTTGATGTTGATGCCGGTCTTGGGGGCCAGGTCGCCGTTCATCGCGGCCAGCAATTTCGCGGCGGCGGTCATTTCGGCATAGGTGGGCGGTGGTCCCCCGTTTAGTGGCTCTCCGCGGGCGATGCTGCTGAGCAGCGCCATGCGCTCGGCCCGAGACGCGACCTTCTCGGACCATGCCGCGTCCCGCAGGGCGCGGACAGCTGCTGCGACCTTGGGGTCCTTCAGCAGCCGATAGCCCACATTCGCTGCATCGGCGGCCGATGAGCAGGTGTACCCCGCCTTCCTGGCGCTTTGAGCGGCACACCCGCAATCGACAAAACTCGACACGAATGATGCCTGACGGGGCAGCAGGTCGGCCAACGCCGGGTCTGCCGGGGTGGGGGCCAGCTGAGCGTCTTGTCCCGTTGCGTCGTCATTCATTTTTCTTTCCTTCGATGTTTGGCTGCTGTCCCGTCCCATTGCCCGGCGCGCCCCCTACGGGGGACGCGCACGGGACAACGGGACAGGTCAGGCAGCGTTGTCCCGGTCCTTTGTCCCGTTGTCCCGTTGCTCCGAATCTGGGGTTTGGGACACGGCTTGGGACAACTTGGGGCGTGACCGACCAGCCTCTGTTTTCGAACACCCGACAGCCTCGGCCACCTCCCGGACCGTCGCCTCGGGGTGCTCGGCCCAGTATGCAGCCGCCCGCTGGGCCGCCGTCACAACGGGGTCCGGTTGGCTGAGTCCGACAGTGCGGGACCCCTTCCGGCCCTCCCCGGCATGCGCCTGGCCAGCCTGAACGAGAGCGCTGATGGTGTCCTTTACAGCGGCCTTGGTGAGCTTTGGCATTTTCGCGATGAGGGTCCTATGCACATGCGCCACCACATCATCAAGCCGCGTTTGGCGCTTTGGAAGCAGAGGCAACACGGCGTCGAACGAGACCAAAGGGTCCCGACGCTTGGCCGCCGACACTTCCACAGCTAGGTCATCAGCAGTGCCCTCCCGCCAGCGCAGTTTCGGCGGTTCGTCCTCCGCGCTGCCGGCGCGTTTGGCAAAAGAGAAAAAGAGCGGTGTCTGAGGTTTGCGAAAGTTGGTTTTTACAATCTGAACCATGCGCTCAGTCCCGTCTGTCGTCGGCGTGACAAGCATTGCGGTGCGAACGGCAGCGGTGACCTGAACCGAACCGCCGAAAGCGTCCATGGGTTCATCGGTGAAACCCGCCTTGCGCAGATGTGCCGCGAATACGGCGCTGCACCCAACACGCCGTGTCAATCGGTTCATAGGATCAATGACGGCGCGAACCTGTTGGCCATTGTTCATATCGTCTTCAACCCATGCCCCCAGCGGATCAATTATGACAAGGTCGATACCGTGCGCGATCACGGCCCGCTCAATGGCAGCCACGCCCTCCTCCATGGTGGGGATAGGCGTTCCGTCCATAAAGTCCCCGTAGGTCCAAAAGACATTATCCATGTTAGCCCCGGCAACCCTGAGGCGAGGCTTCAGCGCCATTTCCGGATCGTCTTCGCGTGTGACGATCAAAACCTTGAGCGGCTTGCCGCCACCGGATCCGTCCGGCATGACATTGCCACGCGAGAATCGCGCTGCCAGATCCGCGAGGAACAGCCCTTTCCCGCCACCTTGTCGCCCGCCGATCATATGTGTCCCCCCGCGAAGGAAGTAGCATGGCCACAGCCAATCCGGCTCCCGCTCCTGCGTGTCGCGAAAACATGTCACTGCTAGGTCGTTGCTGCCTGTTGTAGGCGCGGACGCACTCGCCCCTTCCGCCTCCAGCTGCCCCGAAGCGTGCAGCGCGGCGGATATCATGAGCCCGCGAATCGTCTCGCCGACAATATCGATGCCGCCACCGAACTTCTCGACCGCACCCGCTGCCCCGCGGCGGATCTCGTCATCCGGGAATGTGCGCCCGTCGCTGAGGTCGAATCGCTCAGCGATGTACGCCTTGGTGATATCCACGATCGCGTCCACCCCCGGCCCTCCGAGCGCAGCGACCTTGGCCTGGTAGAGGATCATAGCCTCGTGCCGGCCGACGCTGATCTTCTCGCCTGGCCCGGAGGTCTGCCCGGTCGGCGCCTCGCGCTCCGGCTGGATGACGGCGGGATCGATCTCAAGCGCGACCGGCTCGGGCCGCGAGAAGGCGCCCTGGTCGTGGCTCATGTAGCAGGCCCGACTGCAGTCCTTCCCCGATTCGTCCAGGTTTTCCGCCGCGACCTCCAGCACGCGCTCGACGGCGTTGCGAGCCGTCCGCCATGCTGCGCCGTAGTGCGCCGGGTCCGTCACGGCGACGGCCACCAGCAGCTTCACGCCGACCCCGGACGGCGACAGGAATGCCGCCGCCACGGACGGCATTTTCTACGCTTGATCACGCAGCGCGATGGCCTCGGCAGGGCCGTCGAGGTGATCAACATCGATGACGACCAGCCCCGACAGGGCCACTACCTCGCTGATCGCCCGGCGCTTCCCGAAGGTCGCGGCTGGAGTGATGTAGTGCAGCCGCGCACCCTTCGCCTCGTCAGCCGCTGGCTTGTCGTTATTGGCGATGGCGCTCCGGATATGCGCCACAGTCGTGACCGTGTCGGGGTGTGGCGCTCGGATGCCCTGCATGACCTCGGCGAGCGTGACGACTGCATCGGGCGGTGACGGGCGGTTGATGGGTGGATGCCACGCGGACATGGTGCAGCTGAAGGCACTCATGGTGCCACCTCCTGCAGCATCTCGTCGCCCAGCCGCATCTCGACCGCCAGTCGCGCCGTCAGGATCGCGACCGCTTGACCGTCAGCCTGGCGCACCGCGGCGGCCACTTGGTCGTCGGTGATCCTCTCCTTCAACCGCCCAGCCAGCCGTGTCAGCGCAGCGAGAAACAGCGGGTGTGCCCACAGGGCGTCCACCAGCCGACCGGCGCCGTGGGCGATGGCGTCCTGATGCCGCGCCGAGAGCATGTGCCCGAGCGGCCCGGCGTGACGGAGCGCAGCCTGTGCGATGATTGTCCAGGCGATGCGCCGCCGCGCCTCTGCCGTCCTGACCATCGCCCCCGGGTCAGCGCCTGGCACCACGGCCTTGGCCGCTGCAAGCGCGGCGTCATCGAGTAGCAGCATGGCGGCCGGCCAGGCATCCTGGTCGAAAGGCGGCACCTGCCCGGTGCGCTGGGGTGAGGGGAACCGGCCGCGCACGGTTGCGCGAGTGGGTTTTTTGAGTAGAAGAGACATGTCGGTCGTCCTGGAAGATGTCGAAATCCCTGGTTCGCGCCGGGGTTTTTCGTTGGGTTAATTGGAAGAGTTTGTCCGGGCTTCGGCCCACGCCCGTGCGTCGGCGGGCCTGATTAGCCACCGAATCGCTGGGATCTTGCCGTTGGCGCGTGACGGCGCCGAGGCGCGCACTGCAGGCAGCTCGCCTTTTGAGATTGCCTCGAAGACCTTTTCTTTCCGGCAGCCGGCGTGCCTGCGAACATCGGCAGGCGACCAGTTAGCCGGCTCCGCGCGCTCGATTTCTTTCCGGATCTCCGCCACCAATCGCGGACGCTCTGCCGCCAGTGCCACTCGCACTGCATCCACAACCATCTGTTCAAGTTGGGCGGCCAGGGTCATGCGACCTCCCAACCGCTCAATACACTCCAGTCAGCTCTCGGCGGGGCTGACGAGCGGCAGGAGTGCGCCATCCGCACCATCGCGTCAGCGAGCCCGCAGGCTGAGATACGCAGCGCCACGATAGGACGCATAAGCGCACGCAGCTCGCAGCGCCGCAAACTGTTGATGTAAGCGCGGTACTCGGGCTCGTTTTCGAGCCGCCAGAGATGGACTTGGTACAATCCTTCAGATTCGAAATCGGAACGCCTCACATTACCCCCGCTTCCCGCGCCAGGCGATCAGCTTCTGCCGGGGAAATGCGCCAGCGCCCTCGCGTGCCGATGCGCGTGGCACGGATCGTTCCGCGGCGGCAGAGGTCTTGACGTCCACTCCTGGGGTCCGGTGAATTTTCAGATCCCTATCACCGTACCTTGAGTTACGTCGATCCCAAAAGCTGTAAGTCGAGTTTTT
>JFJP01020399.1_pt1 | contig 23992 bp, 18 predicted proteins | sample 431651 | NCBI WGS metagenome assembly JFJP01 (sample SAMN02602958, study PRJNA72255) | Microbial mat metagenome, whole genome shotgun sequencing project. | biome: fresh water; feature: sink hole; material: water; isolation source: purple microbial (photo- and chemosynthetic) mats found in...
CGAGTCAACCAGAGCACGTGGCCGTCGCTAGCCCTTGTTAGTCCTGCGTTGCTCAGTCACGGGAACTGAAAGGGCTCGTCGGTCCCAGGCCGCTCAGGCGTAGGCGAACGCCACCTCGACCTGCACCTCGGCGCTGGTCGACAGGGCGACCGGACAGGCCCGCGCGGCCCGCTCCAGCTTCTCGCGCTCGGCCGGGGTCAGCGAGGCCGGCATGGCGAAGCGCAGCACCAGCCGGGCGATGCGGCGCGGCGGCGCCGGGGTCATGTGCTTCTCGATCGCCACGGTGAAGCGGCCGAGGGCGATGCCGTCGCGCTTGGCGACGATGCCCATGATCGTGCTCATGCAGGTGCCGTATGAGGTCGCCATCAGGTCGGTCGGACTGAACGACTCGCCCCTGCCATGGTTGTCGACCGGCGCGTCGGTGATCAGGCGGACTCCGCTCGGGCCGTGCACGGCCTCGCAGCGCAGGTCGCCGAGGTAGGTCAGGGAGATGGGGACCATGTCATTGCCTCTGTACGCGGTTCACGCGGCAAGCGCCAAGGAAAGCCATACGACCGCCTCGGCCATGAGAAGGAAGTTCAACCAGCGCCAGCTGCTGTCGGTGCCGAGGATCGCCGCCGCCGAGCCCCACAGCGCCGCCGGCCACCACGCCCACGGCGAGGACGAGGCGAGCAGCAGGCCGACCGACGGTAGCTGGAGGGCATGCACCACCGCCAGCCGGCGCCAGCGCGGACCACCGCTCACGGATGCGGGTCCGGCGCCAGGATGGCCAGCAGTTCGGCGGCAGCGCGCTCGGGATCCGCCGCCCGGCACACCGCCGCCGCGACCGCGGCGCCATGCGGCAAGCGCGGACGCAGCTCACGCAGCCTCGCCGCATCGAGCCCGCCGATAGCGTAGCTGGGGATGCGCAGGCCGGCGCGCACCGCGTCGAGCAGTTCGGGTCCGCGGCAGGGCTCGTGCGGCTTGGTCGCGGTGGCGAACATCGGCCCGAGCCCAAGGTAGTCGGCGGTCTGCTGGCCGGCGGCGGCCTGGGTCGGGGTGTGGGCGGAGACGCCGATGGAACAGCGCGGGCCGACCACCGCGCGGACATCGTGCGGATCGAGGTCGTCCTGGCCGACATGGATGCCATCGGCCTCGATGGCGCGGGCCACCGCGACGTGGTCATTGACCACGAACAGACCGCCGGCGGCGCGCACTGCGTCCTGCACCCGCCCCGCCAGCTCGCGGTAGGCGCGCTGGCCCAGGGCCTTGGCGCGCAGCTGCACCACGCCGGCGCCGCCGCGCACCGCAGCCGCGGCGACCGCCACGGCATCGTCGCACAGGGTCGTATCGACCAGGACGTACAGGCGGGCCTGCCACAGCTTCCAGGCGGGCAGTCGCGAAAGGATGTCGCTCTCCAGGCGGTAGACGCGGTAGCGCGCCGCCTCGGCCTGGCGCCACGCCCCGCCACCGAGCTTGAGCCCCTCCTCCAGGGCGCGCAGCGCCTCCTGGGCGCGGGCGGCATTGGCCCGCACCACCGCCACCGGGCTGGCGCGCACGCCCTCGTCGCCGGACTTGATCGCCTCGCCGACATCGCCGGCGGAGTCGCGCCATGCCACCGCACCAGCGGGGACGGCGGTACGCACCGCGTGGCGCAGTTCCTTGGCGGCGGTGGCGGCGGCGGCGTCATCGAGCAGGAACCGGGCCACGTCCTCGAGCGCGCGCAGTCCTTCGGCGGCGCGATTGGCATTGGCGTCCAGCAGACGTTCGAGCGATCGGCCGCTCACGGTCCGCTTTCAGTCGGCGGCTGCACGGCCTCGACGCCTTTCGCCGCCCAGGCGCGCAGACGCGGCCACAGGTATTCGCGGCCGAGGATGCGCACGGTGGCGGCGATCGGCACCGCCAGGATCAGACCCAGCACGCCGAGGATCTTGCCCGAGAGCAGCAGGGCGATGATCAGCCACACCGGATGGACCTCGACCTCGCGGCCGAGGATCCACGGGATCAGCACCGCCTCGGTCGCCTGGACGAGGCCGTAGACGACGAAGACCAGCGCCCCGTCGACCGGCGATGCGGTGGGCTGGATCATGGTCAGGACGACGGCCGGCACGGCCAGGGCGATGCCGGCGAGCGGGATCGGGGTGGCCAATCCGAGCAGCACGCCGAAGAGGACACCGTACGGCACCTTGACCCCGAACAGCTGCAGGGTGAGGAAGCCGGCGACGCCGACCATGGCGCACAGCAGGCAGATGATCAGGCGGCCGCGGAAGAAGGCCGACACTGCGCGCTCGATCTCACGCACGATGCGCAGCGTCCCGTCCTTGTGCTTGGCAGGGATGAAGTCCTTGATCCCGGTGCGGATGGCCGGCATGGCGAGGATGAGGAAGAAGGCGTAGATCGGTACCAGGATGGAATCGAGGAGGAAGCCGCCGATCGCACCGATGTTGCTGAGCGAATCCTCGGCCCAGCCGCCGATGCGCTCGGGGACGCGGTCGAGGTTCGCGCGGACCGCGTCCTCGATCTTGCTCATCGCCAGGGCGATGGCTTGCCCCCCGACCGCGCTCTCGCCACCACGCAGTTCGGTGAGCAGTTCCTTGGCCGAGACCGATCCGGAGCGTTCCGCATCTTCGAGCAGACGCAGGTCGGCGATCGCCGCGGCCCGCTCCTCGGCGGTCAGACGGCTGGTGGCCGACGTGCGCAGTCGCGATACCAGTGGAGCCAGCTCGGGGTCATCAGCCCCGCCACGCAGGGTGCGGATGGCGATGACCATGCGGTGATGCGCATCCGCCCAGGTACGCCCGAGAGCGTTCAACGGAGCCGACAGCTGCGGACGCCGGACCACCACAGCCTCGATGTCAGCCGCTGCCGGTCCGGGCCAGCTTGGATTCCACGCCGTCGGGGCATCGGCCGGCGCCGCGGCGGGAGGATCGCCGCCGGCCAGCAGCCGGGCGATCTCCAGCCGTACGACCCGGGTCTCCTGCTGATAGACCGTGAGCAGGGCCAAGCCCGTGTCATCGACGGTCAGGTTGGCCATGCGCTTGAGCGACTGCTGGCGGTCCTCGATCCAGCCGGTGGCGCGACTGATCACCGACGGGTCGCAGGTGCCGTTGCGGTTGAGGTCGGTGAACGGCTCACCGGCGTCCCAATGGCCATTGCTGTCGCGGTCGACGAAGGGTTCTCCACGCGCCACCTGGTTGGCCAGCTCGGCGCTCTGCTTGGCCAGCAGCGGCACGATCAGGGCGAGACCGCCGAAGGCGACGATGCTGGTGCCGGCGAAGAGGGCGACAGCGGCGAGCCAGCGGCCAAGACCGACCCGGCGCGAGATGAGGTCGACCAGCGGCGTAAGGACGTAGGCGATGACGAAACCGATCGCCACCGGCACAGCCACATCAAGCACGGCATTGACCACCGGCAGGGTGATCGAGGCGGTCTCGCGCAGGGCGAACGAGCACATCGCCACCGTGGTGGCGATGAGCAGGACCTTGACCCAGGGATGGCTGAGCAATTCGTTCATGGTGCCTTGATGCCAAGCCTGGGACCGCACGCCGCTGGCGCGCTCGGATGAGCTGAACACCACCCATTGCCCCGGGTGCGCGAGACGCGCGCCGTCCCAGGGGTGCCTGAGCGCATCTTCAATTGTCGCTCAAGCCCAGGCGTTTGCGCACGCAGACGCGCAGGGCCTCGGCCAGCGGCTCGTGCCCGGAGAAGTCCTCCTGGCGGTCGTCCGGCTGCTTGGTGAAGATGCCGTGCTCGATCAGGGCGAAGGTGATCTCGCCGATGTCCTCGTTGCGTCTGATCCCCCAGCTGGAGAGCACAAGGTCGCCGAGCAGGCCGTAGCGGTTGGCGGCGAGGTCCACCGCGCCCTGGATCAGTTCGCGCGCCGTGAGATGCCGGGCCGGACCGGTGGCGTCCTCGGAACGGAACAGTTTGACCGCATGGGTCAGGGATTGACCGATGAAATGGAACCCCTCGACATGGTAACGACCATCGTCCTGGGCGACACTGCCGAGATCGGGTTTCAGGGCCATGTCCTCATAATCCCGATCCGCGCCGCGAGGCAAGCCGACTCACTGCGGCTTGGCGGCGAGGCGCTTCAACTGCTCGACCTGCGGATCCACAGCCACGATCACGCGCTTCGGGCCGGGCCCGAGCAGCACCGCCATCGGCAGCACCGGCAGCCGCCAGGGTGTAAGCGTCTCATCGCTGACGCGGGTCCAACGCACCTCCACCCCCCAGGCGCTGGCGACGGTGCTGGCGGCAAGGAGGTCGCCAGCCGTGGCCACGGCGACAGTGCGGACGCGATCTCCGCCGGCATCCCGCAATGGCACCAGCCAACTCTCGGCGGCCGCATCGGGCATGCCGAGGAAGGCGAGCAGGATGAAGGAGGCATCCGGGATGCCGGTCCCGCCCGTAACCACGGTTCCTGGCAGCGACGGCGCGGACTGGCCGACCGTCTCGTGGAACTCGACCCGACGCAAGGCGCCGAATTCCGGCACGAGTTCCTCAAGCTGCATGGCGATGGGCCGGGCCTCCGCCAGGCGGCCGAGCCGTAGCAGGGCCGCGACCCGCACCGCCTTGCCGGCGTTGCGGTAGGCCGGTGCCGGCAGGATCTCGAGCCGGTCGAGCAGTTGCAGCACTTCCTCGGGACGGCCATGCACCAGGGTCCACTGCGCCAGCAGATACAGCGGCTTGTTCTCGTAACGGGTGCCACGGCACGCCTCAAGGTCCCGGCGCAGGCGCGGCCCGAAGGCGATCTCGGCCTGCGCCTTGTCGGTCGGGGAGAGGTCGCCGATGGCGCGGATGTCGGCCTCCAGGATTCGCGAGATCTCGGCAGCGTCGGCCGGATCGGCCATCGAAGGCGCAGGCAGGCGTTCGTCGCCGCAACCGGCGGCGAGCAGCATGGTCGCGAGAAGACTGATGGTCCGGAGCCTGGGCATGGCTGGACTGTGCGCCCTGGCGCGGCGACGGCAACCCAACCTGCGCTTGAACGGACCAGGGTCTGGGGCGTAATAGTGCCATGCAGCTCTGCCGCAGCGGCCCGCCCGGGCATGAACGTCCCTGCCTGGTCGATGCAGCCGGCGTACGGCGCGACGCCTCGGCCGTGGCGGTCGACTGGGATGCGGCCTGGTTCGCGGCCGGCGGTCTGGATCGCTTGCGCCGTCTCGACCCCCTCGCCTTGCCGGCGGTTGCGGATGGCGAGCGCTGGGGACCAGCCGTTTCCCGGCCGGGCAAGATCGTCGCCATCGGGCTGAACTACCGCGACCACGCCGCCGAGACCAAGGCGCGCATCCCGACCGAGCCGGTGGTGTTCATGAAGGCGACCACCGCCCTGTGCGGTCCCTACGACGACATCATCCTGCCCGAAGGCAGCCAGCATACCGACTGGGAATGTGAGTTGGGCCTCGTCATCGGCGCCACCGCCCGCCGCCTGGCCTCGCCGGAGGCGGCGCATGGCTGCATCGCTGGCTGGATCCTCGCCCATGACGTGTCCGAGCGGCACTGGCAGAAGGACCGCGGCGGTCAGTGGGACAAGGGCAAGTCCTTCGACACCTTCTGCCCGCTCGGGCCATGGCTGGTCAGCCTCGACCAGCTGCCCGATCCCGGCGCCATCCCACTGCACACCGACGTCGATGGCCAGCCGCGCCAGCGCGGCAGCACCGCCGACATGATCTTCGATCCGTGGTTCATCGTGCACTACCTGTCGCAGTGCATGACCCTCGAACCCGGTGACGTGATCTGCACCGGCACCCCGGCCGGGGTCGGCATGGGCCGCAACCCGCCGGAATTCCTGCGCGCCGGGCAGACCGTCGAGCTGTCCGCCGGGCCGCTCGGCCGGCAGCGCAGCCGCGTCGTCGGCAGAGCCTGAATGCCGCTTTTCACACCGAGAAACGCAGGCAACGGGGGTCGCCATGCCGGACTGCAAGCCGCAAGCGGGATGCGACCGCTACCCGTGCCCGTCACATCGCCTCAGTCACCTCCGTTCCTCCGTGTGAGTCCACTGCGCGCTGCGCCGCTCCTCCTGCTCGCCATCCTGGTCCACGCCGAGGAGCCCTGGCGCATCGGCTCGGACGGAGCCGTCCATCGGGCGACCAAGCCCGAGGAGCTGACCCGGCCGATCGTGTTCGAACGCCATGGCACCTCGGGTCTGGAAGCGACCTTCATCGCCAGCTGCCTGCGCGGCGTGCACGAGGACGACTGGCGCCGGACCCGATCCGTCGCCGGCACCCGGCGCGACCAACTGGTGGACCAGCCAACCGGCGCCTGCGGCAGCGAGGAGGACCGCCAGCGCTTCGGCATCGAGGGACGCCTGGGCGACTGGGACGACTTCTCGGTGCAATGGGACGGCCTCATCCTCATCCCGGCAGGAGGCGCCGATCTTGCCACAACCTCCGACGACGGCTCTCGGCTGTGGCTCGACCGCGACCGTGACGGCATGGTCCAGTCCGGCGAATGGGGCAGCAACGGCTGGGGCAGCGGCCAGGGTGCGACGTTGCGCCTGGTGCACAGCGACGTGCCGCCCGGCACCTGGCCGATCCGGCTGCAGTTCGAAGAGGGCGGTGGCGGCAATTCGATCTCGCTCATGTGGCGCAGCGGCGGAGGCGCCTGGACGACGGTACCGGCCGAGGCCTTCGCCCGCACCCCGGTGCTGCGGCTGCAGGGTCCGGTGACCTTCCGCTCCCCGGTCAGCGGCGAGGGGGAGCTGCACCTGGGCGAGGGGGCGGTGCTGGCCTCGGCTCCTGCCGTCGGGGCACTGTCCATCTCTGGCCGCGTCACGCTGGGCGCCGACCTCAACCGCGAGCATTTGCGCATCCATCTCGCCCGCGACGCGACGCTGGCCCTTGCCGGCCACCGCCTGTCCTGCGCCGGGTTGACCGGGACCGGGAGGGTGCAGCTCGAGGGCGGCACGTTGTCGCTCGCGTCCTCAGGCGAGCTCGCCCTGCACGGTCCTGGGCGGCTGGAGACGCATGGCGATCTGGTCCTCTCGGACATCGATCCGTCCGTCGAACTGGTGCTGACCGGCCCCGGATCGGTACGCTCTCCGGGCCGCAGTCTGGTCCGCAGCACCCTGGCCGCTCCGCTCGCCACCGTGCTCGAACTCGGAGCCGTACCGGACGACGCCGGCACCCTGCAGGTCGAGCTCGACGGTCCGCTCGTCGGGTCCGGGCTGATGGCCTGGCGTGCCGACCGCCACGGCCGCTGGTTCCAGCGACTGGCCGAACCGCGCCTGCGCGACGGTCGCCAGCGGCTGGAGATCGATCTCGCGGAGACGGCGGATCTGCGCCCGGTCGGCCACGATGCGGCGTGGAATCCCCTGACCGCCAGCGAGAGCCGCCGCGCCGGGCTGCTGATCTACGCCGACCGGCCGCTGAGCGGATCGGTGCTGGCCGACGCGCGCTGGCTGCCGCGGAAGCGCCGCGCCGCCAGTCCGAGCCTCGCCATGCTCTCGCTGCCGCCAACACGCGTGGCGACCGGCCAGCGCATTGAACTGACGGCCCTGCCCGAGCCATACCCGCAGCGGCCGCTCGACCCCGACTGCTTCGCCCTGGAGCTGGCGGTGACCGCTCCTGATGGCTCGGTCACCAGCTACGCCGGCTTCGCCGACCAGGCGTTCCGCCGTATCGACCGCGGCGATCGCGAGCGGCTCCTCGCCGATGGTCCGCCGCGCTTCGGCCTGCGCTTCCGCGCCCGCCAGGCGGGCGAGCACCGTCTGCGCCTGACCGCCCGTTGGGCCGGCGGCGCCACCGCCAGCGTCGACCTGCCGCCACTCAGCGCCGATGGCGCGCCATGGGACGACATCGCCCGGCCCGATGCCAGGGACCCGCGCTTCCTCAGCGCCCAGGACCGTCTCGTCTGGCCGATCGGGCAGAACCTCAACTCGACCTACGATGTGCGCAGCCGCAGCTGCCTGGCGACCACGCTGACACCGGACCGCGGCAGCTTCACCCGCGAGGCCTTCCTCGCCCGACTGATCGCCGCCGGTGGCACCGGGGCCGAGACCTGGCTCAGCCCATGGAACCTCGGCCTGGAATGGACCGACGCCTGGGCCGGCTTCCACGGCGCCGGCAGGCCCAATCTGGGCAACGCCTGGGCCCTCGACCGCTACCTCGACCTGGCCGAACGCCACGGCGTGCGCGTGGTCCTGTCGATCTTCAACCACGGCCAGGGCCGCGACGGCAGCGGTGCCGAGGACGACTGGCCGCATCACCCGTGGCGCGTCGCCAATGGCGGCTGGCTCGACGGCCCCGCCGGCCTGTTCACCGACGAACGGGCACTGCGGGCGCAATCCGACCTGTTCCGCTATCTCGCGGCGCGCTGGGGCGACAGCCCCGCTGTGCTGGCCTGGAAGCTATGGGCCGAGGTCAACCTGACCCATGCCCCGAATGACGACAAGCAGGCCTGGCACGGCAAAGCCGCCGCCCTCTTCGCCCGCCACGATCCCTGGCGGCATCCGGTCACCACGCACTGGTGCGGTGACTATCGGAACGCCGACCCGGTCATCTCCGCCCTGCCTGGCATCGGCATGCTGACCATCGACGCCTACCATGGCGAGGAATCCGGCATCGCCGACCTGCTCGCCCACAGCACCCGTGATGGCAGGCGCCGCGGCGGCCTGGCCGGCTACGGCAAGCCGATCCTGGTCACGGAATATGGCGGCAGTCCGAGTGCCACCGCACCACCGCGCCTGGAGGCCGAACTCGCCATCGGCGGCTGGGCGGCCCTGGTCCACGGCCATGCCGGCATGCCGATGATGTGGTGGTTCGAGTGGATCGACCAGGGAGCCCGCTACAGCCAGTTCGGCGCCCTGCGTCGCTTCGTCGATGGCGAGGATCTGCGCGATCCGTCGGCCCGCACCGTCGCTCCGGAAGCCGGTCGGCTCTGGTGCCGGGCCTGGCAGCGCCCCGGCCGGATGCTCGGCTACGTGCTCGACCCGGTCTGGGCCGCCCAGGGCACGGTCGATGACATGGTCGATGGCGGGAACATCGACTTCGGCGGGGTCTCGGCTGGAGCGATGCGGCTGGAGTGGTGGGATGCCGACCTCGGCGCGGTGCGCGCAAGCCGCGACCTCGCCCATCCTGGGGGAGCCCTGCGCCTGAGCGTGCCGGCGTTCCGCCGCCACCTCGCCTTCAAGCTCCGGCGGAAGGACGGCTGATGGCAGCCCGCACCGCTCCGCTCCACGTGACCATCGGCACCGCCGGGCACGTCGACCACGGCAAGACCTCACTGGTCGAGGCCCTGACCGGCTCGAACCCCGACCGCCTGCCTGAGGAGAAGCGTCGAGGCATGACCATCGAGCTGGGCTTCGCCTTCGCCCGCGGCGAGGCCGGCATCGACCTGGCCTTCATCGACTGCCCCGGTCACGAGCGCTTCGTCCACCACATGGTCGCCGGTGCCGGCTCGATGGAAGGCTGCCTGCTGATCGTCGCGGCCAATGAGGGCCCCTGCGCCCAGACCCGCGAGCACCTCGACATCCTGCGCCTGCTCGGCCTGCGCTGGGGCCGCGTGGTGCTGACCAAGTCCGACCTGATGGACGAGGCGGGCCTGGCCGCGGCGCGCGACCTGGCGCTGGAGCTGGTCGCCGGCACCCCCTTCGCCACCGAACCGCCCCTGGCGGTCAGCGCGCACAGCGGCGCCGGCCTGCCCGAGCTGAAGGCCTGGTTGTTCGAACGCGCCGCCGAGCAGCGCCGTCTGACCAGCGGCGTGCACGCGCGGCTGCCGGTCGACCGCGTCTTCTCGCTCGCCGGCCACGGTACCGTGGTCACCGGCACGCTGCTCGCGGGCGAACTCAGCCCCGGCGACGAGGTCGCGCTGCATCCCGGCGGAAAGGCGCGGGTGCGCTCGCTGCAGGTCAACCGGGTCAGCGTCGACCGCGCCCTCGCCGGCCAGCGCACAGCGGTCAACCTCACCGGCATCGAACGCGACCAGGTGCGGCGCGGCGCCTGGCTGGCCACGCCGGGCACGCTGCAGGCGACGCGCGAGGTCGATGTACGCCTGGAGGTGCTGGCCGCCGGCCTCAAGCACCGCGCCGAGGTCCTGGTCCATCACGGCACCACCCACGTGACCGCTCGCGTCCATCTGCTGCATACCGACGTCGCCGAGGGCGGCAGCCACGACGCGCAGCTGCGCCTCGACGAGGAGCTGTTCCTGCGCCCTGGCGACCGTCTGGTGCTGCGCCGGCCGAGTCCCGCCGCCAACCTCGCCGGCGCCCAGGTCGTCGACGCGGCGCCGCCGCACCATCGCCGATTCAGCGACGAGGCGCGCGCCTGGTTCGCCGCCCGCAGCGGGCGCGGTGCCGACGCCCTGCTCGCCTGGCTGGGTGGCAGCCCCGAACCGCCCACCCTGGCCGAGGCCGAGGCCTGGGCCGGCGGCCCCGCCCTCCTCGCCGGCGTCGCCGCCGAGGCAGGCCAGCGCGTGCTGTGGCGGCAGGTCGGCGCCACCCGCCGCCTGTGGTCGGCCACGGCGTGGAACGGCCTAGCCGAGGCCCTGCATGCGCACCTCGCCGCGCGATTGACGGCCAAGCCTGAGCATCCCTGGTTCGGCCAGGAGGACCTGCGCTCGGCCCTGGCCAGCCGCCTGTCGGAACCATGCTGGCTCGACCTGCTGGTGCAGCTCGATGCCGACGGCCGCCTCGCCCGCCGCGAGGGTCGCGTCACCGTGCCGTCGCTCATCGGCCCCCTTCCCGAGCGCCTGCGCCCGGCCGCTGCGGCCCTGTGGCAGACCTACGATGCCGCAGGACTGGAACCGCCCTACGACCACCCGTGCTGGGCGGCACAGCCCGATCCGGAGCTCGCCGCACTGGCGCACCGCGCCCTGGCCGAACGCGGCTGGCTGCTCCGCCTCAACGACCGCCAGCATCTGCACCGCCGGCATGGCGAGGCCCTCGCCGCCAAGGTCCGCGCCGCCCTCGCCCGCGGCCCGTTGACGATCGGCGCAGCCAAGAGCGACCTCGGCCTGCCGCGCAAGTACGTCATCCCCTATCTCGAATGGTGCGACGCCATCGGCCTCACCCGTCGCCAGGGCGATGCGCGCATCGCCGGAGCCAACGACAGGATCACCATACCCGCCTTGGGTGGGATCCCGACCTGATGATGAGCCAGTCGCCGCTCGGCGCGACCGCCTCAGGATGGCTTGGTGAACAGCTTGGCGAACCGGCCTGCCAGAGTCGGATGGGCTCCGCCTTGAGCCGACGGCTGCGAAGCGACATGCCGATGATGCGCGGCCTGCAGATGGCTGAGCGTGTAGACCGCGTTGCCAGCGACATAGATCGTCGTCAGGCCCTCCTCCATGATGATGGTCGAGGCGCGCTTGGCGGAGAAGCGGTAGGTGCCGTCATCCCGTCGCATCGGGATCGGCACCAGGCGGTCGGTCGGATTCAGCTTCACCGCCGGATCGAGAGCCCGGTCGAGGCGCCAGCCCCGCTCCCGTTTCGACCAGCAGACCGTGCGCGGACCATGCGGGGAATCGCCGAGGACATAGATCTGCTGGCCGCGGCGGTCGCGCAAGGTGTGGATCGCGGCGTGATCGTACACCTGCCCGCCCCAGGAGCAGAACTTTCCGATATCGGGCAGGTATTCGAGATGATCGGGGCAGATGCCCAGGGCCATGAAGGACTCGGCCGTCTCGCGCAGGACGCGCTGCAGGGGCGTCTCTTCCGCCGCCTGGCGCAGCTGCGCCGCCCGGTACATCTCGATGGCGATGCGCTGGCGAACCCGGGCCGTTTCGCGGCGCTCGAGTTCGGTGGCGACCGCGACGCGGGCGACCACAGCCTCGGCCTCGGCATCGCGTTCCTGCCTGCCGGCCATGATCCGGGCCATGACTTCTGCGTCATGCTCAGCCGAACCGCCTTCGACGCTGAGGAACGACAGCAGACCCTTGCGCACCTGGCCGGTTTCTGTCCCCGGACCATCGCCGGATGCAACTGGCGGAGCCGCGACCGGGGCCGCCCGCCCACCGGAGCCCTGACCGATCACCGCATGTCCGCAGGAGGCCTGGGCGGCGGCCCGCGAACCGGAGTTCTGACCTGCCTTCTTCGCCGCGGCTGCCGCCGCAGCCTCCGCTGCAGCCCGTCGCAGGGCATCCAGATCCGGTAGATCGATCGGCACCGTCTGGGAGACGACCGGCCCGCTGGCATCCCCGGCTACCGGCTGGGGGGTGGGGAGGGAGACCGGAGGCGCACCGCCCCCCGCGGGCAACGGCGGCAACGCGATGGGCTGCAGTTCATCGGCCATTGTTCAACCCGAATACCGCCGGAGCGTGCATGCGGCACGATAGCCCCTGGCCTGGTGCGGAGCAAGCAGCCGCGACGTCAGGATCGCACACGGCGCAAACGGTGCTGACCCTTGCGTCAGACCAACAGCGCACTCCGATCACGCGGGCATGACCAACGCAGCGCTTACGCCGATTGAGCAGTGCTACTATTTCCAGGGTGAAGATGTGGACCCGGTCAAGGTGTTCACCCAGTACCTGATCCGCAATCCGCAGTATGGCCGCCTGCGCCACGCCGATTGCGTGGTGAACCTCTACGTCGTGGACCGCCCGCAGGACGACCGTCTCCAGGCTCCGAAGACCTATCTGAAGAAGATCACAACCACCATGGGCGCTATCCGCGCCGCGGCCTCGGCAGTGACCGGCGAGGATTTCGGACGGCCACCACCGACCACGGCGCAGATCGCCGCCCGCAAGGCGAAGAAGGTGGCCAAGAAGGCGGCCAAGAAGGCCAAGGAGTCCGGGGAATCCGGGGGATGACCACCCATATCAGCGATCTGCCTGCGCAAGCCCGACTGGATCGCCTCGCGGCAGGCCTGCCACGCGTCGTCTCGACCCATCGGACCGTGATCGAATCGGCTAGCGACGCACTGCTCGGCCTGCCTTGCATCGTCCCGCCATCCGGCGACTGGCAGCAGCCGGCAATGCCCTGGAGCTTCCGCCTGGACGGACCCGCCTGGGTGCTGCTGTCGGTGCAGCCGTTGCGTGAGGCTGGCCTCGACCCGTCCTGGGCACCCCTGCCGCATGGCGTGGTATGGCGGTTCTTCGGCTCGGCCAGATTCCACGGCGATCTGCTGTTCGCCAAACGCTGCGATCATGGAATGGTCACGATCCCCGGCCATGCCGGCCGTTCCCCGCATGGATTCCTCGCCAGGCCGCACCTGGTACTCATCGCCCCGGACATCCCCGCTTCGCCGCCTCCCGGCCAGGATCGCGACGCCTTGCTGGCGGAACAGCAGCGCATCGAGTCGATCGAATTGGCCGCTGGTCCGCTTCGCGCCACCGTGCAGCTGAAACCGGCCCTGCGCCTGACCGCATTCTCGGTTGGCGACCGGCCGGACCTGCTGGCCCCGACGAGCGAGGATCCGTGCGGCATCCGCACCTGGGTGATGGAGCCGTTCCAGAACGCCTTCTCGCCGCTGCCAGCAAGCCGTCGGGCACGATGCCTCGAGCGCGGTGCGGCCCATCTGCAACTCACCACCGATGCCGATCCCGAATCCGGCCTCGAACTGCTCTGGCATGTCCGCCTCGATCCGCAGCGCCTGCTGCTGCGGCATGGGCTGCGCAACCACGGCCGAGCGACGCGACGCCTCGCCCTCTGGTCGCTGGTCGCCGGAGCGCATCCGCAGTCCATGCGGAGCCTCTTGCTCCGCAGCCGAGGAGTCGACACGCCTGCTCATCGCCTGCGACCGATGGCGCAGAGCGAGACGGGAGATGCCGGGCCGATCATCGAGCCGCTGCCACCCGAGACCACCGGTTGCCACGACCTGGCCGGGGGCCTGGTGGTGGATGGGGCGATGCGGTCGAACAGCAGAGCCGTCAAGGCGGGTCTGCGCTCTACGGACGGTGTCGCCGTCCTGGCCAGCGGCCGGACGGCACTGGTCTCGCGGGTCGTAGCCGGAGATGCTGGCCCCTACCCCGAGGGCGACCTCAACCTGACCACCTACCACTCCAGCTCCATCATCGAGATCGAGCATGTTGGCCCCCTCGTCGACCTCGAACCGTCGGCCTGCGTGTGGATGGAGCAGGAGCTATCCATGCTTGATCTGCCCGAGCATGCTCCGGCTGATCTGCCCGGATTGGTCCACGCCGGATTGCGTCCCTGACGGCTTCCTGGGAATCCTGGACCGGATGCCGCCATCGCCGGTCCTCTGCCGAGCTTGCCGTCCACGCCCTTGGCTCAGCGTGAAGGCATGGACACCGCCATATCCGACGCGTTCATCCATCTGACTTCGCCCTTCCTCTCGATGGCGTTCGCCCGCAGCACGGCGATGGTCGCCCAGTTCGGCGTCGAATCCGGAGGACGCCTGCGCCGTCACGTCGAAGGCAACGTGCTGAAGCCAGGACTGGGCATGATCGCCGGACAGCGCACCCAGGCCGACGTGGAGCACGGGCAGGGACGGCTCTCGTATCGCTGTCCCGACGGCCTCGATTGGGACGTCGCCTTCCCCGATGACCGCACCTGCCGCATCCGACTCTCCCGTCGTGGCGGTCGGATCGGAGGGACGTTCTGGCGCATGTCCTTCTCCCCGGGATCTTGTCCGGTGACGGTCTTCGGGGAGCCGCTCCGATTCCCGGTGTTCCCTCCGCCCGGACTCGGGCCGACCGTCTTCGATGTGCCGGACATGCGGGCCGAATTCAACCTCCCCCTCCTCCTCCATTTCCCGGATCTGGGCAGCCTGCGGCTTGAATGTGGCACCCCGGGTGTCTCTGCACGGCATACCATGCGTCCTGACCCGGATGAGACGGGTTTGAACCTCGGTTGCCACAACACCGGCCACCACACCGGACGGGTCGCCTACCACCATGGCGTATCAGAGGTCGAACTGATCTCCAGCGGAGCGCCTGATGCGGTGGAGTTCGTGCTGCGGGTGCTGCCGGAAATCGCGCCGGACCTGCCCGGGGTCGATCTGTCGGGGAGGCAATGGGACGGTTTGCGCCGCTGCTGGATGAACTCGTTCCAGCTCAATCCAGCGACCTTGTCCATGGGCGACAACACGGTGCTGCACGGCATCGCCCACCTCGCGGTGCACTTCAAGAGCGACCTGGCCCAGTTCACGCCGCAGCTGTTACCGGGACTGACCCTGCACCGCTTCCTCGGCCACGCCCTCGAAACGACCTTCCGCGACTGCGTCGGTCCGCAGGGCCATATCTCCGCCGGGTACGCCGATCGCGCGCGCACCAAGGAGCCGGGCAGCGAATTCTTCGACGGCTGCGTCAGCAACATGATCGCGCTGCGCAACCACATCGCCGTCACCGGCGACTGGACGATCGCCCGTACCAATGCCGACAATCTCATCCGGGCGGGACGCTACCTCCTGGCCCTCGACGGCGACGGCGATGGCATCCTCGAGATGCCCTTCCACGGCAACGCGATGGGACCGGACCGCGTCTATCGCAACTGGTGGGACAACTTTCCGTTCGGACACAAGGACGCCTGGCTGAACCTGCTCGCCTACCGCGCCCTTGGCGACCTGGCCGGGATCCTCGCCGGCATCGGCAGGCCTGCGGAGGCAGGCGAACTGTCGGCCTGGCGGTCGCGCTTCGCCGCCGCCTTCGATCGCACCTTCCGCGCCCCCAGCGGGGTGCACGCCGGCTGGATCAGCGCCGACGGGCGCATGCACGATCACATGTTCACCTGCATCAGCGCCATGGCGATCAATCTCGGCCTGGTCGGCCCTGACCAGGCCAGGAGCATCCTCAGCATCCTGCTCGACAAGCTGCGCGCCGAGGGCTTCGGATCCTGGACCTGGGGCATCCCTGGCCCGCTGCTGCCGGTGCATGAATCCGATGGCCACATCTGGGAGCCGATGCAGCGCTGGGGCTCGTACGAGAATGGCGGTTTCTGCGGCATGACCGCCCAGCATCTGCTCCAGGCGCTGTACACCGCCGGCATGCGCGATCAGGCCGACGAGATCCTGTTCACCATGCTCGCCACCTTCGAACGCGAACCCACGCATAGTGGCGTCTTCCCGGGCTACATGCGCAGCGTCGATTGGCGGACCATCGAAGGCCGGCCGTGCGGCTACAACTATCTCGCCGACAACTACCACTTCCTGCTCTCCGGCATCACCGGCCACCACGGCGTGAAGCCCCCCGTCCTGCCAGCGCAATAAGCTGCCTTCACGCCGTCGGCGGCAGCCCCTCAGCGCCGGCCCAGCGCCGCAGCCGAGGCACGATTTCGGCCACCAGGAGGATCTTGAGGCAGGCCGCCACCGGCACCGCCAGGAGCATGCCGTACAGGCCGGCGAGACTACCGCCGGCCAGCACGGCCAGCATGATGACCACCGGATGCAGTTCGGTCGCCTTGCCCTGGATCAGCGGATTGAGGACATAATCCTCCATCGACTGGGCGACGAAATTAACCGACCAGGGCAGCACCAGCACCAGCCACCAGGTGATGGCTGGGGATCCGTCGGTGCCAGTGCTGACATACCACCCCCCCTGCTCGGGGTGCGCCATCAGTGAAAGGGCCAGGAGCACCCAGGCCGCCGGCAGACCGATCGCGGCCAGGTACGGCACGACACTGCACATGCCGACGACGAGACCCAGGACCAGGCCGTAGGGCACGCCGACGATGGTCCAGCCGATGGCGTAAAGACAGCCGACGATGGCGGCGACGGTGAGGCGGCCGCGGATGAACGAACTGACCGTGGCATCCATCCGCCCGATCAGCGGCAGGACGCGATCCCGGAGATGATCGGGGATGACCGAGCGGCCGAATTCCAGCAGGTCCGGCCAGCGCAGCATGCAGACGACGGCCATGATGGCAGTGAGTACGACGAACAGCACGACCGAGAAGATGCCGCCGACCACCGTCGCGATCCCGGTGGCGATGACCCTGACCGCGCTCTGCACCCGGCTGGCGAGATCCGTGCCTGTCCCACCCGTCTGCAGCGTGGCGAGTTCCTCGCGCACCAGTTCACGCACCCGGGCCTCATCCAGTCCGACGGCCTCCGGTACTGCCGGGGCAGCCTGGTGATCCTCGCCAGTGGGCGCTTCTGCTGCCTGCTTGGCCCGGGCGAATCCGAACTGGGCGAGGAACGGATCGATGTCGGCGGCGCGCTCGCGCAGCCAGGCCGGTCGCTGCGCCGCCGTCGCCCAGGCGCGCGCGCTGGCGATGTAGCGCTCGTGGTTCTGCGCCAGGGCCGAGATCTGCCGGACCAGGGGCGGCACGATCAAGGCCGCGAACAGCAGCATGGCGGCGAGGATGGCGGCAAGCAGGGCGAGCACAGCCCGGACCCGCGTCATGCGCGGGACGCGGGCGCAGAGGAAGGCGACGACCGGCTCGAACAGGTAGGCCAGGGCGATGCCGGCCAGCAGAGGCGCGGTGATGAACGAGAGGCGGGCGCCCAGCCAGAGCACCACGAAGATGCCGGCGATGACGAGGACGTCGCGCAGCGCCTGGAACTCCCAGATGCGGCGTTCGGCGAGGGGCTTGTGGTCGTCGGGCATGGGCCGGCACTCTCCGGCCGTCCAACGATCCGGTCAACCGACGAGCGGACCCTGCCCGGTCGTCTCCAGCACGGTACGCCAGAGCTCCCCGGTCGGTTCGACCTGCTTGCGGCCCTGCACCGCCAGCGGGATCGGCACGTGGGTGAGCTGGCCGTTCCAGCTACCGACGATCATGTCGGTGCGCCCGCTCATGCCGGCGTGGACCGCGGCATGGCCGAGCGTGGTGCAGAACACCTGGTCGGCTGCATTGGCCGCGGCGGCGCGGATGATGTAGCTGGGATCGATGTACTTGATCGCGAAATCGAAGCCCTTGGCCTTGAGATGGGCGCCGATGCGGTCCCTCAAGAAGGTGCCGATATCCTGGTGCAGCTTGTTGCCCGAAGCGTCGCGCTTGTCGTCGGCCTTCGGCATGAGGTGCTGGCCGGCCCCTTCCGCAACGACGATGACGGCATGGCCGCGCTTGGGCAGCCGGCGCTCGAGGCAGGCGAGCAGCCCGTTCTCGCCGTCCAGCTCGAATGGGACCTCGGGCACCAGGCAGTAGTTGACGTCGGCGGCGGCGATCGACGCGGCGGCGGCGATGAAGCCGGAGTCACGGCCCATCAGGCGGACCAGGCCGATGCCGTTGATCGCGCTTTCGGCCTCGGTGTTGGCGGCGGCGATGGCATCCCGGGCGATGCTGGCGGCGGTCTCGAAGCCGAAGGTCTTCTGCACCCAGCTGATGTCGTTGTCGATGGTCTTGGGTATGCCGACCACGCCGATGGGCAGGCCGCGCTTGCTGACCTCCTCGTGGATGGCATGGGTGCCGCGCTGGGTGCCGTCGCCGCCGATGCAGAACAGGATGTCGATCGAATAGGCCTGCAGGGTGTCGACGATGGCACGGACGTCCGGCTGGATGCGCGCGCTGCCCAGCACCGAGCCGCCGGTGCGGGCGATCGACTTCATGTGGTCGCGGTCGAGCGGCCGGATCCCCTGGCTGCGACCGGGCATCAGTCCGGCGTAGCCGTTCGGCACGCCGAGGATGCGCGCCACCCCGTAGTGGTGGTGCAGGCTCATGAACACCGAGCTGATCACCGCGTTCAAACCCGGGCACAGCCCGCCGCTGGTGAGGATGGCCGCCGTGCACGCCTTGGGATCGAAGGCGATCTGTTCGCGCGGTCCCGCCTTCTCGAACGAGCAACTGCGGTCGCCGTCGGGCGAGACGTCCACCAGGACCCGCGCGGAATCCGGGGTGTAGGTGATGCTGGGGCCCTGGCCGCGGCCGGCGAAGCGGTTGCTGCTGGGGATCGCGGCCGGGCGGACGCGCTTGACCTCGAAGGCGGCGGGATCCATCGCTCAGCCCTTGCCCTTGGTGCCCTTGGCTTCTGCTTCCAGCAGCTTACGTGCCGCCTGGACCCTGGACTTCTGGGCCTCGGTCACGGTCGGGAATTGAAGATCAAGGGATTCCAGCGTCGAGATGATCGCCGATGCGACGACGACGCGCGAGAACCATTTGTGATCGGCCGGCACCACGTACCAGGGTGACTCCTTGGTGGAGGTCTCGCGGATCATCTCCTGGTAGGCGTCCTGGTAGGCGTCCCAGTGCTGCCGTTCGGCAACGTCGGCGTCGCTGAACTTCCAGTTGCGCTCGGGATCGTCGAGGCGCTTGAGGAAGCGCTCCTTCTGCTCCTTCTTCGACACGTTCAGGAAGAACTTGCGCACGATCGTGCCATTCCGCGTCAGGTGCTTTTCGAAGTCGCTGATCGATTCATAGCGGTGCTTCCACACGTCCTTGCCGATCAGGCTCTTGTGCAGCTGCTGTTTGCCGAGGTACTCGGGGTGCACCTTCACCACCAGCACCTCTTCGTAGTAGCTGCGGTTGAAGATGCCGATGCGGCCGCGTTCCGGCAGGCTCTTGGTCGTGCGCCAGAGGAAGTCGTGCTCGAGCTCCTCGGCAGAAGGGTTCTTGAACGAGAACACCTGGCAGCCCTGCGGGTTGATCCCCGACATGACGTGCTTGACCGTGCCATCCTTGCCCGCCGCATCCATGGCCTGGAAGATCAGCAGCAGCGACCAGCGGTTGTCGGCGTAGAGCTTGTCCTGCAGCTTGGCCAGGCGCTCGACCCCGTCGGCGAGGACCTTCTCGGCTTGTTCCTTGTCGTCAAAACTGTGCGTGTCGGTCGGATCCCAGTCCTTGAGCTTGAAATTCTTGCCCTTGGTCACCTTGAAACGGTCGGCGATGTCGGATGTCTTGCTCATGGTCATCTCCGGAATGGGTATGTAACGTCGAGCTTTCGCGGACGGATGCAACCGGGCGCCGGGGCGCGCTTCTCCGGCGGCACCAGCACATTCTGCGCCGGCTGGGCCTCGAAGTGCGGCGACATGATCTGCACACCGAACTCGTTAAAGGCGTCCTGGATCTGGGCATGCAGGACGGACAGCGTACGCATGCGATCCTCGACGTGGTCGATGCGGCAGCGCAGCTGGTACTCGACATAGAAGTCTGACAGCGCGGTCTGGAGGATCTCTGGTTTCGCATCCTGCACCACGCCGGCGGTGCGCGAGGCTGCCAGGATCAGCAGGGCATGGACCTGGCGCCATGGGGTATCGTAGCCGATCGTCACCGAGGTGGCGATCACGGGGCCGATGTCGGGGTCGAAGCGCGAGAAGTTGCTGACCGAGGTGCCGGTGAGGATGGCGTTGGGCAGGGTGACCTCGTGGCCGATGGGCGTGCGCAGCTTGGTCGAGAGGAAGCCGAGTTCGGTGACCCGGCCGGTGACCTCGCCAACCTTCACCATATCGCCCGGCTTCATCATCCGCGCATACACCACGACCAGCCCGCTCATCATCTGGTTGACCATCCCGGCTGAGCCAAGAGTGAGGAGCAGACCAGCGAAGACGCTGACGCCCTTGAACGCATCCGAGCTGCTGCCCGGGATGTACGGATAGGCGACGGTGATGGCGAACAGCCACAGGACGATGCCGGCGATGCGGCGGGTCGCCTGTGCCGTCTCCGGCTGCATCCAATGGATCTGCAGCGATCCATCCGCTACCGAGGTGAAGAAGGCATCCAGGGCCCGGCCCGCCGTACGGGTGAGGATGAGGATGACGAGCACCATGCCGAGGCCTGGCAGCGATCCCAGCACACCATCGGCGAGGTAGCGCAGGAAGGCGATGATCTGGTGTCCGAGGACGCCAGCCAGGGGCCTCGTGTACGGGAAATGGGCCAGGACCAGCACGAGCCACAGGTAGACCGCACACGCTGCCGCCAACCAGGCTGATGCGCGCAACAGGAGTTGCAGCAGGCCGCGCACCACTGGCAGCGGATCCAGCCCGGCGACATGCGGCAGCGACAAGCCGATGGCCGCGATCCGCTTGGAAACGATGCGCTGCAGCCGGATCACGAGCCACAGGACCAGCACCAGGACGATGGTCGCGGCAAGCGTCCACAGGCCTCCATGCAGAAGCACGCCTGGCTGGCGTTGCTCTAGCCTGGCGTCGAGTGCGTCGCGCAACCGCTCGGCGATGAGCTTGGCCGTCGCGTCCAGGTCGTCGCCCTGGCCGAGGTCGTGCTGCGACAATCCCATGATCAGTTCGCCGCCCACCGACAGCACGCGGGCGTGGACTCCGCCCACGGAAACCGGTTTCACCTCGACCGGCTGGCCAAGCAGGTCGGCTGGCAGCGCCTCGAGTCGACGACGGATGCGCTCAGCCCGCTCCTCGGGGCTGAGACCGTCGACCTCCGAGCGGACCTCGGCTAGGGTCCGGTTCCAGACCGTCACGACGACCGGCTCGGCCTCTTCGACGGTGGTATGCTCCACGGTCCAGACGGATGCTGTGGCAATCACCAGGAGCAGAATCGGCAGCAGTCGATGGATCATGATGTCTCCGGTGGGCCTGAGCTACGGGCCTGATTGTCGGCTGATACTTGGTGGTCCGCGCGCTTGGCAAGACGCCCGTCAGCCTGCCTCCGGCGGTAGGCGCGCGGAGCGCAGCCGACCAGGCGGGTGAAGATGCGGGCGAAGTAGGCTGGGTCATCGTAGCCGATCCGGCTGCCCACAGCCGTCACAGGGCCGTCGGATGTGGCGAGCAGCCGGCAGGCCTCCTCGATGCGCAACTGATGCACATAGGCGACGACGCCCAGCCCGCTACGCTGGGCGAAGCGGCGCGACAGGTGGCCCGCACTCAGGCCGAAACGCGCCGCCAGGGCGGGCAGGGACGGCATCGGTCCGCGATAGCGCTCGGCAAGCCAGCGCCGGGCGGCGTCGATGCGCTCGTCGCTCGGTTGGGCACGCGGTGGTTCCGCCTCGTCAAGGCGGCCGATCTGGGCCAGGACCTGGACCAGGCCGGCAAGCAGCGCGGCGCGCCAGCCGGCACGGCGTCCGCGGCGCTCGGCGATCATCTGCTCGAAGAGGCGCACCAGATCGCGGCGTTCGCGCTCGCCGGCATGCAGGCGCAGCGGGGCCTGCCGTACGGGCCGGGGATGCCGGCGCAGGAGCGCGGAGCCACAGGGTCCCAGTTCGGCGAGCAGTCCGGAGAGGGCGGCGAGCACCTCGGGCTGGAACACGCAGTTGTAGACATGGAGGTCCGTCCCATCGGGGTAGGCGTGCCAAGCCTGGGGATGCAATACGAGGAGGTCGCCTGCGCGCAGTGCGGTCTCCCCGTCCGCATCGCGGTGACGGCCGCCGCCGCTGGCGACCAAGGCGATCTCGTGGAAGGGATGCTGGTGCGGCCGGCAGGTGCCCGAGACGCGCTCAATGTGCAATGGCAGGCCATCCGCCGTCCATTCCGGCGACCACGGCCATTCGATCAGGTCCGGGGTCATCGCAGGATCGTCCAAGTCCAGGGCATGGCCGTCCTAGCATCCGGCGCCGTCGGGAGGCACAATCCCCCCATGAGCACCCGCCGCTACGACGTCGCCGCCTACATCTGGCCATCCTACCACCACGAGCCGCGCATGGCCGACGTGTGGCCGGAGGGCGACGGCGAATGGTACACGGTGCGCCGCGGCACGCCGCGCTTCCCCGGCCACGACATGCCCCGCATCCCGCTGCTCGGCTGCCAGGACGAAGCTGATCCGGCGGTGATGCGCCAGCAGGTCGCGCTCGGCGCGGCCCATGGCGTCAACACCTTCATCGTCGACTGGTACTGGTTCGAGCAGCAGTCCTGCTTCGAACGCCAGCTCAACGACGCCCTGCTGCCGGCGATGGAAGGCAGCCAGTCGTGGTTCTACCTGATGTGGGCCAACCACGAGGCGACCAGCCTGTGGAACATGCACACCGATGCCGAGGATCCGCGCTGGACCTCGCGCGTCGACCGCCGTGCCTTCGAAGCGATGGCCGAGCGCCTGCTCGAGCGCTACCTCGGCCACCCGCGCTGCTACCGCATCGACGGCCGACCGGTGCTGAGCCTCTACGATGTCGCCAACTTCGCCGCCGGGCTGGGCGGGTTCGCCGCCGCCGCCGAGGCCCTGGCCTGGCTGCGCACGCGCGCTGCCACGCGCGGCCTGCCCGGCCTGCACCTGCAGGCGATCAACACCACCTGGGTGACCCTCGACGGCCTGCCCTGGACCGAGGTCGTCCGCCGGCTCGGCTTCGACAGCGTCACCGACTACCAGTTCGTCCACCACGCGCCGGGCCGTGGCGATTACGTCCCATGGGCGCAGCAGAGCTGGTCGCAGTGGGACGCCTGGGCCACAGCCTACCCCTGCTGGTTTCCGCATGTCTCGGTCGGCTGGGACAACACCCAGCGCAACCCGTCGCTGGCCGAGGCGGTCACCGGCGCGACGCCGCAGGCCTTCGCCGCCTGCCTGCACCGCGCCAAGGCCTTCCTCGACGCGCATCCGCGCCAAGCGCAGCTGGTGACGCTCAATTCGTGGAACGAATGGACCGAGGGCAGCTACCTGCTGCCCGACATGCGTTGGGGCTATGGCTACCTCGAGGCGGTGCGCGAGGTGTTCGGCGCGGCGCTTAGTCCGCGTCCTTCATAGCCGCCTTGCGGTCGGGCCGTCCGGCGATGACCCAGCGCAGGTAGGCGTCGAGGAACGGCTGCAGCTCGCCGTCGAGCACGGCCTGGATCTGGCTGGTCTCGTGGCCGGTGCGCAGGTCCTTCACCATCTGGTAGGGCATCATCACGTAGGAGCGGATCTGGTACCCCCAGCCGATGGTGCCTCGCTCGCCGCCGAGGGCCTTGAGCTCGTCGAGGCGTTCGGACTCCTTGAGCTGCTGCACCCGCGAGATCAGCATCTTCATCGCCGCGGCCTTGTTCTGCACCTGGCTGCGCTCGGCCTGGCAGGCGACCACCACGCCGGTGGGGATGTGGGTCAGGCGCACCGCCGAGTCGGTCTTGTTGACGTGCTGGCCGCCGGCACCGCCGGCGCGGTAGGTGTCGACGCGCAGTTCCTTCTCGTCGATGACCACGTCGCCGACATCGTCTAGTTCGGGCGTGACCTCGACCGCAGTGAAGCTGGTCTGACGGCGGGCGTTGGCGTCGAACGGGCTGATGCGCACCAAGCGGTGGGTGCCCATCTCGCACTTCATGTAGCCGTAGCAGTTCTCGCCGCTGATCTTCAGCGTGCAGCCCTTGATGCCGGCGCCTT
>JFJP01039577.1_pt2 | contig 23989 bp, 14 predicted proteins | sample 431651 | NCBI WGS metagenome assembly JFJP01 (sample SAMN02602958, study PRJNA72255) | Microbial mat metagenome, whole genome shotgun sequencing project. | biome: fresh water; feature: sink hole; material: water; isolation source: purple microbial (photo- and chemosynthetic) mats found in...
TCCATATTATTTTTTATTTTCAAGGTGAACCATTTCTTAATCGTGAATTAAGTAACATGATTGATTATGCTCACAATGCTCATATTTACACCTCTACCTCTACCAACGGTCATTTTTTGAACAATAAATCAGCAAGGGAAATTGTCCTTTCCGGGTTAGATAAACTCATAGTTTCGATAGATGGATGTACCCAGGAGGTATATGAAAAATACCGAAAAGGCGGAAATTTACAAAGGGTTCTTGGCGGCATTGAAGCTATAATGCAATATAAAAAGGAGCTTCATTCAGTTACACCGTTGGTGGAAATTCAATTTATAGTTTTTAAGACCAACGAGCATCAAATTGAAGACATGAAGCGTTTGGCAAAGATGCTGAAAGTAGAAAGGTTATCTTTTAAAACAGCGCAATTGTATGACTTTGAAAATGGCAATGAATTGATGACTACAATTGATAAGTATGCACGCTACAAAAAGACAGATACAGGCAAATATGAGATAAAAAGCACATTGCCAAATCATTGCAAAAGGCTATGGGGTGGGGCAGTAATTAATACGCAAGGTGAAATACTACCTTGTTGTTTCGATAAAGGTTCTGATTATTCATTTGGAAGTATTAAAGAGCAATCATTTGCGAGCAACTGGCACAGTGCGAAAGCTACAGATTTTAGATCTAAAATACTTCAAAATAGAAAACAATTTGAAATGTGTAGAAATTGCACGAGCAAATAAAAATGTTTTATTTCAGCATTTTGTGTTTAAATTGTGCAATTTCATTTCAGTTTATTTTTTTTTCTAGATTAGACATTATATCGATTAAATTGCTACACAACTAATAATAAGAAGCTTAACGCTAATAGAACATCCCGAGAATCGGGAGACCATTGAAAATACTTAGAAACACTAAGTCTAAATTTAAACCGAATATTGACCACTAAGAATAAAAATATAAATGTTTTATATTGTGATAATAAGAAACTTAAAAACATTTTTTTTCTTAGTGTACTTTAATTATCTGGCGTTCTTGGTGTCTTTTTGTGCCCTAAGTACCGATAGCTTCCCGATAGCTTCCCGATAGCTTTCGGGAGGGATAGTGGTGAGTCTTAATTCTTTCTTTTCGAGCAGAATATACGTTAAATCAATATAATCTCTTTTGCTAAAACAGACAAGAGCAAAAGCGCAAATTTTTATTAGACAATAGAAATAAGTATCGTTTTCAATGCGTTTTTTTAGAATACAGTTATACATTTGCGGATTTGGATAAAATTTGGATGCTATTTTTTTGTTGAGTTTATAACAATCGAAATTTGCAAGTTTTCTCCATTTAATTTTAATCAATTACTAATCAATAAAAAGTACTATTATGGCATTAAAAGTTGGCGATACAGCCCCAGCAGTATTAGGCATAAATCAAGATGGAAAAGAAATCCTATTGGCGGATTTTGCAGGCAAAAAAGTAGTTCTGTACTTCTACCCCAAAGATAGCACGCCCGGCTGTACTGCGCAGGCTTGTAGTTTGCGCGATAATTACGAATTGCTGCAAGCGGCAGGTTATGAGGTTATTGGTGTGAGTACCGACAGTGCAGCTTCGCACCAAAAATTTATTGCAAAACAAAACCTACCTTTTAATTTAATTGCTGATACAGACAAAACGCTCTCCGAATTATTGGGTACCTGGGGCGAAAAATCTATGTATGGAAAGCAATATATGGGCACATTTCGAACAACCTTTTTAATCGACGAAGCCGGAATAATTACACGTATCATTTTGCCCAAAGAAGTAAGCACTAAAGATCATGCGCAACAAATTCTCGCTTAAATATAAGTTTGTAATCTAACGAAATATCAAGGTTATCAAGCACCATTATTGAAGAATTATGAACTATCAAAGTTTGAATGTCAGATTGTATTATTGAAATTGTAATAATTTGAATACCTTTGTACTACTGAAAACCCAAATGCTAAATTAATAATAATAAAACTAAATGGCAAATAATTTTAATCCTTGGCATCAAGTTGTGCCAAAAACCGATATTGAGGATGTTGTAAAAGGCATCATTGAAATACCAAAAGGAACACGTGCAAAATACGAATTAGACAAAGAAAGTGGTTTGCTTAGGCTTGACCGTGTATTGTATTCTTCGGTTTATTATCCTGCAAACTACGGTTTTATCCCTCAAAGTTATTGCGAAGACCATGACCCATTGGATATTCTAATTCTCTCACAAATTGAAGTAGTACCAATGTGCATTGTGGAAGCAAAAGTTATTGGAGTAATGAGAATGTTGGATAATGGCGAAGCGGATGATAAAATTATTGCAGTGGCTTTGGGCGATCCTAGTGTGAATCATTACAACGACATTTCAGAGCTTCCACAATACTTGATTTCTGAAACCATGAGTTTTTTTGAAGATTACACCAAATTGGAGAATAAAACAGTTGTTATCGAGAAGTTTTTTGGCAAAGAAATTGCCCTTGATATTATTAATGATAGTTATAAAATGTATCATAAACACTACGGAGAATTACACAAGTGGTTTTACGGAGGTAAGTAAATTAACAGTCATTTTTTGCTAGAATTTTTATTATTAGAGAGTCTTACTTTGTGTAAGACTCTTTTTTTTGATTTTTTCAAAAGCAATTTTTCGAACAATATCTGTTAACTCTTCCAAGTAGAAAAAAACGAGTCAATTATGAAACGAATTTATATTTTCCCGAGATATAGCGGTGACGAAAATTCCGATTGGTATCAACAAATAAAACACGTATCGTTCTTTACTGATCTGAATATCACCATTATTCCTCTTTCGTTCCCAAATTGGGACAAGCCAACTTGCACTGAGTTCCTGACCTTTATTAAGCAAGTAATTCCTGAAACGGAGATTGACAATAACACCTATTTTGTGGGTCATAGTGTGGGTTGCAAGGCTGCACTATTGTATTTGAGCGAATTGCACACCAAAAAACCCGAGCTCAAAATGGGCGGATTGATGTGCGTGGCGGGTTGGTGGAAAGTAGATAATCCCTGGCCACAATTGTACCAATGGACAAATATGCAGCTTGACTTCGAAGGTATTAGGGATATTTGCAACAAGAATATAGTCTGTTTATTGTCTAACAATGACCCTTTTACATCCGATTGGCAAGCGAACAAAACAGAATGGGAGACAAACTTAAATGCCAAAGTACTTATTGTGCCTGGGGCTAAACATTTCAATGGCACAGAAGGATTTTCCGAAATCAGAAACGAACTACTATCATTTGCTAAATAGAATCAACCACTTATTATGTTACACAATAATACGAAAGTTTTTTTGGAAAAACTCCAATTGTATGTGGAGGCTAAAGAATTGTTGAAACTGCAACTTACTGGCAAGCGCAACAAATTGTCGGATTTGAAAAAGATAATTGTTACTGCTGTTGAACTCAAAAAGGGTTACTGTCTTAACTTTATCTATCGTCATAATACCAAAGATATTACCAAGAACTTTGACATTGCCGAAGGGCTAGAATTGATAGCAAAAGCCATGCAAAATGATTTTTACAATGCAGAACTTTTTGCCACTAAAGAGAACCTGAGTCTTATTATTTTGCCCAACGAAAAAGCACAATTGAAAACGTCTGAACCTACAATACAAGCCCCTACCACTTTTACCCACGACAGGGTGAAAGAACGATTGATTGACATTAAAGAAAATGTGTACCTGCGCGAATTGGGGATTACAAATGGCAATTGGGAAATACGTCGCGAAATGAGCGATAAGTACAAGCAAATCAATCAATACATTGAATTGTTAGCACCAAATTTGAGCGAGCTTTCTCTGCCCGACAATTATCATGTAGTGGATATGGGGTCTGGAAAAGGGTACCTTACTTTTGCGCTGTACGATTATTTATCCAATCATTTGCATCAAAAAGTAAGCATGACCGGTGTAGAATACCGCGAAGATTTGGTGAAGATTTGCAACACGATAGCCGAAAAAGCGAACTTCAGCCAGCTTTCATTCGTAAAAGGAACCATTGAGAAAACTGAGTTGGGGCACATTGACATACTGATTGCACTCCATGCTTGCGATACTGCCACCGACGATGCCATTTTCAGGGGAATACAGTCGGGAGCAGCGCTGATTGTTTGTGCACCTTGCTGCCACAAGCAAATCAGAAATGCCTTTAATGTAACGAATGAACTCAGTAATGTTACCAAGTTTGGGATATTGAAAGAGCGGCAGGCGGAAATAATTACAGATACTTTGCGAGCCATGATGCTGGAAGCTTTTGGCTACAAAACCAATGTTTTTGAATTTATCTCGCTGGAACACACGCCCAAAAACGTGATGATTGTAGGAAGAAAGACACACAAATCGAATCCTGATAAACAAAAAATACTGGAAAACATTGCCGAAATCAAAAAAGTGTTTGGCATAGAGAAACATTATTTGGAAACGCTGCTGGGGATTTGATAGAATAAAAGAGAACCCCTAGCCCCTCCCGCAAGAAATGCGGGATAAATTGCGGGGAACTAAGTTAGCACTGTCAGTTTTCTTTTTATCACAAAAAAAAATGACAGTTATCAACTGATAACTGTCAACTAATAACTGTCAATTAATAACTGGCAACTATCTAGTAATTAGTTTTTTCCACTTCAAAATACGCTTGTGGGTGTGCGCATGTTGGGCAAGCTTTTGGAGCATCTTTACCTACGTGAACGTGTCCACATTCGCGACATTGCCAGGTAGTTTCTTCTTCGCGGCTGAAAACGGTGCCCTCTTCTACGCGTACCAACAATTTTCGGTAGCGTTTTTCGTGTTGTGCTTCTACGGCTGCAATTTTGCGCCATGTGGCTGCAATGTTGGCAAAACCTTCGGCTTCGGCCACGTCGGCAAAATGTGGATACAAATCGGTCCATTCTTCATTTTCGCCATTGGCAGCTTCTGTTAAGTTTTCGGCAGTAGTACCAATCATTCCGGCTGGGTATGAGGCTGTAATTTCTACCATTCCACCTTCTAGGTAGCCAAAGAATTTTTTGGCATGTTGTTTTTCTTGTTCGGCAGTTTCTAGAAAAATGGCTGCAATTTGCTCGTAACCTTCAGCTTTTGCAGTCTTGGCAAAAAAGGTGTAGCGTGTACGCGCCTGACTTTCGCCCGCAAATGATTTCAACAAATTCTTTTCGGTTTCTGTTCCTTTTAATGTTTTCATACTGTTTTTTTTTGATGAATACTTAATTCATGAATTAGAAATTGAGCAAAGATAGAAAAAAGAAAGTTAAAAATGATATTTTGAGAAACTACTCCGATAAGAAAATGCGAAATGATATTTTTTTATTAACCTGAAACTGAGGATTTATCTCTAAAGTTAATGCTTTGGGCTCTAAGAAGGTTTTTTTTGTCATTGTATAAAATATAAGTGTGTCTGTTCCGATACCTCATTTTTTATATACTTGAAAGCTAATGGTACATCTCACTATACGGGAGAGCAATAAAGCAGATTTAATCAAAGTGTTGACATTCAATTTAATTATTTCCGATCGATTTTGCTGCGGCGAATTAAAATAATCCTTTTAGAAGAGTATTTGTTAATCGTATTTTCTTAGGCTAATTCTGTAGATTTTTGTGGGTAACAAACGGATAAGATAGAATACTTATTTTAATAGTGGTGGTTTTTGCTAATGTAGGAAGAATAGGAGAATAATATGCTGAATATCACCATGCTTAAGCTGTTATTTATGTCTCTTTTTTATTAGGCTAAGGTACTTGTGCCAGGGGATATTTTAATCAAGCATCGACAAATTAGTTAAGATAACATTTTAATTTCATCCATCACCTTAAGGGATAAATGTTTTTTACTCGATATGCTTTGCCTGAGGAATTAACTGTATTTTAAAATTCTTTTAATATTTCTATATTGAAACGGGCAATTTTAAAACAAAATTCATATCTTTGTAACCATCAAATGGTTTTTGTATTCATTTAGCTGCTATATTTTGTTGTTGCTTTTTGTTTGTAAATGCCATTTTTTTGCCTTTTGAATTGATTTATTTTTGTTTAAATATCTGATTTTAAGCATTTATATAGAAATCTTATTTTATTAATTCAAACAACTAATCACATGAAAACTAAATTCACAGCGCTATTATTTTTAGCTTCAATCTCTTTAAGTAGCTTTGCTCAAGATAGCAAAGTAAGTAATTTTAATCTTTCGGTGGGCGCCGATGTTGCTTCAATGTATTTGTGGCGTGGATTGCCTCAAGGGTCGGGGCCAGCCATACAGCCTTGGGGCGAGTGGTCGTACAAAGGTTTTACGCTTGGGGCTTGGGGCAGTTATGAATTGAGTGCACCTTTTAACGATTTGAATAAAACGAGCACATCTTTTAAAGAAGTGGATCTTTACGCCAAATATACTTACAAAGATTTTTCGCTGCTGTATGTTGATTTGTTTTTTCCCGATTATGTGGGTCTCGACCAAAATTATTTCAACTTCAAAAACGCAACCACAGGTCATGCTGCCGAGTTGGCTTTGAGCTTTAATGGTTCTGAAAGCATTCCATTTTCCGTGTATGGTGGTATTATACTTTATGGCACTGCCATAGACCCTAAAGTAGGTGATGTTACACAGTTGAATAACTCTACTTATTTTGAAATCAACTATTTGGGTAAATTCAAGGACTACTCCTACAACGTTTTTGCTGGATTCACACCTTCCGAAAGTATTCTTTATAATACTAAAGAGTTTTCTGTTTTCAACTTGGGCGTTAGTGCCAAAAAGGCAATAAAAGTAACGGATGATTTTTCACTTCCTATTAAACTAACATTGGCCACTAATCCTGTTAACGAGAAAATCTATATGGCGGCAGTCATTTCACTTTAATTCAAATAAGCTTCCTCTTTTTTAGTTATTCAATTTTTTAAATAAATAATTATCATGAAAAACTCACAGAAAATTTTTTTTATTGCGTCTGTTGTGTTACTCCCGTTTTGGTCATGCAATTCTAAATTGAGCTTAGAAGAAAAACAGCAAAGTTTAAAAGAGAAGGCTACCAATATCAACAATGATTTCAAAAAGATTAGGTTGGAGATAGATTTGCTGGCTTCTCAAATTACTAAACTGTATGAAAATCAGGCCGAAATACTTCCTGGCATCGACAAGAAAAAGTATGAATTTGCTAGCAATGGCGTTTTTACCAAACCAGTAGATGACGGAGGCTCGGCAATTTTTGTATCTGGATTTTACCCCATTACCGAAACGGTTAAAAACGTAGTGTATTTTACGGAGCCTATTGACACTGCTTTTAAATCGTTGGTGAAAAAATATCCTGAAATTGTACAGGTTTATTATAACGATGAGTATGCATTGAATCGTATTTATCCGTTTTTTGATGTGTTGTCGCAGTACGAAGCCATGATGGACATTCCGAGTTTTAATTTTTACTATTTGGCCGATAAAAAACATAATCCCGAAAAAAAATCACTTTGGATAAGTGAACCTTATGTAGATCCTGCTGGCCGTGGTTGGATGGTTTCTGCCATCGCGCCTGTATATTTTAAAGATAATTTAGAAGGTGTTCCGGGGATTGATGTAACCATAAATCTGATTACCAAGCGGTATGTGCAAGACAGTATTAATAGCATGATTTTGATTATTGATAATAGTGGCGCTATTGTGGCTGCGCAAGAAGAAACTATTAATTTGTTGTCGTTTCCGCCTTTGTTCGACCATAAGTACATTGAAACCATCAAGCAGGATACCTATCGCAAAGAGCTGTATAACTTAGCATTGAGCAAAGAATCGAACGTTAGAGCAATGGCCAATGAAGTGTTGAAAAACAAAAAAGAAATTGTAGAAACTGAAATAAATGGCGAAAAAATGTCTATCATTGCAGCACATATCCCCGAACTAAACTGGTATCTTTTAGAAATTATAAAATGAAAAATAAGTATTATTTTCTAATTTTGATTGTGCTAATATTTATTGCGCTTTCGGTGAGGCAATACATATATATAAATAAGAATCAACGAAAAGAAACCGCTGATTTTGTTAGCAAACAGATTGTTCTGTGCGGTAAAAGCATAGAAGATGCAAGTAGTGATTTTGAAGAGTCGGTGAAATTTGAGTTTGCTAATCGTGAGCTTCAGTATTTTTTTGATGAAAACGAAGGTGCTTTGTCGCACGAAATACATGGAAAATACATTGATAATGAGGTGAAGCGGATTAGGCGATTTTATTCGCGCAATCAGGTTTTATTATCCAATATAACGATTTATAATTCGGATTTTCACAGAAGTTTTGTGCGAAACAACGATAATTATTTCAAAGTGTCGCCTTCTCAACGGTTTGGAAAAAGTGTGACTTTGCTTACTCAGCCCAAGTTAGAAGATATCAATGGTTCAGTTACTTACACCCAGCCCATCAGAAATAGCGATGGTAAATTGGTGGCTAATATCAAGTTCGACTTAAAGATAGCTGCATTTTTAGCATATCATTTCGATAAATATTATATTGGTAAAAATTCTTGGCACTGGGCCATTGATACCTCTGGACAGATTGTTTTTCATAAGTATAGCGAACATGCTATTTCAGCAGTTTTTAAAACGGAGGCGGTTGACCTATTTCGGACTAAGCTGAGTGAAAATCTTACTACCTCACTCCAACATACGATAAGCTCCAATGAAGATGAAGATGAAGATGAAAATGCCTATTCGGTTTTTTACCCCATTAGTATTCTTGGAAAAAAGACAGGAATTGTTTTTTCTGTGAATACGGATGTGTTGTGGAAAGCTCAAAATCAATCCAGTATTGCCATTCTTATTTACTTTTTGATAGTCATTTCAAGCATTATAGTTTTATTCTCCATAATAATAAAAAAAATGGTGGCTTCACGTAATCGATTGGAATCCACTGATGCCATGTTGCGCACTGCCAATCAGGCTTCGGAGGTGTTGCTTACCAACCACGATTTTGAGAGCTCGATGCATCGTTTTTTGGAAATCACGGCCAATTCACTAGGTTATCATCGGGCTTACTTGCTCGAATACACGAGTGATGATAACCACGAAAAGTACGCACTTAAGTATGAATGGTATGAAAAATCAATAGTAAAGCCTATCGCAGAGTTGCTGCCCGAAATGTTAACTGGAATGGAGGCGAAAGCATTTCACAGCCTGTCGGCGGAATTTAGACAACTCAAAACAGTCAAAATAAACGAGGTTGACTTTAACGACACTTACAAACAGCTGATGGGTAAGTTGAATTGTAAGGCTTTTGTAAATCTTCCGCTTTATTCCGAAGAAAAAATTTACGGCATATTAGGTTTTGCCGACTGTAAAAATGAAAGGCAATGGCAGGAATTTGAGGATGCGCTGTTCACTACTTTTGCCAATGCAGTAGGGGGTGCGTTAACCATTCATTATAAAAAATCAGAACTTATCAATGCCAAAGAATTGGCTGAAAGTGCCAACAAAGCAAAATCTGAATTTTTGGCTAATATGAGCCATGAAATTCGCACGCCGCTTAATGGGGTTATTGGGTTTACGGATTTGCTCCAAAGCACACCGTTATCGTCTGTGCAACATCAATATGTAAAAAATGCCAATGCCTCGGGCCACAATTTATTAGGAATTATAAACGATATACTCGATTTTTCTAAAATTGAAGCAGGCATGATGGACTTGGAAATTATCAAAACAGATTTGATAGATTTATTAGGACAAAGTGCAGATATTATTAAATATGCAGCTGACAAAAAAAACTTGGAAGTGCTGCTGGATATTGACCCAACTATGCCTCGTTTTGGGTATGTTGACGCAGTAAGACTGAAGCAGATTTTTGCCAATTTGATGGGAAATGCAGTAAAATTTACTCTAAAAGGTGAAATTGAACTTAAGGTGCGCTACAAGGAATTGGATAGTACGAAGGGAATTTTCAGTTTTTCGGTGCGCGATACTGGGATTGGAATTAGCGAGGTGCAACAGAACAAATTATTTAAAGTCTTTAGTCAGGCCGATAGTTCTATTACTCGCAAATATGGGGGCACAGGACTAGGTTTGGTTATTTCGCAAATGATAGCTAAAAAGATGGACAGTGGAATAAACATTGCCAGTAAAGTGGGCGAAGGAACTACTTTTTACTTTGAAATAGAAACCACTATAGAACATGGCCAAAAGCTAGATGCAGTGGCTATTCGGTCTTTGAAACGCTGTTTTGTGATTGACGACAATGAACATAACCGCATAATATTAGAGCACACTATGGCCAACTGGGGCATTGAATGTGTAAGTTGCGATAATGGACTATCGGCTGTTAAATTAATTGAAAGCTCTGAGCCTTTCGATGTAATAATATGCGATTATCACATGCCCTATATTGATGGGTTGGAAACAATAAAATTGATTCGCGACAAATTGCAATTATCTCCACACAAGCTTCCTATTATTCTTCTGCATTCGTCGTCGGATGATGCCGAACTGCATAAAAAGTGTGCTGAACTAGGTATTCGCTATCAATTGACAAAGCCCGTTAAAGCGGAAGAGTTGTATAAGTATTTGTGTAATATTCAGAGTCCTAAAGAAAGTAAGCTAGAGATTAAAGTTGAAATTGTTGACCTATCAGCAGTGCAATCTACTACTATTTTGGTGGCGGAAGATGTGGAAATGAATATGCTGCTAGTAAAATTTTTATTGGGTAAATTGCTTCCTCATGCCCGAATATTGGAGGCAACAGATGGAAATGAGGCAGTAACAATGTGGCAAAACGAAAATCCTGACATCATATTAATGGATATGCAAATGCCCGAAATGGATGGTATAGAAGCAGCTTTAGTAATTAGGGATCTCGAAAGTGGAACTAAAAAGCGAGTGCCAATTATTGCATTAACTGCTGGGGCACTTTTGGAAGAACGCGAAAAATGTATCACTGCCGGGATGGATGACTTTTTAACAGAAAAACTATTTCAAGCATTAAATCGTTTTTTAACAAAATTACAGCAAGCAGTAGAGGGTTAATGCAATAGGCCTTATGTTTGCTAGTAATAATGAAGAAAGAAGATAAAGAGGGAAATAGGGAATTCAGTTACACCATTGCAATTTCTCATTTGGAACTGGAGGTTGATTTTTTCTGATAATAAATGTATAATGCCTTCTTTGTATTTACCATGCAAGAGAAATTCCACTCCATAAAACGAAATTTAGATAAATGGAGTTGAAATTAGTTGAACGAACACAATAAAAATCATGACCACTGATAATCAATACTTTTCAAAATCTAAAAAATTAAATTCTACTATCCCTGAAATAACTGATGATATAGTTAATTTAACGAAGGAGGCTAACAATTGGAAGAATCTTTTTCTATTGGGTTTTCTCGTTTTGGCTGTAATTTGCTTCTTTTATATCACTAATACTTGGGCAACAGAAAAGGCCATAATCGAAGCAAAAGCTGTAAAGGATACACGTATAGCTGGTACAATGCTGAATGGGGAAATGCTAAAGACACTAAAAGCACTACCCGATGATGAAGGCTCAGTGGCTTATATGAGTATAAAAAATAGATTAATTTCGCTGACTGAGGAGAATAAAAAGGTTCGGTTTGCCTATTTTTATACCCTTATAAATGGGAAACTGTTCTTTATGGTAGATTCCGAGCCATTAACATCGGAAGATATATCGCCTGCCGGACAGGAATTTGAAGAAGCTGATTCTATTGACTATAAGCCGTTTATAACTGGGGAATCTATTGTTACCAAACCAGTGACCGACCGTTGGGGAACATGGATAAGCACTCTTGTGCCAATTAATGACCAGCAAACGGGTAAAGTAACTGCCGTGTTTGGGGTGGACTATCCTGCCGACGATTTCTATAACGATGCCAAATACAAAACATTTTCCTCGTCAATTATTTCATTATTGTCGCTCCTCATCTTATTGGCATTTTACAGGATTGTTACTAAAAATTCAAAACTCAAACTTGAACAACAAAAATCTATATTGGCCAATAAAAAGCTGAAGGAAAAAGAGCTAGAGAAGATAAAAATCGATGAGGTGCTAAATAGCGAACGTATGCTGCTTCGTACATTGATAGAAAGCATTCCCGATTCTATATATGTGAAAGATTTGGAGTGCAGAAAAGTCCTTGTCAACAAAGCAAATTGTCATAATATGGGGTTTGAAACCGAACAAGAGGTAATTGGTAAAAATGACTTTGATATATGGCCACCAGAAATTGCACAGCCATTTTACGATGACGACCAACAGGTGTTAAAACAGGGTAAGAGCATAGTAAATAAAGAGGAAAAATTCATTAATTCGAAAGGTGAAACCACCTGGTTACTTACTTCCAAGCTTCCGTTGTACGATGAAAAAGGAAATGTGTCGGGTTTAGTTGGTGTAGGGCACGATATTACATACCAAAAACAGGCCGAAAAAGAATTGATTATTGCCAAAGAGCAAGCCGAGGCAGCTAGTAAAGCGAAATCGGAATTTTTAGCCAATATGAGTCACGAAATACGCACTCCGCTAAATGGAGTTATAGGTTTCACCAATTTATTGTTAAGCACGCCCCTTTCGGCGGTTCAAATGCAATATGTTCAAAATGCAAATACTTCTGGACATGCACTTTTGGGGATTATCAATGACATTTTGGATTTCTCCAAAATAGAAGCTGGCATGATGGATTTAGAAGTTATCAAAACAGATATGCTGGAGCTAATAAGTCAAAGTGCAGACATAATAAAATTTACAGCTGATAAAAAAGGGCTGGAAATATTACTCAACATTGATAATAATATGCCCCGCTTTGCCTTGGTGGACCAAGTTCGATTGAAACAAATACTGGCTAATTTGATGGGTAATGCCATTAAATTTACCCAACAAGGTGAAGTAGAATTGAAAGTGAATTATCAAACGGTGAGCGAGAGCAGGGGTAAGTTTCAATTTTCGGTTAGAGACACCGGCATTGGTATAAGTGCTGAAAATCAGATTAAATTGTTTAAATCGTTCAGTCAGGCCGACAACTCTACCACTCGAAAATTTGGTGGCACCGGTCTTGGTTTGGTAATTTCGGAAATGATAGCTGAAAAAATGGGCAGCAAAATAAATATTACAAGCCAATCGGACATTGGTAGTATTTTTTATTTCGAAATAGAAACCGATGTGGAGCATGGTGATAAAATAACAGCTAAAAAAATACCTACCATTAAGCGTTGTTTTGTAATAGACGACAACGAAAACAACCGCATTATACTAGAGCATACGTTGGCAAATTGGGGGATAGAATGTGTTTGTTGCGACAATGGATTGGATGCGCTCAAAATACTTGAAACCTCCAATTCGTTTGATGTAGTGGTTTGCGATTACCACATGCCCTATATCGATGGGTTGGAAACAATTAAAATGATTCGCGAAAAACTAAAATTAACGCCCGATGTGTTGCCGGTTATTCTGTTGCACTCCTCGTCGGATGATGCCGAGCTTCACCGAAAATGCGATGAAATAGGGGTTCGATGTCGTCTTACAAAACCCATGATGACCCAAGAACTTTACAGCTGCCTATGTGCTATAAAAACACCCAGCGAATCAAATAAACGGGTAGAGACCACGTTGGATACATTAAAAACGGATGAAACCATCACCATATTGGTAGCCGAAGATGTGGAAATGAATATGCTATTGATTAAATTTATGCTGGGCAAAATTCTTCCTCATGCCAATGTTATTGAAGCTGCAAATGGACTGGAAGCTGTGCGGCAATGGCAAACTGAAAGCCCGCAGCTGATATTGATGGATATGCAAATGCCCGAAATGGATGGCGTAGAAGCCACATTGAAAATTAGAGATTTAGAGAAAAATACTGGCGTTTGTGTGCCAATTATTGCCCTAACAGCTGGCGCATTAAAAGAAGAAAAGGAAAAGTGCATTGCCGCAGGAATGAATTACTTTTTGACAAAACCGTTAGACTCAGACAAACTTTTATTGGCAATAAATGAATTTTTAAAGTAAATAAATGTTGCTTTTTTTTAACGCTAAGGGGTTGTAAATGATTATTCTAATGAAAAATATTTTTTTTGATTGCAATGCAATAGTTACTCAAAAGTATTTTAAATAACAACAATTTATGTGTGTTGCGGCATGGCTTTTTCATACTGCAAGTTTCTAGTAGAATGCACCTTTTTTATAGAAAAAAGTATTTTTTGAAAACCGCATTATACCGCACTAATTACTTAATTAAACTGTGATTTTTTTAAACGCAGAATAAAACTTTAAATTTCAATTACTATCATAATGGCAACTAATTTCGATCATCCACTAAAAGCTTTTGGTTTTAAAAAGGAGTATTCTATTGAAAATATTCAATTTAAACCCGAGTGGGAATATACAAATGTAACTACGGGGTCCAATTACAGAATTGGGATGATACCTAGCAAGTTAATGTTTGTGCGATTGAGTATAGACTCCAATAGCATTGAAGATGTAAAAGAGGCCGTAATGTATTTAGATAAAGCTTTTGAAGTTGGAAATTTTAAAGGCACTAAATACTATAAAATAGCTGATTACTCGGGCATGAAAACTGCCACATCTATAAGTGTAAGAAGATATTATGCCAATGCCAACAAAAAGATTCATGCCAAGTATCAATGCTCACCCAAATGTACTTTTATATGTGGTGCCAGTTTGTTTTTGATTGCATCCTTAAAACTTTTCTCAGCGTTTGTCAATCAAAATTTTATTTTTGTTGATACAATAGAACAAGCATTTGAAAAAATCAATTTGTTTGAAAACCATAGTCCAGAGGTAGTCCAAAATATAGTTGTAAAACAGACAGATATTGATGAAGTAATCAATTTGTGCGGCACTATTATTTGGGAAAATAAAAATGAGGCGTTGGTTGAACATAGTATTTCGCTAGGCAATCCGTTAAAGCAAATTGGAGAGGTGCTCAGTGTGGTGCGTGAAGATATTTTGTCGCTGGAAGATAATTATAAGCATTTGTTGCTCAACATGAATAGTGCAGTGTTGATTTCCGATTGTTTGGACAAAGAAATTATATATGTCAATAATGCAGCACTCGCTTTGCTTTCTGTTTTGAGAGAAAGTATTTTGGGCAAAAAAACGGTTGAAGTACTGTGCGAAAAAGAAAGTGCTGACAGTGAGCACACTGATATTTTTAAAACTACTGCCAACAAGGAGTTTGAAATAAAGCTGATGGATGGAACATTTAAATTTCTATCCCTTTCTATAAGCGTAAATGTGTTTGAGAATAAATCGTGCTACATTCATACTTTTACGGATATTAGTGCCATTAAAATAACCCAGTTGGAGAATGAGAAATTTGCCAACCAATTGCTTGAAAATAAAAAAGCACTGCTAAGTGCCATGGCCGATTTGGAAGCGACCAAAGAGGCAGCCGAGACCGCTAATAGAGCAAAGTCAGAATTTTTGGCCAACATGAGCCACGAAATTCGCACCCCGCTCAATGGCGTAATTGGCTTCACCGACTTGCTTAAAAGTACCCAACTCACCAAAATGCAGCAGCAATATGTGAATAATGCCAATGTGTCGGGGCGTACTTTGCTAGGAATTATCAACGATATTTTAGATTTCTCGAAAATAGAGGCTGGCATGATGGATTTGGAAATCATTAAAACTGACATTATTGAATTGTTGGGTCAAAGTGCTGATATGATGAAATTTACAGCCGAATCGAAGCAGTTGGAAATCTTATTGAATATTGATGCCAACATGCCCCGTTATGGGTATATGGATCAAATTCGGCTCAAACAGGTACTGACTAACCTGCTAGGCAATGCGGTGAAATTTACAAATGCAGGCGAAATAGAACTCAAAGTGAGTTATCGGGAAGTGGACAAAAAACAAGGTCAATTTCACTTTTCGGTACGCGATACAGGGATAGGAATTACTGCTGAGCAGCAATTAAAACTCTTCAAAGTGTTTAGCCAAGCCGACAGCTCTACCACACGCAAATTTGGTGGCACTGGACTGGGTTTAGTCATTTCGCAAATGATTGTTGACAAAATGGGCAGTACTATAGGCGTTGATAGCCAACAAGGTTTAGGTAGCACTTTCTATTTTGATATTGTAACTGACATAGAATATGGCGACAAATTGGACATTTCTAATATTAATTTCATTAAGCGTTGCTTAATAGTGGACGACAATGAAAATAACAGAATAATTCTTGATCACACCTTAAATAATTGGGATATAGCGTGTACGTGTACCGATAATGGATTGTCAGCATTAAAAATCATTGAAAATTCGCCCCCTTTCGATGTGCTTATTTGCGACTATCACATGCCTTATATCGATGGGTTGGATACCATACAAATGATACGCGAAAAACTGAATTTGGATGATGATAAATTACCAATTATTTTATTACATTCTTCTTCCGATGATGCTGAATTGCACCGTCGATGTGCTGATTTACACGTTCGATTTCAGTTAAATAAACCAGTAAAAACAGAGGATTTATACAGCTACTTGGTTAATATACATAAGCCTACTGACCATCTACTCAATTCTGATGTAGAGGTAGCAGTGCGCTCGCTAGAACCCAATCTTCTCACTATTTTGGTGGCAGAAGATGTAGAGCTGAACATGGTATTAATAAATTTTTTGCTTCAAAAATCATTTCCTGATGCAAAAATTTTGCAAGCCACCAATGGAAACGAAGCAGTAGAAATTTGGCGGAACGAAAACCTCAGCATTATATTAATGGACATGCAAATGCCTGAAATGGATGGCGTAGAGGCAACGTTAAAAATTAGAGAATTGGAGAAACTATCTGGCAACCGAATACCAATAATTGCACTCACAGCTGGAGCAATGAAGGAGGAAAGAGACAAATGTATTGATGCAGGGATGGACGATTTTTTGACGAAACCCATTGACCAGGACAAATTGCTTGAAGCGCTACATCGTTTTTTTTAATACTTGGCGAGGTAATATTCTAATTGATAAATAAATATAAAATGAAGTAATATAGAAAAGTCACATTATTTAAATTTAAAATTAGTATGAAAATCGAACAACACATTTATTCCAATGAAAAAGGTTGGAACAAAAAAAATGATAATAACTTGGGTGATAAAGCTCAATTGGTTTTTTTATTTGGCAATAAAGACTTGCTAAAAGACCAGTTACATGTAGATTATGCCAAAAAAGCATATCCTGTTGCACAAATTGTAGGTTGTTCCACGGCTGGTGAAATTTGTCAGGAGGAGGTTTTTAACGATGAGATTGTCTGCACCGCAGTTTGGCTAGAAAAAACGAGTATTGAAATTGCGAGTGAAAAGTTAGAAAAAGTGGATGATAGCTTTTCGGTAGGTCAAAAGTTGGCTGCCAAGTTGGATAAAGAGCAGCTTGTTCACATCATGGTGCTTTCCGAAGGCTTGAATATAAATGGTAGCGAACTGACCAAAGGGTTGAATATGCAAATGAATAATCGTGTTTCAATCACAGGTGGATTGGCAGCCGATCAAGCAAATTTTGGAGAAACAGTGGTTGTAAATAATCAAGCAGGTCAAAAAAACCTTGTTTTGGCCATTGGATTTTATGGTGAACATCTGCAGGTTGGATATGGATCTATGGGTGGCTGGGATTCGTTTGGGGTAGATAGGGAAGTAACCAAATCGGTCGGAAATGTGCTCTACGAACTTGATGGACAGCCTGCTTTGGAACTTTACAAAAAATATCTTGGTCATCATGCTGCTGCGCTACCATCATCGGCGCTTTTATTTCCGTTGAGCTTGCTCATAAAAAACACAGATACTTCATTGGTGCGAACTGTTTTGGCCGTAAATGAAAAGGATGGCAGCATGACATTTGCAGGTGATATTCCTCAAGGCCAATTTGTTAGGCTAATGAAAGCCAATTTTGAGCAGCTTGTAGAAGGTGCCAATGGTGCAGCCGAAATGTCTAAAATTAGCATGCAAAATTCAGACCCCGACCTTGCCATTTTAATCAGCTGCGTGGGAAGAAAACTGGTATTGAAACAGCGAGTAGAAGAAGAACTGGAAACAGTGCGTGAAGTATTAGGAAGCATGGCTGCAATCACTGGTTTTTATTCCTATGGCGAAATTAGCCCCCTTAAACCCTTCGAGCAGCATTGCGAACTACACAATCAAACCATGACAATTACTGTTTTTAAAGAAGTATAATACTCTTAGTACGATGGAAAATAATTTAAATAAACTGCTGACACGTCAGATAAAACGGCACTTTGGCTCCACAGACAATTTGCCTGACGAACTAAAGGTATTTGTGAAGGACATTAATGAAACCTATAACAACTTTGATGATGATACCCGCATAATTCAAAATTCCATTGAAATTAGTTCGCAGGAGCTTAGGGAAGCTTATCAGAAACATAAGCTCGATGCAGAACATCAACGGGAAACTATCGCCAATATAAAAGAAGCAATAGCTGCGCTCAACTCAACGAATCACAACCTGGATTCTGAAAGTGAAGCTGACAACGCCGACAGCAGTGATTTGTTTGGTTCTCTCATCAAATTGATTGAAGAACGGAAACAGGCAGAATCAGAACTAATTAAACTCAAAGCTGCGGTAGAACAGAGTTCTTCAACCGTAGTTATCACCGATATAAATGGTAACATTCAATATGTCAACCAAAAATTTAACGAAACTACGGGATATACAGTTCAAGAAGCCCTTGGACAGAATCCTCGTATTTTTAAATCCAATGAATTAAGCACTGAAAAGTACAAAGAACTTTGGGACACCATACTCTCTGGAAAAAACTGGTATGGAGAGTTTCATAATAAACGCAAGAATGGTTCTTATTATTGGGAGTATGCTTCAATTTCTCCAATACGTGATGCGGCAGGAAAAATAATTAGTTTTTTGGGAGTGAAAGAGGATATTAGCATACGTAAGCAAATTGAAGAAGCACTTCAAACAAAAACCTCCATACTCGAGGCGCAAACAAATGCTACTATCGATGCTATTCTAATTATTGATGTGAATCAAAAAAGAGTTCTAATTAACCAACGCGCTATTGAGTTATTCGATGTTCCACCTTATATTCTTGATGATGATGATGACACCCTATTGCTCAAACATGTGGTAGGACTGACGAAATATCCAGACAAATTTATTGAAAAAGTAATGTATCTTTATGATCATCCCAACGAAAAAAGTTCCGACGAGATTGAATTTAAAAGAGGAACCATTCTGGATATGTATTCAGCTCCTGTTTTGGGAAAGAACGGGGAGAATTTTGGGCGAATTTGGACTTTCCGCGATATTACCGAGCGGAAACAAATGGAGGAAAAATTAAAATCCAGCGAGGAAAATTTCCGCACATTTTTTGATTCTATTGCCGATTTATTATTTGTGCTCGATAGCAATGGCAATATGATAGATGTGAACGAAACAGTACTACGGCGATTGGAGTATTCAAAAGAAGAATTGATGGGTCAGTCGGTATTGGTGGTTCATCCAGAAGCAAGGCGAGAAGAGGCGGGCATTATAGTTGCTGCAATGCTTGATGGTACAAAAGACTTTTGCCCTATACCTGTTATTTCAAAAAGTGGCATTGAAATTCAGGTAGAAACTAGAATATATCCTGGTGTTTGGGATGGAGAACCAGCGTTGTTTGGCGTAGTTAAAGACATAACCAAGATGAAGCAATCGGAAGAAAAGTTTTCAAAAGCATTTCAGGCAGGTTCAAATCTAATGGCAATTTCTACCATCAAGTCAGGACTTTATATTGATGTGAATAATATGTTTTTGCAGGTTTTAGGATTCACAAGAGAAGAGGTTATTGGCAAAACATCTCAGGAATTAAACATCTTTGAAGATAAGCTGCAACGGGAAATTATTAAAACAGGCATCAAAGAAAATGGATTTGTCAAAGACATTGAGTTAAATATAAAAACTAAAACCGGCAATAAACTGATAGGGCTGTTTTCAGCGTCCTATATTCATATTGGGGATGAACCGTGCTGGCTAACCACTATGACTGACATTACGGAGCGCAAGATGGCCGAACAAGATTTGGCAGAACTTTCTACCCGACTTTCACTGGCCACACGTGCCGGAGGTGTAGGCGTTTGGGATTACGATCTTATTAACAATACGCTGATATGGGACGATCAGATGTTTAAGCTTTATGGCATTACTAAAGAGACCTTTGATGGTGCTTACGAAACTTGGAAAGCCGGACTTCATCCCGACGACGCAGAAAAGGGAGAATTAGAGGTACAGATGGCTATAAGTGGCAAAAAGGAATTTAATACAGAATTTAGGATAATATGGCCAGATGGTTCAATACATACAATTAGATCATTTGCTGAAGTTCAACTGGATAATGCCGGTAAACCATTTCGTATGGTTGGGACTAACTGGGATAATACAGTGAAGAAAATGGACGAGGAAAAGCTTATTAAAGCATTAACTGCTGCAGAGGCTGCCAACAAGGCAAAATCAGAATTCCTGGCCAACATGAGCCACGAAATTCGAACGCCCCTAAATGGAGTAATAGGGTTTACCGACTTGCTCCAAAGTACACCTCTATCGCCAGTACAACAACAATATGTGAAAAATGCTAATGCATCGGGATATAATTTGTTGGGCATTATCAACGATATTCTTGACTTTTCCAAAATTGAAGCAGGCATGATGGATTTGGAAATTATTAATACAGATCTTATCAAATTGCTGGGACAAAGTGTGGACATTGTAAAATATGCTGCTGACAAAAAAAAATTGGAAGTACTTTTGAATATCGACCCCAAAATGCCACGTTTTGCATCCGTTGACCCCATTAGGCTCAAACAAATTTTTGCAAATTTGATGGGTAATGCCGTAAAGTTTACCGAAAAAGGAGAAATAGAACTGAAGGTAAAGTATGATGATTTGGGCAATAACAAAGGCAGGTTCTATTTTTCGGTGCGCGATACAGGCATTGGAATAAATACCGAACAACAGAAAAAATTGTTTAAAGTATTTAGTCAGGCTGATAGCTCCATTACCCGTAAATATGGCGGTACAGGGCTAGGGTTGGTTATTTCACAGATGATAGCCAAAAAAATGGATAGCGACATAAGCATTACCAGCAAACAAAGTGTGGGAACTACTTTCCATTTTGAAATTGAAACAGATACAGCACGTGGCAAAAAAGCAGATGCTGGCTCAATGCAATTGATAAAACGATGTTTTGTAATAGATGACAACGAAAACAACCGCATCATTTTAGAGCATACAATGGCCAACTGGGGCATAGAATGTATGAGCTCTGATAATGGACTAACAGCCCTTGGCATGCTAGAATCATCTGGCCCATTCGATGTGATTATTTGCGACTATCACATGCCTTATATCGACGGGCTAGAAACTATAAAACTGATACGCGAAAAATTGAAACTAACAGCAGATATTCAGCCAATTATACTGTTGCACTCCTCCTCCGATGATGCAGAGCTGCATAAAAGGTGCGATGAGCTAAATGTAAGGTTTAAGTTGACAAAGCCTGTCAAGATGGAAGAATTGTATAGCTATCTGACTAATATACAGGCTCCAGTAAATACCAAAGCTGCGGTGCAAGCTATAATGTCCGAGAGTATATCAGAAAGCATTACCACAATACTGATAGCCGAGGACGTAGAAATGAATATGCTATTGGTTAAATATATGCTCGGAAAAGCATACCCCGATGCCGTCATTTTAGAAGCTGTTGATGGGAAAGAGGCCATAGCAATGTGGCAAAATGAAAAACCAGATTTGATACTTATGGACATGCAGATGCCAATTATGGATGGTGTAGAAGCCACTATAAGCATTCGGGAAATGGAAAAAAGTGCTGGGACTCGTATTCCCATTATTGCCCTTACAGCTGGGGCAATGGTAGAGGAAAAAGAAAAATGTTTAGCGGCCGGGATGGACGATTTTGTTACCAAACCTATTGATCATGCCAAATTAATCGTTGTTATAGATAAAGCCTTAAAAAAACAAATATAACGAATACAAAATAAATATGAACAAACAATTTCTAGCCCTATTTTTTTTCATTTTCTCTTTATCACTTTCGGCGTATGATGCTGTAGGTCATCGTATTGTTGCGGACATTGCCTATCAAAATCTAACTTGCAAAACACGTAAGCAGATTGACAAAGTACTTGGAAAACACGGCATTATTTACGAGTCCACTTGGGCCGATGAAGTGCGGAGTGATAAAAAATACGCTTACAGTTATCAATGGCATTACCAAAACCTAAATGACAGCCTTACTACTACCGATTTAGAAAAACTGCTTGCCAATCCAAAATCGGAAGGCGCACATTTATTTTTTGCCATTGATTCTTTGACTACACGTTTAAAAAATGACAAGAACAATGCCGAAGCGCTGAAATTTCTGGTTCATTTTGTGGGCGACTTACACCAGCCTATGCATTTAGGACGTTTGCAAGATTTGGGTGGTAACAAATTGGATGTGAAGTGGTTTGGCAAGACTATTAATCTCCATTCACTGTGGGATAGCTACATTATTGAAGGAAATAAAATGTCGTATTCCGAAATAAGTAAATATTTGCAGGATAAATATGAGCCACAGAAAGCGGCGTTTAAAACATACAGCGTGCTGCAATCCGTAGAGGTGGGTTACGCCATTCGGACCCAAATTTACAATTATGACTACAGCGATACCAATAGTTACCATTATCTGTATTTCTTTAGCGATAAACAAGACGAAATGCTTTACCGAGCCGGCATTCAATTGGCCAATATCTTAAATTCTATTTTTAAGTAAGGTTCAGAAGTGATTTTTATTCAAAAAATACCAATCTGACATTTTTTATGCGCAAAAGCATCTGGTTTGTGCATAAAAATGTGTTTTTTAAAATGCTATTTGTATTTATATAAATAATTCTGTCGTTTTGATTATAAAAACATGTTTTTTTTCGAGGTCAAAAGCATTTTTTTTTGTACTTTTGCGCTTTATTTAAAAAAGGCGTAAAACTAACAACTAAATATACAACACAGTAGTATGAAAAAGCATAATTTTAATGCGGGACCTTCTATTTTACCTCGCGAAGTAATTGAAAAAACTGCTCAAGCAGTATTAGATTTTAATGGTTCAGGTTTATCAATTTTAGAAATCAGTCATCGTTCCAAAGATTTTGAAGCCGTAATTGGCGAGGCAGTAACACTTTTCAAAGAATTGTTGAATATACCTGAAGGTTATTCTGTTTTATTTCTTGGAAGTGGTGCAAGCATGCAATTTTGCATGGTTCCTTTCAATCTTTTTGAGAAAAAAGCAGCATACCTCAATACTGGAGTTTGGGCAAGTAAAGCCATGAAGGAAGCTAAAGGATTTGGCGAAATAGTAGAAGTGGCTTCTTCTAAAGATGCTAATTATACTTTTATTCCGAAAGATTACGTTATTCCTACGGATGCCGATTATTTCCACATCACCACAAATAACACTATTTATGGAACTGAAATGCGCACTGACATCGATTCACCAGTGCCATTGGTAGCCGATATGTCATCAGATATTTTTTCCCGTCCAATGGATGTTTCTAAATACGGAATTATCTATGGTGGAGCGCAAAAAAATCTTGCACCTGCAGGACTTGCTTTTGTGATTGTAAAAAATGATTTGTTGGGCAAAGTATCTCGCTATATTCCTAACATGCTCAACTACAAAACGCATATTGCTGAAGGCTCAATGTTCAACACACCTCCGGTATTGCCTATCTACAGTGCCATGGAAAATTTGCGCTGGTTGAAAGCCAATGGTGGTTTGGTGGAAATGGAAAAACGTAACATCGCTAAAGCCGAATTGCTTTATAACGCCATCGACAACAGCAAAATGTTTTTAGGTACAGCCGTTAAAGAAGACCGTTCACGCATGAATGTCTGTTTTGTAATGAAACCAGAATACAAAGAACTGGAAGCTGATTTCTTGAAATTTGCTACTGCAGCTGGAATGGATGGCATCAAAGGACACCGCTCGGTAGGTGG
>JFJP01040261.1_pt1 | contig 23981 bp, 21 predicted proteins | sample 431651 | NCBI WGS metagenome assembly JFJP01 (sample SAMN02602958, study PRJNA72255) | Microbial mat metagenome, whole genome shotgun sequencing project. | biome: fresh water; feature: sink hole; material: water; isolation source: purple microbial (photo- and chemosynthetic) mats found in...
TGTTTGGATGGGAATTTCCTCCACATATCTCCGGGGGATTAGGTACTGCCAGCTATGGTCTGACAAAAGGCATGGCTACGCTCGATGATCTGGAAGTGATCTTTGTGGTTCCGAAAGCCTGGGGAGATGAGGATCAGAGTATGGTAAGGCTTGTCGGTGCAAATAAAGTGCCCGTAGCTTTCAGAAAGGTCTTCTACAAAGGATTCAGATACCCTCTTGAAAAAATAGAGGTGTCCTCAAAAATTGTTCCCTATACAGATCCTGAAGATTTCTGGAAAGTTGCCAGGTCGGAGGTTTCCGGATATAGCCTTTTCATTCAGACAAACAGCAAGGGAACTGTCGATTTCTCAGGAAGATATGACGGTTCTCTTATGGATGAGATAAACAAGTATGCTGTAGTTGCATCTGTTATTGCCGAGGAGAATCAGTTTGATGTAATACACGCACACGACTGGCTGGCTTATCCTGCAGGAATGGCAGCTATGGAGGTTTCAGGTAAGCCACTGGTTATACATGTGCATGCCACTGACTTTGACCGCAGCGGCGGAAATGTTAATCCGGATGTTTACCGTATAGAAAAAAGCGGTATGGATGCTGCTTCCAAAATTATTACTGTAAGCAACCTTACCCGCGATATTGTAATAAATAAATACAATATTCATCCCGATAAAGTTGAGACAGTATACAATGCTGTTGAGCCGGTTAAGATCTCAGAGAATCTGACTATTCATAAAGGATTTGATGAAAAGGTGGTTACTTTCCTCGGACGTATAACAATGCAGAAGGGACCTGAATACTTTATTGAAGCCGCATATAAGGTTCTGAAGGTTATGGATAACGTCAGGTTTGTAATGGCCGGTTCAGGCGATATGATGGAGAGAATGATGAGGAGGGCTGCAGCTTTAAAAATTACAGACAGATTTCACTTTACCGGATTTCTCAGAGGATCTGATGTGTTCAGAATGCTGGATATGAGTGATGTATATATTATGCCATCAGTTTCAGAACCGTTCGGAATATCTCCTCTGGAGGCGATGCAGTCGAATGTGCCTGTAATCATCAGCAAACAATCGGGTGTCGCGGAGATTCTTACACATGCTGTTAAAACAGATTTCTGGGATATTGACGCAATGGCCGATGCAATTTATGGCATTCTTAATTATCCGGCCTTATCAAATATGTTCATCAAGAATGGTAAGGAAGAGGTTATAAGGTTAAAGTGGGATAATTCAGCCCGACATGTTCGTGATATTTATTACAGGGTTACCGAGAATAATAAGAATTAAGATATGAGTGTTTCTACCAAAAAAGCAATTTGCCTCTATTTTCAGGTTCATCAACCTTTCAGGCTAAAACGTTGCAGATAAATGTTATTTACCTGCAAATAAGGTCATTCTTGAACTTATCCAGAAACACAAAGGTAAGTTCAAAGTAACTTTCTCACTTTCAGGGCTGGCTATTAATCAGTTCAGATTATATGCTCCTGAAGTTCTCGATTCTTTCAGAGAGCTTGCTCAAACAGGCATGGTAGAGTTCCTTGCCGAGACCAATTCTCATTCTCTCTCCTCAATAAAAAGCAGGAGCGAATTTGAACGTCAGGTCACTAAACATAAGGAAATGCTTAAGGAGTTCCTGGGATATGAAGCAACATCTTTCCGTAATACTGAATTAATATATTCAGATTCAATAGGATCGTGGGTTGCAGATATGGGATTCAAATCGATAATGACAGAGGGCGCCAAACATGTTCTGGGCTGGAAGAGCCCCAATTACCTGTATTGTAACGCACTTAACCCAAGGCTAAAAGTACTTCTCCGAAATTTTGTTTTAAGTGATGACATTGCTTTCAGGTTCTCAAACAGAGACTGGATAGAATGGCCTTTAACTGCTGATAAATACGCTTCGTGGGTTAACAAGCTCGCTTCAAAAAGCGAACTGTTGAATGTCTTCCTCGACTATGAAACTTTCGGTGAACATAACTGGAAGGAGTCAGGAATATTTGATTTTCTATATCATATGCCTGGTGCAATTCTGAAGAAAACACCGTTCCGGTTCATGACCCCCTCCGAAATAGCTGATACACTTCAGCCGGTTTCTGCAATAAGTATACCCTCTCCTATATCATGGGCTGACGAGGAAAGAGATATCACTGCCTGGCATGGAAATGAGCTTCAGGTAGCTGCGCTTGATAAACTTTACAGTCTTGCCGGAAAAGTTAACCGGTGCGAGGATGAGACAATAAAAAAAGACTGGGATTATCTTCAGTCGAGCGATCATTTTTATTACATGGCGACCAAGTTTTTCTCCGATGGAGCAGTGCATGCCTATTTCAATCCTTACGAAACACCATATGATGCATTTATGAATTATATGAACGTACTGAGCGATTTTGAAATCAGACTGAGAAAATGGTTCCCCGATACAGCTGAACAGGATCAGATATTCAAGCTTGGGGCTCAGGTTATTGAAAAGGATATGATAATAGAGGACCTCACCGACCAGGTTAAGAAACTCGAAAAGAAGATTGGAAAGGTAGCCCCGGCAGCAAAAGCCGCAGCTAAACCCGTTGTAAAGAAGGAAGCTAAGCCTAAAGCTAAAACAAAGCCAAAAGCTTCTGTGAAAACATTAACAGAGGAGTCAGTTGTTAAAAAGACAGCTAAGAGTGGTGTTAAAAAGCCGGCTGTCAAAAAAGTTGTGAAGAAAGTCAAGACTCCTGTAAAGAAAGTTACAACTTCGAAACCTAAGAAAACTTCCACTGCAGCAGCTACTATAAAACCAAAAAAAAGTAAAAAAACTAAATAATTATCTGAAACAAATAAGGACAAAAAATGAAGGTTGATTTTATATTTGAAACCAGTTGGGAAGTTTGTAATAAGGTAGGCGGAATACATACAGTTATATCTACAAAGGCGCTCAAAATTGTTAATGAAGTCGGTGATAACTATATACTTATCGGTCCGGATGTCTGGCGGGAAGATGTTACTAATCCTGAGTTCATCCCGGATGAGTCACTGTTTGCCGACTGGAAATGCAGTGCTGCCGCAGAAGGGCTAAGAGTCAAGACAGGAAGGTGGAACATTGCGGGCAAACCTATTGTCATTCTTTTGGATTTCACACCATATTTTGGACAACAGAATGAGATATTTGCAGGTTTCTGGGAGACATATAAACTTGATAGTATCTCCGGTCAGTGGGACTATGTCGAACCTGCACTTTTTGGATATGCTGCCGGTAAACTTATAGAGAGCTTTACTACTTTTCACCATGGACATCATAACATAATTGCACAGTTCCACGAGTGGATGACTGGTACCGGAGTATTGTATCTCGAAAAATTTGCTCCATGGATTGCAACCTCATTTACTACACATGCTACTGTACTGGGAAGGTGTGTGGCAGGAAATAACCGCCCGCTGTATGGTAAAATGGAGAGTTATAATCCGATCCAGATCTCCCGCGAGTTTAATGTTATTGCAAAACAGTCGCTTGAGAAAATTTCCGCAGCATATGCTGATGTTTTTACTACTGTAAGTGAAATAACATCCAGAGAGTGCAGTCATTTCCTGGGAAAGAACGTTGATATTGTTACACCTAATGGTTTCGAAGATTCTTTTGTACCTGCAAGTGACAGGTTTGAAGGGGTAAGAAATAAAGCAAGATCAGCTCTGAAAAAAGTTGCTGAAGCCGTTCTTGGATATTCATTATCTGACGATTGCCTGTTTGTTGTTAACAGCGGAAGGTATGAATTCAGAAATAAGGGGATCGATATTTTTATTGATTCACTTGGTGAACTTCAAAAGGAGAATAAGATTAAGAAAGAGTGCGTTGCCTTCTTCCTTATTCCTGCATATCATAAAGGACCACGTCAGGAAATAGTTGATATTCTAAATAATAACGGAACTACACATAACGGGGACAGATATCTGACACATAGTCTCCACTATCCGCATACCGATCCTGTCCTGCAAAGAATTGTAACAAACAATATACATAATGGACAGGATTCAAAGGTAAAGATCATATTTGTTCCATCGTACCTGAATGGGAATGATGGTATCTTTAATATTCCGTACTTTGATCTTCTGATAGGATTTGACCTTTCAGTGTTTCCATCGTATTATGAGCCCTGGGGATATACTCCTCTGGAAAGCCTGATGTTTTCTATCCCGACGGTGACCACTTCACTATCGGGATTCGGATTATGGGTTAAGACATATTTTAAAGATCCCGGAAACGGAATTGCTGTAATTGAACGGACCGACGATAATGAAGCTGAGGTAGTTGATAAAATCAGGGCTTTCATGTCGATGTTTATCAGACTCAGCGATAAAGAAATACTGGAAGCCAGGAAAAAAGCTCATGAGGTTTCGAGAATTGCGATGTGGGATACCCTGGTTGATCACTATTTCTATGCTTATAAAATGGCTCTTGAGAAAAGCAGCGAAAGAAGAGAAGAGCCCAGAGAATTTGCACAATTTGTTGAAGCCCCGGGTTTGCTTTCACGCAAACCTCATCAGGTACCTGTTTGGAAAGACATTTATGTTCAAAGCGATGTCCCGGAGAAATTAGCGACACTCAAGGAGCTGGCTGATAACCTGTGGTGGTCGTGGAACTATGAAGCTGAATTACTATTTAACAATATGGATCCTTCTCTCTGGGAACAGGTAAGGCACAATCCTAAACTGCTGCTTGAGAAGATTGATTACAAGAGACTTATGGTCCTTGAAGATGACGAAGAGTTTGTTTCAGAACTGAAAAGAATATATGATCTTTTCTGCGCATATAAGAATCGACCCGATGACACTACAAACCCATCAGTTGCCTATTTTAGCATGGAATTTGGTATTCACCCGTGTCTGAAAACATATTCGGGAGGATTAGGAATTCTGGCAGGTGATTATCTGAAGGAGGCAAGTGATTCTAATCTGAATATCACTGGAATAGGCTTACTTTACAGATATGGCTATTTCAAGCAGAAGATCGGTCCACGGGGAGAACAGTTGCCTGTTTATGATGCAGAGGAATTTTCAAGACTACCTATCAACCCTGTTAAGGATGCCGATGGAAATCATATGGTTGTTAGCCTGGTTTGGCCCGGAAGACCTGTAAAAATAAGGGTATGGGAGGCTATGGTAGGAAAAGTAAGACTTGTTCTGCTTGATACTGATTTCGATGATAATTTGCCGGAGGATCGTACAGTAACTCATTTCCTGTATGGTGGTGATAATGAAAACAGGCTGAGGCAGGAGCTCATTCTGGGAATCGGAGGTATAAGGGCTCTTGAGGCAATGGGAATACATCCCGATCTTTATCATAGCAACGAGGGTCATTCGGCATTCATTAGTCTCGAAAGAATGCGGTTGCTTATAAACGATAACCATCTTACATTCAATCAGGCAATTGAAGCTATCAGATCATCAACCCTCTTTACCACACATACTCCGGTACCGGCAGGACATGATGCATTTGATGAAGATCTTCTTCGTAAATATATTTCGCATTATCATAGCCGTCTGTCAATTACCTGGGAAGAACTTATGGCCCTTGGTCAGTGTGAAGGCGATAATGATAAGAAATTCAATATGAGCTACCTGGCAACAAGGATGTCGCAGGAAGTTAATGGTGTAAGCAAGCTGCACGGGGAGGTTAGCCGTGGTATGTTTAATAAACTATGGCCAGGGTTTCTTAAGGAAGAGTTATTTGTCGGACATGTTACAAACGGTGTCCATCACCCTACATGGACTGCACCTGAGTGGAGGGAGATTTATAAAGAGCTTACAGGTAACATCAATTTTGACCAGACCGACAGGAGCCTCTGGGAAAAACTCTATACAGTAGAAGACAAAAAGATCTATGAGGTTAAAACCCATCTGAAGAAAAAGCTTTTCTCAAATATCAGAAAGCGTCTTCAATCGGATATGATTGAGAAACATGTGAGTCCCCGTACATTATTGAATATCAGCAATCATCTCGATGAAAAGGCTCTCACAATAGGATTTGCAAGAAGGTTCGCGACATACAAAAGAGCATCATTGCTTTTCAGAGATTTAGACAGGCTCGACAGGATAGTGAATAATCCGGATAAACCGGTCCAGTTCATTTATGCAGGGAAAGCTCATCCAAACGACGGAGGAGGACAGGATCTGATCAAAAGGATCTTTGAGATCTCGCAGATGCCGCGTTTTACAGGAAAGGTAATCTTCCTTGAAAATTATGATATTGAACTTGCCAAGTATCTTGTAAGAGGTGTCGACATCTGGCTTAATACACCAACCAGACCTCTTGAGGCCTCAGGTACAAGCGGTGAAAAAGCTGTTATGAATGGCACAATTCATTTTAGTGTCCTTGATGGCTGGTGGGTTGAAGGATACAGGGCATTCGCTGGATGGGCCTTACCAAAGAAGAGAACCTATGAAAATCAGGATCTTCAGGATGATATTGATGCTGAGACCATTTATAATATGCTTGAGTATGAAATAGTTCCGGCATATTATGCCTTCAACGACCAGGGAGTTCCTGTCGAGTGGGTAAGTCTGGTAAAGAACACTATGGTTAAGATCGCTCCTGAATTTACAATGAAAAGACAGATTGACGACTATTATGAGAAGTATTATTCAAAGCTGTATCATAGAAACAAATACCTGATCAGCAATGATTTTGAAAAATCAAAAGAGCTTGCTGCATGGAAGCAGACAATGAGGGAGGAATGGGATAATATTGAGGTAATAAACTATAGCTTTGAAAAGGCCGGTGAAAATGTTTACCGGTCAGGTCACGATTATACCGCTGAGATTGCACTTAATGTTAAAAATATTCCAAGGGAAAACGTTGGTGTTGAGTTTATTATAACACATATGGGCAAGCATGGAGAACATGAATTTGTTGCAAGTGAAGAGTTTCAGCTTGTAAGTTGTAAAAGCAGTAAATGCCTTTACCGTGCTAACCTTGTTCCCGAAAAGGCCGGTTCTTTCTTCTACGGAATCAGGATTTATCCAAAGCACCCTGATCTTCCTCACAAACAGGATTTTGCACTGTTGCGCTGGATAGATTAAAGATCTGTTGCTTTTCTGACAGGTTCTCTTTTAAAAACAAGGCCTGTTCTGGAAGGTAGATATAAATAGAGGTATAAAGGAGCATTTATAATGTTCCTTTCTCCTTTTTTAATAGAGAGGTATAATGGTTTTCTGTCGATCCTGTTAAATCCTCCAAACAACTGATCGTCTGTATCAAGAACAATCCTGAAACGGCCAGGAACAGGTATTCCGTAATCAGTGAATGAGAGTGATGGGTGGAAATTAAAAACAAACAGCAAATCTCCTCTGATAAATGCAATTACCTTGTCGTTGTTATTCTCATATATTCTTTCAACTACGGGGTGGTTAAGTAAATTATGAACGTGATTAAGTTTAACCATTTCGCGGTCAAATTTCCCCAGGTAATAGTATTTAAGTAATTTATTTTCAGCGAGATTCCATTGCCTGCGGGCGAATTTGTAACTCCAGTTATTTCCTTCCCTGGGAAAATCAATCCATTCGGGATGTCCGAATTCATTACCCATAAAGTTCAGGTAACCGCCTCCGGATGTGGCAAAGGTTATCAGCCTTATCATTTTATGAAGAGCTATACCCCTGTCGGTTGTAAAAGTATGAACCGACTTTTCCATGCATGTATACATCTCTGCATCAAGCATCCTGAAGATGAGCGTTTTATCACCCACCAGTGCCTGGTCGTGCGACTCACAGTATGAAATTATCTTTTCCTCGGGTCTGTGCTGGGTTAATTCATACATCAGTTTACCCATATCCCAGTTCTCATCAACGGTCTCTTTCACCAGTTTAATCCAGTAATCAGGCACGCCCATTGATAACCTGTAATCGAAACCGAAGCCTTTCTTCTCTGTTTCTGATGCAATACCCGGCATTCCGCTCATCTCCTCAGCAATCGTCAGGGCCCCGGGCTTATAATTATGTATAAGCTTATTAGCCAGATAAAGATATATCAGGGCATCTTCATCCTGATTCCCGTCGAAATACTCATCATATGAGGTAAAGTTCTTCTCGAGTCCATGATCAAAATAGATCATGCTTGTGATACCGTCGAAACGAAATCCGTCGAACTTGTATTCCTCAAGCCAGTAACGGCAGTTGGAGAGCAGAAAATGAATAACATTATCTTTTCCGTAATCGAAACATAATGAGTCCCATGCCTTGTGATATCTCCTTTCGTTGGAATGGAAGTATTGTCCGGGATTTCCGTCAAACAGTCCGAGGCCTTCATTTATATTTTTAACAGAGTGGGAATGAACAAGATCCATAATGACTCTTAATCCTTCCACATGTGCTTTATCAACAAGTTCTTTAAGCTCTTCAGGTGTCCCAAACCTCGATGAGGCCGCAAAAAAACTTGAAACATGGTATCCGAAGGAGCCATAGAATGGGTGCTCCTGGATTGCCATAAGCTGGATTGTATTATATCCCGATTTTTTAATACGAGGAATGATGTTGTCAATGAATTCGCGGAATGTTCCTGTTTTTTCCTCCATTGTAGCCATTCCAACATGAGCTTCATATACGACAGGTGCACTCTTTTCGGGAGTGAAGTCTTTCTTTATCCATTTGTAAGGCACTTCCGGATGCCATACCTGGGCGCTGAAAATCTTGGTCTTATCATCCTGAACAAGTCTCACAGCATAAGATGGAATACGTTCTCCTTTTCCCCCTTCCCAGTGAACAGACAGTTTGAACAGGTCGCCATGTTTCAGGGAGTTCAACGGCATTTTTAATTCCCAGTCGCCATTGGCATTCAACCTGTTCATCCGGAATTCTTCCTTCTCTTTCCAGCCGGTAAATACTCCAATAATATAGATGTTTTTTGCATTGGGAGCCCACTCTCTGAAAATCCACGACTCGCTGGTACGGTGTAAACCGTAATAGTAGTGTCCCATGGCAAAATCCGACAGAGAACCATTTCCTGCAAGATGTTTCTCTTTAAGGAGGCATTTCTCAATACGTTTTTCAATAGTATCAGTGTAAGGCTTCAGCCATGAGTCGGTATTATAGAAAGGTGCCGGATTCATTCGGATCTGATTAAAAGATATCTTTCTATAAAAGTACAAAAACTAAATCATTATATTGTTCAATTTCAATGGGCTTTGCTAATTTTGCATCCATAATATTCTTCTATGATTATTCATTATGGATGTGAGGGTCTTAATCTGGTTTCGCCCGTCGTGACACTTGGGATTTTTGACGGAGTTCACCGCGGACACCGGACACTTCTGTCAAGTCTTGTTTCTAAGGCGAAGGAAGCAAACGGGGAATCTGTTGTAATTACTTTTTCACCTCATCCGCGGCTCGTGCTTGAGAAAGATCAGTCTGATCTGATGTTCCTTACAACAATGAAGGAGAAGCAGGTTCTTCTTGAGAAAGAGGGAATTGACCATCTGGTTGTACTGGATTTCAGCAGAGATTTCAGTAGGATACCTGCGTGTGATTTTGTGAAGGGGATTCTTGTTGAAAAGATCGGAACAAAGCATCTGCTGGTAGGGTTTAACCACCACTTTGGAAGCAGGGGAGAAGGCGATTTCGATACAATAGTACAATGCTCGGAATCATTTGACTTTAAAGTAGAACAGGTGCAGGGCTTTCACACCGAGGAGGGGGCAATAAGTTCATCAATTATCAGGAAAGCATTAACGGAAGGAAGGCTCGATGCAGCTAACTCCATGCTGGGTTACCCGTATGCTCTGAGCGGGGAGGTTGTTTCCGGCAAACAACTTGGCCGTTCACTTGGATTTCCAACTGCAAACATTAATCCTGATGATAAACATAAACTTATTCCTGCTAATGGTGTTTATGCTGTGGAGGTACTGATTAAAGGAACAGAATACAAGGGAATGCTTAGTATAGGCACTAACCCTACGGTAAATGACAGTTCTGCTGACAGGAGTATTGAGGTAAATATTTTAAATTTTGAGAAGGATATTTACGGAGAGAATATTACCATAAGACTAATGAAATGGCTGCGCGATGAAATCAGATTTAATAATATAACGGAGCTTACTAAACAGATGGAGACAGATAAACAGGATACAATCAGGTTGCTGTCACGTAAATAACAATAGTTTTATTATCTTTGCAGACTTAAAAATAAATAGACATATGAACGTAAAAGTTGATCCGATGCAGTACCAGGTTAAAGATATATCGCTTGCAGATTTTGGAAGAAAAGAGATTGAGATTGCTGAGAAAGAGATGCCGGGACTTCTGGCTATCAGAAAAAAATATTCAAAAGAGAAGCCATTAAAGGGAGCACGTATAACAGGGTCTCTTCACATGACGATACAGACAGCTGTCCTCATTGAGACGCTAGCTGAACTTGGAGCAGATGTGCGCTGGGCCAGCTGTAATATTTTCTCAACACAGGATCATGCAGCAGCTGCAATAGCTGCAAAGGGCATTCCTGTATTTGCATGGAAAGGTGAAACCCTTGAAGAGTACTGGTGGTGTACAGCTCAGGCACTTACATTCCCCGGAGGAAAAGGCCCGCATCTCCTTGTTGACGATGGCGGCGATGCTTCACTTATGGTTCACCTTGGATATAAAGCAGAGAAAAATCCTGCAATACTTGATAAAAAAGCAGATAACAGGGAAGAAGGAATAATACTTGCCACTCTGAAGGATCTGCTTGTGAAAGAGCCGGGCAAATGGACACGTGCCGTTAAAGATCTTAAAGGAATTTCAGAGGAGACAACAACAGGTGTTCACAGGCTGTATCAGATGATGGAAGCAGGTGAATTACTTGTTCCCGCAATAAACGTTAATGATTCAGTTACAAAATCAAAATTCGATAACCTCTATGGTTGCCGCGAATCACTTGCCGATGGTATAAAGAGAGCTACCGATGTTATGCTCGCCGGTAAAGTTGTTGTTGTTTGCGGATATGGCGATGTTGGTAAAGGTTGCGCAAAATCGATGAAGTCATATGGATCCAGGGTAATCGTTACTGAAATAGATCCTATTTGTGCACTTCAGGCTTTGATGGAAGGATTTGAAGTTAAGACTATCGAAGATTCTCTTGATGAAGGTAATATCTATGTTACTGCAACCGGTAACAAAGATGTCATTACAGTTGAGCATATGAAGAAGATGAAGGACCAGTCAATAGTTTGTAATATCGGCCATTTTGATAATGAGATTCAGGTTGATAAACTGAACGCATTGAAAGATGTAAAACTGATAAATATCAAGCCACAGGTTGATAAATATCAATTTCCTGACGGACATTCAATCTTCATGCTGGCAGAGGGAAGACTTGTGAATCTTGGTTGTGCAACCGGCCATCCTTCATTCGTTATGAGTAACTCATTCAGTAATCAGACTCTTGCACAGATTGAACTCTGGACCAAGAAATATGAAGTTGGTGTTTACAGACTTCCGAAAGACCTGGATGAAGAAGTTGCACGTTTGCATTTGGACCAGCTGGGAGCTAAATTGACTATACTCTCTAAAGAGCAATCTGATTACATCGGCGTTAGTAAGTCAGGCCCTTATAAGCCTGATCATTACAGATATTAAATCCTTTAACCACAAAGGGCACAAAGGTTTTTCACGAAGGACACAAAGGATTTAAAACTATTTTTTTTCTTTGTGTTCTTTGTGTTTCAATAGTTATTCCAGACTCTTACGAATCTGCCATCGAAGCTGGTCTTGTAGTTTTTCAGAGGATATCTGCTTACTCCGGAAGATGGTGTGCCATATGACATCAGCTCATATACTGATCCACATTTGGGGCAAACAGCTTTTGCAAAATTAACTTTATCTAATCTGACCTGTACGCTAAGATTATTAACAGCATAATCGTGAGGACATGTACGATCGTAAGCATAAAACTCGTCAATCCCACTGGTTACAATTATTCCGTTGTAATCGTAACCTGCAGCTTTACTTCCCCAGTTATTGGTACGGTAATTAATAGTATCTGATCCTCCAAGTCCGTTAAGGTCAACAAATTCAGGATCAGAGAGGTCCAGAGTAAAATCAACATAAACATCAGGTATCACATCATTTTTTTTATTGCATGAACTTAAGGTTATTGCAAATATCAATGTGATTAAAAAAAATCTTATTTTTGGAATTGATGTCACCCGGTATGTTTTAGTACTGCAAAATTAGTATAACCTCCGGAATTTAACGTCGCAAAGATATTTTTATTGTAACATCTGAAAATGAATAATTTATCTATGAAAAGACTTTTTCTCCTGCTCTTCATTTCAATACTCGCTATCGGAACTGCCAATGCCCAGCTTTTTCATAGAAATGCATCAAGGAGCGCCGAAAAGGGTTTGTTTGGCAAGTCTCTGAACAAGAAAAAGCAGGTAAAGGTGAAGGAGCCGCGGAGTGTTATGAAAGCGAAGAAGAAGCAGGAAGCAAATGAGAACAAAATAAAGAAGGATTATGCGGCACATGTAAAGAAATCCCAGAAGAGGACAATTGACATCCAAACTACTGATGTACAGGAGCGTATGAAGCAGAATCAGAAAAACCTGGAGCTAAGGGATAAAGCGAAAAAGAAAAAATCACGCACAAGCAATAAGAAAGCCGGGAAAAAATATAATTAAGAATAATATTTTACTTTAAATACTTGTAAAACACCTGTTCACAGGATTTTTAATTTGTAATTTATTAAAAAATTTGTATATTTGTTTTTGAAGAGTTCCGGCAACCCCGGAATTCTTCTTATTTTTTAAATATAAGAGAGAAACTATATCGAGGCAGATAGCAGAGGCAAGAGACAAGGGTGACCTTTCTGAAAATGCAGAATATGCTGCTGCCAAGGAGGCACAGGGTATGCTTGAGATGAAGATAAACAAGCTCGAGGATCTCGTTGCAAGAGCCAGGATTATTGATGAATCCAAGATAGATATCCTTTCTGTACAGATACTTAATAAGGTAAAAATTAAAAACAAGACGAATAACACTGTTATGGAGTACCAGCTTGTGCCTGAAAGTGAAGCAAATTTCAAGCAGGGCAAGATAGCTGTCAGTTCACCAATTGCCCAGGGACTCATAGGTAAGAAGGTGGGGGATGTTGTGAATATAAAAGTTCCTTCGGGAGTAATTCCTTTTGAGATTATTTCAATTTCGATGTAATATTTTATTCTTAGTTCATCATGGCAACCATTTTTACAAAAATCATTAATGGGGAAATTCCTTGTTATAAGGTAGCTGAGGACGATAACTATTTTGCATTTCTCGACATAAATCCTTTAAAAGCAGGACATACACTTGTTGTTCCGAAGAAGGAGACTGATTACATCTTTGATCTGGATGATGACCAGCTGTCGGGGATGATTCTTTTTTCAAAAAAGGTTGCTGCAGCCATCAAAGCAGCTTATCCATGTAACCGAATAGGTGTTGCTATTCTTGGTCTGGAAGTACCGCATGCGCACATTCATCTGGTTCCGATGGATACCATGGAAGATGTAAATTTCAAAAATCCAAAGCTTAAGTTCTCTCCTGAAGAATTTAAGGAGATTGCAGCAAGAATAAGCTGTAATGTAATTCTTTAAGTTAAATAGATAGAAGATTCAGCAGTCAATTTAGTTGGTGATTCTTAGTGCCTTAGTGCCTTGGTGGCTCTGTTTTATTTTTGCCACCAAGACACCAAGACACCAATTATCACAAATTATTTATAATTTTATGGATATAATTCTGCCCGCTGCATGAGTTACATCTATGATTTGTGGGATGACTTCATTAGTCTTCTCTTTCCACGGCTTTGCTATGGTTGTGGAAACCATCTGATGCGAAATGAATACCTTATCTGCACAGAGTGCTATGTAGTTATTCCACGAACAGGTTATCATACAATACCCGAAAATCCGGTTGCCCAGCTTTTCTGGGGAAGATGCCATCTTGAGAAAGCCGCTGCGTTATCTTATTATAATAAAGGTAGCAGAATCAGAACCCTTATTCATAATCTTAAATACAAGGGAATAGAAGAAATTGGGGCAGAACTTGGTTCCATTTATGGAAAAACACTCAAGTCTTCAGGTTTCATTGATGATATTGATCTGATCATTCCTGTTCCGCTTCATCCATTTAAAAAGAAAAAACGCGGATTCAACCAGAGCGAATTAATTTGTAACGGACTGGCAAACGTATCAGGTATTCCTGTTGATGTCAATTCACTTATCAGATCTACACGTTCGGAGACTCAGACTAAGAGATCGCGTTATGAGAGATGGACTAATGTGGAGGGGATCTTCTGCCTTACTGATCCGGCGCCACTGGCAGGAAAACACATACTGCTCGTGGATGACGTGATTACGACAGGCTCTACAATAGAATCGTGTGCAAATGAACTATTAAAAGTGGAAGGAGTAAAGGTTAGTGTAGTGGCCCTGGCTTACGCTGTTATGTGACTAAGTTTTACTCTTTTGTTTTTACCCTTTTGGGGTTTTTATTCATAAAATCTTTCCAGCTGTTATAGGCTTTTTCCTGAGTGGGATTATTTGTCTGATAGAAATGACATAGAGCAGCTGCCAGACCGTCGGTTGCATCGAGTTTGATATCTGAAAGGCTGAATTTCAGAATATTCATAAGCATGGCTGCTACCTGCTCCTTTGATGCAGCACCCTGACCGGTAATCGACATTTTAATTTTTCTGGGAGCATACTCGAAAATTGGCAATGACCTAGAAAGAGCCGCAGCTATTGCAGCTCCCTGTGCCCTTCCCAGTTTAAGCATCGACTGAACATTCTTCCCGAAAAATGGGGCTTCAATAGCCAGTTCGTCAGGATGATACTCATCAATTATACCTGTGGTACGGTCGAAAATATGTTTAAGCTTAACGTAGTGGTCATCAAATTTTGAAAGGTCTATCTGTCCAATGGTAATGAGTTCCGGAATTGTACCCACAGTTCTGATAACTCCGTATCCTGTGATACTCGTGCCCGGGTCGATACCCAGAATTATTCGCTCCTTTGGTTTTGCTTTCAAGATCTATTTAGTAAGAACGAAATTAATTTTTCGTTACAAAGGCATTATTCATCCATGCCGGTTTTTCTGAGAACTGGGGATAGGGTTTAAATTCCCGGGTACCTTTTGAAGAGACAGCTCCGTTTTCAAGATAATAAATAGCCTCTTTCAGACACACTTCATTACGGTCGCTGAAATCATGGGTGATATCATCAGGTAATAACTTCGAAGGGAAGATGCCATCGAAATAATCACCCTGGTTCTGAGCATTTACCATTTTAAATGTAACTGGCCACATGTAGTATTTCTCTGCAACCGGCCATCCATTCATGCCCGTGGGTTTACCGTTAGTTGTATCACCAAAGCTTACTACATTGAGAAAAGGCTTAAGTCCGTTCATTACTGCTTCACTGGCGGAAGCTGTTGATCGGGTAGTTATTACCATAAGTCTTGAGAGAGCCAGCGAATATGGAGTAGTCTTGAATTTAAAAATATAGTTTTCATCCTGATTTTTATCGTTATACGACATGTTGGCAAAAACATTTCCCTGTACACCATCGCCTGCTATATAACTGCCCAGAGTACGGGCAATATCAAGATAGCCGCCGGAATTATATCTGAGGTCCAGAATAAGATCCTTAACATCATTTGCCTTGAAATATGCGAAAGCCGTGGCAAGCTCTGTTATTGATGGTGTAATGAATGACTCGAATACCAGATGGCCGGCAACTCCCGATTTAAGATGAAGGGTGTCATATGCCAGTACTGTATTTACAATAAAAGAGGATTTTGTTGTAGGGATGGTTTCATCAGTACCGTCAGGTTTGGTAAATACAAAAACATTAGTAATACCGGCGGTATTTGCACCAATCAGTTTAGAATATGCTTCACCATCATTCGCAATAAGCAAAGGAGCTGGATTAACTCCGTTTATAGTTTTTATAATCCATCCCCTGCGAACGCCATTTGTATAAAGATTTGAGTTTTTATAGATCATAGCAACGCGGGCTTTCCCCGACTGGTCCACTCCGATTCTGAAACCGTGCCCGACAAATTCTCCCTGCATTTCAGCATTGAACTCGTCATAATCGGCAACAAAGCTCCATCTGTCGAGTTCCTTGTAGCGCATTGCCTCCAGTAATTCATATGGATCGCTGTAATTATCTTTATTAGAAGTTGTTACCCCTACAGCCTCCGGCATATTATACCAGTAATAGAACTCCTTCATTATATAATAGAGACTATCACGCGCCATTGCCGGAGTAACTGAATTGTCAGGCAGAACGGGATCTTTCTTGCAGGATGTAACCAGAGCAAGAAATAATATTGGTAAGAAAAATAGCTTTTTCATATTATCCATTAACAAAATTGAAAGAATAAGAGTTCAAAGATAATTATTTAAACGCTGGCAGATTTACGGTTCTGGATCAATATTCCTGAAATGATCAGAAGCAAACCGGCCGGAGTTGTATAATAAACGGGTTCGTGAAGAATAAAGTGTACAAAAATCAAAGAAAGAAACGGGGCCAGGTATACAAGATTGCTGACCTTGTCTGTTGTTGAGGCCATCTGCAGGGCCTTAAGCCAGAAGAGGAATGTTATTCCCATTTCAAATATGCCGACATAAACTGATGCTGCAACTCCCTTCAGACCGAAATCTGTTTGCCATTTTCCTGTAATGAACATCGCAGCAGTGAGATAAATAGATCCAAAAAGGAAATTCAGAAACAGTTTAACAGCTTCATCTCTTTTATCTTTTACGTTAAGGATAAAGTAAAATGCCCAGAAAACGGAACTTCCTGTTGCTAATAATACTCCGGTCAGGTTGGCCTGTCCCGGACTAAAAATCTTTCCCTGTGAAGATATTATATATACACCTACAAAGCTGATTATGAGAGCAATAAAGCTCTTTTTTTCTATTTTTTGTCCCAGTACCGGCACGGATAAGAAGACAAGGATAATAGGCCAGATCATGTTAAGAGGCTGAGCAACCTGTGCAGGTAACAGCTGGTAGGCTTTGAGCAGAATGAGATAATATACAAAAGGATTGATGAACCCGAGTATGGCAGAGCCGGCAATTTGGCGGGGTGTTGATTTCTTTATAAGACCGGTTTTATTCCCGGCAAGTACCACTATTAACAGAACCAGTGCAGATGTGTAGGTTGCAATGGTTAACATTGGGAGTACCTCAAGTTCTCCCAGGCTGATCTTAAAGGCAGTCGGAACTGTTGACCAGAAAAGGATTGCTAATAAGGCATATAGGTAAGATTTTTTGGTCGGGGTCATCCTAGTTTATCAAATCAAATCCTGTATATGGTATGAGCACAGGTGGTATTTTGATACCTGCCTCTGTCTGATTATTCTCAAGAAGTGCAGCAACGATTCTGGGGAGAGCCAGAGCGCTTCCGTTCAGGGTGTGAACCAGTCGGGTCTGCTTGTCTCCCTTCTCCTTAAACCTGCATTTCAGTCTGTTAGCCTGAAATGACTCAAAGTTTGATACCGAACTAACCTCAAGCCATCTTTTCTGTGCTGCTGACCAAACCTCAAAGTCGTAGGTCAGTGCTGAGGTAAAAGACATATCGCCACCGCAAAGTCTGAGGATACGGTATGGAAGACCAAGCTTTGATACCAGTCCCTCAACATGACTAACCATCTCTTCCAGTGATTTGTAGGAATGGTCGGGATGAGCAATCTGAACTATCTCAACTTTATCGAACTGGTGAAGACGGTTCAGTCCTCTGACATGTGCCCCCCACGATCCGGCTTCCCGGCGGAAGCAAGGAGTGTACGCAATATTTTTTACAGGGAGAGCTTCGGCATTAAGGATAACATCTCTGTAAATATTTGTAACAGGCACTTCTGCAGTAGGGATGAGGTAAAAATTGTCAGCAGTGGCATGGTACATTTGTCCTTCTTTATCGGGCAGCTGGCCAGTGCCGAAACCTGAATCTTCATTTACCATAATAGGAGGCATTACCTCATTATAACCGGCTTTTTCGCCTTCATCGAGGAAAAAATTGATAAGGGCTCTCTGCAGTTTGGCACCTTTACCTTTATATACAGGGAATCCAGCTCCTGTTAGTTTAATTCCAAGATCGAAGTCGATAATATCGTATTTTTTAATAAGGTCCCAGTGAGGCAGGGCATTATCTGCTATCAATGGCATAATTCCACCTTCCCTGACCTTGACATTATCATCAGCACCATGTCCGGCCGGGACCGTTTCATGTGGGAGGTTCGGAAGCCTTACTATCTCGTTTTTCAGTTCTGTATCTATTGGTAATAGCTTGTCGGTAAGGGTTTTGATTTCCTCTTTCAGAGAGTAAGTCTTTTGCTTTGCAGCTTCCGCTTCAGCTTTTTTCCCATCTTTCATCATGTTCCCGATCTCTTTGGAGATGAGGTTCATTTCTGCCTGCATCGAATCTGTTTTAACCTGTATTTCACGCCTTGAGGAATCAAGGGCAATTATTCTGTCGATGATTGCAGCGGCATCGAAGTTTTTGACTTTCAGACGTTCGGTTATGAAATCTTTCTTTTCGCGGATGAGGTTTATTGTAAGCATACTGTCTGTTGATTAAATAAAAAAGCAGGCTTAAAGATGCCTGCTGTAAAAATATTAAAAACTCCCGATAATGCTTTCCGGTAAATGAAAAGAATTTCGGGAGTCAGTATCTTTCAGATATCGGACTATTCAGTTACCGGTTTAACCGATACGTAAGTCTTATTATCTTTCTTTCTTTTGAACTCAATCTCGCCGTCTTTGAGGGCAAAGAGAGTGTGGTCTTTTCCAAGTCCTACATTGAGACCCGGATTGTGTTTTGTTCCTCTCTGGCGAACGATAATGTTGCCTGCTTTGGCTACCTGGCCTCCGAAGAGTTTCACACCCAGTCGTTTGCTTTCTGAATCGCGACCGTTACGTGAACTACCTGCTCCTTTCTTATGTGCCATAACTTTATATTTTTATTTGCTTATACTTTTAATTATTCTTTTCCTTTTGCTGGTTTTTTTGCGGCTGGTTTTTTCTCAGCTGGTTTTTTAGCTGCAGCTTTCTTTACCGGAGCCTCTTCTTTTTTAGCGGCTGCCTTTTTTGCCGGAGCTTTCTTCTCTTTCACAGGAGCTTCAGCTTCTTCAACTTTTTTGCTTCTTTTTTAGGAGCTGCCTTTTTTGGTGCACCAACACCATTAATACTTACTATTTCAACCTGAGAAAAGTTCTGACGGTGACCGTTTTTAATCCTGTAACCTTTTTTTCTTTTCTTTTTGAAGACAATTACTTTATCGCCTCTCACTTTGTCATCAACAACAACACCTTCTACAACGGCGTCTTTAATAACAGGTTCTCCGATAGTAATTTTGCCTTCATCTTCAATTAAAAGAACCTGGTCGAAACTAACCTGGGTACCTTCTTCTGCTTCCAGACGGTGAACAAAAATTTTCTTGCCATTTTCTACTTTAAACTGCTGGCCTGCAATTTCTACGATTGCGTACATCTTAATAATTTTTTACGTTACTCCGTGAGGCGTATATGATCATGTGATTATATAACTTTCAGTTGCCCCGTCGGATTTATTCAAATTCGGACTGCAAAGATATACAAATTAGGTTATTTACAAACCAATAGGATGGATTTTTTATTTATTGGGAGGGATGATGGAAATTTAAAATGTATTTACTAATGCGAATGCCAATACATTTTTGAATACAAATCAATATGACAATTTCCTGCTGAACCCCGGGGATCCCTCGCTAACGCTCGGGATGACAGCTTTTTAAGGGGGCAAGGAGGGAAAGAAGTGGCGATTCGCAGAAAGATTCTTAAATTAATATTTTGTTCACGAATCGCCACTTCTTTCCCTAAACCCAGACCAAGAAACAATGTCATCCCGAGCACCAGCGAGGGATCTCCCTCACCCTGAACGATTTTCCAGGTTTGAAATATCAAATACAGTTGTTGATAAAAAAGAATAATGTTAAACCAGCTGTTACTCGTAATATCTATATATTTGTCAGTAACAATCTAAAACCTGTTATTCATCTGATGCATAATTATTTGATATGAAGAGAGTAAAGCTTAAGGTTACGGGCATTTCTTACAGCCAGACTCAATCGGGAGCTTATGCATTGGCTTGAGAATCTCGATCCTCCCAGGCCGCTCACACATGATCTGTTCAAGAAATTTGCAGATGAATTCAGTATTGCAGTAACTGAAGTAATGATCTATAAGCTCGAAGAGGGTGTCTTCTTCTCAAAACTTGTCTGCAATAATGGAGTAAAGGAATACTCTATCGATAGCAGGACATCAGACGCAGTTGCACTTGCTCTTCGCTTCGAATGCCCGATTTTTATTACTGAAGATATCCTCGAAAAAGCAGGTATAACAGTTAGTCAGTCTGAAGCTGACACTTCTCCGGCTGCTGAACCTGATAATGGGTTTACGGCAGAAAGCGGTAAATATTCCTCATACACTGATGAAGAGCTTTATAAGATGATAGACGATTCAGTGAAGACCGAAGATTATGAGCGGGCTGCCTCGATAAGGGATGAGATTGAAAAAAGGAAAAAGAAGAAGAAAAAATAGATTCCGTTCCCTTCTGAATTCAAAAATTAAACACTTTATAAAATGAAAAAATCATTATTAGTTGTTCTGTTATTTGTGGTCACCGGCACTCTCCTTACAGCAAAGGAATACAAGGTAACTTCACCCGACGGAAAGATAACTGTAACAGTAAATGTAGCAGATGAGATAAAATGGTCAGCAGTAATTGACGGAAAAGAAGTGATCAACTCTTCAAAAATTGCAATGATACTTGACGATGGCAGGGTATTGGGGAAGACCGAAAAGGTGAAGAGCGCAAAAGTGACAGCTCAGAATGAAACCTCTAAACCGGTTGTTGCCAACAAGAGATCGGAAATTAAAGAGCAATGTAATATTCTTACACTTGCTTTTAATTCAGGATTCTCTCTTCAGTTCAGAGCTTATGATGACGGTGTGGCTTACAGGTTTGAGACTTTCTTCAAAGAAGATATTATAGTAAAAAATGAGGTCTCAGACTATATCTTCCCGGCAGGGTCAAATTCATGGTATCCTCTTGAGGAAAGCTTCATGTCGCACAACGAAAGGACATTTCTGTACTCTTCTCTCGACACAATCGGGAAGAAGCATCTGGCAAGCCTGCCAACCCTTTTTAAAGTAAATGACATTAATGTTCTCATTACCGAATCTGATATTGACGATTATCCGGGGATGTGGATTACGGGTGAGGGAGCCGGAAAAATTACAGGCACATGGTCAAAATATCCTGATACTGAAAGACTTTCGAGAGACAGGGACCTGCATGTTACAGGTACCAAAGATTATATTGCAAAAACAAAAGGTACAAGGACATTCCCATGGAGAGCTTTTGTAATAGCAAGAAAAGATGTTAACCTGATAGAGAGCGATCTTGTTTATAAGCTTGCAAAGCCGAATCAGATAAAAGATCCGGGCTGGATAAAACCCGGACAGGTTGCATGGGACTGGTGGAACGCAAATAATATTTACGGAGTTGATTTTGTAGCGGGAATAAATAATGACACCTATAAGTACTATATTGATTTTGCTGCAAAAAACGGGATTGAATATGTAATTCTCGATGAAGGATGGTACAAGCTTGGAAATGTAACTGAACAGGTACCGGGCATCGATGTAGCGGAGTTGTGCAGATATGCTGAAAGTAAGAATGTCAGCATTATCCTATGGGTTGTATGGAAATCGTTCTGGGATAAACTTGATGAATCAATAGCTCTTTATGAAAAGTGGGGAGTGAAAGGTGTTAAGGTTGATTTTATGCAGAGGGATGATCAGAAGATTGTCAATTTCTATCTGGAAGCAACCAGGAAAACTGCAGAGCATCACCTTCTGATAGATTTTCATGGAGCGTATAAGCCTGATGGTCTGGGACGTACATGGCCAAATGCCCTTACGCGCGAAGGTGTAAAAGGAATGGAAAATAATAAGTGGAGCAAGGACATAAATCCCGATCATGATGTGACATTGCCATTTACCAGGATGGTTGCCGGTCCGATGGATTATACTCCTGGTGCAATGATAAATATGGACAAAACCAACTACAGTCCGCAGTTTACAAGACCTGAAAGCCAGGGAACACGGGCACATCAGGTTGCATTATATGTGATTTATGAAAGCCCGCTCCAGATGTTGTCCGACAGCCCCTCAAACTACATGAAGGAACAGGAAACAACTGATTTCATTGTAAATATTCCTGTTGTATGGGATGATATTATCGGACTCGACGGTAAGGTTGGGGACTATCTTCTGCTTGCCCGACGTTCAGGAAAAGAGTGGTTTGTTGGTGCTCTGACCGACTGGACAAGCCGCGATATGGAACTCAATCTGTCGTTTCTTCCGGCAGGAGAATATATGATGGAAGTATTTCAGGATGGTATAAACGCTGATAAATATGCCGGCGACTATAAACATTTGAAATTAAGTGTAAAATCGGGTGACAAAATGAAGATCCACCTTGCTCCCGGCGGAGGATGGGCAGCAAGGATAACGCCAAAACAATAGATGCTCAGAGGAGAATGAAGCAGTATTTAGATCTACTCGATCATGTTTTAAAGAATGGCAGTGAAAAGTCCGACCGTACGGGAACGGGTACAAGGAGTGTATTTGGTTACCAGATGAGATTTGACCTTGAGGAAGGATTTCCGGTTCTGACAACAAAAAAGCTGCATCTCAAATCTATAATTCATGAGTTGCTTTGGTTTATTGCAGGTGATACTAATATAAATTACCTTACTGAAAACGGAGTAAAGATCTGGAATGAATGGGCTGATAAAGACGGAAATCTCGGACCGGTATACGGTTCCCAGTGGAGGTCGTGGTCAGCTGATGGGGGGAGGAAGATAGATCAGCTGACAGATGTCATTAACTCACTCAAAAAATCTCCTGACTCACGCCGTCATATTGTATGTGCATGGAATGTAGGTGATCTCGACCGGATGGCACTTCCTCCCTGTCATATCCTTTTTCAGTTTTATGTTGCCGACGGCCGACTATCCTGTCAGCTTTACCAGAGAAGTGCCGATATTTTTATTGGGGTGCCGTTTAATATAGCTTCATATGCACTTCTTACTCATATGGTTGCACAGGTAACCGGACTTAAGCCGGGTGATTTTGTCCATACTCTCGGTGATGCCCATATTTATCTTAATCATATTGAGCAGGTTAAACTTCAGCTTACAAGGGAGCCTTATAAGCTTCCAAAGATGATTATTAATCCGGCCGTCAACGATATTTTCAAATTCTGTTATGAGGATTTTGAATTGAAGGAGTATGTGTCACATCCTCATATTAAAGGTGAAATTGCAGTATAATACTTAAATTATGATATCAATAATTGTAGCTGTTTCCGACGATTGGGGTATAGGTAAGAATAATGAGCTTCTATGGAATATCTCAGAAGACCTTAAGAGGTTTAAGCGTCTGACGATGGGTAATACCATAATTATGGGGAAAAAGACATGGGAGTCATTACCCAAACGACCGCTTCCCGGAAGAAAGAATGTTGTTCTGACTGATGATCCCAAAGAGTGTGTTGATTGTTCGGTAACAGCTTATTCTATTGAAGACGCTTTGAGCAAATGCGACAAGAATGAGGAGATTTTTATTATTGGAGGGGGAAGCGTTTACAGGCAGTTTATGCCGCTTGCCGACAGACTTTATATTACCCATGTTCATAAAAAGGCGCCAGCCGATATTTATTTCCCTGAGATTGATATGAATATCTGGAAGGTAGTTGAAAAGGAAGAGTTTCCTGCCAGCGAAACTGTTGCAATTCCTTATACCTATGTAATATACGAGAGGAAGTAACCACGGACTTCTAAAGGCTCTGAAAGAGCCCAATATGAATAACCCCCGGTGCAACCGGGGGTAGAAGACATGACCATGATTTCAAACCCTGAAAGGGTTTAATATTTTTATATTCAGCTCCTTCAG
>JFJP01001957.1_pt1 | contig 23980 bp, 23 predicted proteins | sample 431651 | NCBI WGS metagenome assembly JFJP01 (sample SAMN02602958, study PRJNA72255) | Microbial mat metagenome, whole genome shotgun sequencing project. | biome: fresh water; feature: sink hole; material: water; isolation source: purple microbial (photo- and chemosynthetic) mats found in...
TGCATCGTGCGCCCACACTGCATTCGTTTGGGTGCGCTGCTGTATTGCTATGCGGGAACGCGAAAACAGCTTGTCGGTGCAGCGTGGAATATTGTTGAACGGTGTGTAACTTTTGAAATATCAGCCGTTGAATTGACAGAAATTAGTTGGTATACTTTAAGCGTTGAGCGCTATAAAAGTTACACTAAAGTTACACAAAGAGTTTTTTACAGTTATAAGTAACTGATATAAAAGTATAAAAATATAACGTTACTATTGAGTGGGAATAAAGCAAGATCGGTTTGCACCGTTTCACAACAAAAAGAAACCATTTACGATCCTGCCAGCATCATGCCCGGATGGCGATGACAAGGAGACATAGTGAAAATTATCAGCGTGGAGACAATGCGCCCGCAGGAGTACCCTAATGTGCTGTGGGTCCTGATTCACACAGATGAGGGAATTTCCGGATTAGGTGAGACCTTTTTTGGGGCACAGTCAACAGAGGCCTACATCCATGAATGGGCCGCCCACAAATTGCTTGGTAGAAACCCGCTTCAAATAGATCGCATAGCCAAAGATTTGGTCGGATATCTCGGGTTTCGCAGTTCCGGCGCTGAAATGCGCGGGAATTCGGCAATAGATATCGCGCTTTGGGACATCTTTGGAAAGCTTACCGGCCAGCCTGTTTGCCAATTGCTTGGCGGTCAGTCTCGTGATCGGATTCGTACCTACAACACCTGCGCGGGCAGTAATTATGTACGCACGGTAAAACAGCAATCGGTAGGTAATTGGGGCCTGTCGGCATCAAACCCTGGAAGGTATGACGATCTTAACGCCTTCCTGACACACGCAGATGAGTTGGCTGTGGATCTGCTGGAATCGGGAATCACTGCGATGAAGATATGGCCCTTTGACCCTTATGCGGAATCAAGTGACGGGCTCTACATTTCCGGTCCCGATTTGGAAAAAGGACTGGAGCCATTCCGAAAAATCCGCCAAGCAGTCGGCAACAAGATGGACATCATGGTGGAGTTCCACTCGCTCTGGAATTTGCCAACGGCGCTGCAAATTGCTGACCGACTCGCTGAGTTCGATACCTTCTGGCACGAAGATCCCATGAAGCTCGACAGTCTTACCGGGTTCAAACGTTACGCGGATCAATGCAAAGCGCCACTTTGCGTTTCTGAAACACTCGCCATGCGCGGCAGCTTTTTGGATTTGCTGCAAACAGACGCGGTGGGCATCGTCATGCTAGACATTTCCTGGTGCGGCGGTCTCTCTGAAGCTCGCAAGATTGCCAGTATGGCCGAAGCCTGGCACCTGCCAGTGGCGCCCCATGATTGTACAGGCCCCGTCGTCCTGACTGCTTCGACCCACCTGTCATTGAATGCCCCGAACGCACTGATACAGGAGTCCGTTAGAGCGTTCTACACCGGGTGGTATAAGGACGTTGTGACAGCATTGCCTGAAGTCAAGGACGGATATATCACCATCCCTCCGGGACCAGGGCTGGGCCTTGAACTTGTTCCAGACATCCGCAAGGTGCTGACGATTGAATCTAGATTAACCGCAATTTGACTGGGATTGCGTTATCTCGCTGCAAAAGCAACGCCTTTCCCACTCCGTATGCCTTGGTATTACAAATTTCTCCGCGGAGCCAACCTCATCTTTGATGGTGGAAGTGGACTGTGCGCAGTTTATTGAAATTTCAGTAGAGCCCCGGTGTGCCGCCACCATCTACAGCGATCGCCGTTCCCTGAATGTGCCGCGCGCGTTCAGAGCATAAAAACAGTGCCAGCGCCGCGACATCCTCGGGCTTGCCCAGCCGGGCGAGACCCTCTTTCGCGATTTGCGCCGCACGCACCTCTTCAACCGATAACCCGCTTGCTTCGGCCCGCTGACTGAACAGTTGCTCGACGCGCTCGGTTTCCGTCAGGCCCGGCAGGATGGAGTTGACATTGATGCCGTCTAGTTTGCCCTGGCACGAAAGTCCCTTGCTGAAATTATGCATGGCGGCGTTGACGGAACCGCCGATCAGAAAGCCCGGATCCGGAGTACGCGCGGCACCACCGATGATGTTGACCACATGTCCGTGCGCTGTTCTTAGCAGCGGCCAGAACAGTCGGCAAAGGTTAACGCAACCGAAGAACTTGAGCGCAAATCCGTCTTGCCAGGCTTCCGCAGACTGTTCGAGAAACGTTCCGGCGCGCGTCGCTCCTGCCGAGTTGACGAGAATGTCGCAGCGACCATGGCGCTCTGTGACGAAAGCGAACACCGCCTTACACCCGTCCTCCCGGCGCAGATCGGCAGCAATGATGTCTGGACGGAGTGCGCAACTGTTCGCGATGACCTCAGCCGCCGCTTCCAGGTTTGCTTTCGATGAAGCCGTGAGTACCGTTTGTGCGCCCTCGGCAGCGAAGGCCGCAGCAATACCCCGGCCAATGCCGCGACTGCCTCCGGCGACGACGACAATCTTTCCTGCAAATTCGTTTGCCATGGCTTGAATCCGAAACTGTGGGTTCGTCATGTCATCCTGTCGTGTCCGCCATAAGTCTGGCGGACACCAACAATCGTCTATTTACCAGGCTTCTACGATTTCAGCAAGCAATGACCGACAGTGATGACGAGACGCTGAAACTGGACCTGTAGCTGAAACCTGTCAAGACATGCGGGGCGCATTTGCGCCCCGCATGTTTCTACACATCAATCCGGCAGTTCAAACCGGCTTGCTTGTTTCTACCATCACCAGAGGTTCATCCGGGAGGGTGATAGGAACCGGACGTTTGCGGCGCGGACGCGGTTCGGCTTCGATTGCCGCAAGCTCCGGTTGCCACGATTTGACTTTATCGCTACTCGTTTCGACCATGACCAGGCCGCTTTCCTCAATGGCCTTCTCAATATCGACCAGAGGCGTAGCAGTAACGGTGACCGGCGGATTTGTCTCAACCGGCTCAAGCGGTCTTTGAGTTTCTTCGACAATTGGCGTCGATACAACCTCTGCTATGACAGTTACTTCCGGTTGAACCTCAAGGGCGATCACAGGAGCTTCGACAGGCTCGGGATTCACCTCAACCTCCAGCACCGGAGTTTCAGGTTCAACGCTGACCGGTGCTGAAAATGTCGCTGGTTCGGTTGTCAGTTCAGGCACAACCGGCATTGTGGTTTCAGGCACAGCTTCAGTCATCATCCCAACAAGCGTATCGTTGTCGACAGTAACTGGTGCTGCAATCTCGCTGGCCTGGACTTCGGCTGGGCTCTCGCTGCGTTCAACACGATCACGACGACCACCGCGACGACCACGGCGGCGCGATCCGCCGCCACTACCGTCTTCGGAAACATTTTCAGGAACTCCAAGATCAGCCTGAATGCTGCTCTTGGCTTCGGCAACTGGCACAGGTGCTGCCTGATCCTTGCGCTCAGGGCGTGGTTCTCCTCGCTGACGACGTGGTTCGCGTGTTTCCTTGGGCTCACGTGGTTTCTGATTCTCATCTCGTGGAGAAACCTGAACCGGACGCGGTTCGCGAGTCTCTTTTTGTTCACGATTGGCGCGCGGCTCGCGGCCTTCGCGTTCTTCATCGCGTCGATTAGTGCTGCGTCCGCCGCGCCGTCCGTCACGCTGCATGTTGTTCCGGGGTTTTCTTTCCGGTTTGGGTGCCACTACGGGTTCAGGATTGCCACGGAACCATGAAAGTATCCTGGCGATGAATCCCTCAGTCGGTTTATCACTTGCCGCTCTGGATTTTTCGTCAACAATCGGGGCCGGTTGATCCAGTGTAATGCCCTTGATCGCTGCTTCCTGACGCGGCACTTTGGCCTCGCCTGAGCTCGATGCCTGCTTTGAGGATTCCTCCGACGATACATCAACCATCTTGTACGAGGGTTGTTGCAAATCGTCCTGATTCATCTCGTCGTGACGCAGACGAGTAATGCTGTGCTGCGGTGTTTCCAGATGAATATTGGGGATCAGCAGGATGTTGACCTTGTGCCGCAATTCGATGGCCTGAATATCCGGGCGCTTCTCATTGAGCAGGAAGGTAGCCACATCGACAGGCACTTGCGTATGCACGGCGGCCGTGTTGTCTTTCATTGCCTCCTCTTCGAGGATGCGCAGAATATGCAGTGCCGCCGATTCTGCACTGCGGATATGGCCGGTACCGGAACAACGCGGACAGGGGATATAACTGGTTTCAGCAAGCGCCGGGCGAAGACGCTGGCGCGATAGTTCCATCAAGCCGAAACGACTGATTTTCCCCGTCTGCACACGGGCTCGATCAAGACGCAGCCCATCACGCAGGCGGTTTTCCACCTCTCGCTGATTGCGCTGGCTCTCCATGTCGATGAAATCGATGATGATCAAACCACCAAGATCGCGCAGCCGCAACTGACGGGCGACTTCTTCCGCGGCTTCCAGATTCGTCTTGAATGCCGTTTCTTCAATATCCGAGCCCCGCGTCGATCGGCCGGAATTGACGTCAACCGAAACCAGTGCTTCGGTGTGGTCGATGACGATAGCACCGCCCGAGGGCAGGGTTACCTGGCGCGAGTACGCCGATTCAATCTGATGTTCGATCTGGAAACGCGAAAAGAGCGGCACATCATCACGGTAGCGCTTGATACGGTTGACCGTACCGGGCATGACGTGGGCCATGAACTGGCTTGCCTGCTCATAAACATCATCGGTATCGATCAGTATTTCGCCGATGTCGGGCTGGAAGTAGTCGCGAATGGCACGAATGACCAGACTACCTTCCTGATAGATGAGGAAGGCGCCTTTTTGCTGGTTGGCGGCACCGTCAATTGCCTTCCACAACTGCATCAGGTAATTGAGATCCCACTGCAGTTCTTCGGAATTCCGGCCAATGGCGGCCGTACGGGCAATCAGGCTCATGCCTTGTGGCACCTGCAACTGATCCATCACATCACGCAGTTCGCTGCGTTCCTCGCCTTCGACACGGCGGGAAACACCGCCACCTCGCGGGTTGTTGGGCATCAGCACAAGATAACGACCGGCCAGACTGATGAACGTCGTGAGCGCGGCACCTTTGTTGCCGCGCTCATCTTTGTCTACCTGAACAATCAGTTCCTGGCCTTCACGCAATGCTTCCTTGATGCTCGCGCGACTGGCGTCAACGCCGGGCTGGAAGTAAGCGCGGGATATTTCCTTGAAGGGAAGAAAGCCATGTCGTTCAGCACCGTAATCAACAAACGCTGCCTCAAGACTAGGCTCGATACGGGTGATTACAGCCTTGTAAATGTTGCTCTTTTTTTGTTCCTTGGCGGCCGATTCAATGTCGAGATCAACGAGTTTCTGACCATCAACAATGGCGACACGTAGTTCTTCAGCCTGTGTCGCGTTAAAAAGCATGCGTTTCATAAAATGGGCTCCCGCGCACAATCACGGTGGGAGCGCCTTGTGCAGGCAGCGACGGATTAGTTGTTAAAAGAACGCTTCATGGGCTTTCCGGTATGGCAACTAAAAAATAACTCGCTGAATCCATTCTTCTTCGAACCCTGAAAAATCAAGGCACGGGAATCTGCTTGGGGCGGTCCACACGTGCTAGGCGCGCGCAAATCAAGTAGTATCGCTACTTTTGGTGAGCGTACTTAACCAGGTGATTTGCGCGGTTTGATCTTGCACAGGTCCTGATGCCTGCCGGAAAGTGCGTCGCAATTGCAAAAGAATCGGCGCCGCTCGACGGTCTCACGGGTCATCGCCTCTTTCAATCCGAGACGCAAATCAAGTCTAGTATATTCAAAATGGCCGAAGTAAGCAAAAGTTCTGTCACACAGGCCATTATTTCCGAAGACGAGCAGGGGCAGCGCCTCGATAATTTTCTGCTGAAAATTTGCAAGGGCGTACCGAAAAGCCACGTTTACCGGATTGTTCGCAGTGGTGAAATCCGTGTGAATAGCAAGCGGGCAGAGGCTTCCTATCGATTGCAGATAGGCGATGTTCTGCGTATTCCCCCGATTCGTATCGCCCAGCGCGAAGCGGAAATCGTCGCCGGCGCCGAATTCAAGGCCGAGTTGCCAATCATTTATGAAGACGAAGCCATACTGGTCGTGGATAAGCCTTCGGGAATCGCCGTACACGGGGGCAGCGGTGTCAGTTTCGGGGTGATCGAGGCCTTGCGCAGACAACGGCCGCAAGCCCGTTTCCTCGAACTGGCGCACCGCCTTGACCGCGAAACTTCGGGGATTCTTCTGGTCGGCAAGAAACGTTCGGCGTTGACCGTGCTGCACGACATGTTTCGTGAAGGCGGCGCGAATGGCAATGGGCGTGGCGCCGACAAGCGTTATTTGCTGCTGGTCAAGGGGCGGTGGATGGATCCCGTGCGCAGCGTCAAACTGCCATTGCTCAAGTATTTGCTGGATTCAGGGGAACGGCGGGTGCGTGTTTCGGATGAGGGAAAAGCATCGCATACCGTTTTTCGACTGGTCGCCCGTTGGGAACAATTCAGCTTGCTGGAAGCCGAACTCAGGTCCGGGCGCACACACCAGATTCGTGTGCATTGCGCACATCTTGGTTATCCGATTGCCGGCGACGAGAAATATGGCGATTTTCCACTAAACAAGTTACTGCCCAGGGAAGGACTGAAACGCATGTTTCTGCATGCCTGGAAAATGCAGTTTCCGCATCCGACCAGTGGAACAGGAATGGCGCTGGAAGCGCCCTTGCCCCCGGTTCTTGTGGCGTATTTGCAAAAACTTTCGCTAACAGAAAAACAGGATTATGGCCAAAAATTTTGATCTGCTGGTCTTTGACTGGGACGGCACCTTGCTCGATTCGACGCGGGCTATCGTTGCTTCAGTTCAGGCCGCATGCCGGGACCTCGATCTGCCTGAACCCTCGGACGAACATGCACGCCAAGTCATCGGTCTCGGACTCGCCGATGCCTTGCGCCATTCGGTGCCGGATCTTGGCGAAGAAAGATTCCCGCAAATGATTGAGCGCTACAAATTCCATTACCTGTCGCGCGATCACGAGTTGAGCTTGTTTGACGGAGTCTCCGAATTGATCGCCGAACTCCACTCATCGGGCTATTTTTTGGCTGTCGCGACAGGGAAAAGCCGTCGTGGACTTGATCGATCCTTGACTGATAGTGGTCTCAGCATCTTTTTTCCAGCAACGCGCTGTGCTGACGAATGTCATTCCAAGCCACACCCGCAGATGCTTGAAGAATTGATGGCCGAATTTGAAGTAACGCCGGAACGGACCCTGATGATTGGCGATACAACCCATGACTTGCAGATGGCGATCAATGCGGGAGTGGCCGGTTTGGCTGTCGACTATGGAGCTCATTCGGCGGTAGCGCTGGATTCGTTGAATCCGCTTGCGCGCCTGCAAAGTATTGAAGAGTTGGCTAAATGGCTACGCAAGTACGCCTGATCTGCTCGTCAGACACATTTTTTGGCCATGTCGATTGAACTTTCCAAGTTATACTGATTCTGTGTTTGTTGCTGTTTATTGCCCCCAACTGAGAAAGTATTGTGGAAACTCCAAATAACGACCCGCAATGGGAACGTCAACTACTTGAAAAGATTGCTTTTGCCTCGCTGAAGGAGCAAAGGGCAAAACGTCGCTGGGGCATTTTCTTCAAGCTTGCCATTTTGAGCTATCTGATTGCAGTGCTGGTGCTGGTGGTTGATTGGGGCGGTTCGGAGAAGCTTGCTGATGGCAAGCACACGGCACTGATCAAACTGCGTGGGACGATCGAAGCCAGCGGTGACGCCAGTGCCGAAAAAATCAATGGCGCATTGCAGTCTGCATTTGAGGACAAGGGAACTGTTGGTGTCATTCTGCAGATCAACAGTCCGGGTGGCAGTCCTGTCCAGTCCGGCATCGTCTATGACGAAATCCGTCGTTTGCGTACCAAGCATCCGGAAATTCCCCTCTATGTCGTGGTTGAGGATCTGTGCGCTTCGGGCGGATACTACATCGCTTCTGCCGCTGACAAAATTTTCGTCGACAAGGCCAGTATCATCGGTTCCATCGGGGTGCTGATGGATGGATTCGGATTCACCGGAACCATGGACAAGTTGGGTGTCGAACGGCGTTTGCTGACAGCAGGGGCCAACAAGGGTTTCCTCGATCCCTTTTCACCACAGGACGAAAAACAGAAAGAACATGCCCACTTGCTGCTTGGCGAAATTCACAAGCAGTTTATAGACGTCGTGCGCAAGGGACGCGGAAAACGCCTCAAGGAAACCCCCGAGATGTTCTCCGGCTTGATGTGGGCCGGTAGCCAGAGCATTCAGATGGGGCTTGCCGACGATTTTGGAACAGTTGATTCGGTGGCCAGGGACGTAATCAAGTCTGAAAACATTCTCGACTATTCAGTCAAGGAAAATATCGCCGAACGCTTTGCCAAGCGCCTCGGGGCAGAAATGGGGCAAAGCCTGGGCATGCACCTGTTCGGTAATTCTGGAACACTGCGCTAGCTCGCTAGGCTTGAAGCAGGAACACCGTCGGGCGTCGGTCGATTTCCGGCAAGACCTGCTTTTTCCATTCGGCAGAGGTCCGTGTCCTGATGCGTTCACTTTCGAGCGTCAGGTCCGTCGCCACGCAAATCCGGGTCTGCTCAGAACAAACCTGAATCAGTGTTTCAAGCATCTGTCGGTTCCGGTAGGGCGTTTCAATGAATATTTGCGCCCTTTTTTCTAGACGTGAATCTTTTTCCAGGTCCCGAATCCTCTTTTGTCGTTGTTCATCCTTTGCCGGCAAGTAGCCGTGAAAGGCGAAGTTCTGGCCTGACAGACCTGAACCCATCAAGGCGAGAAGAATCGACGAGGGGCCAATCATTGGTAGTACCTGGATTCCTTCTTTGTGCGCCAAAGCCACCAGGTTTGCTCCGGGATCGGCTACGGCCGGGCAACCCGCCTCGGAAATAAGACCGAGATCCATTCCGGCAAGCAGTGGGGCCAGCAATACAGGGAGAGCATCAGCTAATGTGTGTTCGTTGAGTTCGTGAATCTCGATTTGTTGCAATGGCGTATCGCTTGGCAATGATTTGAGGAAGGCTCGAGCCGATTTGGCGTTCTCCGCAACGAAATGTTTCAGTTGCTTCGCACAGTCCCGTACCGGTTGGGGCAAGACGAAATCTACCGGTGTTTGGCCTAGGGGAACCGGGATGAGATAAAGTCGCCCTTTGTTCATATTATACTTTAGTTATATTATTCAACTTACTGATTATATTATTTTAACGTTTTCATTTCTTAGCAAATCACAAAGTGCAATCAAGGGCAGGCCAATAAGTGCATTGGGATCTTCTCCATCCATCTTTGCAATCATGGCGATGCCCAGACCTTCCGACTTGGCACTGCCGGCGCAGTTGTAGGGTTGCTCCTTGCGCAGATAATTCTCAATTTCATCGTCCGACAGTTTGCGAAAAGAGACCCGTGTCGGTACGCCGCGCAAATGCACTTTGCCCGTTTTTGCATTGAGAAGACAAAGTCCGGTAAAAAAGTTAACGGTGCGACCGCGCATCCTTTTTAACTGTTCGACCGCGTTTTCGTGATCTCCAGGCTTGCCGAAAATCTGGCCATCAAGATAGGCAACCTGATCGCTGCCGATGATCAGTGCTTCAGGATACTGCGCAGCGACCGCACGGGCTTTGGCTTCGGACAGGCGCAGTGCGGTTGCCTCGGGTAGCTCATCGTACAGAGCAGTTTCATCGGTGGCCGGGTTGGCCGTTTCAAAGGGCAAACCCAGACGGCTGAGCAATTCGCGGCGGTATGGTGAAGTCGAGGCAAGAACAATTTGAGTGCTGGGCATGGAATTAAGAGAAATCAGAGCCATTTACACGGCAAAATTAAAAAACGGGAAATCAAATGGATGCGTTGTTGCAAGTCTTTGACTTCGTATGTCAAAAATAATATCATGCGCCCCTTATGTCGCAACGGATTGTTATTGACAGTCTGGCTTTTGCGCGTGAAGCAGGTTCGCTGCAAGGCGATTTGCCTATCGCCAGCCTGACTCGAGTGCTTGATTTGCTTGTCGATTCGGCCGGCTCTCTGAGTTACCGGGTTGAGGGCAGGGTTGGTTCGCGCAACAGGCCGCAGTTGCTGGTAAAGTTGGATGGGGTGTTGTCCGTTTGCTGCCAGCGTTGCCTTGGCGGAATTGATTATCCGCTCAAGGTGCGTAGTGTGCTGGAATTCGTCAAAGACGAAGATGATTTGACGCAGGAAGAAATTGAAGATGATTCAAAGGATTTTCTCCCGGCGCAAAATGAACTCGATGTCGTTGTGTTGATCGAAGACGAGATTATTCTCGATTTACCCTCAGCGCCGCGTCATGATAGTTGTGCTTTGCCTGAAACAGGGCAGGGATCGGGAGTGGTTTCACCGTTTTCTGTGCTGAAAAATTTTAAAGACAAGGCATAGTAAATTTGATCTATGGAGTAATTTATGGCCGTTCAACAGAACAAGAAATCCCCGTCCAAGCGTGGCATGATTCGCGCCCACGATTTTCTGACCAATCCGCCGCTGGCCGTCGAACCGACGACCGGTGAAGTGCATCGGCGTCACCACATAAGCCCCTCCGGTTATTACCGTGGCAAGAAGGTCACAAAGGGTACCGGCGAATAAGAGTACAAGACTGGGCAGGCAGATTCCCGTAATGGGGAATTGCCTGCCTTTTCTTTTGCCTGTTATTTGATGACTGTTACTGTCGCCATTGACTGCATGGGCGGGGACCATGGTCCCGCCGTAACCGTGCCGGCGGCGCTCGACTTTGTGCGCAAGCATGAGGATGTGCGCGCAGTTCTCGTTGGTCTCGAGGAAAAAATTCGTCCCTTTCTGGTGAATGCGGGAGATAGTCGTGTTTCCGTTCGCCATGCAAGCGAAGTCGTGGCGATGGATGAATCCCCCGCACTGGCCATACGCAGCAAGAAAGATTCTTCGATGCGGGTGGCCATTGATCTGGTCAAGAACGGTGAGGCCGATGCCTGTGTTTCAGCAGGTAATACCGGTGCCCTGATGGCCATTTCTCGTTTCGTCCTCAAGATGTTGCCAGGTATCGACCGTCCGGCGATTTGTGCCGTGTTACCAACAGTCAAGGGACACGTCCATGTGCTCGATCTGGGTGCCAATGTCGATTGCAACCCGGAACACCTGCTTCAGTTCGGGATCATGGGGGCATCTCTGGTTGCGGCCATTGAGCACAAGGACAGACCGACGGTAGGCCTCCTCAATATTGGCGAGGAAGACATCAAGGGCAATGATGTTGTCAAACGTGCCGCCGAACTTCTAAAAGATTCCGGGTTAAACTTTATCGGAAACATCGAAGGTGATGGCCTCTACAAGGGTGAGGCTGAAGTGATCGTTTGCGACGGCTTTGTCGGCAATGTCGCTCTCAAGGCGTCAGAGGGACTGGCACAGATGCTGGCAACCTTCCTGCGCCAGGAATTCAGCCGCAACCTATTGACGAAACTGGCCGCACTGGTGGCCATTCCGGTTCTAAGGCACTTCAAGCGACGTGTCGATCATCGGCGCTACAATGGCGCCAGTTTGCTCGGTTTAAAAGGGATTGTCGTCAAGAGTCACGGTTCGGCCGATATTTTTTCTTTTGGTAATGCACTTGAACGCGCTGCGGATACCGTAAGAAGCGGCGTATTAACTCGCATTTCCGAGCGTGTCGCAGAACAGCAAACGATTCAGAGGAGAGCATAATATGTATGCCCGCATCACAGGTGTTGGCAGTTTTCTGCCAGGACAGCCTGTCAGTAACAATGATCTCATCCAGCGCGGGGTCGATACCAATGACGAATGGGTCGTCAGTCGTACAGGAATCAAGGCACGCCATCTGGCTGACCCCGGCTGTACGTCAAGTGATCTGGCGTTTGAAGCAAGCCGCCGGGCACTTGCCGCAGCGGCGATTGATGCCGGAGAGATTGATCTGATCATTGTCGCGACCTCGACACCCGATTTCATTTTTCCGAGTACTGCTTGCCTGCTGCAATCAAAACTGGGCAATCAAGGGGCTATGGCTTTTGATGTCCAGGCCGTATGCAGCGGGTTTGTCTATGCCCTGACCATCGCCGAAAAGTTCATTCGTTCCGGCAGTCACAAAAAGGCATTGGTCATCGGTGCAGAGGTGTTCTCGCGGATTCTTGACTGGGAAGATCGTGCGACCTGCGTGTTGTTTGGCGATGGTGCAGGAGCAGTCGTACTGGAAGCTTCGGACAAGCCCGGCATTCTTGCCAGCGCTGCCCATGCCGATGGTTCGTATAATGGCATCCTCTCGGTGCCGGGAAATATCTGCAACGGAAAGGTCACTGGCGATCCTTTCTTGCGCATGGACGGCCAGTCCGTATTCAAATTCGCTGTACGGGTACTGTCCGAGATTGCCAATGAATGTTGTGCAGTTGCCGGGGTCGCTTCGTCAGAAGTCGACTGGCTGGTCCCCCACCAGGCCAACATCCGCATTATCGAATCGACCGGAAAAAAGCTGGGGCTAGGCATGGATAAAATCATCGTGACGGTCGATATTCACGGTAACACTTCCGCAGCCTCCATTCCGCTGGCACTGGATGTTGCGGTTCGCGACGGGCGCATTCAACGAGGACAGAAAGTCCTGCTGGAAGGCGTTGGTGGCGGTTTTACCTGGGGCGCTGTTTTACTCGAGTTCTGAGAGGATAATCTATGGCATTCGCTTTCGTTTTTCCCGGTCAGGGTTCCCAGTCAGTCGGCATGATGACTGCTTATGGCGATTCTGCCGTGATTCGCTCGACTTTTGATGAGGCGTCGGCAACGCTTGGGCAAGATTTGTGGCTTCTGGTTGCCGAAGGCCCCGCTGAAGCGCTGACACAAACCGTCAATACCCAGCCCTTGATGTTAACGGCCGGCATAGCTGCCTATCGCCTGTGGCTTGATAAAGGCGGCAGGCTTCCAGCAGTTGTTGCCGGGCATAGCCTTGGCGAATATTCGGCGCTGGTTGCGGCGGGGGTTATCGACTTCAAGGATGCCGTGCCGCTCGTGCGTCTGCGTGCAACGGCGATGCAAGAAGCAGTTCCCGTCGGTACTGGCGCGATGGCCGCCATACTCAATCTTGATGATGACAAAATCCGTGAAGCTTGTGTCGAGGCGGCCATCGAAGTAGGCCATGGCGAGGTCGTTGAACTGGTCAATTTCAATGGCCCCGGACAAACCGTGATTGCCGGCAGCAAAGCCGCTGTCGAACGTGCCTGTGAAGGCTGCAAGGTGCGAGGGGCAAAGCGAGCAGTGCTTTTGCCCGTTTCCGCACCTTTCCACTCCTCATTGATTCGTCCAGCAGCCGACAAGTTGGGTGAGCGGCTGGCCGAGCTGAATTTTTCAGTACCCAGGATTCCAGTGGTAAATAACGTCGATGTCGCCACCGAATCCGACCCGCAGAGAATCAAGGATGCGCTGATTCGGCAAGCCTTTTCGCCGGTACGTTGGGTTGAAACGGTGCGCAAAATCGCTACGATGGGTGTGACGACCGTGGCCGAATGCGGCCCGGGCAAGGTGTTAGCCGGCCTCACCAAACGTTGCGCCGATGGTGTCAATGGCGTGGCGCTGGCCGATTTCGCTTCGATCGAAGCCAATCTCAATCTGGAGTAATTCATGTTATTAAAAGGTCAAGTTGCTCTCGTCACTGGTGCTGCGCAAGGTATCGGTGCTGCTGTTGTTCTCGAACTAGTACGTCAGGGTGCGACGGTTATTGGCACGGACATCAACGAAGAGGGCGCCAAACGCATCAACGCCAGCCTGGCTGAGGCCGGGGCGCAGGGGCGTGGCATCGTCATGGACGTGCGCGACACGGCCCAGGTCGAGGCCGTCATCGAACTGATCGAGAAGGAATTCGGCGGCGTTTATGTGCTGGTCAATAACGCCGGTATTACCCGCGACAATCTGGCGATGCGCATGAAGGACGAAGAATGGGACATGGTTATCGAAACCAATCTCAAATCGGTGTTCCGTCTGTCACGCGCAGTAATGCGTGGCATGATGAAGGCACGGGCCGGGCGTATCATCAATGTATCTTCGGTGGTGGGCCATGCCGGCAACGCCGGGCAGGCCAATTATTGCGCCTCAAAAGCAGGTGTCACTGGCCTGTCGCGTTCGCTGGCGCGCGAGTTGGGCAGCCGCAACATCACGGTCAACTGTGTTGCGCCGGGTTTTATCGATACCAGCATGACCAAAGCACTGGAAGAAAAGCAGCGCGCAGCGCTGGTAGCCAACGTGCCGCTTGGCCGACTGGGTACGCCGGAAGATGTGGCGGCGGCTGTCGGTTTTCTGGCCTCGCCGGCCGCAGCGTACATTACCGGCGCGACGATTCACGTCAATGGCGGCATGTACATGGGATAACGCCCGCAAGGGCAGCAGGCGTAACAGACCGGTTCGCCTGCTTTATTTGGTAAGAGCCGGTCATTTTGGTAGAATAGCGCGGTTTTGTTTCACACCTGAACCTTAAGAAGGAGTCTTTTGATGGAAAATATCGAACAACGCGTCAGAAAAATTGTCGCAGAGCAACTTGGCGTTAATGAAGCGGACATCAAGAACGAGTCGTCGTTCGTAGATGACCTCGGCGCGGATTCGTTGGATACGGTTGAACTGGTTATGGCACTCGAAGAAGAATTCGAGTGCGAAATTCCGGATGATGAAGCCGAGAAGATTACCAACGTTCAACAAGCCATTGATTACGTCGTAAACCACAAGAAATAGTCCTTTTTCGGGAGTTAGGTTGCGGACGGTTCTGAAACTGCCCGTAACCTCTCTGTTCCGAACTGTATTCCCGTTAAACCCAGCATTTTCCTGTTTACCCGGAGAAGAAATTGACACGTCGCAGAGTCGTCATCACCGGCCTCGGAGTCGTTTCTCCGGTCGGTAATAGCGTTGAACAAGCCTGGCAGAACGTTCTTGCCGGACGCTCCGGAATCGACCGGATCACTCGTTTCGATGTTTCCTCATTCCCCGTCCAGATTGGCGGCGAAGTGAAGGATTTCGATATCGCCCAGTATCTGCCGGTAAAAGATGCACGGCGGATGGATACCTTTATCCATTACGGCATGGCTGCCGGAATCCAGGCGATCAAGGATGCAGGACTTGAGGCCCATCCGGCCAACGCCGATCGAATCGGCGTTTCCATTGGTTCTGGAATTGGTGGTCTGCCCATGATTGAAATCACCCGTGACGAGTTCGTCGCCAACGGTGTGAGGAAAATTTCCCCCTTTTTCGTTCCCGGTTCGATCATCAACATGATCTCGGGTAACCTGTCTATCCTTTACGGTTACAAGGGGCCGAATATCGCCATTGTCAGCGCCTGTTCGACAGGCACGCACAGTATTGGCGATGCGGGCCGTCTGATCGAATACGGCGACGCCGACATCATGATCGCCGGTGGTGCCGAGTGTACCGTTTCCCCTCTCGGGCTGGGTGGCTTCTGCGCCGCCCGCGCGCTCTCAACACGCAATGACGACCCGAAAACGGCGAGCCGTCCGTGGGACAAGGATCGCGACGGCTTTGTGCTGGGTGAAGGGGCCGGCGTGATGGTGCTTGAAGAATATGAACACGCCAAGGCCCGTGGCGCACGGATTTATGCCGAACTGGCCGGTTTTGGCATGAGTGCCGATGCCAATCACATGACCGCTCCCTGTGAAGACGGCGAAGGTGCGGCTCGCTGCATGATTAACGCACTGCGCAACGCCCGGCTTAATCCGCAGGACGTGCACTATCTTAATGCGCACGGCACCTCGACTCAACTCGGTGACAAGGCCGAGACAGTCGCTGTCAAGCGCGCCTTTGGTGATCACGCCAGGAAACTGGTGGTCAATTCAACCAAATCGATGACCGGCCATCTGCTCGGTGCAGCCGGAGGCATTGAAGCCGTATTCTCGGCGTTAGCGATTTACGATCAGGTTTCGCCGCCGACCATCAACATCTTCAATCAGGATGAACTCTGTGATCTTGATTATTGTGCCAATGAGGCCCGCAAGATGAAGATTGACGTAGCCATCTCCAATTCATTCGGTTTCGGTGGCACCAACGCAACTGCTGTCTTCAAGCGGATCTAGACGATCCCGTTCGCGCGGTGCAGTTTCCAATTTCCATTGAACTGCATCGCTCGTTTCATCTTTTCCTTCTGCTCGTACTGCTGCACGCCATTGCGGCCGGCTGCACCATCGCTCTGCCCTGGCTATGGTCTCTGCGTTGTGTTCTGCTGACGCTCGTTGCCCTATCGCTTGGCTTCGCATTGCGTCCATCCAGAATTCATGGCTTGCAAATTTCCGGACGGTGCAGGCTGGATTGCCTGCTGGTTGACGGTAGTCGAGTCGGGGCTGCGGTACTCCAGGACAGCACGGTATTCAATCGCTTGATCGTATTACGGCTACGTATCGGCGAAGAGAAGCGGGTAAGCAAACTGGCGTTGCTGCCGGATCATATGTCGGCCGATCAGTTCCGGATGCTTCGTTTATGGCTGCGCTGGCAGACTGAATCTAAGGAACACGCTGAGTCGGCCTTCTGAGCCGCGTATTTCTGGCTTTCGCGAGCATTTCCGGGTAGTCGCGGCTAAAGTGCAGCCCTCGGCTTTCACGACGTTGCAAGGCACAGCGAACGATCAGGTCTGCCGTCACCACAAGATTACGCAGTTCTATCAGATCGTGGCTGACCCGGAAATTTGAATAGTACTCATCAATTTCCCTGGACAACAGGCGGATGCGGTGCTGGGCGCGTTGCAGACGCTTGGTCGTACGCACAATACCCACGTAGTCCCACATGAAGCGACGCAGTTCATCCCAGTTGTGCGAGATGACAATTTCCTCATCGGGATCGGTTACGCGACTGGCATCCCATTCGGGAATTTCCGGCAGATTGATCACAGCTTGCACGAGGATGTCATTCGCCGCCGCTTCCGAAAAGACCAGACATTCGAGCAGTGAATTGCTGGCCAACCGGTTGGCACCGTGCAGACCGGTGCAGGATGCTTCTCCCGCCGCGTAGAGTCCTGGAATGCTTGTACGGGCCTGCAGGTCGGTGACAATGCCGCCGCAGGTGTAATGCGCAGCGGGAACGACCGGAATCGGTTCGCGGGTAATGTCGATTCCAAATTCGAGACAGCGCGCCAGGATGTTCGGAAAATGTTCCTTGAGGAATTCCACCGGCTTGTGCGATATGTCGAGGTAAACGCAGTCGAGGCCGCGCTTCTTCATTTCAAAGTCAATCGCTCTGGCTACGACATCGCGCGGCGCGAGTTCGGCGCGCGCATCGTGCTCCGGCATGAAGCGAGCGCCGTCGGGCAGAAGCAGCAAACCGCCTTCGCCACGCACCGCTTCGGAGATCAGGAATGACTTAGCTTTCGGATGGTAAAGACAGGTTGGGTGAAACTGGATGAACTCCATGTTGGCTATCTTGCAGCCGGCACGCCAGGCCATTGCAATGCCATCTCCGGTCGAGGTGTCCGGATTCGTCGTATAGAGATAAACCTTGCCTGCGCCACCGGTGGCAATCAGCGTGTGCTGGGCAGCAACCGTCAATACTTCGCCGCTGTCGCTATCCAGCGCATAGGCGCCATAGCAACGCTTGTCGGCAAGCCCCAACTTGTCCCCGGTAATCAGATCAATGGCAATGTGGCGCTCAAGGACGGTGATATTCGAGTTCTGCCGAACCTTGCATGTCAAGGTATTCTGCACCGCCAGACCGGTTGCATCGGCAACGTGGATGACGCGGCGGGCGCTGTGCCCTCCTTCACGGGTTAAATGGTAACCGGCTTCGTCACGGGTGAAGGGGACACCCTGTTCGATCAGCCAGTCTATTGCACGACGTCCGTTTTCGATGACGAAGCGAGTGGCTTCCGGGTCGTTAAGGAAGGCACCCGCAGTGATCGTGTCACGAATGTGCGCTTCGATCGAATCCTGACTGTCGAGAACGGCGGCGATCCCGCCCTGTGCCCAACTGGAGGCACTGTCTTCCAACGCGCGCTTGCTGATCAGGCCAACCTTGCAGCTTTGCGCAAGCCGGAGTGCCGCCGACTGCCCGGCAAGACCGCTGCCAATGATGAGAATGTCGAATCGAAGCGCCACGTCAAAAGCCCTGAAACAAAGAGGATAACTATAGCACGTGCGCCTCGAGGCATTAACCCCCCCGGCGATGTAAACCATTATCAAGGCCTTGGGCAACTTGAAAGTTTATGCATGGTCGCTACTTCAGCTTCAAGGTTGCGTTATACTCTGTTGAAAAGCACAACACCGTGTCCGACAGGGAATTCACAGAGCATGAACGAACGCGAAATTGACCAGGAACTGGTCGAGCGCGCACAGGCAGGCGACAAGAAAGCTTTCGAGCGGCTGGTTGAAAAATATCAGCGCAAGCTCGGACGACTCTTGTCGCGCTTCATCCGTGATCACGCCGAGGTTGAGGATGTTTCACAGGAAGCCTTCATCAAGGCTTACCGGGCGTTGCCGTCGTTTCGCGGCGAAAGTGCCTTTTATACCTGGCTTTACCGGATTGGCATCAATACGGCCAAGAACTATCTTGTCGCCAAAGGCCGGCGTGCGCCGACATCGACTGATTTTGATGCCGACGAGGCGGAGAGCTTTGAAGACGCCGACCAGTTACGCGACATCAATACGCCTGAACGACTGTTGCAATCCAAACAGATTGGTCAGACGGTCAATGCCGCGATGGAAGCCTTGCCGGAAGAATTGCGCAATGCAATTGTGCTGCGTGAGATTGAAGGTCTAAGCTATGAGGAAATCGCCGAGGAGATGAACTGTCCGATCGGTACGGTGCGTTCGCGTATTTTCCGTGCTCGTGAGGCGGTGGCCGAAAAGTTGAGGCCATTACTTGATACCGCGCCGGATCACCGCTGGTAGCTAATCTGCAGTCCCTGTTTCTTCGCGCAAATTCAGCCCTGTCAAGAAAATCCGATTCAGGCATTACCCATGATTGACGCACCGGGAACAATTACCGCACTTGACGGTGACTACGCAACTGTCCGGATGGACGAGACCGGTTGCGGTCGCTGCCATGAAGAAGGCGGTTGCGGCGGAAACAATATCGGCAAGATGTTGTGCAGTACGCCACGGACCTTTCGTGTATTGAATCCCGGGCATTCTGTCATCGGCGATCATGTCACCATCGTCATTGCGGAAGGCGTTGTCAGACGCAGTGCAGCGCTTGCATACGGCCTGCCATTGCTGGCACTGATCTTCGGTGCTCTGGCTGGATCAATGCTGGCTGGCGAGATCGGGGCCATCCTCGGTTCGCTAAGTGGTCTGCTTTGTTCGTGGCTGGCGCTTCATTTTACCCAGCTTTACGTCAGGCCAGATCAACGCGACCAGCCCTATATCCGTTATTGATTTCTGAACTTTCGACCCGATCTTCCAGTCCAGTTAACTGTTTACTAACTCACAGGAGGTATTTGTCGCTATGAAACAGATTGTTACGGCATTCTTCTTCGCGGTTTTTTCTTTGCTTACCCAGGCCCAGAGCAGGTCCCTGCCGGACTTTACGGACCTTGTAGAAAAGCAGGGGCCGGCCGTCGTCAATATCAGCACGACACAGCTTGTCCGTGGTAACGGGCGCGGGACATTACCTTTCCAATTCGACGAAGATGATCCGATGTCAGATTTCTTTCGTCGTTTCATCCCCCGTCAACCGGGAGCGCCAGGCACACCCAATGTTCCCCGCGAGTTCGAAAGTCGCTCGCTGGGCTCCGGTTTCATCATCAGTACCGACGGCTATATTCTGACCAACGCCCACGTGGTTGATTCAGCAGACGAAATTACCGTTCGCTTGACTGACAAGCATGAATTCAAGGCCAAAGTGATTGGCGCTGACAAACGGACGGATGTCGCACTGATCAAGATCGAGGCAACGGGTTTGCCCGTCGTGCGCATGGGCAATCCGAATGCCCTCAAGGTTGGTGAATGGGTTATCGCCATCGGTTCTCCCTTTGGCTTTGACAACAGTGTGACGGCCGGCATCGTCAGTGCCAAAGGACGCTCGCTGCCGCAGGAAAATTTTGTTCCCTTCATCCAGACCGATGCCGCCATCAATCCTGGAAACTCAGGCGGCCCGCTGTTCAACATGCAGGGTGAAGTGGTCGGCATCAACTCGCAGATCTATAGTCGCTCCGGGGGATTCATGGGCATCTCGTTTGCCATCCCGATCGACGTCGCCATGGATATCCAGAATCAGCTCAAGACCAGCGGCAAGGTCAGTCGCGGACGTATCGGCGTGGTGATTCAGGAAGTCACCAAGGAACTCGCTGAATCCTTCGGCTTGAGCAAAGCGCAGGGTGCTGCCGTCAATGCGGTTGAAAAAGGGGGACCTGCCGAAAAGTCGGGGGTTGAACCGGGCGATGTCATTCTCAGCTTTGATGGCAAACCGGTCACCAATTCGGGGGATTTGCCGCGTATCGTCGGTTCAACCCGGCCTGGTTCGAAAATCTCCATGCAAGTGTGGAGAAAAGGAAGGACCCTTGATCTGTCGGTCGTTGTTGGCGAAATAGCCGAAGAAAAATCCCTGGTCAGGAGCGCGAAAGGGAAAAAACAGACTGAGCAGACTGCTAATCGGCTTGGCCTGATCGTGTCGGAACTGAACAGCGAACAAAAACGGGAACTGAAAATCAATGGGGGTCTGCTGATCGAAGATATTCGCACCAATGTAAGCCGGGCCGATCTGCGCCAAGGTGATATCATCCTGGCACTCATTGCCCGGGGCGAAAATACTGAGATCAGGAGTGTTGATCAGTTCAACAAGTTGCTCGCTCAGTTTGACAAGTCGGCTAATATTACCTTGCTGGTCAAGCGTGGCGAATTACAGACCTTTGTCACCATCAAGGGACTGGGAGTGCCTGACAAGAAAGCAGATTGACTTGGCGAGGCTGACGCTGATCTCTCGGACGTATTGCCATCTCTGTCTCGACATGGAGTTGGCGCTTAGGCCGCTGGCGGCGGAATTCGGGGTCGTTATCGACGTTGTCGATGTGGATGCCGACCCCGAACTCGAAACGCGCTACAGTGAATTGGTTCCGGTGTTGCTGCACGAAGGACGCGAACTTTGCCGTTACTTCCTGGAAGCAAGCAAAGTCCGTGATTATTTGAGCAAAATCAGCTAAAATCCGCGCCTTCTGGCAATTCGAACAAAGGGTGCCCGCCGGCACCTTTTTTTTCAGGCGCGGCCTTGCCGCGACAGTGCAAATACGATGCAAATGCAACATATCCGCAACTTTTCAATCATCGCTCATATCGATCACGGCAAATCAACGCTGGCGGACCGTATCATCCATCTCTGCGGTGGCTTGTCCGATCGTGAAATGGAAGAGCAAGTTCTTGATTCAATGGATATCGAGCGTGAGCGTGGAATCACCATCAAGGCCCAGACGGCATCGCTTCAATACAAGTCACGCAGTGGCGAGGTGTATAACCTCAACCTGATCGACACACCAGGACACGTGGACTTCTCCTACGAAGTATCGCGTTCTCTTTCGGCGTGTGAAGGTGCATTGCTGGTCGTCGATGCTTCACAAGGAGTCGAAGCGCAGACCGTCGCCAATTGCTATACTGCCATCGAACTGGGCGTCGAAGTCCTGCCTGTTCTGAACAAGATCGATCTTCCCTCAGCCACTCCGGACAACGCGCGACAGGAGATCGAGGACGTCATCGGCATTGACGCCTCGCACGCCGTTCTGGCATCAGCCAAGACCGGCTTGGGCGTCGAAGATATTCTGGAAGCGATTATAGAGCGTATTCCTGCGCCTCACGGCGATCCCGATGCACCACTCAAGGCACTGCTGATCGACTCCTGGTTTGACAATTACGTCGGTGTCGTCATGCTCGTACGCGTGGTTGATGGAAGCTTGCGCCCGAAAGACAGAATCCGTCTGATGGCCAGCGATTCGACTCATCTCTGTGAGCAGGTCGGTGTATTTACCCCGAAAGCCCTGCAGCGGGATGCCTTGTGCGCCGGCGAAGTAGGTTACATCATTTCCGGAATAAAGGAATTGCAGGCCGCTAAGGTCGGCGACACGGTGACTCTTGCCGACAATCCGGCTAAGGAAGCACTGCCCGGTTTCAAGGAAATCAAGTCACAGGTTTTTGCCGGTCTCTATCCCGTCGAGTCCAACCAGTATGATTCCTTGCGCGAATCACTGGAGAAACTCAAACTCAACGATGCCTCGCTGCATTACGAGCCGGAAGTTTCTCAGGCCCTCGGTTTCGGTTTTCGCTGCGGCTTTCTTGGTCTGCTGCACATGGAAATCGTGCAGGAACGACTGGAACGTGAATTTGATCAGGATCTGATCACCACGGCACCGACCGTTGTCTATGAAGTCATGATGCGCGATGGCAGTATCGTCCAGGTCGAAAATCCGGCAAAGCTGCCGGATCAGATGAAAATCGAAGAAATCCGCGAACCGATCATCACGATTACCGTGTTTGTTCCGCAGGAGTATCTCGGCAACGTCATTACCCTGTGCAACCAGAAGCGGGGTAATCAGGTCGACATGACCTACCACGGTCGACAGGTACAACTTGTTTATGAAATGCCGATGGCCGAGGTGGTCATGGATTTCTTCGACAAACTGAAATCCATCTCGCGCGGGTATGCTTCGCTTGACTATGAGTTCAAGGAATTCAGGGACGCCGATGTCGTCAAGCTGGACATTCTGATCAATGGCGAAAAGGTCGATGCCCTGTCGATGATCGTTCATCGCGCCAATTCAATTTACCGGGGACGCGAACTGGCCTCCAAGATGCGCCAGTTGATCCCGCGTCAGATGTACGACGTGGCCATCCAGGCCGCCATTGGTTCAAACATTATCGCCCGGGAAAATGTCAAGGCCATGCGCAAGGACGTGCTGGCCAAATGCTATGGTGGCGACATTACGCGCAAGAAAAAATTGCTGGAGAAACAAAAAGCCGGCAAGAAGCGCATGAAGCAGGTCGGTTCGGTTGAAATTCCGCAGGAAGCCTTTCTCGCTGTTCTGCGTATTGGAAAGTAAGGGAGTATGGGTGTGAATTTTGCGTTGATCCTGTTCTGTCTGTTGCTCGTCAGTGGTGCCATCTGGGTAGCGGATGCGTTCGTCTTCAGCAAGAACAGGGCAGCTGATGCCAAGGACCCCTGGTGGGTGGAGTATGGCGCGAGTTTCTTCCCGGTGATTCTTCTCGTTTTCGTGTTGCGATCCTTTATCGTCGAGCCATTCAAGATTCCCTCGGGCTCGATGATTCCAACGCTTCAGATCGGTGATTTCATCCTGGTTAACAAGTTCACCTACGGGATTCGACTGCCGGTGATCAACAAGAAGATTATCAGCATCGGCGATCCCCAGCGTGGCGACGTCATGGTTTTTCGCTACCCCGAAGATCCGTCGCTCGACTATATCAAACGCGTCATCGGAATTCCGGGGGACAAGGTGGCTTACCAAGACAAACGGCTCTTCATCAACGGGCAGCCACTAGAAACAACGAGGATGGACGATTACCTCCACCCGGAACGCCTGTATTATTCGAAACAGTTCATCGAAAAGGCCAAGGGCATTGAACACCGTACGCTCAACGACGACGATGCGCCCGGTTTTATTTCCGATGCCACGCAGTTCCCTTATCGAAGTAATTGCCTCTACAATAATGCAGGCGTAATCTGCACGGTGCCGGCCGGCCATTATTTCATGATGGGTGATAATCGTGACAATAGCCGTGATAGCCGTTTCTGGGGATTTGTTCCGGAAGAGAATATCGTTGGAAAGGCATTTTTCGTCTGGCTCAACTTTGGCGACCTGAAGCGAATTGGTTCATTCAAGTAAAGGGAGTTATTACTATGAACAAGCAGCGTGGTGTGGCTATTTCTGGACTGATGTTCTGGGGAATGATTATTGCGGTAGTCGCCATGCTCGGAATAAAGGTCATGCCAGAAGTCATTGATTACTACAGAATCAAGAAAAGCGTCACGTCGACGGCGACCAATTCCGGCGGCAAAACAGTCGGAGAGATTCGAACCATCTACAGCAAATATGCGGAAATTGAAAATATCCAGA
>JFJP01041308.1_pt1 | contig 23975 bp, 19 predicted proteins | sample 431651 | NCBI WGS metagenome assembly JFJP01 (sample SAMN02602958, study PRJNA72255) | Microbial mat metagenome, whole genome shotgun sequencing project. | biome: fresh water; feature: sink hole; material: water; isolation source: purple microbial (photo- and chemosynthetic) mats found in...
TTATGTTAACATAAGTCCAAAAAAATCAAATGCTGCTGATTATGTTAACATAAGTCCAAAAAAATCAAATGCTGCTGATTATGTTAACATGAGTCCAAAAAAATCAAAAACAAGTTCAAATGATAATTATGTAATTTTAAGAAAAGAATAGAAATAAAAATAGAAAAATTTTATAACCGTTTTGGTTATAAAATTAATTAAGATTTTTTTTAGGATAACAAAAACAATGGAAGAAACGAAAACATTTAATAACGTATACGGATATTTCGCTGAATTTGTTAACAAATTGGCACTGGTTAATCTGAAAAAACTGAATGAAAAAAAATTACAAAAATCTTTTGATATATACAAGACCAGTTTGTTGAATTATTTTGGAATACCATCTGATATAGTCAAATTGGTCAAAAAAAATGAACTTTATTCGCTCAGCGTCAATAATAAAATTGTTCCTGAAAAACGATTAAAAAAAGCATTGGAATGGTTACAATATAATGGTATAATAATAGAATATTTAAAAAATCTAGGTTTCCCCCAAAACGTGTTGGATAGCGACACTGTTAAACAGAGAAATGCCAGTTTTATTAACAATTATGATGAGAAATATGAAGGACTTCATCTATTCACAAAAACGAAAATTAGAATGCAGGTATCAAAAAAGGTTAATAAAGTAATTGGAGGAGATCTTATAAAAACCGCAACTGATCTAACAAATGTTTTGCAAAACAATTTATGGCTTTCAAAACAATTTGATGTTTTTCTAACGTCTTTTTATATAGTAAAAGATGTAACCATGGGAGATTGGGTAAAAACCCCTTCTCCAAAAAATGTTAATATTAATTCTTTATTCGATGCAATTAAAAATCACCAAAATACAATAATACCGGGATGTTGGGCAATTAAGTACGACAAAGACGACAGATGTCTAGCAAAAGATCTATCATGTGGAGACGAAATAAAAACAAATGTCAAGTTATGTTCATTGAATTGCAAAAATTGTTGCAAAGATCAAAAAAATTGCGAGATAGTATGTTCAAATACCAGTGGCTCAATTATGGTACCAGCTGATACAATTCTTATTTGTATCAAAAGCACTTTTTGGTTCGCCGCTCAAGATTATATGAATATTTATTTTGATATTCCAAAAACTGAAACAACTAATGACAATAATGACGATGCAGATGAAGCACCTGATGACGATGAAGCACCTGATACCGATAATTTTCCTCTTAGAGCAACATCAAGTGATATGAAATGGGTTTGGATAGTGATTGCTGTGGTTGCGTTTTTGTGGATGATTTATTTGATTTATTCAAAAGCGTACCGAGGCACGAAGCCTTAGTCCAAAAGAAAAGTGTACCGAGGCACGAGGCCTTTGTCGATTTTTAAAACTTTTGGAAAAAAGTAGATATATATGATATTTTGGAATACGCAAATTATAGAAATGCTCTTTCAGAACATATTGATAGTGAAAATAAAAAAACTTTACGAAGGCCTTGAAAATAATATAGTAGTGAGATCAAAGTTTGAGGGGCATTTGAAAAGCACGAGTCCACATTAAAGATTGAAAAGAAGAAGAGGCCAATGTGGATGTATAAATATTAAATAAATTTTAAAATGATGAGAGAATTTTATCTGCGTATTTTATTTTTTAAAAAAATTGAAATAAATATTTTGAAATAAAGATAAATAAAAAATATGCACCGTTGCAAAAGATACAAATTATACTCACCAGATGCCATGAAAGAAGCTCTTTTATCCATAAAATTTGGTATGACAATACAACAAGCGTCTATTAAATTTAACATTCCTACACGTACTCTTTATATGAGATTTCAAAAAATTAACAAAAAAGACGAAAACCAAAAAATTAACAAAAAAGACGAAAACCAAAAAATTAACAAAATTATCACAGAACTCAGATTGCGCGACATAGAAGTTCGCTCCGTAGGGAGCAAAATTAGTACGTCCGATGAAGACGTCGTTCTATCATTATTGCTTTACGGATTTGAAGAAGAAATGACAACTTAAAAAATAGATAAATTTATACGGAGCATCTATGGTTTTGTATTCATTGATGATCTTTTGCAGAAACTTTTCAAGATCTTGTGTATGAAGTTATTTTTACCTTCAATGCGCCAATACGGAACATACACACTTGAAAAAGAATTAAAAAATTAATTTTCGATTTTTGCATACGTTTTGATTTTAACTTGCAATTTTCACTACTTCAGAAAAATACAAATGAATCAATTAATTAACTTATCATGAAAAGCAATGCTGTGTTTGCCGAAGCATTCCAAGATATATATTCCAATATAAAATATTTATTCCAAGATATATATTCCAAGATATATTGAAAGTTATTTTGCCTTCAATTCGACAACATGGAACATACACGCTTGAAAAAGAGTTTGAAGAAAAATTGACAATTGAAAAACAAAAGTTGAATTAAAAGACCAAGCACTTACAAAAGCAAACGAAGAAAAAGATGAAGCATTAAAACAACGAAGAATTGCCGAATTTCGCGCTTTAACTCTCAACAAACTCTGTGTCAACTACTCAGATATAAATTTTTATTCTTTGACGGATCGTCATTTCTAATACTCTCATGTGGCCCATAAAATAAAAGACCCAAAAGCCACCTATACCAGCTCTCACAAAATCTTCTTGTCCACTATTTTCATTTTTATCATAATTATAAACAGGAACTGTTGGTTTATTGCCATCTTTATTTGCTATATCAGAATTAATCCATAACCATCGGGATTTTTTAAGTGTTATTGAAGTGTCATTCAAGTGCGATTTTTAAAAAAGATGGTTTAAAAATAAAGTCGCCAAATTTAAAAATGTTAATTTATTCAAATCACATGACAAAAGACGAATTGTTAGCAAAATTTGCAAATGATCGGGAGTCTTTTAGAAATTGGTCTGTGTCAAAAATATTGAGACATATGCACTCTTTAAATAATATTGAATGTAAAATTGGAAATCCTGAATGGTATACATTCAGTTTAACAAAATTGAGAAGAATGATGAGTAAAATTTCAGATGATTTGAACTTAACATCATGCGAAATTTATCAAATGTCCAAAGAAAGAATTTTAAAAATATTGTTTTCGCTCGACGTGATGTTTCAATGCTACACACACTCTTTTGAATATTGTATCCATGATAAAAATCGACTCATTAATGACACAGAAATTCAAAAAAAATTTATTTATTTGGGAGCAACAATGGGAAAAGATTTTTCATATTTGATAGATTTTAATTCAATAACGTTACGTTCATGTATTGAAAATAAATATTTTGGTAAATTTACAGACATGAATAATTTAACAAGATATGCTTTGGCATATGAAAATTTTGAAAATGAAAATAAATATGAATGTATGTTGAAACAATTAAGACAAAGACAAATTTTTCAAGAACAACAGTTGCAAGAAATAAGAAGACAAATATACGAATCTCAAATACAACTCAACTATGAAATTGACGAAATAGAAATAGTTCCAACACCTTTTTCAAACCCCCTGCAACAAACTGAAGATACCCGTAATTATAAGCGTAAAAATAATTTTAGTAGATTAATGAAATGGTTGTTAAAATTGAATCCCATGGTCAAAAAAAATGATGAACTTATTGTTGATGCATCATGTTCTGTGTGTTATGTATCAAAAAAAAATATTTTATTCACTGAATGCGGCCATATTTCAGCTTGTTCGTCTTGTTCCGAAAAATTAGGATTTAAATGTCCTATGTGTCGAAAAATGTCAGATAGTAAAATGCTAGTTTTTTATTAATTTCATCATTCTATGTCCGTCTTTCATTACTTTTCGGACAACCCAACACTTCTACAGTTCTTCACAATCAAATGATGATTTATTAATCGAATGGTATTGGAAATTGTTTGAAATTTATTACACATCGTGTAATAAATTTTACCAATGTAAGGGTAGTCAAGAGGATACCCTTACGTTTCGAAATTGGGTACCTCTTGGAACCATGGGTATAGAGACTTTTTTGTCCTTGCGACGCGACCCTTCGGGCGGCCCGCGGAGCGGGCAAGCGTCGCCGGCGCCATAGGCGCTCATGAAGGTAAAAATGTCCATGATTTCGGATTTGTAGCGCAAATCGTAGATAAATTGGCTTGAGAGGCTTAGCATTGGGAAGTTTACAAGAAGAAATCAGGTTCGTTAATGACCTTTTTAGGTCCTAAAATTCCAGAGCTGCCAAGGGCGCAACCTTTAAGTTTTCGATATTGTTTTATCATCGATTCCAAGAGCGTTTACAGTTCCAAGACCTGATCAAAAATGCCTGTAGTTGTTTGATGTGCAATACAAATAATTTGACCAGAAAAATTACTTTGTATTGTTTTAATTACACTTGTTGTTGTTTCTTGATCTAGCGAAGAAACACACTCGTCGAGCAACAACAATTTTACATTGTTCATATCTGCTAATGCTATTGTGAAAGCTAAGACAACGCGGGCAAGTTCGCCTCCAGATAAGTTATTTAAATCGCTTTCAAAATTATTCTGAGTAACGTTCGCGTTCAATCTTGTGCCGTCTTTATCAAAAGCTAGACATACTGTAATATTTTCCAAAAAATAATCCAAATAAAGTTGGACATGTAAATTTATTTGTTCAATTGTTTCTTCAATTGCTAATTTTTCAGCTTTTTTGATTATGTTTTGTAATTTAACTGCTCTTGGATAGCTTTTGTTTAAAATTTCTTCATGTTTTGATAATTTATCTACTTTATTCCAATATTTCACTGATTGAGAATGATTTTGTCGCTCTTTAGTGTCATTAAGTTCTGCGTTTAAAATTTTCAATTCGTCTTCGATGTCTTCAACGTTATCGTTTATTTTTATAGATTTATAATTTAATTTCTTCTCATTGCGGGCATAAATATTTTTTTGTTGCTGTTTCAGTTCATTTAAAATGGTGGTATTGTTTTCGGGTGATTGAGTTTCTTTAATTTTAAAGGAGTCGCATACATTTTTTTGTTTCTCGTATTCCTCATCATTTCTCCAAATTTGATACAACATATCTAATTGATATTTGGGATCGTCAAGATCAGGATATTCTTCTTTTAACGTTAATAATTCTGTCTGTTTTTTTTCAAATTCAAGAATCTGCAATTGAAGTTTGTATTTTTTTTGTTCTATATTTTTAGCTTCTTCGTATGTACCCTTTGGGCCGCTGTTTTTTGAACACGATCTTGATCTTAATGTTGCGTTTCCATTTTTATCACACCACAACTCTATTTTTTTTTCACATTCAGGACAGTTCATTTGTATTGATATGTCTTGTATTTGTTTTTCAACAAGTTCTAATTTTTTTTTTAAATCATCCATGATTTTCATCTGACTTTGCAAATCAATCATTTGCTTCATATCTGTAATCATAATTTTGATATCTTCTTTTTGAAGATCGCTAGGTTTTTCGAGCTTGTCAAGTTTTTTCTTTTCTTTTTGATAATTGTCCCACTGCTGTGTTTGAAGATGTATACATTTAATTCGCTCTTCAATTTGATTAATATCAGCATCAATTATCGGAATTTGATCAAGTTGTATTTTTAAGTCATTCTTAAATTTCATGAGCGATAATGTCTTGTCAAGTGATCGTTTTTTCTGTTCAATATTTTTTTCTAATTCTTTGATTTTATCAAGCAAATCATCATCGGCACCGCCTACGGCGGCGGTCCCATCAGTTCTATAATCGTCATCTAATTTTTTATCTATTTTTTTAATTTTAAGTTCGTCGAGCATTTTTTCAGTTGTTTCTCGTTCTCGACTCGTCAACATCATATCATCTTTGCGCAACCTGATGAGATCTCGACAGTTTTTATGGAGAACGTCAACGTTTTCACTACCAAATGCGACTTTTTGAATAAATTTCATTTTATCCATAGGACTCATCAGGATAAAAGATTTATTGTCAACTCTTTGCGACATATATCCCAAATAATATTGTGGAAATAGATCATCAATTATGGCTTGTGCTTCTTTATCTTCAGATTTTGCAGAATTTTCATCTTTATCAATTAAATCAACAGTCAATCTGTTTGGCCGTTTTGATCTTATTATGCAAATTTTTCGTAGATTATTTTCTTGAGCATCCCGCGTGTTGAGCATTTCAAGCGTTACACTGCATGAAGTTTTTCCATAAGTGACTAATTTTTTTCCTTCACCAGTTAACGCAAAAATTATTGCCATAAAGATTGTTGTTTTACCTTTGCCCGATTTTCCAGAGATGAGAGTCAAGTGTTTGTCAAAGAAAAATTCATGTTTTTCAAATTTTCTAAAATTTTTCAATATAATTTTTATCATTTTAAAATTTTAACATGAAACTTAAACGACAAATTCAATTTTTATGACATCTGACGATATTATTCATGATCGCGGTTGGAAATCATTCTTCAAATATCTGATCAATTACATTAAATTAAGTTTTAAAATTAAATCATTTTTTGCAATTAAAATTTGATTTTGTTTAGATATTTCACCTGCCATGTCACCTTATAGGGCGTCAAAACGCGGCGCAAAGCCCGCGAAGAGGCCGGGAATGGAGAAGCTGTGACAATAGTTGATTTTGTTGAATTGGATCCAAAAATAGAATATGAATTAAAAAAATACGAGTTAAAAAATAAAAATAAAATATGAATTAAAAAAATACGAGTTAAAAAATAAAATATGAATTAAAAAAATACGAGTTAAAAAATAAAATATGAATTAAAAAAATACGAGTTAAAATATGAAAATATTAAAAAAATACGAATAAAATATGAAAAAAAGAAAAAGAGTTAAAAAGAAACATATAATATAAAAAGTTGAATTTTTGATTCCAAAAATGATGAACGAAAAAATAATTAAGATGAAATCAAAAATGAAAACGCTCTCTCATGCCAATGGACACATTTGTCCAGAGAAGATTGATGATAAGCTTGACACTAACAATGTTGAATTCAATTATGAAGATCCTCCTTTAAGCGACCCCGATTACGATTCTGATACGATGGAAGAATCTTATCGTCAAAAAACCCCAGATCATCCAAAACCAGTTCGTTGTTTAGACGATGACGAAGAAGAGTTTTCTGACGATGACGATGAAGATTATAGCGAAGAAGATCGAAAATTACAACATTCGAGTTATATCAGGTTGCAAAATAAACAATACGCTTCTGCGCTTGAAGGATTATCTGTTCTAGATGGTAAACTCAACTGGTTGGAAAAAGCTCAAATTGGTAATAACGGCTCATTTGTAAACGAAAAAGATTACCCCAATATTTCAGTTGAAAAATATTCTAAAAGAAATTCTCCCAAAAGAATTGCATCTGTAAACCGGGCTCGCTTTTATCCCGCAAAACATATTACGGTCAAAATTGGAAACACAACATTTATTGGACTGAAAGAGGTTGACCAAGTCCAAATCAAAAAGTTGTGTAACGCCATCAGAGATGGAAGAAAATGTCGATTTGGCGACAGATGTAAATTTTTACACGAACTACCACCATCTCAAAAACCAAACTGCAAGTATGACGTCAAATGCGGTAATAGAAAATGCACGTTTGTTCATCCAAATGGAAAGATCGAGACCCCCGGCCATCCAAGACCCGCAAATTCTGATACCCTCCGCAGCCCAGATTCGAACAAAATGAGTGAAAATCAAGACAAAAGACAGCAAACGCAAGCAAATTCGGCTCTTCGGAAGGGTCGCTCCGTAGGGTCTTCGCCTGATGTAATCACGTTTGAGGCGTTGTCTTTCAGAAAAATTTGGTTATGTAAAAACATTTTTAAAATTTCAACAACAGCTGGATCTCTTTATGATTCCATAAAAATTGAAGAAACAGGCATTTGTAGATTTAGCGATAATTGTGTTTATGCTCATTCGAGCGAGGAAGTGAGACAGAATTTAGAATCTTGTAAATATAAAGAAGAATGCAAAGGCATCAAGATCACGCAGATCAAAAAAGAAAACAAAAAGGTACGCAGATATGAAAACAACCCCGAAACAAGAAAGTGTTGTAGACTTCATCCAAAAGAGCGAGTTATCGATTTCATTAAAAGAATTCAACTCAACAACATCGAATGATCGAACTAACGGTGACAAAATGTGAAAAAATTAAAAATTAAGACTCATTAAAATTCCAAGTGTTCAAAAACGTGCCATATAATTTTAAAATAATTTTAAGAAAGAATAAAAAATTTGTAAGAGACTAGATTTTAACCTTTGTAAGGCGGTGCAAACAAAAATAAAAATAAAAAAAATCATTGACAAAATCTCATCACAAAAAATGTGCCGAGATAAAAAAATTTTAGGACCTTTGCGGGTCATAAAAAAAAAAATTTATTTGTTGTCTTATTTGTTAATATTTTGAAAATATATTTTTTGTAATATTTTGAAATATATTTTTTGTATTTTTTGTTGTTTTTATAAGGATTCTATAATTTGGGTTATCAATTGATTTTCGTATATATCGTGTTCAAATTTTTGAATAAGAATATTTTTCAATAAAATGTTTCCATCGACTTTGTTAATTTCATTGTATTTCTTAAAATCAATAACTAAATCACGAGTATTTTTGGAAATGAAGACATTTAAATTGTAAATATATGTCATGTCATAATATTTTTGATCGAGTAAAATATTCCATTCTTTAATATCATCAACTTCATCTAACGGAAGTGGCTGATATAGAAGATTTGATCGTGTATGTGTATATGGTACAATTGTAATAGAGTGTGCTGTAAAAGGGTTAGTGATGAGTATTTTTTTGTCTGGGTTGTACAATAAATTTTTTTTTAATTTGAAAATATTTTTATATTTATTTTTTCCTTCAATTTGAGTTGTTGCGCAATTTTTCAGCAATGTACAAAATAATTCCTTCATTATTGATTTCATGACAACATCAGAAATGACCAAATACTTGTTGATAATGGTCATTTCTGACATTTTAACGTCTTGAGCAAATTCTTTCAATGTTTTGTGTATATTTTTATACTTAATCCAAAAATATACACATCCACATATGACAGATTTACATAGTGATACGTTTAAAATGTTCGAACGTTTTTTCACCAATTTGAAAATAACAATGACAGAGTTTAACAAACTTGACATTCCTAGGTTTCTGAGTATAGAAATAATACTTATCATTTCTTCTCGCTCGTTATCAAAAGGAATTGAAAATTCGGAATTTTTTGGTAAATTATTAGCAACATATGAAAATCCCTTATTTGCTTCATATTGCTTTAATGAAAATATATCTAATAAATCATCATACGATATATCATCACCCGTTAACGTGGCAGCTCTATGTAAACTTGCTAAAATAATTGATCTCTTGAATGTATTACGAAATATTTTGTTCGCTGTTGTTTTTTGATAAATTTCAATTGTTTTGTCTTTAACGTGTTTCGGTATGTAAGATGGTATATCGTTGTAAATATTACATTCGCTCTTGCGTCTTTTTTTCATACCTATTATATTTGAATAATGTTGATTTGATACAAAGTTTTCAACCAACATTTGCCCGCAATCTATGCATATGTGTTTGTTATCTTCGACACTTATTTCTTCATGTTCACAAAATTTATTTTGCGAACTTTGAACAACCGACGCGCATAATATTTCTTCATTTTTACACATAATTAGTGCTTTTTCAAAAAACGTAAAGTGTGAATCCATTTTGGGTTTTGTAAGAAAAAATAATTTTTTCAAAAAAAAAATCAAATATTTTTTATAATTTTTTTTTTACTCAATATTTTTTATAATTTTATCAAGAGTCCCAAGAGTCGCAAGAGTCCCAAGAGTCCCAAGAGTCCCAAGAGTCCCAAGAGGCCCGAGAGTCTCAAGAGTCCCAAGAGTCTCAAGAGTCCCAAGAGTCCCAAGAGTCCCAAGAGTCCCAAGAGTCCCAAGAGGCCCAAGAGTTCCAAGAGTTCCAAGTATTTTATATTTTTGATAACATGAGACCTCCCGACTCGAAATTGATTTTGTTATTTATAACGCCGCGGTGTTATAAATTATTGACGTTTGATTAATGATGGCTCCAGCTGTGCGTTCAAAGACGGGAACCTGCGGTGCTCTGGCCTGAAGGGTATTTATTTAAATATTTATTAATAAGTCTTTGCAAAAAAGCCGACGAATAGATACCAACAATAAATACCCGCTTAGGGCTGGGACCCCGTGCGGCGCTGGCGCCGAGGAGCGCAGTGACCTGCAAGGCGCTCGGGTGGGGCACCCTCCGAATGGGGCCACCATTCGAGTGGGGTCGTCGATCTGTAATTATATTTGTTCCAATTTTATTTGCCAAATATCGTAAAATAAACTTATCGTCGTTTACAATTTTGTCAATATTTTTCAATTCAGTAAGATAGCCTCGTTGAATTATTTTCAATTTATGATTTTTAATATTTTGCATTTTTAATTTTTTATTGATAATTTTTTTTTATATTTCTTCAAAAAAAATTATAAATTTATATTTCTTGAAAAAAATTTATAAAAAATTAATGCAAAAAATAAGTGTATCATTATTATCACAAGACCATCCATTTAGCACAACAACAAGATTTAGATAAGGTTTAAAAAAAAGTGATGTACGTTTTTTTGGATTGAAATTAAAAATTGTAAATAAAATGTCAATACTACTCTCAAACCCGAATGCTCAACCATTTGGATTGCTCAGCAACAAGGCAAATACACCATTCATCAGCCAAGGAATTACTTGGACTTCTGTTTCTAGCTACGTTTATATAAATATGTTTAATAACGAGCACACTAGAGCTAAAATGAGCGAACAGCTGGGTGAAAATTCGTTTATAACGATGCAGGTTTTAAAAAACAGGGATGATGCAATTTATTACGAACAAGAAATTTTAAAAGCACTTAGTATCCGTTTCTCACAACAGCCGCGACTTAGAGCGCGTCTTTATGAAACTCGAGGCAGTGAACTAGTGTACGACGATTCTAAAATATTGTCATTATTGAATATCATAAGAAACAAAAATGTAATATTTGATCCCCTTCGTGGTATTGAGGTGGATAGAAAGGAAGTGCTTTCAGTGATTGCTGGTGTTGAAAAAGAAATTTTAGAAAATCCGTATTTAGATGATAATTTAAAATATGTGGATTTAATACAATACGCGGTTATAAATCCGCAAGATTTACCGTATGGTGATGAAATATTTATTAATGTGAATAACATTGTTCCAATTTTGAAATTCCGATTACGAGAAAAAATTTTGGCAAATGACATTAAAAAATTTAAAAATCATTTGCTTGATGTGTATTTGGATTATATACTTGAAACTGAGTACCCAAATGTTGAAAGAGCTGATTATAGAAAAGCAAAATTTCAGCAAATTGTGAAAGAAAAGAATGTCGAAAAATATGAAAATCAATTATACAATCTGTATCTCAAAAATAAAATCAACCATATTGTCAAATCGAGATTAAAATTTGAACCAGATAAAAAGTTGGAAGAAATGAATAATGAAAAAAATGACATTGATTCTTTATTAATAACCCCAGAAAAAGGAGACACTCCCAAAGTGTACATAGGACCTAATGATCCATTTTTACCTAGTTTTCCTGAAGAATTAACGGTAGATAATAAAACTTTTAGTAGCGTTGTTCATTATGCTTATTTTAAATTAACACAAAGAATTGATCTGGACCCTCGAAAACTAGATATAAACGCAATTCCGTTGAATAAGTTGCAAGAAATGTATGATTATGAAAAAAATGAATGGATGAAAGAAAAATTAAAATTAAATAACGAAACAGCAACAATTGCAAAATTTAAACAAAATGAAATATTACTTCACTTGTTACGCGCCACTGACGGATCTGAATTAATTTGGAATGATAAAGATGATCCATTTTTGGGTACTGGTTATAACAACAGTGGAGAAAATCTTAGTGGGCGATTTTTAGAATACATGAGAGATCAATCAAGTACTTTGGGAATAAATATTTCAAATCGAATGTTTTCTCCCAACAATATTTGGTACGATAGTTGGTTAATTTCAAAATCTCGAGATTATCTTAACACCCTCAAATTAATTGACAGACCAACATTAACTGATTTAGAAGTTATTTACGGTATCGACTCGACCCCTTCTCAAACACCGGCTCCGTCAAATAGAGAGATTCAAATGATGAAAATTGCTGGCTTAAATATTGAAGAAATTAAATTAATATTTCCATTAATTGTCTCCTCAAAAGAATCTGCCTTCGGCGGCGGGAGTGAGAAACAAGTAATAGAAAAATGGGTGATGGAAAATGAAAGAATGGCTCGAAAACCGAATCTAAAAGCAGCTAAACATAATTTGAAATTAATTTTTGATAAGATTGACAGTACCCGCTGCTCGCCGCGACCCTTCGGGTCGCCCGCGGGCGACCCAAAGGGCACCCTTCGGGTGGCCGAAGATATATTTATCGCGACAATTTTAGCTGAAAAACCAACAGATGATTTGAAACAAGCAAAATGGCAGCGTATAAAATATTGGAGTTGAAAAATAATTTTTGAAAAATAATTTTTGAAAATTTTATTGGACACGGATTAAAAATTGAAATACTCGTTATAAAAAACAACTTAAAAAAATAACACACTCACTAAAAATGAATTCTACTAATAAATTTATAATCGTCATTGGAGAAGAACTCAAATCTGGATTCTTCTTAGCGCTTCAAAAAGAATGTAAAATTGACCATCAAAAAATTTGCGATCTCTGGGATCAATACTATGAAATAAATTCAAACATAAAAAAGAATAAAAAAGAAAAAAAAAATGTTAATGTGGATGTTAATGTTAATGTGGATGATGATGTTGAAAGTGGTGTTGAAGGCGAAGAAAAACCCGCCAAAAAAACATCCGGTGTTGAAAATAAAAAATTAACATCACCAACAACAATCCCTCAAGGAAAAACATCTGCAATTCCGAGACATAATCAAACACCTGTTCAATTTTCAGATATTGATAAATTAAAAGTTGCTGAATTGAAAACCCTTAACAAAGAACGAGGTTTACCGATATCAGGAAACAAAGCAATCTTAACTGATGCTTTGAAAAGCTACGAGAGATCGCAAGGTGTCGTTGATGAAGACGCGAACGATGAAGACGACAAAAAAGACGACAAGACCAGAAAACCTTCAAAAAAAAAAAGTGAAAAAAAAAATGAACAAGAAGAAACAAAAGATAAAATTACCATCGTGAAGAAAAAAAAAAGTGACAAATCAGCACCACCACCTGTCATTGCTCTTATTAAACCCGAAGAACTTAAATCATACGTAGATCAATATGGAAAAACCATTGTCGCAGATGATCTCGTATGCGAAGACGAAACAAAAATTATAATTGCTTTCAAAAAGTTCGAAGACGACACACTATACAAATTAGATACTGAGCATATGGAAAAATGTAAAGAATTAAACTTGGAATTTAGAATTGACGAAGATTTCGAACCTTAAAAAATAAAAAATAAAAAATAAAAAATAAAATATAAAAAATAAAAAATAAAACAAAAAATAAAAAAAAATAATTTTAGGACCTTTTGGGTCATAAAATTTGAAAAATGAATAAATTAAAATAACTATAAAAATAAACATGAGTCGAAGCACACATCGAAATTTTGTATCAGAACCAATTCAAGATAAAGAAGTCACCGAATTACCAGGAATTAGTACTGTTTTGGGAAAAAGATTAAATGATCAAGGATTTACCAAAGCTTATTGTATTTTAGGTCAATTTTTGTTGTTAAAAAAAGATAAGGAATTATTTGAAGAATGGTTAAAACTTGAAATTAATGCGAATCAATGGCAATCTTCAAGATGCGTTGAATGTCTGAGTGATTGGTGCGATGAATATTTATGATTTGGTTTGAAAAATAATTTTAGGACCTTTTTTGGTCATAAAATTTGAACACCCTGGGCCCTTGGGAGCTCTATTTTCATTTTTTATAAATTCGATTGTTCCTAAATTGAAAGAAATATATTTTCAAGAAATATAAAAAATATATTTTTCAAGAAATATAAAAAATATATTTTTCAAGAAATATAAAAAATATATGTGAATTTTAAAATTGAAATCTTATTTTGTTTTTTAAAATTTGAAAATTAAATAAGAATGTTTATTGATTAAAATAAAATATGATACAATTAACATTAAATCCTATAGATGGAGCAATGTCTCCGGAAAAGTGTAAGAACGTTGCAAGAAATAAAGTCCAAACAAATTCTAGATACAAGAATTTTACACAATCGATGTATACAGCTGGAGATATTGATCAGTTTAATTCGTCAAGAATAAGAAAATCTTTGATATCAAAAAATTTTCCAATTGAAGAAATGAATTTAAATATTTTTTCAAATGACAAAGTTATTCCATTAATTTGGCATAAATACAAACATTTAGATTCAAGATCTGTTTCAAATACATTCAAATACATATTTTACAAACTAAAAAAAGGCATTTTTGTAAGAATCGCCAATAATGAACTTCAAACATTTCTTCCTTTTACAAACGCTCATTACAAAAACGAATTCGCAGATAGATTGCAAGTGTTACCTCGTTTTGGAAACGTGCAGTCTTTTTTAGATTACGTGTCTAAAAAAAGTGGCTACCCGAAATCACAGGACCATATTCCGCTTGATGAGTGGGTAGCAAATAATGCGTTAGTAAGATTTGAATTTCAGAGAAATGAAGGTGACAACAATGTTGTTACTTTGTTCAATATGTTTAAAACATTGTGTGAAAAAAGAAACGTTCCAGATATTGAATTTTTTGTAAACAGGAGAGATTTTCCGCAACTCAAAAACAACGACACCGAACCATACAATCACATCTATGATTCACAACATTTTTCCTTACTTTCTCATAAATATGACAAGTACGCGCCCATATTATCTGGTTCGACTTCAAATAATTTTGCCGACATCGCTTTTCCAACATACGAGGACTGGGCCCGATCAGTCAACCAAGAGACAGGAAACGTGTTTCCATATAGTTGCAGAGAATACCCAAAAATAATTAAGAGCGATTGGAAAAATAAAATTGAAAAAGCCGTGTTCAGAGGAGCAACAACTGGAGCTGGGGTGACAGCACGCACAAATCAAAGACTGAAAGCTTTAGATCTTTCCGAAAAGAGACCAGATTTGCTTGATGTTGGAATAACTTCTTGGAATTTTCGACCTAGAAAATATGAAGGCGAACCATATTTACAAACAATCGAAAGATCTCAATATCCAAAAGCGAATAAATTAAATCTTCAGGACCAAAGTCGTTTCAAATATATTTTAAATCTTGAAGGACATGTTGCTGCATATAGACTATCATATGAATTATCAACAGAATCGGTAATTTTGCTCGCAGATTCAAAATGGAAGATGTGGTACTACAAGTTTTTGAAACCCTATATTCATTATGTTCCTGTTTCAGAAGATTTACATGATTTGGTGCAAAAAATTGAATGGTGTAAAAATAATGACGCGGAATGTGAAAAAATTGCCTTGAATGCAAAAAAATTTTATGACACATATTTAGGAACACGAGGTGTTTTAGATTTTATACAAAAACAGTTATGGGAATTATCTAAAGTAACTGGAGTATATGATTATTTACCTGATTTATTGTTATGGTCAATAGAAGATGAAAAACGACAGCTTGAAAATTCTATTGTTTATAACAATTTACAATTTAAATTCAATATCCCAAACGGTTCGCGCTGTATAGGAAGATTAGATGGTACGTTAAAAGTTTTTCAATCAAAAAGTATTAAAGATTTAAATTTTAAAACAAATCTATTTCGAAACGTGAATGGTGTAATTCGGTTATTCGAGACCAATAATTTTTGGATTGTGGGAAAACAAGCAAACAATGACGCTAAAATATTAGAACACACCCACGAAGCATATATTGGATTGAATTCCATTAACACGCTGGTTGCCAAAATTCCAAATTTTGCATACGTGTATGGATTGCTAAAACCGACGCCGGACGACAAAACCTTTTGGGCCGCCCGCGGAGAGGGTACGTACGGGCCAATGGTATTTGTGGAATATATTAAAGGGCCTTCTATGATGGATTGGTTAAATTCGGAAGAGTACAATTTTAGACAATTGATAGGTATTTTAATTCAAATCAATTTGGCTCTTACAGTTGCTCAAAATTGTGTTGGTTTCGTACATTACGATTTGTATCCTTGGAATGTGGTTCTTCAAAAAATTAAAGTCAAAGTTACATTTGATTATGTTGTCGATTCTAAAACTGTTTTTACTTTTAAAACTGACTTAATTCCCGTCATAATTGATTATGGCAAATCCAGAACAGTAGTGTATGAAAAAAAATATGGATTGATTGATCACGGGTTTGCAAATTTATTTAAATCAAATTCAATTATTGATACTTTAACATTTTTGTTTGGAACAATTAACGTATTAAAAAAAAACACTCCAGAATTGTTAAAATTATTAGAATTTGGTCAGTCAATACAATTAAATAACTACAAGGATTCTAAACATCATGGCAAATACGGCTCTTTGTTCAATTTTCAAAACCCATTGAATGCGAAACCAATTAATTTTATAAATTTTTTAATTGAAAAATATCCACAATATTCACAAAATTTTTCGTATAAAAAAACTAAAAGAGGTAATCCCATCAATCAAATGATGGAAGGTAATCCCATCTTTACCATCAATCAAATGATGGAAGGAGGTAATCCCATCTTTACCATCAATCAAATGATGCTCGGAAATGACAATTCTGCATTGTTAGAAGTCATTTTGCACATTGACAAGTCAGCGCCGCCAATAAGTACGGATTATTTTTTTCAAATCGTCATTCAAAATATTTTAAAAAGAAGAACTGCCTGGATCGAATCTGAAGTAATGTCAAAAGGAGATTCGTTTGTCAAACAAAAATGGAATACTGTAAAACAAATTTTTAATTATCAACCAAGAACAATGACTAGCAGCCCTCTCATCGACTATCCGACACCAGAAGCCATTTGGTTAGACGATGAAATAACATCGCGTTACATTGAAAACACACCAATTAATCCACACACCGAACATAATTGGTCTCAAATTTGGATGTTGTGTGTTGACGCTTATTTGTTCAACATAGCGCCGAGGGCCGACCCTTCAACATTTGGCGCGTTCATTGATTTGGACTGGTTTCTTAATCAAAACGCGATCGCATCAAACAATACTTTAGCGAAAATTAAAAAAATATTAATTTAAGAAAGACCAAAAAGTTTTTTAAAATGGACCTCATTAATGATTTTTTGTACCAAATCGTAAAAAACACAACACTCGAATTTAAAATCAATATTCCTATCAATATTCCGGGCTTGCCAAATTCAACATCTTTCAATAACGAACCAAGTCGTTTTTTTAATGCGAATTCTAATATGAATTCTAATGCGGCGTCTGATGCGAATTCTAATATGAATTCTAATGCGGCGTCTGATGCGAATTCTGCGGCGTCTGATGCGAATTCTAATATGAATTCTAATGCGGCGTCTGATGCGAATTCTAATGTGAATGTGGCGTCTGACCCTACGGGCGCTAATGACGCCAGTGGTGGCGAATTAAAAAGTAAACTCTCCCAGGGACCCTCCGGGTCTCAAGATTTGTTGAGACTTTTTTTTGAAAATTTAGCCAGTCCAAGTGCCCAAGTTTCGCAAACGGTACCGCTTCAAACAAATGATAATATTTATACGTTAATTAGTCAATTAGAGCTTGTTATTTCAACTCTTCGAAAAATTTTAACAGGAATGAAAACACAACAAAATAATACAGATTCGCGAAGTAATTCTCATTATTTGTTAGATAATTATATTGAAATGCTTGAAAACACTGATAAAATTCTGAAATCGTTCAAACTAATTAGATCGTCATTTTCATTTTAAAAGTTTTACCAATTTTTTATCCTCAAAAAGGATACAAAATTTGTAAATAGGTTCTCAATTGTTCCAATCTTCTTTTGCCTTTTTCTCGCTTACTGGGCCCTTCGGGCCCTCCCGGTCGGTCTCATCTATTTATAAATACTTTATAAACTATTTTTCAAAAATAAAATGAGTTTATCAATTACTGTGTATCAAAATCATCAGCCAACTAAAGAAATTGACGAAGAAGATGAAACTGAAGAAATTAACGAAGAAATTGACGAAGAAGATGAGATTGAAGAAATTGACCGGACTCGGAGGGGCCGGAGCGTCCTTACGACTCAAGATGACTTAGTTGATGAAATAATAGAAAACGTAGATTTACCAAATTCTGGTTTAATGTATGCATCTATTTGTGATATTAATCGTATTATGAAACAACTATCGCCAGTTATCATAGATGAAAAAGTTATAAATTTTATTTTGCGAATTAGTCAACAAAATTTAAGAGATTTAATATGCATTGAAATTTTTTTACAACTTTTAAATTATAGGCTGCATAATTCAGGGTCCCAGTGCGATGTACCGATTTGTAAAAATCTTTATTTGCGAGTTTTAACAGTTATTTTAGCGTCACCTGATGCAAATACAGAGATAGTTAATAGAGCGTTTGACAAAATTGATCAAATATTTGACGAATCTGACGACGACAATCTTAGAGCTAACGCCGCTGACGCTATGTTACATTACTATCCCTCAAGAGGCGAACGTATGCTAAACGTTCTACGCGCTTCGCAACAGACTCAACCCACAATACCGTGGCAACCCGACCGAGCGGACCCTTGGCAAAACAATGAACAAGATCAAGGCGAAAACTTGATAAACACTCTCCGAGCAGCTGTAGATGGTGTTCAACAACCAAAGATGTTAATTTACAATGACAGAGAAAACGTTCACAACTCTGCTTTAAATGCCAGTATTGTTTCTGCATGTAGATCGATAATGAGTACGATGGTAACATCAGTGGTATTTGATGGAAAGTATAAGATAATGGTATACGAAGAAGATTCAATTGATACTATTAAAAATAAACTGTTGTCAATTCTAATAAACAGTGGTTCTTTACAGAAACACAAACAAATTAAAATATATGGAGATAACAGAAATGAAAGGCTTCAAAGCAAAATGACTTTCGAAACAATTTCTTCACACCCAGAAAACGAGTCAAATGAAGAGAAAAAGCAGCGTTTTAATAATGAAGACAAATATTTATACAAGAGCGTAATGTACCAGAATTATGTTACATTTCCCGAACATATCGGTCGCGAAGGTGAAAAGGGACGACTGCTTGAAGAGGCATTTATCGCAACGAACAGGTTTTTAAATTTTATAGATGAAGAAGAATTGTTAATATATTTGGCTTTCGCAGATATTGAAGACGCAGATATAATTTGGTTGCGTAGAGAAGAAATCCGGGAAGAGTTAAAACAATTGATTGAATGTCCATATGTTGATAATTTTATGGCCAATATTCAAAATCGTTTATTTCATCGTGATGAATCAAAATCCAAACCCTACGGGGGTCCAATCTTTCAAAAAATAAGAGACGGAACTCTATTGGAAATGGACTTGCATGAAATATTGAACGGTGTGTGGAAATTTATTAATAACAAAGAAAACAAAGCAACGGGTGTTCATCTTCAAATGATTGAAAGATTAAAAGAAGAATTGGAAGACAGTGCAAACATTTGTTGTTCAGGTATTGCTGCTCGATTAATTAGTTCGATTCAAGGATTTTTTGATGAAAATAAATACCCGTCTTTAAAAATAAAAATTAGCATTGACGATGAAATGAAATCAAAAATTAATACAATCATATCACAAAAAGCTCTCACTCTTGAAATTGACCCACTATACGATATCAATGCATTTAAAAATATGGTCGATGCAGTAATTGATGAAAATGCAGACTTTATTATGAACGAATTTACACCTCAAGATATTGCGTTAAATGGAATAAACAGAGAAAATATATTGCAATTAGCTTACGATTTATACAATATTAAAAATTGAAATACCCGCTGATCGCATCTGTTACAGAAGAGCAAATTAAAGACAACAAAGGCGATGATCATTATTATTAAGTAATGTTAATTAATGTTAATTAATGTTAATTAATGTTAAAATGCTACAACGCCCGAGATCTCGACTATCACATTCAAAAGCTTTTGGTCGACTTCAAGTACCAAGATCCCAAAAAGGTTACAGAAGAACAAATTAAAGACAACAAAGGCGAAATGTATCATGGTATCAAATTTAGTGATTTGAAGGATATTTTGACTTTTGTGGTCAATAATTTTGATGCGTCAATTGAATATCTGACAAACTTCATTAAGACACGTCTGGATGAAAGTCATGGAGAAGAAGATGAAGTAATACCACCAATGGATTTAAAACGCGTTACATGTTTGATAGGAGATAAAGAAGAAGTTATAGATATTGAGAATGAAGATAACAACGCATTGAAACAAGAGTTTGAGAATATTCTGACAAATTTGAAAGAACAAACACAAAGACAACAAGAACAAAAAAAAGAAGTAAAAAAGAATGAAGAGTCGGAAGAGGAAGTAATAGTTGTGGAGCGAAAGCAGTTAGTGAATAGCTTAGTGTTGCATACAAATGACACAAAGAAGAATGTGTGGGCTCGAATAAAAACGTTAACGGGATGGACAAATTCAAGAACGGAGATAGAAGAAGGGTTGTTTAAGTATAAAATTGTGTATTAATTAATCAATTAAAATTTTAGGACTTTTCAGGTCATAAAATAAAATATATATTTTTATGGTTGTAGAATTTCACATACGTCTCTTGCGCAAAACCATGGATTTTCGAAATCACCTACAATCTTCACTTTCTTTTGTTCAAAATTAAAAATTTCATTTAATAATTTATTCATTTTTATTTTTTATTGTGTGTTTTGCAATGGCGCCGCGACGCTTGCCGCTGCTTAATTTTGTCCAATCAGCAAATCTTTTATTTGAAAATAGCATTAAGAAATCGTCTAAATGAGTAAAATGTTACTGTATTCAAAATTATACGATTTGCTTACCAAAAGTGGTAATGGAAAGTTTGAATTAAAATGTACAATAAAAGAATTATTTGGTAGAAACGACGCTTTGAAATACATTCAGTTTCAAACCGAAAACGAAATTCCATGTTTGCTGAATATTTCATCAAAACATGAAATAAAAATGGACCCGCTTCGCGGACGGCCCGAAGGCGCAAACAAATTTTTATCACTTTCCAGATGGACAGACTCTGCAAATGATTTCGACGTCGTTATCACTCCCGATTCTGAAATGACCATGGTTAAAGAAATCAAATCCAATTCGTCTCCCCACAGCCTTATTAATTTATTAAAAAAAATACACCCATCTTTAACTTCTATCCCATATCGAGCTGCATTGTTTTCTCAAGAGTATTTATTAGTTTTGGATAATTCAGGCGATGTTGATGTGTACTATGTAAAAGGCCCTAAACATACAAAATTATTAATTGTTGTCGATCTTGAAATATTATTATTCAAAAATGTTATACCCGAAGTTGAAAGAGTTCATCGAAGTATTTTAGAACTTCTTCACGAGTCAAATGAGACGTATTGGGAATTTTTACTACAGTTGTTAAAAAAATGTGAACAGTTTAAAATTGTAACGAAAGGAAAACAGAATTTGAAAACAACTTCTTCGGCGGCGTCGATAATTGATCAGAGTATGAAGATTAATACATCTCATAAAGCTATCAAACTTGCTTTAGAATGTTTTGATGAATAAATTTAAAAATTTAAATAAAAATTACTCGAAAAAAATATCGAAATTACTAAAATTTTTCTACACTAGGTAACATCGGAGATTCAATACAGTTTATTATACAAACAACGATGCAAAATATGGCAATTAGACAAAGCTCTTTTCAAATATTTAGATTACCAGATCAATTTTAAAGAGTTAAATTTATTTGATAATAAAAATCATGGGAGCATCAGTATCTAAAAATATATCTACCGCGGTTACTAAAGCCGTCGCTAAAGTTTCTTCAGATATTATTCAACAAACAGAATTATCACAAGATCAAGCTCAAATTATAAGCGTAAGAAACGTTCACGGCGACGTTCGTGTGTCCAGAAATACTTTCAATCAAAAAGCGACCGTTAATATGAAATCGCTATTGGATGCGTTGTCAAAAGAAGAAAGTCAACAAAAAATTTTAATGGAACTTACTCAACACGCAAAAAGCATTACTTCAGGTCTCAATCTCGGTCAATATGCAAATTCTCAAAATATCATGAATACTTTAATTGAAGCAACTGTAAACTTATTGACCACAATCAATCAAACATGTGCTGCGTTCACAAAACAGTTTCAAGAAATAAACATCAAGAGAGCTTTCGGCAATGTTTACGTCAGCGATAATGTATTTGATGAAATTTACAATGTTCTTCAAAATTGTTCCGAAAAAGCCGTAGCCGACAGCGAATCCATTCAAGACCTTACAAACAAACTTTCTCAATCGGCTTCTGCTACAGCTGAAGGATTGTCTGGCTGGGTTTTAGTTGCATTAATTGCAGTCGTTCTTGGAATACCTGTAGTTGGAGTTGCTATTGGAGGTTCGGTGTTTTTGAAATTTATTTTTCCAATTATGTTAATTATAGGGTCAATTTTGCTTGTATTGTATTACATGAACATAAACGCGAAGCAAAAAATGAAATTAGTTGGATTTTCTTCATTTATTGGAAAAACACCATCATGTCTTGCAACATCCACTACCCTACGGGCGCGGCCCGAAGGGCCGAACATTGATGGGATAGAGCCGAAAACAGCAATTGAAGCGTCAAACACGTGTTTCTCAAATGCAAACTGTAAGGCGTTTGATTGGAAAGGTTTGGAAGTAGCGGATGATGGAAAGTTTAGCGAAGTTCCGCCGGTTGTCAATTTTTATTCAAGCGTTTCAGACGATTGCATGCAAAATATTCCTCCGGATCACATTATGTTATTAAGAAGTCCGAAAGCATTTGAAGGCTCGTTAGAACCAGAAAATGTAGAAAATTCTAAAAAAGGTGATATTTATTTAAACACAACAAACGGTACTTGGTATCAAAAAATAATTGGATGGGAACCCATGGGAATCATGACAAATGGTAAATTTGGTAAAATTTCATGGGGCAATGTTAACCCAATAAAATTATTACCACCGCTTCCTGAACCCCCATTTAATGACGATGTATATGTGTATAGCAACATCAGCAATCCGTTATATTTCTATGTCTATAGATTTAAAAATGGTGAGGGTTGGCAATTAGATCATAAAATTAGAGGACCTGGTTTAATTCCAGCTACTCCTTCAATAATAAACACGAGTGGGTTCAAGCAATTAGAAAAGCCACAATGGATGTTGTATTCTGGTTTAATTTGTACTATTGTAGGATTTGCTGGAACGGCTTTGACCTTTTATTTCAATAAATAAAACCCGAATGGATTCTTGGGAGCTTCGCTCGGTCGGGTGCGCTTTCGGTGCCGCCGCGACCCTTGGGCTGCGGAGCAGCCCCGCCGGCGAAGCCGGTCGGGCGGGCAGCGAAGCTGCCAAGCGGTCCCGCCCGTAGGGTATAAAAAAATATAAAAAAATATTTTTCAAGAAATATAAAAAAACAATACCAAATATTTTGTATTACTTTCGTAATATAAAATTTAATGAAATTTAATATTTATACCTCCACATTGGATTGGACCGCGAAGCGGTCCCGCCCGTAGGGTCATTGCTGCTCCTATTTGCTGCACTGTTTTCCAAAAATTAACTATAACATGTAAAATATTTATATTTAAATATAAAAAATCAATACCATTTTGTATTACTTTCGTCGTAATATAAAATTTATCCTTTAATTTTAATTAATATACAATTTTGTACTTGAAAGACCCTTCTTCACTTTCTGCCTCACTTTGCTCCAACTCCACTTTTGACGCTTTCCATCCTGTTAACTCTTTGATCCTATTCCACAACCCTGTTTTTGATTCATTTGTAAATTGGT
>JFJP01058855.1_pt1 | contig 23974 bp, 23 predicted proteins | sample 431651 | NCBI WGS metagenome assembly JFJP01 (sample SAMN02602958, study PRJNA72255) | Microbial mat metagenome, whole genome shotgun sequencing project. | biome: fresh water; feature: sink hole; material: water; isolation source: purple microbial (photo- and chemosynthetic) mats found in...
CTCTTCGTTGCGCGTCGGTCAGGTATCGCAACGGATATCTTCCCTCCTTGCGCCTCGATGCCAGGCTGTTTTGATCGCCACTCATACGAAAATTTTTGTGTTATAGGCCACTAGGGCACTGGCGTTCCCAGCATGGTGACGCTAATGATTCGTGTTTCCCACAGAGAATAGGATTTGACCTTTTGCGTGGATTTGTTTTCCTATTAGCTGATGGGACAAAATCCTAAATGAAGGGCATAGCGTGATTTCAGAATCTTTTACAGTCATTTTGCTTGGGTTGGTGGAAGGAATCACCGAATTTCTTCCCATCTCCTCGACCGCGCATCTCCTGATCACAGAGCACTACCTCGACCACACACCAGATGACGCCTTCAACATCATCATCCAGCTCGGTGCTGTCCTCGCAGTGGTTGTTATCTATTGGAGACGCCTGCTTGATTTCGTGATCAACATCAGTAAACCAGAGCAGCGTGACTATATTTTGAAATTGGCGGCTGCTTTGACAATAACAATTGTTGGGTGTTTGGTAGCAAAAAAGATGGGGTTCAAGCTGCCCACCGACCTCTGGCCACTCGTTGTTGCTATGCTAGGTGGAGCAGTGGCAATATTTTTGGCTGAATGGCTCCTTAAAAAGAAACCCGTTTCCGAATCCCTGACATGGCATGTCGTGGTATGGGTTGCTTTCGCTCAAATTCTTGCGGCAGTTTTTCCAGGCACATCCCGTTCGGGTGCCACGATCATTGCCGCCATGTTCTGCGGCCTTTCAAGACCAGCCGCCACTGAGTTTTCCTTTCTACTCGGAATACCGACCATGTTTGCCGCCAGCATTTATGCGGGCAAAGAGGCTTGGGACACGGGTATTTTTGATTCGCCAGACACAGTGAACAAACTCGTGGTCGGTTTTATAATATCTATGATGACAGCCTTCGTCGTTGTCAAATGGCTCATCCATTATGTTCGCAGTAACACTTTCATCCCTTTTGCTTGGTACAGAGTTTTCCTCTCCATAGTCCTGATAATCGCTCTATGGAACGAGCGTACGCACCTGCCGCCAGACTTGAAAGAAAGCCTTCATAAGCCTTTTTCGCACGAAAGTTCTACCAAGCTCGCCGCACTGCCCGAAAAATAATCGGCTGCCGCACTGCATCCGTTCAGATTTTTTCCGCCATTGATCGTGCGCTGCCTATGCAGTCTTCCATGGAAATGCCGCCACGGTAGTTGCCTATTAAGTGGAGACTGGGAAAAGCGTTTTCTATACGCGCACATTCATCCAACATACACTCGTGTCCAGCCTCGTATTGCGGAATTGCTCGCTCCCATTTTGTCAGGCGAAAAAACTCTGGGCTAGAGCTTATCCCGAGCAGTGGTTTCATATCTTTCAAAATAACTTCGCGCACCTCATTTTCTTCCAGTGCCAAAGCTGCTTGGTCTCTACGCCCTCCAATGAAAGCTGTGAGCAACACTTTTCCAACTGGTGCTCTGCCCGGAAAAAGCGTGGAGGAAAAAAGTGCCCCCAGGGTCCTAATGCCGCGTGCCCTGCTCACCAACATGCCGAACCCGTCCAACGGGTGCGAAACCGCGTTGCGGTCATACCCAATGTGCGCCACAAGCATCGGCGCGTATGGCACATTTTGCAAAGCACCGACCGCCCCAGCAAACGGAGCGATTAGTGCCGCAGCCTGTTTTGCTGAAGTAGCCAGCACGACCTGTTTTGCCTCGTAAACGCCAGCCGCAGTTTCAATCAAAAATCCACCGTTCTGCGGGCGTATTGCTCTGGCCTCTTCCGAAAGTTTCAGCCCCTGCCCTAGTCGTGCAAGCAGCCCAGACGACAGTTCGGATAACCCGCCGGGCCACGAGATAAGGCGTCTCTTGATTTTTTTATCAGTGCCACCGCCAGCTTTTTTTTTGGACAGAATCATGCCGCGCAGCAGACTCCCGCCGAGCTGCTCCCACTCGTAAAGTTTCGGCATTGCGTGGCGCATCACTAGACGACTAGGGTCTCCTGCATAAATTCCACTCACAAATGGATCCACCAGTTCCACCGCCGCTTCCGCACCGATCCGCCTAGAAAAAAAATCGCCCAACGACTCGTTGGCGTTGCGCCCCTTTGAGCGCAAAGGCTCCGCCATCATCGCCAGCTTGCCAGAGGCAGAAAGGAACGAGCCAGAAATAAACGACTGTAGCGAATTCGGTAAAACCACTGGTTTACCATCCCGCACCACATAGCGCCTTTTCGCCTGTGGAGCCGCATCCAGCGCGGAATCCATCATCCCGTTTTCCTCCAAAAATGCCACTGTTTCAGACCGCGAAACCATCATCGTGTTGGGGCCGCTCTCGCACAGGTATCCGTTTTCAAAAAATGTCTGCGCCGCGCCGCCGGGACGCCCCGCAGGCTCCAACAGTTTCACTTCATAACCCCGTTTTTTCAGGGTCAGTGCTGCGGACAGCCCAGACATCCCTGCACCGATAACCACTACTTCTGTTTTCATTTTATTCTTTTTCAAAACACCCGTCTGTCCCCCATTTTTTAACATAGCCAGCTAGAGCTTCTATCCAGAACGGATGCTCATTCAAGCATGGTATCACCGTGTAGCGCGTCCCTCCCGCCCCTATGAATATCTCCCTCCCACGAATTGCCATCTCTTCTAGCGTCTCTAGGCAGTCTGCCACGAATGCTGGCGAAATGAGAGCTATCTCTCGCACACCTTCAGATGGCAGGCGGCGGAGTACTTCATCGGCTGGCGGCTGTATCCATCGGTCTAGCCCGAACCTAGATTGATAAACAATCTCACATTTTTCCTCCGGCCACCCGGACGCTTTTATGAAAGCCCTCACGGTCGCCCGTGTCTGCATACGGTAGCAACGGGCGTGCGCAGGATGTCCGACCTCTTCGCAGCAGCCGGGCTTTGCCAGACAGTGCGAGCCAGTGATGTCGCCTTTCCTTATGTGCCTCTCCGGCACACCGTGAAAACTGAAAATCAGCTTCTGATATCCACCGTCTAAAAATGGTTTTGCGCTCTCCACCAGTGCCCGAATATAGAGCGGCTCATCATAAAATGGCGGCACGGTTTGCCAGTCCATTTCTGGCGATATTTTTTTGATGCAAGCAGCAACCTTTTCCACCACGGTCTCGTAGCTGGACATGGCGTAGTGCGGGTAGAGGGGCACGAGCAACAGCCGCCTGACACCCTGTTTTTTCAGATGCTCAAGCGCACTTTCGATAGACGGATTCCCGTAACGCATGGCACATGCTACAGGCATCCCTGCAACCTCCTGCAACTTTTCGCAAACCTTCCGCGTTGTAACCACGAGAGGCGAACCTTCTGATGCCCATATTTCGCGGTAAGCCGCCGCTGATTTTTTTGGACGGAAAGGGAGTATGATGGCGCGTAATAGCAGCGTCCTAGCCCATGCGGGCATATCCAACACCTTCGCATCAGAAAGAAACTCCTCCAAATAACGCCTGACATCCGCCTCACAAGGCGAATCGGGTGAGCCGAGGTTCACCAGCAAAACTCCGCGCCTACATGCCGTGTGCATAGTCATACTGTCCGCGAAAAACGCGCCGCCGATTTTGCATCGAGATAGGCATCGAAAGCCATGGCTATGTTTCTGGCCAACATCCTTCCAGCAGGGAGAATTTTCAAACGCCGCCCATGCCATGCCACAAGCCCGTCCGCGATCATGGGATCAAGTTGGCCAATGTCATTGGCGAAATGCGATTCGAAATCTATCTGGAAACGCCGCCCAATCTCTTCAGTGTCCAGCTCGAAGACGCAGAGCAGGCGCATTATTATTTCTCGCCTCAGCACATCTTCGCTTGAAAGCTTTATGCCCCTGAGCGTTGGTAGGTGCCCAGCGTCTAGGCACGCCATATATTCAGGCAGCTTGCGATGGTTTTGCGCGTAAGCACTGCCCGTCTGGCTTATCGAAGAGAGACCCATACCGATGAGTTCGCACTCCGCACGCGGAGTGTAGCCCTGAAAATTTCGCCCTAGCGTCCCTGCGTCTTGAGCGCGACAGAGAGCGTCGTCGGGCTTTGCAAAATGATCCATGCCTATGTAGCGGTAGCCCGAAGATGTAAATGTTTCTATGGCACGCTGCAAAATACGGATTTTTTCGGCGGGCGCAGGCAGTCGTTCGGCTTGAATAGCTTTCTGGTGGCGGAACAATTGCGGCAGGTAGGCGAAGTTAAAAAGTGCTATACGGTCGGGATTCAAATCCAAAATTCGTTCGGCTGTCCTAGCAAAAGTCGTCTCGCTTTGGGCAGGCAGACCGTATATCAGATCCACCGATATCGCAGAAAAGCCGGCCTCCCGCGCCTCCCCAAAAACTCGGCGTGTCAGTGCTTCGGGCTGTATGCGATGAATGGCGCGTTGCACTTCGTCATCGAAATCCTGCACACCCATCGAAAGACGATTGAACCCGGCCTGCTTTAGTTCCGAAATATGCGTGCCGCCAGTTTCGCGCGGGTCAATTTCCACGCTTATTTCCGCTCCTGGCTCGAAACAAAAACGCCCGCGCACATCCTCCGCAAGCCGCCGAATCTGGTCTGGCGATAAAAATGTCGGAGTGCCACCGCCCCAGTGCATTTGCGCGACTTTCCTGTTTTCACCGAGCGCATTCTGCACCATGCCCATTTCTGTGGAGAGCGCGGACAAGTATGCTTCAGGGCGTTTGCGATCTGCTGTGAAAATGACATTGCAGCCGCAGAAAAAACAGACCGAACGGCAGAACGGTAGATGGAAATATATGGAGAGTGGCGGCGGATTATTTACGGTGCTGCCCTGTTTTATTTCGCGCAAGAAATCCCCGTGCCCGAACTCCTCGTGGAAATGCGGTGCTGTTGGGTAACTGGTGTAACGCGGGCCAGGTCTGTCGTATTTCTCCAAGAGACGCCCATCCACTACGGGTGCCACACACGGGCTGTTTGCTGGGGCGTCCATCTCCCCTCTCAACATTTCCAGTTTTTCACAGTTGAAATAAATGCCCGTGCGTTTTCTACTGGTGTATCCGGCAAAATGCCGTGTCCGAGGTTAGCGATCAGGCCAGGCTCAGGGTGCATATAAAGCATTTCCGCAGTAGATTTTTCAATGTCCGACGGGTGCTGGTAAAGATAAGTCGGATCGAGGTTGCCCTGTATCGCATGCCCGTATCCTATGCGCTTGCGGACATCCGCCAGCGAAAGACGCCAATCCACGGAGAGGACATCCGCCCCAGATTCCTTCATGGTTTCGAGGTGTTGAGCGGAACCATTGACATACAATATCACAGGGACACCAAGCGTTTTGATCGGGTCAATAACCTGCCTCAGCGACGGCAGGACAATTTTTTTATAGAGGTCGCGGCTCAGAAGCCCGCCCCAAGTGTCGAAGATTTGCACTGCACCGGCACCAGCCCTGACTTGCTCTATCAGATGTTCCGCGACAGCCTTCGCCAGCTTTTGCAGCAGTTTTTCAAACGAGGAAGTTTCCCGCATCAAAAATTTGCGTGCCCGATGAAAATCGCGGCTCGTTTCGCCCTCAATCATGTAAACAGCGAGGGTGAGCGGGGCACCTGCAAAACCGATGACTGGCACCTGCTGCCCTTCCAGTTTCCTATTCACGATTTTGATGGCATCGTAAACAAAGCCCAGTTTAGAGCAGTCCAGCGGGTGAAGCGAACGGACTGTTTCGCCAAGATAGAAAACTTTGTCCAGCTTCGGTCCACCGCCAGACTCGAATTTGAGCGGCAAACCCAAAGCTTCCAAAAGAAGCAATATGTCAGAAAAAATAACGGCTGCGTCCACGCCGAGTATATCCACTGGCTGCAAGGTGACTTCTGCGGCGAGTTCCGGCGTTTTGCAGAGCGTCAAAAAATCCGTTTTCTCGCGGATTTTTCTATATTGCGGAAGGTAGCGCCCAGCCTGACGCATCATCCAGACGGGTGGGCGCGACACTTTTTCGCAGCGGCAAGCTTGGATAAAAAGTGAGTTTTTCATGTGCGTGACACCTCCTCGAAGCGGATGTGGACAGACCGCCCGTGTGCATCCAGTTTTTCCATTTCAGAAAATGCGGCTATCGTCCCGCGAACTTTCTCCAGCGAACGGCGGCTATACTCAATCACACTGGTTCTCCTGAAAAATTGGTCAACCGTCAGGCCGCTGAACGACTTGGCCGCACCTCCCGTCGGCAGCGTGTGGCTAGGCCCCGCCACGAAATCACCAGCCGCAACTGGAGAAAACCCGCCCAAGAAAACCGCGCCCGCCGAGCGGATGGATGGCAGCCATTTTTTGGGGTTGGCGACCTGCAGCGAGAGGTGCTCTGGGGCAAAAGCATTGGCTATCTCCACAGCTTCTTCCATGGATCGCGTCTGCACCAGCGCGGCATTAATCAATGAGCGAGCCAATATACTAGAGCGCGAAAGCCCTGCCGATTGGCGGTCTATTTCCTTTTTGACAGCATCTCTAATTTTCCGCGATGGCGTGAGCAGGACGGCCACGCTGCCAGCCCCGTGCTCCGCCTGCGCCAACATGTCTGCCGCAATGAAAGCCGGTGTAGCCTCGCTGTCCGCAATGATCAGTGCCTCGCTCGGCCCTGGGAGTTGGTCTATCGCCACATGCCCCATGACCTGCCGTTTCGCCTCAGTGACAAACGCATTGCCTGGACCGAAAATTTTTTGAACGCGCTTTACTGACTTGGTTCCGAAAGCCAGTGCCCCCACTGCCTGCACGCCACCGAGTGCGTAAACTTCCGTGGCTCCAGCCAGCATGATCGCATAGTGCAAAACAGGATCCACTGGAGGAGGCGTCACAACAGCGATCTCGGTGCATCCAGCAGCAGCCGCTAATGTCACGGTCATCAGTGCTGTTGAAACGAGCGGCGCGCTGCCGCCAGGAACATATATTCCAACGCGCTCGAACGGGAAAAAATTTTCGCCAACCGCAGCACCTTCTGTATTTTTCATGCGCCAGCTTTTGGGCATCCGCCCTTTGGAAAAACGGCGTATATTTTCTTTGGCGCAGGTGAGAGCACTGACAACCGATGTGGGCGGCGTTTGTGGACATTCGTCCAACCGTATCGCTTTCAGTTTAACTTTATCAAAACGGAGAGTCAGCTTGCGTAGCGAAGCATCGCCGCCTTGTTTGACTTCGGCGAGCAGTGCCGCCACGGTCTCTTCAACCCTAGGGTCTGGGGAAGCCACGCGATCCATCTGTTTTACCCAGCGGCTATATCCAGCATCAGAAAAACTCATCATTTGCATGGCTAAAACCTATCACGCCCTTTTGCGCTGTGAAGCGATTTTCACAGCACACCGAGCATCCCCATTTTTTTCTCCAGTCCGTCAAGTGTCCTATCAGTAGCACCAGACTGTGCCGCAAAAACCTCTCTGGCCTTTTTTCCAAGCTCGTCAGCGTAGGTGGACGAGGCGAAACACTTTTTCACTTCATCCTCAAGCCCCTTGGCATCAGCCACTCTGACAACTGCGCCGTGTGCGGCAAACTCCTCCGCGATAACAGCAAAGTTTTCCATGTGCGGGCCAAAAACAACAGGCCGTCCAGCCTGCGCTGCTTCGAGAAAGTTTTGGCCACCGTATCCGACTAGACTTTTCCCGATAAAATTCACTCTGGCCAACCCATAAAAATGGCGCAGTTCACCGGTGGAATCCAAGACAAGAACCGAGCCGGCCAACGCATTTTCGCCACCCAATTTCGAGCGGCGCACGCAATGGAGTCCGAGTGATTCCGCCAAGGCGCACACTTCGCCACCGCGCTCGGCATGGCGCGGAGCAAGCACCAAAAAAATATCAGGAAACTGTTTTTGCAGGCGTATGAAAATATCTATGACGATAGCCTCCTCACCACGGTGGGTGCTGCCCGCCAGAAAAATGGGGCGACCCTGTTTCCATCCAGCCCAGCCCAGTATTTTTTCTGGATCAACTGGCGGAGCATCCCCGAAAAATCGTGATACATCGTACTTCATGCTTCCAGTCATCACCATGTTTTCACCGGGAACGCCTAGAGCAAGGAATCGCTTGAAATCGCGCTCGCTCTGCACGCACAGGCACGCGATCTGCCTGAGGAGTGGCCCGACGAACCAAAGGCACTGGTGATACCTCTTCTCGGTGGTGTGCGAGAGACGGGCGTTGACGAGTCCCACAGGAACGCCTCGCTTTTCGGCTTCCCATAGACAGTTGGGCCATATTTCCGACTCCACCAACACGAGCCACTTGGGGCGCACTAGATCGAATGCCGTGCGGACGCTGAACGGAAAATCTATCGGGTTGCAAAAAACTGGGACTTCGCCCGAAAGCCTGCGAATGGCCGTGGCACGCCCCGTGACCGTTGTCGTAGAGAGAATCACTGGCACCGATGGATGCCTTTTCTGCCACCCTTTTATGATCTGCACGGCTATCTCCACCTCACCCACGCTCACGGCATGTATCCAGAGGCCGCCAGATTTTTCTTGGAGTTTGCGCCTCGTCCTTTTGCTGAAAAGACCAAAACGCTGGCCGAAACCGCGCCCAGATTTCCCGCGCTTTATCATTTTGCGCAAATAATACGGCGCAGCAAAAAGAAAAAAACAGAGGAATAAAATCTGGTAGGCGACCCTGATCAAAACCATAACCCTCGCCTCATCTTAAAATAGAACGGCGGGCGGGCATCCCTGCCCGCCAATCCCCGCCCCAGAACACGGGCTGGAAGCCCGCGCTCCGTTTTTCATCGTTTGTGGTGTTCGCCAGAACATTGTGCAGACATCTTGCCCCGTTCGAGCTGTTTCGTCAAAGAAATCCCGCCACCTTCATGTCTTCTTCCAGCAAGCGCAGAGACTCCTGTTCTCCACACATGATAAAGGGCTCTGGCAAACTCAATCCGAATACTGCGAGGCGTGCCACAGAAGCCAGAGTTGCGGTCGCTTGTCAATAGTCACAAATGTCAGCCTGACCCCTATTCCTACTAGTGTCACCAAATGACTGGAACGGGGTAGCGATGGATTTGAGGGTCGGGCGTGACCATTTTCAACCCTTCACAAAGAGCGTAAGAAATCAGTAGGCGGTCGAAGGGGTCGCTGTGGAGCGGCGGCAATTTGGCGAGATGCCATATTTCCTCATCGCCTAGAATCTGGTATTGAAGCCCGTTCTTTTGGATGGCTTGACTCACGAAATCATGAGGGGCAAGCGTGAGCGGTAGTTTGCCCAGAGAGTATTTGATTTGGATCTCGAGCGAAGAAACTTGATGAACGACCAGATCGTTATTGCCATCCTCTAAAGCGGCACGGGCAGAGTGTGAGAGCTGTTTCGTTTCATCACACATCCATAGCAAAACGCAAGTGTCCAAAAGCAGTTTCATTTTGAAAACAAATTGGAATTAGCCCCTCCAACTGGAAACACGCCGCCCCCGATCAACGACTCTGCAATCTCTTTATCCGCAGAAAAAAACTCTTTTCCAACGGGGCAAGAGCCTTTCATCAACCCCAAGCGACGCTTTTTTACCCCATTGCCAGACAGTGGCCGTATCTCCGCAAATGGACGGTTGCGATCACACAAAACGATCGTCTCTCCACCCTTGACCAAACGGGCGTAATGCGACAGCCTCGCTTTCGCCTCATGCAAATTGATTGTGGTCATGAATTGAACTATAGACCAATGCCCTAATTAGTCAAGTTTATGGTTCACTCAATCCAATTTATTCGTGGAAGCACCCCAAAAAGGTCAATGTTAGGGACTGCCCATGTTTTAATTGGAGTTGAAAGGTTTAAAGGTTGAAAAGTTTATAAAATCTTCTCCGCGCCTCCGCGTGAAACTCTTCGTCTTCCCTTCAATCCCTTCGGGATACAGAGGGGAAATGCCCAAACTCCAGAGGGGCAAGATGCGCTAAACACTTTCTATTTTTTAATGCCCTTATCGAAAAGAAAGAGATTCACCTCACCCACTTTTAATCACGACCACTACACGGTGGCTGGAGACAAAGATGTTGACTCCAAGTAAGAAAATAACATCGGCGACCACCGTCAAATTTAACAATTCTTGGGACGCTTCCGACAAAATGTCATCGTTCCCAGTAATCAGAAGATGCCAGCGGGACGCTGGCGGTCCCAGTGTTTCCGGCACACCGTGTTCAGCATGATGCCATATTTCCAAAATGGTGATGTTAATGATTCGGGCGGAGTCAATGATGCACGAGTTTTTGCGCAAAAAAATTCACGAAAAAAGAAACGGGCGGCGGCGTGGCGAGGTCAATTTTTTACTGGCGAGAGGATTGTCTGTAGTTTTTGGATCGTCTCTTTGAGTGTGCTCCTCTCTTCCACGGGCTGTTTCAAAAATTGGACGAGATGTGGGTATGTTTTTAAAGCGACATCAAGCTCTGTGTTGTGCCCGGGCGTATATGCGCCGATCTCTATGAGTTCCCTGTATTGGCGCTGGACGGCGAGGGTGTGGCGGCCTTTACCCACGAGGTTGAAATGGTCGCGGCTTATCAGGTCGCTCTGCAAGCGGCTGAGGCTTTCCAAAATTTCGATTGCGGGATAATGGTTTTCTGCGGCGAGCCTCCTAGAGAGGAGCATGTGCCCGTCGAGTATGGAACGGGCGCAATCGCTTATGGGGTCGTTCCAGTCATCGCCTTCTGTTAGGACAGTATAAAAGGCTGTCATGGCACCGTTGTCATGGCGGCCTGCTTGTTCCAGCACGACGGGGAGCAGCCCAAAAACCGAAGGTGGATAGCCGCGTGTCGCTGGGGGTTCGCCTATGGCTAGACCAATTTCGCGTTGTGCCATTGCTAGGCGCGTGAGGGAGTCCATCATTAAAAGCACATGTTTGCCCTGTGCGCGGAAATGAGAGGCGATGGTGTTGGCTGCGAAAGCCGCTTTGACGCGCACCAGTGCTGGTTGGTCGGATGTGGCCACGACCAAGACCGTTTTTTTCAGTGCTTCAGCACCGAGGTCGCGTTGGACGAACTCAAGCACTTCTCGCCCGCGCTCGCCGATGAGTGCTACGACATTTATATCAGATACGGCGTGGCGGCAGACCATGCCCAAAAGCGTGCTTTTGCCCACGCCACTACCAGCGAAGAGCCCGAGCCTCTGCCCGATACCGCAGGTGGCGAAGGCGTCTATGGCACGCACGCCTGTTTCGAAAACTTGGTCTATGCGCGGGCGTCTTGTGGGCGAAGGGACGGCGCGAAGCATTGGCATCATCTCGCAGAGAGCAGGCAGTGCGCCCAAGTCGTCAATGGGTCTGCCGAGCGGGTCGAGTATGCGCCCTAGAACGCCGTTACCGACGGGCATCATGGGCGGGGCACCGGTAGATTCGACAGGGTCGCCTTCGGCAACACCTTCCAGACCTTCCCAAGGCATGAGGAGTATTTTGCCGTCGCGGAACCCTACGACTTCGGTCAGGCGCGGGGCGTTGTGTCCCGATACTGTTACCCAACATGCTTCGCCGAGAGCTGCCGGGGGACCTTGAGATTCCAGCATGAGGCCGACCACTTTGCTGACACTCCCCACAAGGCGCGGCGGCTGAACACTGCGCACGCTGCGTTTGAGTTTTTCGAGGTAAAGGTCTGTCATAGACAGAGTGCTGAGTTGACTCTAGCCATGCGCTCTAGGCGGCGGCCATCTATTTCACCGAGGTCGCTGCGGAGGATGTATTCGCCGGGCTGCAAGTTTTCGTTTTCTTTCCACTCAATCCTGCTCTGCGGGAGCGAGGCACCGATGGCCTCTAGTCGCGTTTTTATCATCTCCATGTCTGTGGGGTTACATTCGATTTCGATTTTGGATGCCTGTTTAAGCTGTTCGATGACAGAACGGATTTCGTTGAAAATTTCTTCTTCCGTAAACTGGTGGTGGCTGAGGATGCGGGACAAAATTTCTGACATCATGTACGGGAGATGCTCTTCGGCTACGGAAAAAAGGAGCTGGTGTAAATTTTGTATTTTCCCAGTGAGCAAGGCGGTTTCTGCGGCTGCCTTTGCTTTTGTGCGACGAGCTTCCAGCTCCGCCGCCCACATCCCAGACCGGTAACCAGCTTGATGCCCTTTTGCCCACGCTTCGTCTGGCATGGCGGGGTGGGCTGCCGCCTCTTCTGGCGTGAGCAGGCGAACCCGCTTGATCCGTTTTGGAGTAATGAAATTAAATCTTCGCATCCGAACCTTTTTTGTTCAGGACAACCTCTCCGTTTGCCTCGAGCGTGCGGCACGCTTCCAGTATTTTTTCTTGGGCGGCCTCGATGTCCGAAAGCCGGACGGGCGGCATGAATTGAATTTCCTCGTTGATGGCCTCCACGGCACGCTTGGACATGGCACTGAAGACGAGCGTCTTGAGGCGGTCGGATGCGGTTTTGAGGGAGACGGCCAAGTCGTGCGAATCCACTTCGCGGAGGATGCGGGTGATTGTGGGTTTGTCCAAATCGCCCAAGTCCTCGAAGACGAACAGGAGTTTCTTGATGGCGCGAGAAAGTTCTGGGTTCCGTTCGTCGAGTGAGTTGAGAACCTGCTGTGCTTGGTTGTCGTCGAGGTTGTTGAGTATTTGAGCAAGTATTTTCGTGCCGCCCGAGCTGGCCACATCTGTCGGGGTGCGCAGGTTGAGCCTGTTTTTGATCAGCGAGAGGACTTGTTGCACCACATAGGATGAAACTGGCTCCATGGTGGCTATGCGCTCTACGATGTCAGTGCGTTGCTCGGGCGTGAGCATGCCTAGCACCTGTGCGCAGGCGATGGGTTCAAGGTAAGAAAGGACGAGTGCCCATGTCTGTGGCTGGTCGCGGCGCAGGAGGTTGACGAGTTGGCGCGGCTGTATTTCGCGCAGGATCGAGGTGTCCACCGACTTGGGGCGCGAAGGAGCCACGCGGGACATGACCTCGTTGGCTTTGTAGCGTCCTAGCGAACGCTCCAAAATGTCGCGTGCGTAGTCTGGGCCACCGTGGGCGGATGTGGCCGCATCAATAGCGACTGGGGAAAACTCCCTGAGCAGTGCTCTTTGCATGATGAGTGGGACGAAGGTGATCTTCGCCATTTCAGTGGCGATGTCTTCAACCTCACGCTCATCGAATTCTCTGAGAATTTGCTCGGCCAAATCCTGTCCGACAATGACCAGAAACGATGCCAGCTTCTGAGTTTTGCTCATCCCATGCAATGGGTCTGAATCTGCTTCCGCTACGGTTTTTTCAATTTCAGAGAGCGTGGCCATATTTGGAGATTAAGCGATTAGCTGCGCTGGTTCATCCACTGCCGTATTGCTTGAGCACTGGTGCTGGGGTTTTCTTCGATCATTTTGCTGACATCGTCCACGGATAGGATAGTGCTCCTGCTTATGGCAGGGATTGGCAGCGCGCTGTTCTGTTGCTGGAGCGATTCGTAGCGTTCTAGCAACTCCGAGAAGTCTGGCTCGCCGCCGCCTTTGTCGGACGAGTTGATGATGCTGCGGAAGTAGAAGAGAACAGCTACGGCCAGCACTATCAGGAGCCCTTGGCTGGCGTATGGCAGCATCTTGTTCACATCTACTGGCACTTTCTTTTCATCGGTGCCTGTGAACATGTCCACAAATTCAACTTCTTCAACTTTAATCGAGTCTTGGCGCATAGTGCTTTGTGTAAAACCTATTGCTTGTTTAACAAGCTCTTCGATTTTTTTCAATTCCGCAGAATCGCGATCTTTGGTTTTGCCGCCGCCAGATGGTTTGGCTTTGTTTATCGTCACAGCCGCCGTGAGACGCCGTATATCGCCCACGGCACGCTGGCGTTTTTCTTTTACGCTGTTTATTTCGTTGTGAGTGACGGTATTTTCCTTTGTCTGGGTGCTGCTGGTTGTAGGGGAGCTGGCCGATGCGGCTTTGCCTTCTGGCACATTTTGAGTCGTGCCCGCTGCCCCTGCTAGAGATTCGGTCTTGCTGTTGCTGTTGTCGTTGGTGATCGTTTCGGTTCTCGGTATGACGACTTTCGGGTCGAACGAGACAGACTCTCTCTCGACGGAATCAAAATCCATATCCACAGTGATGCGCACCACCGATTGGCCAGGGCCAAGGACTTGATCCAGCATGGTCTGCGCTTTTTCGAGCAGTGTGTTTTCCGTTTCGTGAATCATGGACTGGCGCGTTTTTGAGAGGTTGGAAAAGCTAGAGCTGTCTTGGTCTTCGGCGAGTGAACGCCCGGCGCTGTCCACCACTGCTACGCGGTGCGGCTGTAATCCTTCGACACCGTTGGAGACGAGAAACCTTATGGCTTCAACCTGCTGCGGTGTCATGCGGCGACCCGATTCCATCTGGAGGAAAACGGACGCTTTGGATTCGCGTTTATTTTTTTGCGAGAAGAGCCTTTCCTCTGGCACTACGATCATCACGCGGGCGTCTTTTACCTCGTCCAACTCTTTGATGGTGCGAGCCAGTTCGCCTTGCAGGGCGCGGTAGTAGTTGGCCTTCTGCATGAAGTCGGACATGCCGAGAACGGATTTGTCAAAAAGCTCGAAACCTACGCCGCCTGCAGCATCCGAAACGCGTGGGATGCCTTGTGCGGCAAGTTTCATGCGGACTTCGTGAACCTTGGTTTGTGGCACCATGATACTCTTACCGTTATCGCCGATCTGGTAAGGAATTTTTTGGTTCTGTAGTTCCTCAATTATTTTAGAAGCTTCTGCCGATTGGAGGTTACCGAACAGTAGTGTGAATTTGGGCTGACTGGAAAAAAATACCACCAGTGCAAGTGCCGTGGCCACGAAAATTATGCTGGCCGCCAGATAGGCTTTTCGCTGGAGAGGCAGCGAATTCCACAGGTTGACTATTACTCTTTTTATCTCTTCCATAAATATGACTCCTTTTTTTTCGCTTTAAGCTAAATCTGTGCCATCCAGGCCTGTTTATGGGATCCGTCCCGTTTATTTTTTATAATTTTCCGTCAAATCTGCATCCGCATGATTTCTTGGTAGGCATCGAGCAATTTATTCCGCATTTCGGACAACATGCGGAAAGAAAGTCCGGCTTCTTCCACGGCAATCATCGCTTCGTGGACTGGCGTATTGCCGCCTGCCAGAACATCGCGCACTTTGTCGCCTGCGGTCACTTGGCGGTTGTTGACATCGCCCACCATCTGTTGCATGAGATGCCCGAAGGTGGATGGCTGGTAGTCCATTCTATCGGGTTGAGCAGTGGCTTGGATGCGAAACGACGGCTCTTGGGCGTTAGCCGAATCCTGCAACCGACTGAAAGTATCAACGCCTGTCAGGTCAGGTTTTGCAGGTGACTGAGCTCCTGCTGTCGAGCCGATCTGGTCGCCGAGGCTACCAGAAAAAATGCTGGCTTGCGGCTGTGCCGCAGAAGATAGAAATGAAAGCGGACTCATAAGTTATTCCTTTTAATCTCCTATCCTGAGCGATTGCGAAAACATCTGTTTGCCAGTCGTCAGCACCTGCGTATTAGCTTCGAAAGAGCGTTGCACATTCATCATGTCCACCATCTCTTCAATGACGGAGACATTCGGCATTTTCACGATCCCGTTGGCGTCTGCGTCTTGGTGTCCTGGCATGTGAACTTCCTTGAACGGGCGTGGGTCGTCCATTATGCGTGCAATGCGCACGCCAGATGGCGATGCCTGCTGCGGGAGCCCGGTGTCGTTGGGCGTTACCATCGTCTCGAAAATCACCTGTTTGCGGCGGTATGTCTGGCCATCTACATCACGGGTTGTTGCTTGGTTGGCGATGTTGGATGAAATGACATGCATGCGGGTTCTTTCCGCTGTCAATGCACTAGCGCAAATGCCTGCCGCTGGAATTATGCTGCCCATATGGATGCTTCCTTTTCAGTTATTGGCTCGTGCGCCCTGTTATTGCCATGTTTAGGCTGTTGTAGTTTTTCGAAAGCATTTTTGTGGCGAACTCGTGCATGGCCGCATTTTCCTGCAAAGCCACGATTTCTTGGTCAAGGTTGACAGTGTTGCCATCTAGCTTCTCAGGGTTTTGGAAGCGGGATTCGGTAATGCTCGCTTTCGGGATTTGTGTGGGGACAGTGCCGCCGTTCATGCTTTTCATGGCTTCGCGGAATTGCCCTTCAAAATGCGTGCTCAGATCTACCCGCCTGTATTTTGGGGTATTAAGATTAGCTATGTTATTGCCTATGGCTCCTTGGCGTGCTGCCGTGGCGTTCAGGGAAAGTTCGAGACTTTTGGTCGTTGGCTGGTTGAATAACGCTGGAATACCTATGTTCACAAAAGCTTCCAAAGCATGTACTGTGCCAATTTGCAGAAAAAGAGAGAGCTATTCTGAAGGATATGGGTAGAGACGGCTTTCGCCGCCCCTCCCTCCGAACCGTGCGTGCGGGTCTCCCTCACACGGCTCTCCGATTGATGGGTTCTCTCTATCGAGGTTGACATAATTGGCCATGTTCCTTTCCGAGGCTGAAAAGTCCCATGTTTTGCAAAGAAGGCACTTGCCTCCTCTTGCTCCCTTTACGAGAACCGTCAACATACGCTCTGTCCATACGCACAGTCGCACTCCAAGTTGCTTACTCTCCTCTCCGCTGGCATTACCCAGCTTCTTGGCTACTATGGGGACTGACTGCTGGCTGCCGGTTGCTATGCTGTTCGTTTACCCCATTTGGCCAGAAGCACCTCGCGGGTCTATGGCGTTGTTCGCCCAGTTTCGCCTTCTGGTATTGTTTGGGTCGCAACCACCTCTTCTCAGCCCCCTACGCTCAGGCTGGGTCAGGTCTCTCACCTGTCAGGCCCGCATGACTCGATAACGCACTGGCGCAGGCATCACTGCCTGCCTCTGAATGGGAAGACACAGGTAGGAATGCCTGTGCTGCACTCTATTTTTAGCTGAATCATTCAGTGTCACGAACCGCTGCCCCAGACCAAGCGCGAAAAAAGCGTATTTGATCTGGGCTACCCAAAACAAGAAGCATATCGTTTTCTAATAATTTTTCGGAGCCTATTGGGTTTAAAATGCGCTGCTCTTGTCGCTGAATGCCCATGACTTGAACACCTGTTGCCTGTGGAATAGCCACAGACCCCAGCGTCCCGCCTAACAGGTGACTCCCTGCCACCAGTTTGATCATTTCCAATCCTACCTCATCAAATTCAGGCTCTTGAGAGCAGACTTGCGATGTCTGGCAAAGAAAACTGCGGGCAGCATCCATCTGTGCGTAGTCCCCAGCCAAAAGCAGACAGTCTTCGGCATAAATAGCCTGATCTGGCTTAGGGTTAGGTATCCGAGTCCCATGCCTGTTTATCTCGGCCACCGTGCAGCCGAAACGACTCCTCACGGCCAATTCCTTGATGGTTTTACCTGCGCACGCCGCCCCTATCGGTAATACGCAATCGCTGGTTGCAAGGCTCCATTCCTTGTGCCGTTGCGCCCACGAAGGCGGCTTCGCTGCTGACGGCGATGAAGAAAGCGTTTCCCTCATCGAAATCTCCCACCAGCTATGCCAGTAAACAATTTTACGGTAGAAAAAAAACAACACTAGGCAGACCCCGAGTGCCACTCCAAACCAAAGCCAAAACGGCAGCTCGTGAAACGGCAGCAGAGACGCAATCCACCAGACGAGTGCTGCCCCACAAAGGCTCTTGAAAATATATTCAATAAAAGGCTTGAGCCTACCAAGATACTTTCCGTCACCAACAGCCATCTCTGCGTAGAGCATAGACATGGCATCCAAATTCCTCCAGACAGCCACTACCGCAGGCAAAATCAAAAGCGCAACAGCCATGCAGAAAAGACTCTCGAAAGCAGTGGGATGCAATATTCCTACTGGAATTTTATGCGCGAGCAGCCCGTGCAGCGGCTCTGAAAAAAAGAGTGTTCCGGTAACAAAAAGCATCTCTAGGCTCACCTGCAATAAGCGTTTCCTGCTGAGCTGCCACCACAGGCCGAAAAACCTGCGTTGCTGTATCTGCTCTATCCAATCGTGGTAAATAGCGAGCTTCTCCATAAACTCTGGATGCAAAATACGGGTCACGCCGTTGCTTATCGGTTCTGCATGGCGAACCAGAAGCGGAGAAACCAAAGCCGTCAAAATAGAGACACCGACCGCACATGAGTAAAAAGACGCTGGAATTATCCCAGCAATCACACCCACCTGCGCAATAATAAAAGAAAATTCACCGAGCGGCGTCAAAATCAGGCCAGCTCTGAGCGCGTTCTGGAAACGGGTTCCCGCAACCATGAGCCCGAAACTACAGACCGATGAGCGTGCCAGAAGAGTGAACGCCGATAGTCCTACGATCCAAGTCCAAGACTCAAGAAAAACTCTGATCTCAATCATCATCCCTATCGAAACAAAAAAGACTCCGCTGAACACATCCCGTATGCCTTCAAAAGCCGCTTCGATCCGTTTCTTCTGCGGCGTCTCAGCTACGATCGCCCCCATCAAAAACGCCCCTATGGCCAGCGAATAACCAGCTTTAACTGCAAAAAACGAAGTCAGAAACAGAAGCCCAGCCACTACGATTATCAGCAACTCCGCGTTGGTTTCCGAATCAAGTTTCCTGAGCGCATGTGGCACCAATGCGAGACCAACCATCGCAAAAAAAACGATAAAAACCAACAGCCCCGACAGCACGGCCCACACAGATATGCCTGGCTGCAACGCCCCCAAATGCGTGTATGCCGATAAAACCGCGAGCATCACGATGGCTATGACATCCTCCATGATGGCGAAACCTAGCGCAAGCTGCCCAGCGCGGTGGTGTGCTACTTGGAAATCTTGCAGCACCTTCGCGATCACTGCCGAACTCGATACCACGAGCATGGACGCTATAAAAAGCGTCGGCACTGTCTCAAGCCCGGCAGCCTTGCCCAGCAAACGGCAGATGTTGAAAAGTATAAACGCCCCAAGCCCGGCAGCCACAAATGGAGCAGCGCCAAGCCTGCGCAGCTTCTGGAAACTGAGTCCCATCCCGATTGAAAACATCAGGAAAATCAAGCCCGTCTGAGAGATCGCTTGGATGCGAGCAGTGTCGATTTTAAAAGAAAAAAAGGCAGCACCTGGCACCACTATTATACCAGCCAAAAGGTAGCCAACAACCAAGGAAAGACCCAGACGCCTGCATATCCAACCGCCAGCCCCAGCTCCCACCATCACGAGAGCCATGTCCTGAATAAAATCAATACCGTGCATGTGTGCGCATCATTTCTTTTTCAAAACATGCTCCGCATAAAACGCCGCCGCCTGCGAACGCCTGTTGAAATCCAGCTTGTCCATCACATGCGAAACATAGTTTTTGACAGTTTTTTCGCAAAGCCCGAGTGCCTCCGCTATCTCCCTGTTCGTCTTGCCGTCCGCTATATGGGCGAGCGTCTCCAGTTCCGCCTCTGTCAGGCGTGCCATCCGCTCTCTTGCCGAAAGCGGCATACCATCAGAAATAATCCTCGAAAAAACGCTCTGCACCGCCCGCGCATCCAACACGGAACGCCCTGCTGCCACATCCAATATTGCCTTGGCTATCGCGTGCGCGTCCGATGATTTCACCATGTAGCCGTGCGCCCCGGCGTCAATCGCCCTCTGTATCGTCCTTTCGTCACCGAACGAACTCACCATGAGCACCCGCGTGTTAAGGCCGAGCTGCCCGACTTTCTGGCAGACATCAAGTCCGCTCGCATCGGGTAGCTGTATATCGAGCACGACCACATCGGGCTTCAATCTCTGTAGAGCTTCCGTGGCTTCGGCGGCATTCGAAGCTGTTCCCACTACTTCAATTTCCTCGTATTTGCCAAGAACCGCATTCAGCCCCCAGATCATCATGTCGTGGTCATCCACAAGGAGAGTCCTTACCTTGTGAACCACCTGAATGTCTCTGTTTTTTTTCATGGGCGCGGCAAGATTGAACCCCGCGTTTTATGCGCGATTTGTTTTTAGTCTTTTTTTTCTGAGCCGTCTATGAGCTTCCAGAAGTTTGGGTCTTTTTGCAGTGCCTCGTCTTCGCCCGTAGGGAGTTTGGTGCGAAAAAGAAAATCTTTGAGCGTGTTTTTATGAAGCACGCGCCTGACCAGCAAACCGCTCTCCGTTTTTTGGAAATAAATCCTGTAATCTTTGGCGCGGAAACGGTAGTAGCATTCGCCCTCCCGTTTCAGCTCGCCGAAGTTGTCCCCCGCACGGCTGAAATCAAAATCTCCAGTAAGATCGTTAAATTGGCTGAGCACCTCAAGCTGGAGCGGTTTCGGCATCTCTGCCATTTCCGCCGCACTCACATCGTTGAATATAATCTGAAACACAGGTTGTCGGCTCCGTTAAGGTTCAAGGGTATAAAAGAACTGCTTTCCGTTCCTCTCTGAAACGAGTGATAGACGGTTGCCACGAAGCAATCAAGCTTTCAACGCTTTTACCAGACGCCAGCCAGCGTTTTACAGCCGTCCCGCCTGTCACTTTATTGAACATACAAATTTTTTCAGCGGTAGATTTCCTGAAAAGGCCGAGCCCAGACTGCTTTTGCCAGACCGACATGAGGTGCGGACTCAAGTTTGTCAGGTTTGCTTTTTCCAAGTCCGTAAAAATTATGCGGACGCTGGGCACCGTCCCCCCTTTGAACTTGCCCTGCGTAATGCGGTAAACGGTCTCTTGGAAGGAGACACCCGACAGTTTCAATTTATTAAGAGCATCGGCATACCGTTCCGGACTGATCCCAGAGCCGCCTACAACTGCGAATGGCTCGTTGCCTCCCACGCCGTTGCTCATGCCACCAGATTCGCCCATCCAGCCAGTAGCCACATAATATCTGGCACTCATGGGCGTAGGGATGTTGGGCGACGGTGCCACCCAGCGCAGCCCCGTTGCCTCCCAAACCATGTTCCGCGTCCATCCATTCATGGGGACAACATGCAGGCTGACGGGTTTGCCGCCCATCCATTTCGAGTGGTTGATCAAGAGAGCCAATTCCCCAGGTGTCAGCCCGTAAACATACGGGATTTCGTACTGGCCGACAAAAGAGCGGTATTCGGGGTCTAGCGGTGGCCCTTCGATCCTTAGCCCACCCAGTGGATTCGGCCTGTCCAAAACATAAAAATCTATCCCCGCCTCTGCCGCCGCTTGCATAGCCAACCCCATCGTGCTTATAAATGTATAGCTCCTGCAACCGATGTCTTGTATGTCGTAAACAAGAGCGTCCAACCCCTTCAACATCTCTTGCGTCGGTTTGCGCGTAGAGCCGTAAAGCGAATATACAGGCAGGCCAGTTTTTTTGTATTTTCGCGTGGCAACATACTCGCCCGCTGGCGTTTTTCCATCCAACCCATGCTCTGGGCCGTATAAGGCAACGAGGCGTACCTGCGAGGCCTGCCGAAAAGCATCAATGGCCGTCCGCCCCCCCTTACTCACAGCCGTCTGGTTCGTCACTAGACCCACGCGCTTCCCTTTGAGGTGCTCGAAGTTTTTGGCTATGAGAACATCTAGCCCGGTGGACACCTGTGCTGCGAGGCGTTCTTGCGAACATGCCGCGAACAACATTGCGACTGCCGCACAAATTTTGATCGTCCGTCTCACTTTGCGTTGGATTTTAAAAGTCTTCATGCTTGACTGCTTGTATGGATCAAAGCGAATTAGGTCAACTTCTGACGATGGGTTTACCGGGGCCATTTTTAACTCCCGTCTGGCGCGATTTCATCAGGCGCGTGCAGCCAGGTGGGTTCATACTTTTCGGGCGCAATCTCCAGTCGCCCGGACAGGTCAGGGAACTGTGCGACGAGTTGCGGGCACTCTGCGACACCCCGCCCATACTCACGCTAGACCAAGAAGGCGGGCGCGTCTCTCGGCTCAAGGATATTGGCCACCAACCACCAAGCGCAGACCAGCTCCGCAGGTGCGGCGATACCAACCTCATTCGACGCCACGGCGAGCTTACAGCCACTCTACTGCGCCTGTTCGGGTTCAACCTCAATCTCGCCCCGGTGGCAGACATCCTGCTGGACAGCGAGGCGGAAAACTCTCTACTCAACCGCTGCTATGGCACTTCGGCAGACGAAGTTATTTCAAAAGCAGGAGTTTTTTTAGACGCAATGCAGGATGGCGGCGTTTGCGGGACAGTGAAACATTTTCCCGGCTACTCGCTCTGCTCGAAAGACCCGCACGGCAGCCTGCCGCTAGTAGATCGTTCACGCGAAGAGATGGAGGAACACGAATTAAAAGTTTTCCGTGCACTCCTCCATCGCTCGGCTTCGGCCATGATCGGCCATGCGGTCTATCCCGTCTTTGATCCAGACGGCTGCCCCTCTTCGCTCTCCTCACGGATAATACGCGACCTACTCATCGGAGAGATCGGTTATGGCGGACTGGTGATGACCGACGATTTAGAGATGGGAGCCATTTCATACGAATACGGCGTGGCGGAAACAGTCCGCATGGCCATTGATGCTGGCAACGATCTCCTGCTTTTCTGTCACCAGCGGGAATGTGTGGAAATCGCCCTCACAACGCTCTCTCGTCTCCCAGCAGATAAATGCGAAAAACCCTTGGCCAAAATGCGCGAGTTCAAATCGAAACTGTCCCCCGCACGGGAGTGGAGCGCAGTGGCTTTTGACTCAATCAATACAGACATACAAGCACTGCGTGAGAAATGCGAGTCTAGGCTTGCGCAAGCATAGATTTTTTGGACTTCTTCGCTGATTTTTCTGCATGGTCGCCCAACGGCTACACACTGAGAATAGCGCAGCATCCACAATACAAATAAACATGCCCTCCCCAAGTTTCAGTGAACTTTTTGCCCAAGACAAGCCACTTCTTGTTCTCGCCCCGATGCAGGATATTACAGGTGTGGATTTTTTGCGCATCATCCATTCTTACGGCGGCGCAGATCTCTATTTTACAGAATATTTCAGAGTTCACAGAGATTCCAAGCCAGACAAAGACATCCTTAAAAGCGTAGATGCAAATCCGACGGGTCGCCCCATTTTGGCCCAGATGATAGGGCGCGATACATCCGCCCTAGTGCGCACTGCCATGCTGCTTGAAAAATATCCTGTCGCGGGCATTGATTTCAACCTCGGCTGCCCTGCCCCAATTGTTTGCAGAAAAAATGCAGGCGGCGCTCTCCTGCGTGATCTCCCGCATGTAGCCGACATCATGCACGCACTCAGAGCGGCACTCAAAACTCGCCTGACTCTGAAAACGCGCATCGGCTACTACTCCCCTGAAGAGTGGGAAAAGTTTCTCCCGTTTTTGAAGGTGCTGCCTCTGGATGCCGTGACGATTCACGGAAGAACTGTCAGGGAAGGCTACTCTGCACCTGTTCATTACGACAAAATTGCGGAGGCCGTCAGAGAGCTTTCTTGCCCTGTGATCGCCAACGGTGAAATCCGTTCTGCCGACAAAGCCATAGAAGTCTGGAAAAGCACCGGAGCCGCAGGAATAATGGTGGGGCGCGGAGCAATACTCAACCCATGGATTTTTCGTCAAATCCGCGAGCGGCTTCATGGCACCGCCGTTTTCCTCCCCTCTTTCCGCGACCTCTACAAGTATATCGAGCGGATTTACAGCGAGACAAGAATCCCCGGAATGGGAGATAAAACACATGTTTCAAAAATAAAAAAAATCGCCGGCTTTATCTCCTGCGGACTAGAATCAAGACCCAGTTTTCACGCGCAACTCATGCGAGCCGAGACGCCCTGCGATTTTTTCCGCGCTTGTGGGGATGCCCTCTCTTCCGATGAACCGTGCTTCATCCCATAGCGAGAGCAAGGAAGCAATATTTGATCTGTTATAGTAAAATCTTTTCAAAAAACAGAATGTTGCTACCCTTCATAACACTGGATGGGTGGCTGAGCGGTTTAAAGCAGCGGTCTTGAAAACCGCCGAGGGTTAAAACCTCCGTGAGTTCGAATCTCACCCCATCCGTTTTGCGCCACATTTCACTCTTTCCATTTATCCAAAAACTTTTTTCTAAAGAAAACGCAACTAGTGCCGTTATGAGTGTTAGGCAGAACGGAGTTTCTGCCTGCGGGGGAGCCCGGACCTCGGATAGAAACAACAACGGGAAGTCAGAAGGAACTGGCGGATCGCAAGATGTGATCTTCGGTGAAAAAATT
>JFJP01020549.1_pt1 | contig 23972 bp, 16 predicted proteins | sample 431651 | NCBI WGS metagenome assembly JFJP01 (sample SAMN02602958, study PRJNA72255) | Microbial mat metagenome, whole genome shotgun sequencing project. | biome: fresh water; feature: sink hole; material: water; isolation source: purple microbial (photo- and chemosynthetic) mats found in...
GCGATGGCGCGATCGGACTGCTGAATTTCGCGGCCAACCACATCGGCTACCTCGCCGGCATCATGCCGATAGGAACCGCCGCGCTGCCCAACGCGGGGTGGGCGGCGAACATCAGGAACCTGCCGATGTGGGAGGCCCATTGCTACAATGACCAGACGATCGCCCGCACCTCTTCAATCGCCTGGTTCGACCAGGCGACCAAGGCCGACATCCCCGGCGCTTACGACCTGATGTCAACCTACCCGGGATACAACGCCAGCCCCCTGCACGTGGCGGCGGACCGTGATCCAAGCACCCTCAAACCGCTCAATCCCTTCGGCCCCATCACCACGGTCGCCAGCGCCACCCTGACCAGCGGAAGCTCCTGGATCGCGTTCAACTCGACCACCTTCGGCAGCTCCATGTTCAACACCTGGGGTGGCACCGAGGCCAGCCCCTACGCCGTCGTCACGCCAGGTGGCGGGGTGGTGGCCCTGGGCAAGCCCACCGGGCTGTACCTGACCCGTCCCTATACCGGCGTGACCGGCACCGCCTATTTCGATCCCCTGACCAAGAAATGGGCGTGGCAGCGCGGTCAGAGCTGGGACACAACCAAACCAGGCAAACGCATCTTCACCATGTTCTGGTATCAGAACCACGTGAACGGCTGGGTCGAAACCTATGCCAATGGCGGCTGCTGGGATTGGCTGTTCAGCCAGTCGAAGGCTGCAGCGGGTGTTCCTGCGATCACCAGCCAACCGAAGAACGCCACGGTGGCGGCAGGACAAACCGCGACGTTCTCTGCAACCGCGACGGGATCCGGTCCGCTCTACTACCTGTGGAAACGCAACGGCGCGGCCATCGCCGGCGCAACAGCGGCAAGCTATACCACCGCTCCGCTGTCCCTCGCGGATTCCGGGACGCAGTTCACCCTGAGTGTATCCAACGGCAGCGGTTCGACGACCTCGACCGCCGCGATAGTGACCGTGCTGGCGATCCAACCCAGCGAACCCAACCTGGCGATCAACGGCTGGAGCAACATCCCGGGCAAGGTCGAAGGCACACTCCGCGTCAGGCCGGTGAACACCACGTCCCCCAGGCCGCCATACGGCTATCTCGACTACCTGCCCCTGGGCTACAATCCGGCCAACACCATGACCAAGTGGCCACTCATCGTCCATCTGCCGCATATCACCGAGGCTGGCGATGGGACCGACAGCGCCGCCAACGGCAACCAGCTGTACAACCAATTGGTGAAATACGGACCACTCCACCTGGTGGTCAGCCAGCAGTGGGACTTCCCCGCCGTCATCATCGCGCCCCAGGTGGTGACCAACTGGACCAAGCCGCTGAATGTGAAGAACGTCGTCGAATACGCCAAGGCCAACTACCGGATCGACAGCAATCGCATCTACATGACCGGCCATCTCGAGGGTGCGAACGGCACCCTGCGCTACGCCGTGGCCTACCCCGGCGATCTCGCGGGAGTCCTGACCATCGCATCCACCGCCGTCGCCAGCACCGCCCAGGCGACCTTGATCAGGTCCCTACCGCTCTGGGCGACACACAGCTTCGCCGACCAGACCTGCCCGCGATCCGTCTCCATCGGCTGGATCGATGCCCTGTCATCTGCGCAGTACGGCGGCACGTCCGACGCCATGGCAACCTACCCCGGCTACGGCAATCGCAGCCATTTCGCCATCGACAGCAATCCGCTCACCCGCACGCCGCTGAATCCGGATGGGGAGGTCATCACCATCGCCGGTGCCCGCCTCGCCACCGGGAGCAAGACGATCACCTTCCCGTCCGGAGTGCAGTTCGGCAGCGGCATCTTCGCCATGTGGAACGGGAGTGACACCCAACCGTTCGCACGTGTGCGGGTTGCCGGCGAGGCGCCGTTCTACGTCGTGGCACAGGGCTACGCTTCCTCGCTGAACCTGACGGCCGCGTATGCCGGATCGGCGACCACTGCCAGCATCACCATCCAGACCCCGGTCGGCTACAACGCCACAGCCTACCGCAATGCCAACGGTACCTGGGACTGGAACCGCGATCTGCCCTGGGATCAGACCCGCTCCGATCTGCGTGTGCTCAGCCTCTTCTGGTACCAGAGCGCAACCATGGGTGCAAACCAGACCTGGGACAACGTGAGCCCCTGGAATTGGCTGCTTGGTCAGGTGAAGGCGCCGGCCGGGTCCGGCTGAGCGTGATCGCGTCGGTTGCGTTGCACGACTGCGGGATGTGCTGCCCTCATGGCTTCGGACCGCATCCGCCTCGTCACCTTCAACATTCTCGGCTGCCGGGGCTTTCCGCTGATCACGGGCGGGCCGGTCGTGTTCCCGGAGGTCTCACCGACCCTGGTCACGGCGTTGGCCCAGCGTCTGACCGCCTGGCAGGCGGACGTGGTGATCCTGCAGGAGGCTCCGCCGGAAGCCTGGGTGCGCAGCCTAGCGCAGCAGGCGGGCCTGACGGCCGCCTATTTTCCAGCCCAGGCCGCCTCGGGCAGGGAATGGCCCTTCGGATTTCCGGGCGCCGTCCTGTCGCGCCATCCGCTGTCGGCGATCGAGGATCGGGCGACGGTCCTCCGCGCACCGCATGATGAACGTTTCCAGCGCCACTGGGGATCGGCGGAGGTCGGCATCGGGAAGCAAGTCCTGCGCGTCACGGGCATGCATCTGTGCGCCGATTGGGGCGGCGTGAACCGCGAGGCCACCCGGATGGCGGAACTGGCAGCACTGCTTGAGGCCCCGGCCACGGACGTGATCGGCGCCGACTGCAACACCCGCCCCGGCGAGGCCCCCTGGCTGCGGTTGCGCGAGGCCGGCTGGCGCGATGGCTGGATCGAGGGTGGAGGAGCGGGGAACGGTTGGAGTTCTGATGCGCGGCAGCCGATGCAGCGCATCGACTACCTGTGGCTATCCCCGACCTCGCCGTGGCAGGCGCGTTCCGCGCACCTGCTCGGCGACCTGGAGGTGACGGTGGACGACCAGCGCATGCTGCTCAGCGACCACCTTCCCGTGCTGCTGGAATTGGAGCACGTGGCGCACTGAGCCCAGCACACGTGCCGAGTCAGGCCCCCTGCCAGGTGTCGAGCCAGAGGCGGAAGCGTGCCCCGCCGAGGGAGCCGTCCTCGACCGTCAGGGTGCCGCCGTGCAATTGCACGATGGCGTAGGACACCGCCAGGCCGAGGCCGGTGCCGTGCTCCTTGGTGGTATGGAAGGGCGTGAAGATCAGTTGCCGCGCCTCGACCGGTACCCCGGGGCCATCGTCCTCGACCAGGATGGCCAGCCCGTCGGCCGAGGCTTCGAGGGCGATCAGCACCCGTCCGGCGCCGGGATGCGCCTCGGCGGCCGCCTCGGTGGCGTTGCGCACCAGATTGAGCAGCACCTGCTTGAGCTGGGGACCATCGACCTGGATCGCCCCGCGCGGCGCCCAGCGGTCCTCGATCGTGATCACGACCCCGGCCGCCGCGGCGTCGGCAGCGGCGACCTCGACCACGGCGCGGATCAGGTCGGCAGGATCGTGGGCCCGGCGTTCGAGGCGGCGCTGGCGGGTGAATTCGAGCAGACCGGTGACCGTGCGGTTGAGGTCGCGCACCCCCTCGACGATGAGCTGGGCGAAACGCCGACGCTTGTCGCCATCCGGCAGGTCGCGCACCAGCAGGCTTGCGAAGCCCTCGATGCCGTTCAGCGGATTGCGGATCTCATGCGCCACTCCGGCCGCCATCTCGCCCAGCTGCTTGAGCCGATCGGCGCGCTCGGCGCGCTCTGACAGGGCACGCATCTCGGTGACGTCGTCGGCCACCTCGACCGCGCCGGTGAGCACGCCTGCCTGGTCGCGCAGGGCATTGGCGCGGGCGAGCAGCAGGCGGCGTCCAGGGCCGCTGCCCACCGCACGCTCGGCGCGCAAGGGACCTGCCTCTCCGGCGAGGATGCGCAGGGCCGGGCTGCCCGGCGCAAGCCGGCGCCAGTCGGCCCCGGCGGTCAGGCCGGGAACCACGGCGCAGGCGGCGGGATTCGCGCTGAGCACCTGGCCGTCGAGTCCGATGGCGACGACCCCCGAAGCCACGCCGGCCATGACCGCCGCGAGGCGGGCGTTGGCGTCGCTCAGCTCGGCCTGCTTGACCACCAGGATCTGTTCGAGGCGCGCGACCTGCGCCGCGAGGGCCCCGGTCGTCTCGTCGAAGAGACGCAGGGCGGCGGCGAGGTCGAGCCCACGCTCAGCCGGTGCGGTCGATGAAGCGGGCTGCGGGTCGGTCATCGGTACCGGCGTAGGCGCGGACGCCCTCGCCGCCAGCGCGGAGTTCGTCATGGGCGGCGCGCAACAGGCGGTCGCGGGCCGCGGCGAGGGCGGATTCGGCATCGCGCCGCGCTGCCTCGGCCTGACCGGCGAGGGCGCCAAGCAGGACCGGATCGGCCTGGGGGTCGGCCGGTTGCGCGAGCAGCCCCCCGGCCTGGTCGAGCAGGGCGGCGGCCTGGTCGATCTCATCGCGCTCGATCGAGGACTGCGCCCGGGCGTAGAGATCGATGAGCTGGACCATCTGATCGGGATTCATGGCGCCGCCTTGGGCAGGTCGGCGACCAGTCCGGCGACCGCCGGGGCCAGTTCGCTGGCCGGGAAACTGCCCGGGAAGCCTTCCGCGGCGGCGCGGGCCAACCCCGCCTGCTCTGCGCGCTTGGCCGGATCACCGGGTAGGCGCGCGAGTTCGGCGAGGAAGAAGACGCGCAGCCAAGCGGCGCGCGAGCGCAGCACGTCGGACATCTCGGCCGGCATCGCCTCGACCTCCTTCAGACCTTCGCCCAGGCTCAGCTCGCGATCGATCGGTTCGGCCTCGAGGGCGAGATCGCGCAGACATTCGGCGATGGCGATGCGGTTCTCCGCCGACAACGGCGAGGCCTGCGCCGCCTGCCGGGTGGGCGAGGCCGGGTCGAGCATGTCCTTGTCGCTGCGATGGGTGCGGCCGAGCCACTCCTGCAACGCCTCGCGCAGGTCGTTCAGCGCCTTGTCGCGCTCGCTGCGCGGCCGCTCCAGGCCCGAACCGAGATCGGCGGCAGCGACCGGACGCACCCCGCTCGACGAGCGCAGGATCGCCTGGATGCGCTCGTCGCGTGTGCGCGCCGACAGTTCGAGGTCGCGCAGCAGGCGGTCCTCGGCGTCGAGCAGGTTGACGTCGGTGTTCACCGGGGCGAGCGGGGCCGAGCGCGGCAGCGGCGGCTGCGCAGCGGCGCCGCCTTCAGCGGCCAGGCAGGTCGCGGCCAGGACGGCCAGAAGCAGGGTCTTCATTCGCTCACCTCGCCACGGAAGGCCTGGATCGCCTCACGCAGACGGCCCTGGGCGCGCAGGTGCTCGCCGAGCAGCTGGGCCGCGTACTCGCGGTCGCGCGCCCCGATGGTCGGATCGCGCAGGAAGCGGCGCAGCTCGGTTTCGCCACGCGCATCCTCACCCGACAACAGCAGACTGCGCGCCAGGCCAAGCATCGAGGCGTGACGCAGCTCGGGGCTGGGCTGCTCGTCGAGGACGCGACGATAGGTCGCGGCCGCCTGCTTGGCCAGCGAGGCCTGCTCGGCGCGGTCGCGGCGGGCCGCCAGCCACTGCGCCCGGGCGATGTAGAAGAGGACGCGGGCGCGCACCGGGCCGGGATAGCGGCCGAGCCGCGAGACCAGTTCGCCGAGCAGCTGATCAAGCTGCTGCCGGCCCGGCCGGTTGTCGTTCACCTGGTCGTCGCGCAGCAGCTGGTAGAGGGCGGCAACCGCCTGATCCTCGGATTCCAGTTCAGCGTAGCACTGGGCGATGCGCACCAGGATGTACGGAGCGATATCTCCCTGCGGGAAGTCCTGGCGGGCGCGCAGGAAGGCGAACAGGGCGCGGACGTGGTCGGGCTGCTCGCGGCGCAGCCAGCACTCGCCGGCGCGGAAGGCGGCGGTGGCGTAGAGGCCGGCCTCGGCCTGGGGATCGGTGCTGCCCGACTTCCAGCGCCGGTGCAGCAGTTCGAAGCGCGGCCTGGCCTCGTCGGCCCGGCCGAGATGGAAGGCGCACTCGGCCAGCCAGAAGGCCGACTGGTCGGGTGCGTCCTCGACGCCACGACCGGTCGATTTCAGCCAGCGGGCTATCTGCACCTCGGACTCGCGGAAGCGGGCGGACGCTTCGGGCGGGACCTCGTTGGCTTCGCCGCCGGGCAGGCCGAGGGCCTGACGGCCGGCGGTGAAGAGCAGTTCGCCCAGACCGAATCGCGCCGCGGCGACCTCGCTGGCGGCGCCCGGCATGTCGGCGTAGTGCTCGAGCAGACGATGCAGGTCGTCCACCGCCTCGTCGTAGGCGCCGGCATCCTGGCGGTCGGCCCCGAGACGGCGCGCCGCCTGCGAAGACAGCAGCAGCACGCGGGCCCCGATGGGATCGCTCATCTCGGCACGCGCCAGCCAGGAACGGAAGGCGATGCGCGCATCGGCGTAGGCACCGAGCGCGAGCATCGCCTCTCCGGCTCCGAGCGAGGCCTGCTGGACCCAACGCCAGGTCGAGGGATCGGAGGAGGCGCCGTAGGCCTCGATCAGACCGGAGAATCCGCGCAGGGCCGGGGCATGGCGGCCGGCCGCGGCATCCTGCGAGGCCATCAGCCACATCGCCTCGGCGGCGGCCGGTCCACGCACGCCGGCCGCGACGCGTTCGAGGGCGATGCGCGCCCGGCGATCCAGGTCGTCTGCATCTGCGGTCCTGGTCTCGATGATCAGGCGACGCGCCTTGCCGCTGCCCTCCTCGCGCCAACGCAGGCCGAGCTGGCCGAGCAGCCGGTCGAGCGCCTCGGGATAGGGGACGGCGGTGAGCCTGAGATGGACCTGGCGCGACAGGGCCGCTGGCTGGACTTCGTCGAGCCCGGCGCCGAGCAGGGACGCCAGCTGCTTGAGAATGCGCTCGGCCGCCTCGGGGCCGAGCGCAGCGCTGACCAGGGCGCCGTTGCCTGCCACCGGCTGGACGCTCAACGCCTCGCCGAACACCGGACACAGCTTGGTTTCGCCGGCCGCAGCCGGTGCAACCGGTCGGGTCGGGGCCGGATCCTCGCCGGAACCGGCGCCGACCGTCCCGCCACCGGCCAGCGAGGCACGCACGCGCTCCAGGGCGCGCTGCAGGGCCTGGACCTCGGCGGAGAGTTCCGGTCCGACCGCCGCCGGGGTCTGCGGGTCGCTGCGGCCGGCCCGCGGGGTCAGCTGCAGGACGCGCGGCTCGGGCGGCAGCGAGGGCATCGGGGTCGTGGATTCGGCGGCGCAGATGGGGGCCGCGACCAGGACGAGCAGAAGGCATGAGCGCATCAGTGGTGCCCTCCGGCGGCAGGCGCGGCGTGGGCGGGTTCGGCGGCGTGGCTGTCCGCCGGGACGGCGACCGGGGCCGAGGCGAGCGCCCCGCCTTCGCGGCTGCGCGCCAGCAGGCGGCCGAGGGTCAGGTAGGCATCGGCCACCGCCTGACGGTTGCGTTCGAGGTCGGGCGATGGCCGGCCGGCGGTATCGCTGGCTGCCAGCCAGCGCGCCTCGGAGGCGAGCACGGCATAGACCTGACGGATCGCACCGGCCTGGTCGCCCAGCCGGGTGAGGCAATCGGCATGCTCGAGGAGGACGCGCGGATCATCGTCGCCGCCCGCCGATTCAAGGGCCGCCGCGTATTCATCGGCAGCCCGCCGCCACGCGCCCAGACCGCGGAAATAGCGCGCCAGAGCGAGTCCGATGTCGGACGCCCGGTCGGGATGCACGCGTTTCAGCTCCTCCATCCAACGCACGCCACGCGCACGTTCCGATTCGTCCCGCTCCTCCAGCTTGGCCAGGGCGAGCCGCAACTTGTCGGCGTAGCCGTCGGCGGCGGGGTGTTCGATCTCGCGCGCCGCGCGCAGCTCGCCGGACAGCCCGGCGATGTTGGCGGTCAGCACGATCAGAGCCCCGCTGCAGATACCCAGAAAAAGCACGGCCGCCGCCAGCAGCCCGCCCGTCCAGCGCCATTCGAAGGTGGTGACCGTGGCGACCGTCGTCGTCATCACCGGCTGGGCGTGGATCGAAGCGGTCGAGGCGGTACGCCCCAGCACGCTGTTCACATCGACGGCATCGCGGGTGAATTCCGGCGAGTCCGGGGGCGAGGACTCGGCCTGCAGACGGTCGATGTCGGCATCCTTGCCAGCGATGGCGGCGGCGACCTCCTCGGCCTCGGGGGCGCCGGTGGCCTGGGCAAGCTGCTTGACCAGCGCATCGATGTCCGACTGGGCGATGACCGCCTCGCTGTCGGTACCAGGCGGGGCGTCGCTGCCCTGCTTGGCGATGATCGCATCGATCTCGTCGGCGCTGAGCGCCTGGGTCGCGTCACTGCCTGCCCTGGGGATGGTGGCCACCGGCTCTGGGGCAGGCGGCACCTTGCGGGTGGGTTTGGCGACCGCTTCCGCCACCGGAGCGGGCGCTGCGGCAGGTTCAGGATCGACCTTGGCGGCACCGACCCGGGACTGCGGGGCCCCGAGTTCGGCAAGCAGCTTGTCGATATCGGACTGGGACAGCGGCCCTTCGACCGTCGCGCTGGCGCTCGGCTTGGCACCTGGGGCGGCTGGTGTCGCCGCCTTTGACGTCGCACCTGCGGGCGGAGGGGAAGCTGCCGAGGCGATCTCGGATGCGCTGCCAGCGCCAGCCGGCACCTCCAGCTCGTTGAGCAGTTTGTCGATCTCCTGCTGGTCGAGATGCGTATTGCCCGTGCTGACGGCGGCTTGCTGACGGGTGGTCGGGTTGAGCTCGGCCAGCAGCTTGTCGATCTCACCCTGGTCGAGATGGCCTCCACTTGAGGTCGCAGTCGACGGCTTGGGGGCCGGCGTGGTGATCGCTTCGGTCGCCTGCGAGATGAGGGCATCGATCGCATCCTGATCGAGGGCCTCGGCAGCAGGCGCGGGTACCGGCGCCGGCGCCGGTGCGGCTGCCGGTGCCGACACGGGTGCGGCGGCAGGCGCGGCGTCAGCCGGCGGCTTGCTGCCGCCCGCGTCGAGCTCGGCGAGCAGCTTGTCGATATCGTCCTGTCCGAGGGAGCCGTCGGCCATGGGTACGGAACCTTCCAACTGCCTTACGCAACCGGCGAGCCTATTCCGTCATCATCGAAGAGACCGGCCCGTTCTTCCCCCCCGACCCCAGGCTGGACGAGGGCTTCAGGTGCGGTCCGTATCGACACATCGCAGGCTGCGCAGGCTGTCCCCAGCTGTGACGGAAGACCGATGAACGGACCGGCCCCGGCCCGCACGCTGGCCAGCAACCAGGATCCGGCGGTGGACCAGGTCGTCGCCTGCACCGCCCGTCCAACGACCAGTTCCTGGTCCCAGAGTCGTTCAGCTGACTCATCGTAAACCGTTGAGGTCTCTTTATCTACAATCGCAACGACAGATTCTGGAGACAGCGCCAGGCGAATGCCGTGGGCCGCCAGCCAGCGGCCACGATCGACCGTGGAAGAAAGCGCATGCGTCCCGTCCAGCCACACCCGCACCCCCTGCTGATCGACATGCACGCTGAGCCGACCGGCAGCAGCGGATGAGGCCAGTTCGGCCACGGCCAAGCGGGCCAGCCGTCCGGGGACATGACTGAGCAGCTGGCGAACCCCGACCAGCGCTTCCGCCGCTTCGCTCCAGGCCACCTCGGTGGGCGGACCCTGCGGCCTCCGCGCCCGGCTGATCGCGCTCCGGACGTCCTTGATCGCCACCGGTTTGGTGAAGAAATCGACAGCCCCGCAGCGCAGAGCCCGGACCGCATCATCATAGGTCGCGTACCCGCTGATCATGATGAACGGGACCCCCAATTGGGCCATCAGGTCAAGACCATTGCCATCGGGCAGCTTCAGATCGCTGACCGCCAGGTCCGGCGTCCAGTCAGCAACGACAATGCGGGCTTCGCCGAGACCGGCGCCGGCACGCACCTCATGGCCATCGCGCGTGAACGCGCGGACCAATGCGGTGCGGATGCTGTCCTCGTCTTCGACCACCAGGATGCGCACGCCTGCATGCTATGGTGCTCTGGACGCGACGCATCAGCGATTGCCTGTCCGCGCCCCGGGCGCTATCATCACCGTGGAATGGCCACCGCCGTCAGTTCACTGCTTGCGCTGCTGCCCGACCACGACCAGCGGCAGCAACTCGGCAGCCTCGATCCCGGCGCTGGCATGATCTCGCACATCTGCTCCTCGCCGAGCGAGGCCGACCGCCTGTTGCGACGGATCCAACCCGATGTGCTGGTCTCGGGACGCGGAGCGGGACTGCCCTGGCTGCGACAGGCCCACGCCCGCGATCCGGACGCCTTCCGCATCATCTGCGTCGAACGCAGCCAGCTCGCGACGGCGATCAACTACGTCAACCTCGGCGATGCCGACGCCGTGCTGCGCGAGCCGTTCGACAGCCAGGGCGTCCTTGATCTGTTCCACCACGGCTGCGAGCAGGCCCTGCTGCGCCGCCATACCCGCAGCCTGGTCGATGAGCTGGCGGTACGCAACGCCGAGCTGCTCGGCTTCAACGAGCGCCTCGAGGAGCTGGTCGCCGAACGCACCAGCCACCTGGTCGAGGCGCGGGAACGTCTCGAAGAATCGCAGCGTCAGATGGTGCAGCTCGAGACGCAATCGACCGTCACCCATCTGCTGCGCGGCCTGGCGCACGAGTTCAACAATCCGCTCGCAGCGATCTACGGCTATGCCCAGCGCATGCGCCGCCAGTACGCCGCCGATGCTGATGCAGCCCGCCGTCTCGACGTGATCCTGCAGGAGGTCGGCCACTGCCGCACCGTGGTGACGCAGCTCGGCCAGCTCGCCACCCCCCTCACAGAGCAGCCCGGCAACGTCGATCCAGGTGCCCTGTTGGTCGAAGCAAGCAAACGACTCGAAGCAGCCGGCGTGGCCCTGCCACGTCTGATGATCGATCCAGGCACGCCACAGGCAGTCGCTGCGCCGCGTGCCCTGGTGAAGGCCTTCGAACAGATCCTCGCCAACGCCTGCGAAGCCGGGGCCAAGACCATCACCATGCATGGCGAAAGCGGCGGCGGACGCACCCGTCTGCAACTCGAGAACGATGGGGATACGCCTGACGAGGTCAGCATCTCCAACGCCATCCGGCCATTCTACACCACACGGGCCAACCAGGGCCACCGTGGGCTGGGCCTATCGACGGCCGCCGCCCTGCTGCGCGAACAGGACGGCACCATCCAGCTGGACCGACGCAGCAACGGTGGAGCCGTCATTCAGCTGACCCTGCCGACCACGGGAACAGATCGACGAGGGTCCTCGAGCGGCCTGGTACCCGCCATTGGCAGCTCCCCGGCGCCAATGCCAGCCACCACCCTGGTCATCGATGACGAACCGATGGTCGCCGAGATCCTGGTCGATGCCTTGCGTGAAACCGGGTGCCAGACCGCCGTGGCAGGCAGCTTCGCCGAGGGTATCGCCGAGCTCACCCGGCTCGACGTACGTGCCCTGGTCGTCGATCTGAACCTGCCCGACGGCAGCGGGCTGGACCTCGCCCGTCGGGCCTTGGCGCTCAAGCCGCACCTCGCCGGCCACATCGCCCTGACTACCGGGGAAAGCGATACCCGCCTGATTGAACGCCTGATCGCCGACCACGGCTTCCCGATCCTGGCGAAGCCGTTCCGTCTCGAACAGGTCAGCGCGCTCGCGGCGCAGATTAGGTAAGGGCCCGGAAGACAATAACCTTGTCATCTTCGTTTGCAGGGCCGGGCCAGCTTCAAGCTTGGAGCTTCGAGCTTGGAGCCCGAATCGTCAGCACAGTGGATCGGCCAGATGCCGCTCAGTGTAAGACATATTTCCTGACAAGCCCTAAGGGCTCGCGCAACAATAACTGACGCGATGGAACACGACGCACGCTCGCCCAGCTTGGAGCTTTGAGCTTCAAGCTTTGAGCCCGCAGGAGCGGCAATGCCCCTGGGAGCGCGCGGCCCGCGCGCCAGCGGCGCGCGCTCCCAGGCTTACTTCCCTGCGCCCCTGAGCTGGACAACTACTTGAAGTTGGCGGCGGCGAAGTCCCAGTTCACCAGGCTGTCGAGGAACACCTCGAGGAACTTCTGGCGCAGGTTCTTGTAGGTCGGGTAGTAGGCGTGCTCCCACACGTCGGCGGTGATGATCGGCACCGCGGCGCCCTTGACCGGGGTGTCGGCGTTGCCGGTCTTGACGATCTTCAACTTGCCGCCGTCATTGACCAGCCACACCCAGCCGCTGCCGAACTGGGTCATGCCGCCGTTGATGAACTCCTTGCGGAAGTTGTCGTAGCTGCCGAAGTCGCGGTCGATCGCGGCGGCGAGGGCGCCGCTCGGCTTGCCGCCGCCCTTGGGCTTCATGCTGTTCCAGAAGAAGGTGTGGTTCCAGATCTGGGCCGCCTGGTTGAACACGCCGCCATCGCTGGTCTTGATGATGTCGAGCAGGGCCGCATCGGTGGCGTCGGGCTTCAGCTCGTTCAGCTTGACGACGTAGGCGTTGTGATGCTTGCCGTGGTGCAGCTCGACGTTCTCCTTGGTGTAGAACGGCTCGAGGGCGTCGGCGGCGTAGGGCAGGGCGGGGAGGGTGACAGGCATGGTGAGTCTCCAGGAAACCGTGTTCGACGGTAGGGTTGCGTGCACTTATGGGGACCGAGGCGGGGACGGCAAGGCTGGCCTGCTGGAATCCTGGCACTCCGTGCTGGAATCCTGGAATCGTGGGCGAGACTGCCGGCATGGATGCCCTCGCTCCCAATCTCCGACGTCTGCGCGCCTCAGCTGGCCTGACCCAGGCCGAACTTGCGGCCAAGGCTGGGGTACCGCGAGCCACCCTCGCCAGCATGGAACAGGCCGGCAGCAACCCCGGCATCCTCGCGGTGCAGGCGGTCGCCCGGGCGCTGGGCATCGGCCTCGACGATCTGGTCGAACCGCGCCCTGAAGAACGCCACTACCTGATCGGCCCACGCGAGCAGCAGGACTACCGCGCCGACGCCGGACGCTTCAGCGCCCGGCTGGTCTCGCCAATCGCCAGCAAAGGCGTGGCGATCCATCGCGTGGTGATGCAACCGCGCTGCCACAGCATCGGCCGACCGCATCCGCCCGGCGCCCAGGAATTCTTCCTGACCCTGGTCGGTACGGCCGTGATCGAGATCGAAGGAGAATCAGTCGAGGTGCCGGCAGGGCACCTGCTGCAGTTCCCCGGCCACCGCCGGCACAGCTACGGCAATCCGGGCCGGACAGTGTGCGAGGCGGTCAGTTCGGTGGTCATGCAGCTCGGCTGAAGCCGCGCCGACGGCGAACCAGCCCGAGCATGCCGAGAAGGATCAATCCGACCCCGGCGCCACATCCTCCGCCCCCTCCGCCGCCACTGCCCGATGAGCCTCCGCCGCCGACCGCTCCGACCGTCAGGGTCAGGGTGCGCGTCGTGGTCAACCCACCGTCGGAGACGGTGACGGTGATCACCGCACCACCTGACTGCCCCACGACCGGGGTGATGGTCAGAGTGCGTACCGCACCGGATCCGCCCAGGACAATCCCCGCGTCTGCAACGACCGCCTGGTTGGAGGAGGATGCCGTCAGCACCAGATCGCCGGCCGGCTTCTCGAGGTCGGCAACCGTGACGGTGAGCGGTCCCGCCGTCTGATTGACGGCGGTCGAGAACTCATTCACGAGACTCAACGTCGGTGCGTCATTGACCGCCGCAACCGTCAGCACGAAGGTGCGTGTGGCGGACTGGGCCCCGTCGCTGACCGTCAGGGTCACGGTGCTGAGACCCGACTGGTTGAGGACCGGGGTCAGGGTCACCGACCTGCTGCCGCCGGTGCCGGCGAACGCGATGCCTGGTACCGGCAACAGGGCGCTGTTGCTGCTGCCTGCGGACAGGACCAGGGCATTCAGGGCGGTGTCGGCATCGGCGATGGTGAAGGACACCGGTCCGCATACCCCATCCTCGTTGATCGTCTGGTTGGCGATGGCCGTGATGGTCGGGGCAAGACCTCCGCCACCCGATCCGGTGTGGACCAGACTCAGCGCGATGCTGCCGCCAACCGTGCCATAGCTGGCCACGGCGATCTGGTACACCGTCCCGTTGACCGCGGGGAACACGACCCGGCTGGTGGTGCCGCTGTTGTCATCGTTGCTGGCGACCTTGGCCAGCGTCCCCAATGCACCTCCGGAATAGACCGCCAGCACGGTATCGAAGCTGGAACCGAGCAGATCGATGGTCGCCGTACCGTCACTGGGCGCTGTCCAGGTCCACCATACGGACGCGGTCTCGGAACTCACCCAGTGCATCGGTTCGTCAACTTCCCTGGTCGCGCCGATGTTGCTGCCAGTCGTGGTCGCATTCGCCCCGCTGAGCGCGATCCGCCCGGCGAATGCGTCGTTCGCCGGCGGCGGCAGGCCGGCGATGGTCACGACCACGGCAGCCGGTGCCACCGCCACGTAGCTCGCCGATCGAACCAGTGAAAGGACGACCGTCTCGGCCGATTCGGCCACGGCGTCCGCAACCGCCGTCAGGGTGAGATCGGCAGAGGAAGCCCCGGCCGGAATCGTCGCCGTGGTCGCGGTGCCGCCTGCCAGGGTGTAGTCGCTGGTCGAGGCGCTGCCCGTGATCGCATAGGTGATGGCCAGGGCGGCGGTGGTCGGACCACTGCGCGTCAGCCGCCAGCGTCCGGTGTCAGCGGCGCCTTCGGCAGCGGCCGCATCAGGCGCAGACAGGGTCACAGTGGGCAGGGCTACGCAGGTGAAATTCCGTCCTGCCACCGATGTGGTGACGTTCACCGGATTGGCTGGGGTGGCCGCGAAGGTGGTGTAACCGGCCTTCACCGCCGACAGGGTGACCGACCCGCTTGCGATGTTGCCGAGGAGGTAGTTGCCATCGCTGTCGGTCAACGTGCCGCGATAGGAGGCTCCGCTGAGACCGTTGTGCACGCGCACCCCGGCGACCGGGCTGAAAGCCTCGTCGCGAACCTGACCGCTGACCGAGAAGGTGGTGGGGCTGCCGATCGTCACGGGCAGGAGTTTACTCGCCGTTCCGCCCTTCATGTCGCTGACCGTGACGACCACCGGATAGATGCGGGCCGACGACCATGACTTGCTGACCGTCGCGGCGTTGGTGGACAGGCTGCCGTCGGCGAAGTCCCAATGCCAGGCCAGGGCATCGCCATCAGCGTCGGTGGCGCTGACCGTGTAGCTGCCCGCCACGCCGACCGCCAGGCTGCCCGGCCCGCTGAGCAGGGTGATGGTCGGGGCGCGATTGCCGGAAAATCCACCGATGTTCACCTGTACATCGACGCTTTGGGGCGTGGTTCCCGCGAATCCGGTCGGGGTGATGTGGATGCCGGCCATACGATCGCTGAAGGTCCGTCCGAAGGTGACCTGATGATCGTCCTTGCCTGATGCGGTGCCCGGTGTCGTATCAAGGAGCTGATCGCCTTCGTCGTTGTTGCCGACGCTGTTCAGCTTCACGGTAACGCCGTTGGATTGCCATTGATTGCTGGTGAACAGCCGCCGGTATTCGACCCAGTAGTAGGATGAGAACGTGTAGGATCCGAGCTTCAGCGGCTGGCTGATGCGCAGCCCCTGCTTGCGGCCGGATCCGAGGATCGTGGATTCGTCCTGGGCGTAGAGCCGTACGTTCGCGCTGCTGCCGAGCGAGTGAATGTCCGCATCGGTCAGCCAGTCGAGTACGCGCTTCGATCCGGCATTGAAATGCTTGGTTCCTGCACTGGCCGAACCCATGGTGTCGAAGGTGTTGCCATACTCCTGGTTGGACCCGCTCCCGATCACGCTGTCCCCGGAGGCATTCCAGTAATTGGCGTGCCACAGTCCGAGGTTGTGGCCGAACTCGTGGGCCGCCACCCCCTGCGAATCGGTCTTCAGCCAGGTGCCGGAGGCGCCGACGTAGGCTTGGCCGCTGAAGCCGCCGGGGCCGCCGTTGTAGCGCACCACATAATGGTCGAAGAGCGCCTTGTTCTGGCCGAGCGCAGTAGCGGCGGCGGCAGCGTCACTCAGCACCGCGCCGTCATTCGTTCCATAATCGGTGGCGGTCTTCGGCAGGGTGACCGCGATATAGGTGGCGTCGAAACCCTGGAATTTTCCGTAACTGACGGTCTGGAACCAGGTGTTGACCCCGGCGATGCAGGCCTGGGCATCGCCCTGCTGCGGAATCGAGGTCGTCTGTCCGCTGAAGGTCGCCAGGATGTACAGCAACGTCTTGCTGCCCTCGGTCCAGGTGGACGGCACTGGCAGGTCGGGGCTGAGCGGTTCTGCTGCAGCCGCGGCTTCATCCGCTGCCCGGATATGGCCGGCGCTGCACAGGAAACGGACCGTCTTGCCCAGCACCAGGGCTGGGCCGCCTGGATCCGCTTCCACCGCGAGGCCCGAGACCGGGCAGCTGCCGGCGACAAGCTCCCGACCGGCCAGTGGTTCTTCCGCTTCCAGTGCCCGACCCGGACGCTCGTCGATCGCTGCCTCGCCGTCGAGGGCGATACCCCAGACCGGAACGGGCTGCTTGCTGAGCATACCCAGGCGCCGGCCGTAGGTGTGGTGAACCAGCGAACTGCCATCAGCGAAGGAGAGAACCGGCACCACGACCACACCCTCGCCGTCGCGGCGCGCCGCCTTGGCCATCAGACGAGCCGCGCTGACCACTGGCTCCTCGACCAAGGCAAGCACCTCAGGGGGCAGTCCTGCACGCTGGGTCCAGTTCAGCCGACGCGCCAGGGCCGCGCGTGGATCATAACGCATCAACGCGAGCAGGGCCACACGGCGCTCACGGGCCAGGGCGATCCCGGTGGCGAGTCCGGCAGGTGGCCGGCCAGAGCGCGTCCAGGCGACCAGCCAGGTGGGCAGCCGGTCCCAGATCGCCTCCGCCTCTGCAGCGCCAAGGTCCGCAGCACGACGCACGCCCGTCTGGTCCGGTAGCCTGGTTGAGACCGGTTGGACAGGGGCTGACCCGGCTGGGGATGCGCCGACGACGGGGGCATCAGGCGCAGCGGGGGCAGTACCGGAGCGCGGCGCAACAGCGCACGAGGCCACGCACAATACAACCACGGACAAGAAGCAGGATATGGTGCGCATGTGGTGATATTTCACCCAAACACGCACCAACAAGCGGCAGATTGTCATTCTTGGACACTGCTGAACCGGTACATGCCACCGGTTTTCACCACTGTCTTGCGCTCCTTTGGAGAGCCGTGATCGCTCTTCTCGCCGAAGAACCGCAGGGGTGTTCTTGGCCACAGGGGGCAGGCGGCCCCCTGAACCCCCGCAGGGTGCTTTTTTCCGCACCCCGCTAGCATCCCCACCCCATGCACGGCACCGCTGAATGCGAGGATCTCCAAGCCCTGGTCAACAGTGGGGCGATACGCTCGCTGGCGGGCATCGCTCCAGGCCAGATCCAGCCGAGCAGCCTCGACCTGACCCTGGCCGAGGAGGGCTACCGCCTGCCCGGCTCGATCCTGCCCCTGCCAGGCGAGAGCGTGGCCGATCTGGCACAGCAGCTCGCGCTCGAGCGCCTCGACCTGTCCAAACCGGTGTGCCTGGCGCGCAACCAGATCTACCTCGTCCGCCTGCGCGAAGAGCTGACCCTGCCCGCCGGGGTCGAAGCCTACTGCAACGGCAAGAGTTCGACCGGGCGCGTCGATCTGGCGACCCGCGTCCTCGCTGACGGCACGCCGCGCTACGACCGCGTTCCGGCCGGCTACCGCGGCCAGTTGTGGATCGAACTGATCCCGCGCAGCTTCCATGTCATCGCCACGGCTGGCGTGGCGGTGAACCAGGCGATCGTGTTCGCCGGACGCCAGGTGCTGGGCCAGGCCGAGATGGTCGCCCGGCATAGCGCCAGCCCGATGATGTTCGTCGGCCAGACCCCCTGCGGCGCGGACAGCATCTTCGACGGCCGCCTGATGATGACTGCCGACCTCGACCGCGAGGTGATCGGCTTCGTCGCCAAGCCGACCCACCTGCCCCTCGACCTGACGCGCATCGCCGCGCACCGCGCCGACGACTTCTTCGATCCGGTGCGCCGCGCCCCGTCGGGCTGGCTGTTCCTGGAACAGAACCGCTTCTACATCCTCGCCACGCGCGAGCGCATCGCCGTACCCGCCGACCTGGCCTGTGAGATGGTCCCCTTCGAGGCCACCGCCGGCGAATTCCGCGCGCACTACGCCGGCTTCTTCGATCCCGGCTGGGGCATGCGCGACGGCCGCATGGTCGGCGCCCCCGCCGTGCTGGAAGTGCGTCCGCACCAGGACGGCCTGATCCTGCGCCACGGCCAGCCGATCTGCGCCATGGCCTACGAGGTCCTGTCGCAGCCCTGCACGCGTCTGTACGGCGTGTGCGGGAACACCTACGCGAACCAGGATGGGCCGAGGTTAAGCAAGCATTTCCGCTGAGCGTCAGTCGACTCGCTGTGGAATCAGTCTGTGATGGCGATGCGGAACCCGAGGTAGAAGAACGCCGCGACTGGTAGCGCCTTGCTGCGCGCCGCCGGACGGCTCGCGGAGGCATCGAGATTCCAGGCTCCGCCACGGATCACGCGATGCACCCCTCCGGTCGCCAGCGGATCAGTGACCGATTCCCGATGGTAGCGGACATAGGTGTCCGCTACCCACTCCAGGACATTGCCCTGCATGTCGTACAAGCCGAAGGCGTTGGCTTGCAGCTTGGCAACAGGGCGGGTGCCGTCGACACCGCTTTCGACGGTCCAGCCGCGCAGGGTGCCCGGCTGGGATGGCTGGTCGCTGCCGGCTCGGCAGGCGTATTCCCATTCCGCCTCGGTGGGCAGTCGCACCGGCGCACCGGTCTTGCCACCGAGCCGGGCAAGGAAGTCCTGCAGGGTGTTCCAGCTCACCGATTCGACGGGAAGATCAGGAGCCTGGAAGTGGGCCGGCGACGTGCCGACCACGGCGGCGTAGAGCGCCTGGGTGACCTCCGTCTCGCCCAACCAGAAGGGCTTCGTCAGCGTCACGAGATGGCGGTCTTCGTCAGCCGAGCGGCCAGGATCATCCATCGCGCTGCCCATCCAGAAATTTCCAGCCGGAATCAGGCGCAGACGCTGGCGGGCACCACCGACGGTCAGGTCGGCCCAGCGACCCAGGGCATCGCTACCGGCCTCCGCAGCCCACACGGGCTTCGCTATTGCCGGTGGTTGAGGCGCCGACGGCACAATCGGATCCGGCTCCACCGGCATAACCGGTGCTACGGGAGCGGCGGGGGCGGCGGCTGGAACAGCCGCAGCTTGACCAGCAGCCATGACCCAGGCGATGACCGCAGCCAGGGCACAGACCCCGAGACCAATGGCGATCCACAGTGTCCGCCGCACCGGCGGAGGGACACGCGGTGCAGGCTCCTGCACGCCCCGCGTCGAGCGCGATCCCGCCTCCCGCGAGAAGCTGGCCGTACCGCCGCTCTTGGCCGTCCTGGCATGGATGGGCGAGAACTGGTACTGCAACCGCTCGAGATCCTCGCGCAGTTGCCATGCCTCGGCGTAGCGCTCCTCCGGACGCAGGGCCGTGGCCCGCGCGAGAACCGCCGCGAGGTCGGGATCGATCAGACCGGCGGGCAACTCCGCGAGCACGGGCTGGGATGCGGCATGCAGCTGAGCCAGGCGCTGCTGCGTGAACCCGCTGCGTGGGGTGCGGCCGAGCAGGGCCCCGATCAGCAGCACACCGACGGCATAGATATCTCCGGCGGCAGTGGCCCCACCTTCGCCGGGAACCGCCTCCGGAGGCAGATGGAGGGCGGTCGGCGTCGCCATCTGGGCTGGCGGATCGCTATCGATGAGCGCCGGAAGACCGAGATCGGCGAGCCGTACGCCATCCTCGTCGTCGACGTGGATGTTGCTCGGACGCAGGTTGCCGTGGACCAGGTCGGCAGCATGGATCGCCTCCAGGCCCATGGCGATCTGCCAGGCGAGATACACCGCTCGGGTGCGCTCGATCGGTCCGAGGGCCATGAGCGAAGCGAAATCATCACCCTCGATCAGTTCGCAGGCGAGATAGACCCAGCCGTTCGACTGACCGACATCGTAGCAGGGCAGGACACGGTCATGGGTGACCAGACGCGCAGCGTTGGCTGCCTGCAGGAAGCGCTGCGCGAAGACTTCACTCTCCGCCAGGTGGGGCAGGAGGATCTTGAGCACGACATGCTGCTGATGCGACTCCAGCAAGGCCCGGTAGACGGCGGTCAGCGGACCGCTCCCGACCAACGACTCGACCCGGTAGCCGTCAATCGCGATGCTGCCCGGTTCCGGAGGCGTCTGCCCACGGCTGGCGTTGCGCAGATTGAGGAACGAGCGCTGCTTGGACATGACGACCCGGTACGTTTAAGGTGCGGAGGCAGCATCGTCTCCGCATGTGAATGAATGGTGAAGCACGCTCGGCATCCATGATTTGGCAACGCTGGTCTCATGCGGTCTTCACACAGACCGAGACGGTCGGGCTTCAGCTCAATCGACAGGACATCAACCATGCGTCTCTGCCTTCTCGCCAGCCTCACCGTCTATGCCGCTGCCGCCGACACCATCATCTACGATGGCAGCAGCACGGTCTATCCGATCATTGTCGCTGCCGCCGAAAGCTACGCCGATGTCGATCCGCGTTTCAGCCTTGAAGCCAAGCCTACTGGTTCGACCGCCGGATTCCGCTCCATGCTGGCCAGGTCATGCACCATCAATGGCGCCAGCCGGGCTATCAACGCCAAGGAACTGAAGGCGGCCGAGGAGGCGAAACTGGAGTTCATCGAGGTTCCGGTCGCCTTCGACGCCCTGTCTGTCGTGGCAAATCCGCGCAATCCGTGGCTCAAGGATCTGAAAGTCACCGAGTTGCAGGCGCTTTACTCGACCGGTGGCGCCCTCAGCTGGAAGGCCGTGCGCAACGGATTCCCCGACGCCAAGGTGGCCTTGTTTGGCGCCGGGAGCGACTCCGGAACCTACGATTACTTCCAGGAGGCCGTGGTCACCAAGGAACGCAAGTTCCGCTCCGACATCGTGGTCAGCGAGGATGACCACGTCCTGGTGCAGGGCGTCGCCGCCGATGTGAACGCCATCGGCTACATGGGTCTGGCCTACCTCATCGAGAACGCCCAGGTGCTCAAGGCTGTTGCCATCGACAACGGCAAGGGACCAGTCATGCCGACCAAGGAGACCGTCCTTGACGGCTCGTATGTCCCGCTGTCGAGGCCGATCTTCGTCTATGTCCGACTTGAGAACATGTCGCGCCCTGACATCGCCGGCTTCATCAACTATCTGCTCGACAAGCCCGAGATCATCGAGTCGGTAGGCTATGTCGCACTGCCGTCGAGCATGCGCAGCGAGATCAAGGCACGCTTCGCCAAGCGCACCACGGGCAGCATCTTCTCGGGCATCGCCGTCGGCACCACCCTTGCCCAGGCCATGGGCGTGGAAAGCAGGGCCGAGGCGCCAAAATCCGCTGTTCCTGCAGCACCCGCCGTGCCTGCCGTCGTGGCACCGCTTGCAGCCGCCAAAAGCGCTCCGGCGTGGAGCGGCCCGAGCGGCGCCAAGTACCAGCAGGACCTCGAACGCCTGCGCGCCGCCTCGCTCGACCTGGCCCGCCGCTCGCTGGAGGATGGCGCAACGGTCGAAGAGATCGCCAAGCGTACGTCCGAGCTCAAGCAGCAAGCCGATGCGCTAGCCGACGCCTTCCGCAGCGCTCCCCGCACCAGCGGCAGTGGTCTCAGCCTGGCCGAAGCTGCCGCCCTGGCAAAGTGAGGCATCACATGCGCACCATACCCCTGCTCCTCGTCGGAAGCCTGGCCCTGCTCGCCGGCTGCGGTGACGGCCGCTCCGCCGCCCCGGCCTCCTCCCCTGCACCCGTTCCTGTGGCGCTTCCGGTCGACCTGCTCGGCACCTGGACGGCACAGGATGGCAGCGGATTCATCGCCCTGGGCGCCCGTCAGGTGGTCGTCGCCGTCGATGGCGCTCCACGCATCGTCGCCATGCCAATTCAGAACGCGATAGAGCCCGGCATGAGCGCCGGCATGATCGGACTTGCCGGCGGCGCGGCCCTGTTCCTCGCCCGTGGAACCACGCCCGTGAACGGTGTACCGGTCGACCACCTCGACATCGAGATCGTCGGCGCCGATGGGAAGGCGGTCCGTCGTAGACTGCTTGCCGAATCCGGCCTGCGCATGGCGGCGCGGATTGCACCCGCTGCCGCACCTGCCACCCCAACCGCAAGGACGCCAGAGGTCGTTGCTGTTGTGCCGAAACCGGCGGATCCGGATGCCGATTTCCTTGCCGGCGTGTCTCCGGCACGCCGCAACCTGGCAGAGCATTGCATCGCCCGGGCCCGCGCCGGTGATCCACCCGTTGTCCTCTCCACCGACTTCGGCAACCGCCAGCGCCTGACATTCAGCGCCGTCCTCACCCTGATGGAGCAGGCCCGCAACCTGCCGCCTGCCCAGGCGGCCGATCGCTTCGCCGAGGCGGATCGCAAGCGCTCCGACGCCGAGGCCTTCGCCCAGGCCTGGCGCCGCTGGATGGCAGGCCGGGGCTGATGACCGAGTCGCCGAATCCCGGAACCAGACGCATCACCCAGTCCTCGGTGAGCAAAGGACTGGTGATCCAGGGCAACCTGAATGACACCTCGTTGCCCGAGACCGTGCAGTTCCTGCAATCTCTGCGCAAGACCGGCCAACTTGCTCTGGAGCGCAAAGAGCCGCAGCAATCGGCAGGCATAAGCTTCGTCGATGGACGCATCGTCCACGCATTCTGTCCGCCCCTGGTCGGCGAGCGGAGCTTCCACCATCTGCTGACCTGGAGATCCGGCCGGTACATCTTCCTGCCCAACGCCCCGGCCCGCGAACGCAGTATCGCGGCCGACACCAATGCATTGCTGCTTGATGGCCTGCGCCGTCTGGACGAACTGCGTCGCTGCCAGGAACGCCTGCCTCCGCGCGGCACGGTGCTCTACCGACGCCGCGACATCGAACTGCTGCACTGCGTCCAAATCAGCATCGCCCACCTGCGGCTCTGGCGTCAGCTCGATGGACGCGTGACCATCGGCGAACTACTCGACGCCGATGCGGAGGCCGGCCCTTTGCTCGTCCTGCTGGTGGAGGCCGGATTGGCGACGCCAGTGCCCAACCATCATTTTCTCGCCGAATTGACCTTGGCGCAGACCGTCGCCGGCGCGGCACAGATCGATTGCGAGTCGCACGACCTCGCTTCCAGGCTGCTCATCGCCTGCGATGGCCATCGCTCGCTGGCCGAAGCACGGACTGTGATCAACTGCTCGCCGGAGGAGGCCATCGCTGCCGCCGAATACCTGCTCGCACTTCGATACCTGCATCTGGTCAAGGGATCCGAAGCCGCTGCTCTTTTGATCTGATGGCGAACTCTGACCCATACCGCCGCCTGATCGGCCCTATATGGCATGTAGCCCCTCCATCACCCCAGCCGCCTTAGCCGCGTCCTGACGCAGCACATAGGTGTGACGCAAATCGATTGGGCGGTTGAATGCCGCCAGCAGGTCGCTGTGCGCGGCGACCGGTTCGATCACCGGACGACCGAGGACGCGGCGCTCGCACATCAGGCGCACACCGTCGGTCGCTGAGCCGGCCCCCGCCAGCTTGGTGAAGATCTGCTTCGAGTGGCGGGTGAAGACGCGGCAGCCGGCATGCTTCAGCGCATCGACCACCTGCTGGGCAAGGAAGTTCTCAGGCTGGTCGAGGCCGACGCGCTCGCGCAGCACCAGCTTGGCCGGCTCGCGGTCAAGGATGCGCCGGCTCCACACCCCTCCCTTCTCGCGCGCCAGGTGCAGACGGGCGTGCACCGAATCGTCGCGCAACTCGACCAAGTCGGCGAGGCCGCCGATGCGCAGTTCCAGTTCGCCTTCGGCCAGGGCCTGTTCGAGGTAGTGTTCGAAGGGCGGCGGGGTCTTGTGGAAATAGACCTGATGGAACATGTGGTAACGCGCCATCAGCAGGCTTTCGAGGGCGTGCACGCCATGCAGGTCGAGACCGATCTCGGGACCGTCGGGGCCGGGCAGGACCATCTCACAGG
>JFJP01020438.1_pt1 | contig 23971 bp, 24 predicted proteins | sample 431651 | NCBI WGS metagenome assembly JFJP01 (sample SAMN02602958, study PRJNA72255) | Microbial mat metagenome, whole genome shotgun sequencing project. | biome: fresh water; feature: sink hole; material: water; isolation source: purple microbial (photo- and chemosynthetic) mats found in...
TCCAGCGCCTTGCCATAGAGCGGGATGCCGCCATCGCGCGACACCAACGACCCGAACATGATCTGCTTCAGATCTGGCCGGTGATCCTTGGCCGTTGTCCTGGCGATCCTGGTCGCGTCGGTGCTGCTCGCCTTCGCCATCTCGCAGCGCACGGGAAACCCTGGGCGCGCCGCCGCGGTTTCGCACGACGGACAACTCGAGCCCACCTACGACTCCGGGTCCAGTTTCGATTCCAGCTCGGGCTCTGGTGGGGATTCCAGCAGCAGCGATTCCTCGGATGGTGGTGGCGGCACTGACTACTGAAGCCGGGGAGGCCGGCAGCGCTGCGGAACAGAAGCGGCGGATTACGCAGGATTGGCGGCGGACATCGCCGGGCACCTGCCGGGCGTCGCCCTTCGCCGACTCGCTCGAGAACGGCTATGCCAGAGGGCTTCTCCTGCCGACCATGAACCAGCCCGGCGCTGCATCGTTCATCCGCTCAGGAGATCGCCATGAGCCAGCATCACGACGAACCGTTGAACGATGACCTTGGCGATGACCTCGATGCCGCGAATGGGCAGCCGCCAGAAGAGAATGGAAAACACAAGTATGCCGGCCTGGTCAGCTGGGTCGCCTCCGGGGCGCTGCACGCCACCGCGGTGATGCTCGCTGGCACCATCTTCTTCCTCACCGCTGATGAGCCGCAGGAGATCCCGCCGATCCGCACGGTCAGCATCCCTCCGCCGCCGGACAAGCCGATTGAGAAGAAGAAGATCGAGCTGCTCGAGACCAAGGTGGTCCTCGAGATAGAGAAGATCGCCGATACACCCAGTCCGATCACCGCCTTGACGGTGCCAGACGAGACCTCGCAAAGCGAGGATCAGACCGACAGCGTCGTGCCCAAGGGCCGCGAGGAGGCGGTCGCCAACAGCGAGATGGGTGGTTCTGGAGCCTTCATGATGATCGGCGTCGGCGGCCCGCCTTCCGGCATCTTCGGCAGCCGCAGCGGTGGCGGCCGCACCCGCGCGCTCAAAGGCGGCGGCGGCACACGCGGCTCCGAGACGGCTGTGAACTCCTCGCTCAACTGGTTCAAGCGCCACCAATCGCCCAACGGCATGTGGGACCACGAGCGCTATTTCCAGAACTGCACCGACCTCGCCAAATGCGAACCGGGCCGCACCTCGCACGACAGCGCCGAGGATCTCAACGCCTGCATGACCGGCTATGCCCTGCTCTGCTTCCTCGGTGCCGGCCATGACCACATGACTCCGAACGTCTACCGCACGGTGGTCAAGAAGGGCCTCGACTACCTGCTCTCGGTGCAGAAGCCCGACGGCCTGCTCGCCGCCCGCAACTATGCCCATCCGGTCGCCGCCATGGCGCTCGCCGAAGCCTACGCCATGACCTGCGACCCGGCCCTGCGCAAACCGGCGCAGGCGGCCATCGACATGATCGTCCGTCGGCAGAACCAGGATCCCAAGGGCGTGTCAGGCTACGCCGGCCTGGGTTGGAACTACATCTCCCCGGATCAGCGCAATGACGCCTCGGTGACCGGCTGGAACATCATGGCGCTGAAGAGCGCGCATGCCGCCGGCCTCAACATCGGCAACGCCATGGATGGCGCGAAGAACTGGCTGGAGCAGTCGTGGAAGGCCAACAATGACGGCAAAGGCGGACGCCCCGACTGGCAGAAACTCGACCCGTACAAGGACGAGAGCCGCTTCAGCTACGTCTGGACGACCGGCGCAAGCGAGTTCGCCGACGGCTTCGGCCACCAGAACATGGCCCCGGTCGGCCTGGTCTGCTCGGTCTTCCTCGGTCGTCGCGCCGGCGATCCGATGCTCGAGACCCTGGCCAACTTCGTCATGAACAAGCAGACGCCGAAGGCCTATCCGACCAACACCTACTACATGTACTACAACACGCTTGGCATCTTCCAGCTCGGCGGCGAGCGCTGGAAGGTGTGGAACTCGGTGGTGCGCGACATGCTGGTCGGTGCCCAGCGCAAGGAGGAGGGTTGCGTCAACGGCAGCTGGAACTGGGAAGGGACGCAGTTCACCGGCAATGAAATCGGCCGGGTCCTGTCCACCGCCTACAACACGCTGTGCCTCGAGGTCTACTACCGCTACGCGCAGGTCCAGGGCGCCAAGCTGCACTGACCGATCCGCCGATCAGGCCTCCAAGAACCGCACCGCTTCCATTCTACGGAAGCGGTGCGGCCGTTTTGTGCGCTCCTGGACTACTTCTTGCAGGTGCCGCACTTGGCGCGGGCCTTCATCTTCTTGGCTGGGGCCTTGACGGCCTTCTTCACGGGCTTGACGGGCTTCTTGGCAGGCATGGGTGTTCTCCAGCATGCACCCTAACGGGGTCCCGGGTCTCCCGCAAGCCGACACCATCGCACAGACATACCTGGCGATGGGATAAGCCTCCCGCTGGCGGCGGAAGCAGCTAAGAGGGCGGCATGAACGCTCCCGTCATCCTACCGTCGCAGATCCATGAGGTCACCGTCCACGCCGATGGCGCGGTGGTGCGACGCCGCATCCAGCTCTCGGCTGTGAGCGGCCAGCCAGGTGTGATCCGCGTGCTCGGGGTGCCGCTGGCCGCCGCCGGCCGGGCGGTACGCGCCCGCGTGCGCGACGGATCAGCCGAAGTTTTGTCGTGCCGCCTGGCTGCGGTGACCACGCCACCCGAAGCCGCAGATGATCGGGCGCTCGAACAGGCGGTTGAGTCGGCAAACGCCGCTGTGCTATCAGTCCAACAGCGCATCGCAGCGGCGCTTGCCCGCTTGCGCGCGCTCAACGTGCTGAATCCACCCGCGCGACCAGAGGCCGTCAAAGGCCAGCCACCGTCGGCCAGCCCGGCGGCGGCGCGCTTCGAACTGCTGCGCTTCCGCGATCAGCAGGCCGAACGTCTGGGCGCCGATCTCGCCAGCGCCCGCCGGGACGAGGAGCAGGCCGGCGAACAGTTGGCCCAGGCCGAGGCGGCACTGCGTCAGGCGTCGGCTGCCCGTGCCGCCCGCGCTGGTGAACTGCGCCTGGGCGCTGATCTGCAGCTGCGCTGGCCCTCCAGCGGTGAGCCCGGCTGGATCGAACTCGAATACACCGTACCCGGCGCCCGTTGGGCCCCCTCCTACGTCCTGCGTTTCGACCGCGAGCTTGGCCAGGTGGCGATCCAGTTGCGCGGCCTGGTCGCGCAGCGCAGTGGCGAGGACTGGAGCGGCGTGCGCATCGCCTGCGCCACCGCGCCGCTGCAGGGCTGGTGCGAACTGCCGCGACTGCCCGGGCGGCGCATCGGCCGGGCCCAACCCACGCCGACCAGTGGCTGGCGCCCCGCCCCCTCCGGCGCCGATGCCCTGTTCGCCGACTGGGATGCCTTCGCCATCCGGGTGCCGCCCAGCCTCCTGGCCGCCAGCGCCCCAAGCCGCCCGAGTCCACTCGGGGGAGCGGCCGCCCATCGCGCAGAGGCAGAGGAGATATGCGAATCCGTGGTGGCCTCGAAATCATGCCCCCCACCGATGGAGATGCCGGCGCCATGCGTCCAGGCCGCTTCCGAGATGCAGATGGAAAAGAAGAAGATGATGATGAAGGACGATGAAGCGCCTGGCGCTCCGCTACGTCGCAGCTCCAGGGCAATCGTGGCCAATGCGCCGAGCCGCATGCGCAAAGAGCAGGCGATCAGCGCCGATCTGTCCTGTGATGATGAATCCTCTGCCGAGCCAGAACGCGACGAGCCGGGCGCCGGTCTTGAACCGGGTACCGGTCTGCTCGACTTCGCAGCCCTGCACCTCGCCGCCGCCACCGATGGCGCTGGTCGCGGACGGCCGCGACCCGGTGCCGGTCTGAGCACGGATCCGCGCTGGGCACAGGCCTGCGCCAATGCCGCCCGGCGCAGCGCCGATCTTGGACCTCCACCTCCCGGCCACCAGCCGGTCTCGCCGGCGCGTTTCGCTGTGCGCTGGGAAGGCGACCTGCCCGTGGAGGTGCCGTCCGATGGCGGCTGGCATGTCGTGCCGCTCGCCGAATCGGGCAGTCCGGTGCGCCTCTCGCTGGTCGTGGTGCCACGCGAAAGCCGCACCGCGTTCCGCAGCGCCGGACTCACCAACTCCTTCGATCGCGCACTGATCGCCGGGCCGGCCGACATCTATGTCGGCGCCGACTTCCTGCTTGCCGGCCGGCTCCCCGAGACCGGCCCGGGCGCCGCCGCGGTCGTCGGTCTGGGCGTCGAGCAGACCCTGGCGGTGGCGCGCAACGCCAGCTTCAGCGAGGAGAGCGCCGGCATGCTCGGCGGCAGCCTGCATCTGCGCCATGCCGTGACCATCTCGTTGCACAACAAGCGCAACCAACCGGTTTCACTCGATGTCCGCGAACGCCTGCCGCAACCTGACCGGAATGTCGAGCATTGCACGGTCAAGCAACTCAAGGCAGAGCCGCCATGGGAGGAATGGCATCCTGACGACGCGACACTGCCTGGCGGCCGTCGCTGGCTGCTGACCCTGGCCGCCGGCGAGAAGCGCGACCTCGCCTACGAGTACCGCGTCGAGATTCCGTCAAAGAACGAACTGGTCGGCGGCAACCGGCGGGAGGCCTGACATGGACACCATCATCCTGCCCATCGCCGAGGTCACCGTCCTGGAGGACCGCGCCCAGATCCAGCGTCGCGGCCGCGTGACGCTTACCGCCGGCGCCAACCGCCTGGTGGTCAGCGGGCTCGCCCCGGTCCTCGCCGACAAGACCCTGGTCGGCAGCAGTCCGAGCACTGGCGTTCGCATCGCCGATGTCCGCGTGCGCCGCGTGCGGATCGCGCAGGCTGACCGTCCCGCCGGCCTCGCCTCCGTCGAGGAGGGTTTACGCCGCATCGAGCGCGAGCGCTCCGCCCTTGAGCACGAGGAGCGCAGCCTCGACAGCGTCACCGGCCAGCTCACCGCACTACGCGAGCAACTGCTTGGCGAAGCTGTGGTCGATACCGCCTGGGGCAAGGCGGCGCCGGCCTTCTGGCTGGAGCGGTTGCGCGAGATCGAGCTGCGCGAAGACGGCGGCGGCGCCATCCGCCTGCGCATCGCAGCACGGCGCGACGTCCTTGCGCGCGAAGCCGATGCGCTGGAACGCCAGCGTGCCCTCCTGTCCACTCCAGACACGACCATCTCCTGCACCGCCGAACTGCTGATCGAAGCAGCCGCCGCCGGCGAGGCCGAGGTCCAGCTGGCCTACGTCGTACCCAACGCCTGCTGGCGCCCATGCTACGTCGCCCGCCTGCGCGGCGCGCAGGTCCAGCTCGACGCCGAAGCCTGCGTCTGGCAGCGTACCGGCGAGGACTGGTCGGGCGTACGTCTGCGCCTGTCCACCGAGCGTCTCGATCTCGGCTCCGACCCACCGCGCCTTGGCCCCGACCTGCTGCGCCTGCAGCCCAAGGCGCAGCAGGTGGTGATCGAGGAGCGTGACCGCGAGCGTGAAGACACCGGCGGCGCCGCTGGTGCACCAGCGGCCGAACTGCCCGGAGTCGATGATGGCGGAGAGGCGCGGCTGCTGGCCGCCCCAGGGGTCCATGACCTCGCTGGCGACGGACTGCCGCATCGCGTGCCGCTGTTCACCTTCGCCAGCCCGGCGAAGGTCCGGCTGGTGGTCCGGGCCGAACTGTCCGCTGCCGCCATCCTCGCCAGCGTCCAGGCCAACGCCGCCGCCCAACCCTTGCTCGCCGGTCCGGTCGAGTTGATCCGCGATGGCGGTTCGGCCGGCCGCAGCGCCCTGCTCTTCACCGCTCCCGGAGCCGAATTCGAACTCGGCTGGGGAGCCGAGGCCGAGCTGCGCGTGCAACGCGATACCTGGAGCAAGGACGAGGAGCCGGGCATGCTCGGCAGCTGGCGTACCAGCGAACGCACCGTGCGGGTCGTCCTCGCCAACCTCGGAGCGCAAACCCACAGCGTCGAGATCGAGGAGCGTATCCCGGTCAGCGAATTGGCGCAGGTGAAGATCGAGTTCGACGCCACCCGCACCGTGCCAGCGGCCAAACCCGATGCCGATGGCATCCTGCGCTGGACCGTGGCGGTGCCGCCGCGCAAGCACGCCAACGTCGAACTGGTGTGGCGTCAACGCACCCAGGAGTCGGTGAAGCGCGTCTAGCCGACGTCTTCCATCACCTGCACGAGGAAGCGGCCGCCGGGAGAAGCGACGGCCTGCTCGGCGAGCAGCTGCAGACGGCAGCGCTGGAGGCAGTGCTCACTGCCCGGCACCACTGCTGGCAAGGCCAGCTGGCTGGGACCCGAGACCATCGATTTGACGTGGCCGCCGACCATGTTGGTGAGTTCGCCGATGGCGTCACGCTCCTCATCGGGGCCGACAGCGGATGCCTCGATGGCGAACATCGCGGCCGCCGCCGCCCGGGCCACGCCACGCGGAACGATCAGCACGACGGCGCCGCGGAAGGCGCCGGTCAACTGGATGCAACCGGTCAGTTCGCCCACATCGGAGGTCTCGCAGGAGGCGACCTCCTGGGAAAGCACATCGCGCCACACGTCAGCGGCGATGCGCGCGAGGTCTTCGGCAGTGACACTCATGGGTCAGCCCTTCAGGCGGTAGCAACCGCCCTTGTCATATTCGACACGCACGAAGGCGTCGTCGAGGTTGAGGGTGGTCTCGGCTCCGCCGAGGAAGAGGTAGCCGTCAGGACGCAGCAGCTTGCGGCATTTGCCCAGGATCGCCTTCTTGGTCTCGACGTCGAAGTAGATCAGCACGTTGCGGATGAAGATGACGTCGAGTTGGCCGCTGATCGGATAGGTGTCGAGCAGGTTCAGTTCCTTGAACTCGACCATGCGCTTGAGCTCGTCCTTCACCTTCCAGTCCAGCCCGTCCTTGGTGAAATGCTTGATCAGCAACGGTGCCGGCAGACCGCGGTTCACCTCGAGCTGGCTGTAGCGTCCTTCACGGGCGCGACGCAGGATGTCGGTGGCGATGTCGGTGGCGATGAAGCGGGTGGTCCAGGTGGCGAGCTGGGGGAAATTCTCGCGCAGGGTGATGGCGATGGTGTACGGCTCCTGACCGGTCGAGGCGGCGGCGCACCACATGTCGAGACGCCTGGCGGCGCTGCGCTTGGCCACCAGGTCGGGCAGGACGAGCTTCTTCAGGCACTCGAAGGGGTGGATGTCACGGAAGAAGAACGTCTCGTTGGTGGTCATCGCCTCGACCACCTGGCGGGATAGCTGGCCGGAGGGCTCGGCGCGCAGGCGTACGGTCAGCTCCTCGATGCCGGCCAGGCCGATCGCCTTGGCCAGCGGCGTCAAACGGCTCTCGAGCAGGTAGCCCTTATCCTCGCCCAGGACGATGCCGCTGCGCGAACGCACCAGCTGGCGGAGGAAGGTTGAGTCAGGAACGGTAAGCGGCATCAGCGCATCCCCCGTACACGGGTGGAGATGACCTCGGCAAGCTGGCTCAGCGGCACCTGGCGCTCGGCGATCCCGGCCTTGGCAACCGCCCCCGGCATGCCCCAGACCACGCTGCTTGGCTCATCCTGGATCAGAACGGGGGCTCCCATCCCATGCAGCTGCATGGCGCCGAGCAGGCCATCCTGGCCCATGCCGGTCATGACCACAACCAGGACATTGCCACCCCACACCTCGGCGGCGCTGCGAAACAGCACATCGGCAGCCGGACGCACCGAATTCTCAGGCGGATCGCGATTGAGCGCGCAGCGCACGCCACCGCCTTCGCGACGCACGGTCAGGTGATGGTCACCAGGAGCGAGCAGCACGCAGCCGGTGCGCACCTCGTCGCCCTGGGCCGCTTCGCTTACCGCCAAAGCGGACTTGGCCGCCAGGCGTTCGGCGAGCAGGCGGGTGAACACCGGGGGCATGTGCTGGACGATCAGCACCGGCACGGGCAGGTCCCGAGGCAGACGCGGCACGACCTCGGCCAAGGCATTCGGGCCACCCGTCGACACTGCAATCAGCACCGCCTCGCAACGGCCAGAACGGATGCTGCGCAATGGTGCCGACGCAGGCTCGCGCGGGGGCGCGGGCGCGGGCGCGGGCGCGGGCGGGCGGACCAACTGGGGTGTGGGACGCGACAGCGGCACCGGGCGCACCGCCGGCAGAGCTGTGCGCGACGGAGTGGGCACCGGTGCAACGGACGGTATTGGCTGGATGGGAACTGGAACTGGAGCTGGAGCTGGAGTCTCAACCCGTGGCTCCGGCGCATAACGGATCGCGGCGCGGGCAACGGCGCTGAGATCACCAGGACCACGCACCAGCGCCTTGAGCTTGCCGCCCAGGTCGCCGCGCAGCTGATCCATCACCGCGGTCATGCTGGTTCCAGCGGCGGCGCTCGGCTTGATCACGAAATCGTTGGCACCCGCATGCAGGGCCTCGAGGGTGACATGTGCGCTCTCGCGGCTCGGCGAGGCGAACATCACTACCGGCAACGCCGGCCACTGACGCCGCACCGCCTGCACCGTCTCGATGCCGCTCATCTCGGGCATCTCGACGTCGCAGACCATGGCGTCCGGTTCACTTTCCTTGAGCTTGGCCAGGGCTTCGCGGCCATTCGCAGCCTCGGCCACGACCTCGATATCGGGATCGGCAGTGAGGGCGCCGCGGATCATGCGACGGACCACCGCCGAGTCGTCGACCACAAGGACACGCAGCCGGCTCACTTAACCTCCGACCAGTCCCAGCATCTCCAGTTTCGACTGGATGGCATCCTTGGTGAACGGCTTCATCACGTATTCATCAGCGCCGGCCTCCAGGGCCTTGGTCATCTGCTCGACCTCGGTCTCGGTCGTGCACATGATGATCTTCATCGCCTCACTGGGGATGGTGGCGCGAGCCGCCTGGACGAACTCGAAGCCGTTCATCTCGGGCATGTTCCAGTCGACCATGGCGAAGCCGAACGGACCCTTGGCGGCCAGAGCAAGCATCGCCTCCTTGCCATTGCCGGCTTCGACGCATTCGGCGACGCCCAGCTCCTTGAGCGTCCGGCTGATGATGGCGCGGATGGCGCGCGAGTCGTCGATAATAAGTGCACGCATGGTTTAGATGCTCCGGCCCAGCCATCCTATCCGATCAGGGCGCCGGAGGCAAATGCCAGCTGTCTCCCTGCACAGGTCACCCGTCGAGCAGGCCGTGGCGGGCCAACGCCTCACGCCAGGCGTCAAGGGCCCGGCGCGGGATGCGCACCTGGCCATCACGGGCGTGCAGCGGCACGGTGCGGGCTTCCAGACGCTTGGCGATGGCGGTCGGGCTCTTGCCCAGCGCCTCGGCGGCGGCGGCGGTATCAAGCAGTTCGCCGGGATCGCCGGCGGTCACCTGCCAGAGCGGTTCGCGGGTCAGGGCCTGGCGGGCGAGTTTGCGGTTCGCCGCGATCAGGGCATCGACCGCCGGCCCCAACTCAGCCGTGCCCACACCTGCCGCTGCAAGCACGCGCACCCGGGCCAAGGCGACATCGTAGGCGCAGCCGAGCGCCTGCGCTGCCGGGCTGGCCAGCCACGCCGCCGTGACGGCATCGCCGCCGCGCTGGACCACCGCCGAACCCAAGGCGTCGATCAGGTCGATCACGCTGTCTTCGCCTCCGGCGGCGGCGCAGGCGGCCAGTTGCGCGCAGGCGGGCGCGAACGCCCCGGCCATCAGCTGGCAGCGGCACAGCGCCGCGTGGTCCTCGCCATCAAGGTCCCTGGGAGCGAGTTGCATCACCGCTGCGCCAATCCAATAGCCGAGGTCAGCGAGCCGGGCGTCGCCGCGATTCCCGGTCAGCTCGCTGTATTCTGCAGCACCGTGCGCCAGCTCGATCCAATAGCTGCGCAGATCCTTGCCGGCGAGCGCCGGACCGGCGACCAGGCTCGGCCAGCCCTTGCCGCTCAGGTCGGCAAGCCCGGCCAGGGCGACAGCGAAGGCCGGACGATAGTCGGCGGCCAGCACCTGCGCCGCCCCCTCGCGCCAGGCGGCGTCCAGGTTGCCGAAGAACGGCTGCGGCACCGTCGCCACCCCATGATCGCTGGCGACCACCGCGACGCACAACCCTTGCGCCGACGCGATCAGCCGGCGCGCCATCTCCAGAGCCTCGCCGGGCGCCATCCCCTGATGCCGCAACTGCTCGACGGTGGCCGACAACGGCCCGCCTCCATCGACCAGGAACTGTTCGCGAGCGGCGGCGAACGACGGCGTAAACGGCGCGAGAAAGCACGAATGGAACGACCATTGCCCCGCCAGCATGGCAAGCGGATCCCCGCCCCCGGCATTGAGCATCCCCGACAATTCCCGGGCCATGGAGAGGTTATCAGCGTCGCTCATCCCGCGCAGGATGCCCCCGCCCCGCAAAATCAAAGCCTCGCTCTCCTCGCTCTCCTCGCTCTCCTCGCTCTCCTCGCTCTCCTCCCCTCCCCTCCCCTCCGCTCCGCTCGGGGTCCTCCGCCAGCGAGCGCCGAAGCGAGCAGCGGACGGCCTGGCAGTCGCCCGAGAGTATGTCTGCGAGCGCCCAGCGAGCCTTCGTCCGACGTGGTGTACAGGATCGCTGCGCGTCAGCGCAGCGCGCCTGGCGGTCCAGGACGCAGTCCTGGTCGGGGGTCCGAGGGGGTTCGAGAACCCCCTCGAAGCCTACAGCGGCTTACGCTTGTACTCGAGAATCACCTGCTGCGCCTCCGGATAGAAGCGGATCAGCTTGTCGATCTGGGTGATCTTGAACAACGGCATGAGGTCGGCCCGCACCCCGGCGATGGCGAGCCGGCCCTTCGCGCCGGCCACGCCCTTGTAGAAGGCGATCAGCTTGCCGACCATCGCCGAGCTCATGTAGCTGACCAGGGCGAGATCGAGGACGATGCTCGGCTTGGCATGGCGATCGAGCAGCCCGGTGAGCTCTGCGCCAATGGCGTTGATCACCGGCATGTCGAGCAGCCGGTCCTTGGTCACCTGCACCAGCACGATGCGGTCGTAAGCCTGGATGATGAGATGTCCGCTCGCTTCAGCCATGGTCCCCTCAACGTATGTCCGCGCGTCGCCGTGACAGCACAACTGTCGCACCCTTCCTCCAATAGGTCAACGATCCAAGCCAGGCGCGCATCAGCCGGATGCCGCGGCCATGTTCGAGCAGCAGGCTTTCCGGGTCGTCCGGATCCGGCACCGAGGCCATGCTGAAGCCAGGTCCCTGATCGCTGATCGCCAAGTGCCAGCGCTTGGCATCGACCGCGATGGCCACATCGACCATCAGCCGGGGATCGCCCTCGTTGCCGTGCAGCATGGCGTTGGTGATCGCTTCATCGAGGCACAGCATCAGCCAGGAATGGTCCTCGGCCGAAACGTATCCGCGCTCCGCCATCAGCGCCGCGATCGTATCCATCGCATCCTGTTTGGCATCGAGACGCGAAGCCCAGGAGCGGCGGAACACCACTTCGCCTGCCGGCTGCCATTCGCCCTGACGCATGAGCAGACGGAACCGTCGCGTCGTTTCGACCACCGGCTCGGTGGCCCGCTTGGCCTCGAGCGTGCGGATCGCCCGCCGCTTGGTCGTATCAGCCGCCTGCCGTCGCGTGGTCATGCCGCCTCAGGTGCGCTCGGCCACGATCAGGCTCATGTCGTCATGCTGCGGATGGCCGGACAGCCAGGCGTCGACCGCCTGCACCACCGCATCGCGCACTGCTCCGGCTCCGCGCGGCGCTGCCTCGGCGACGGCTGCACGCAGGCGGTCGGAGCCGAAGAGGTCACGCCCAGGCAGGGCGTGCGCCTCGGAGATGCCATCGGTGAGCAGCACGACCACGTCACCGCGCTGCAGGGCAGGGATGCGCCCGGTTTCGTAATCGGTCTGGTCGAGCATGCCAAGGGCGAGGCCAGTCGATTCAAGGGCGTCCCATGAGCCGGCAGCGCGTCGCAGCACCAAGGGAGGATCGTGCCCGGCACTGACATAGCTGATGCCGCCATCCGGCGCGAAGCGTGCCAAGACCATGGTCATGAAGGCATCGGAGGCCATATCCACGGCGAGGAGGCTGTTGAGCCGGCCAACCAGGACTGCGGGGTCGCGTTCGTGCTGGTGCAGGGCAAGAAGGAAGGCCCGCGCCGTGCTCATCAGCATCGCCGCGGCGATGCCATGGCCGCTGACATCGCCGACCACCGCATCGAGCGAACCGTCAGGACCTTTGATGAAATCGTGGTAGTCGCCGCCGGTGGCGTCGCAACTGCGCTGCCAGGCGGCGAAGCGCCAACCGGCGACCTCGGGAACGCTCTTGGGCAGAAGACCCAGTTGGATGGTACGGGCCAGTTCGAGATCATGCAGCAAGCGCTGGCGCTCGCGGTCTCGCTGCAGCAATTGGGCATTTTCCAGGGCCACGCCTGCTTGCGCGGCAAGCGCCGCAAGCACCTGCTCATCGCGTCCGCCGAAGGCCGGGGCGCCACGCTTGTTCAACGCCTGGATCACCCCGACCACGATGCCGTCGTGGTTGATCATCGGCAGACAGAGGATGCTGCGGGTGCGGAAGCCGGTACGGCGATCGTTGGCCGGATCGAAGCGCGGGTCGTCGTAAGCGGCAGGGATGTTGACCACGCCCGCGTCGCTGGCGACGACTCCGGCGATGCCACGACCGAGTGGCAGACGGATCTCGCCGCTGCCCTCGGCGACCCGCGTCCACAACTCGGCGCGATCGCGATCGACGATGAACAGCGAGGTGCGCTCTGCGTCGACCAGATCGGTCGCGGAAGCCACGATCAAAGCTAGCAGACGGTCGAGATCGCGCTCGGCGCCAAGCGCGCGCGACACCGCCAGGACGGTCTGCAGATCGGCTAGGAGATCGGCGTCACCACCGTGCTCTGGCTGGCCGCCCGGCACCATGACGGCGGATCAGGCGCCCGGACGGAGCGGAGCGGCCGCGGGAGCCGGAACGGCGTCGTACGGCGAGTAGAACGGGTCATCCTTGAAGGTCGGCGCCGGCGGCGCGACCGGGGCGGGGGCCGCCGGGCCGTTTGCACCGGGCAGGGGCGAGAAGCCATCCGTGGTCGGACCAGCGCCAAGCGCAGGAGCCGGAACGGCGCTGCCGCCAGGAACCGCCAGGACCTGGCCGATGCGCAGCGAGGTCGGCTTCAGGCCGGGGTTGGCCTCGACGAGTTGCTTCCACGCCGACTTCTTCCCCAGGGTGCTGGCTGCGATGCTCTCCAGGGTATCGCCGGCCTTGACCGTGTAGGTGCTGCCGCCAGCCGGCGCCACGGCGCCAGGAGTCACCGCAGCCGCAGGCAGATCGGGAATGGTCAGGCTCTGGCCGACCTTGAGATTCTCAGGACGGACTCCGGGGTTGGCTTCAACGATCTGTTTCCACTTGGTGGTGGTGCCGAAGTAGGTCTTGGAGATGTCGCCGAGGGTCTCGCCCTTGGCGACGACATGGCTCTTGCCGCCGCCTGCCGGAGCCATGGCGCCGCCCGGCGTGGTCGCGCCGGCGTTATCCTTTGCCGGCAGCTTGATCACCGTGCCAGCACGCAACTCTTCGGCTGGAATGCTGTTGAGGCGTTCGATTTCGCGCCAACGGCTGCTGCTGCCGAGCACCTTCTTGGCGATGGTATAGTAGCTCTCGCCCTTCTTCACCGTGTAGGTGTCGACGCCATTCGCGGAAACCGCCGCTGTCGAAGTGCTTTCGACCGCTGGGATCTGCAGGACCTGGCCGATCTTGAGCCGGGCGGGATCAAGACCGGGATTGGCCTCGACGATCTTGCGCCAGTGCTTGGTGGTGCCGTAGTGCGTCGCGCTGATGTCGCCCAGGGTCTCACCCTTGGCGACGGTGTGGGTGCCACCATTCGAGGCCACTGCGGCCACCGGGGTGATCGCCGGCGTTGGTACGGCATTGGCCGGATCGCTGAAGCCCGGCGTCGGGCCGCCAGCGTTGTACGGGCCGTTTCCAAGTGCAGGCGTCACCGGCTGCAGCGGAGTCGTGTCGAAGGCCGAGGGCCCATCAACCGGGCCAAGACCCACAGGCGTCGGGCCAGGCACCGGGGTCGGGGTCACCGGAGAGACGGGGGTGAAGCCGCCGCTATTACCACTGCCGTTGCCACCAGCCGGGCTGAAGCTCGTCGGGTCGCCATACGACGGCGAACTGTAGTTGTCAGTCGGGGTGTTGACCGCAACCGGCTCAGCCGGGGTGTCCTTCTTGCCGGTCGCGACGAGCGCAACCACCACCAACGCTACGCACACGACGACAACGCCGCCGGCGATCAGCACATCCTTCTGCAGCTGCATGGAAAAGCTCTCCTGCCCACCGTTCTGAGGGGGCGTAGGCCTGATGGTGTAGCGGCCTGCCCATCAAAGGCAACGTCACCGGGCCATGCACAGTAGCGGGTTGCCCTTGGCCTCCCCACCGCTACAAGCCCGCCCCTGCGCCATGGAGAGGTGGCAGAGTGGTCTAATGCGCCGGTTTCGAAAACCGGTGTACCCGCAAGGGTACCGGGGGTTCGAATCCCTCCTTCTCCGCCAAAGCGACAAACCCCGGCCCCTGGGCCGGGGTTTGTCGCTTTGACGGAAGGCGATGACCCGACAACGCTTGCCGACGTCGTGAAAGAGGCAACGTCGCGCCATGCGCGTCCTGATGGTGTGCCTGGGGAACATCTGCCGGTCGCCGATGGCGGAGGCGGTGCTCGCGGGCCTGCGGCCGGATTGGCAGGTCGACTCGGCCGGGACCGGGGACTGGCACGTCGGTGAGGAGCCTGATGCGCGGACCCTCGCGGAGCTCGCCCGCCACGGCCTAACCACCAGCCATCGCGGACGCCAGGTTGCGACCGGAGACTTCACCAGCTTCGACCTCATCCTGGCGATGGACCGGAAGAACCTGCGCGATCTGCAGGCGCTCCAGCCGGCCGGCAGCACGGCACGCGTCGAACTGCTCGGCGACCATGATCCCGAGCGGGTGGCCGAGGTGGCGGATCCGTACTACGGCGGCGCTGAGGGCTTCGCAGCCATCTACAAACAGATCCTGCGCTGCTGCCGGACGCTGGCGCAGCCGGCTTAGGCGGCAGGATCGGGGCCATGCGCGCTGTCTCCTGGAACGTCAACGGCCTGCGCGCGGTGGCGCGCAAAGGCATCATCCCCTGGGACGTCGTCCCCGGCACCGACCTCATCGGCCTGCAGGAGACCAAGGCCAAGGTCGAGCAGATCGGCGAACTGGCCGAACCTGACGGCTGGCACGCCGCCTGGTTCAGCGCGCAGAAGCCGGGCTACAGCGGCACCGCGCTGCTCAGCCGGCAGAAGCCAGACGAGATCATCGAGGGCATGGACGCACCTGAATTCGACGCCGAAGGCCGCGTCATCGCCATGCGCTTCGGCACCCTGGTGGTGATCAGCGCGTACTTCCCCAACAGCCAGGAATTCGGCGCCCGCATCGCCTACAAGCTCGGCTTCTGCGCGGCGATCGAGGCGCTCCTCGCGCGTTGGCGGGCCAAGGGCTGCGAGACCCTGCTGCTCGGCGACTACAATATCGCGCATCAGCCGATCGACCTGGCACGACCGGACGAGAACATCGGCAACCCCGGCTACCTGCCGCAGGAGCGGGCGTGGTTCACGCGCTATCTCGCACTGGGCTACCGTGATGTGTTCCGCGAGCGCAACCCGGAGCTGAAAGGTGCCTATTCCTGGTGGACCTACCGCGCCGGGGCGCGGGCGCGGAATGTCGGTTGGCGCATCGACTACGCCACCACCTCGCCGGGTCTCGCTTCGCGGGTCAGCGATGCGCAGATCCATCCTGCCATCGAGGGCAGCGACCACTGTCCGGTCAGCGTCACGCTGGACTGACGCCGCGACCACTCAGCGGCTGGCGACCTCGGCAGCGGTGTGGTGCTCCCACACTGCTCCGGCACCAAGCCGCCGCGCCGGACCGTCGGCCGGCAGCAGCTCGACCGAACCACGACTCACGCGCACAGCGGTGCGCAACGGGCCGACATCGATCGAGGCGGCGGCATCCGCCAGGCTGATGGTCGCGGCGGATGTGCGCACGGCGAAGAGCTCACGGCCGGCGAGGTCGGCTGACATGGAGCCGTGCTCGAGCACGACCCGGCGATGCAGTTCGTCCGCGATCTCGACCACGGCGCTCGATCCGCCGCCCAGGGTGCAATGGCCACCGATCAAGCCGATCGCCAGATGCGCGCCTTCGGGCACTTCAAGGCGGTCGCCGGCGCGCAAGCGCAGGCCGCTGGCGGCGGTCAGCAGCTGGCCGGCGCGCCACACCTGCACCGCGCCATCGCTGGAGGCGACGGTGGGGACCAGGGCGCGGGTACGCAGGCCGATCACCGCCAGGGAGAGCACGGCCAGACCGAGGGCGAGCAGCGCCGCGGCGGCGGCGACCGTCGACCACCAGCGGCGGGGTCGCGTGGCATCGCCAGCACAGGCTGGGAGGGGACGTGGGCCGCGAGCAGCCGGGCGGTCCCGACCTCGCCGGCGGCCGTGCGCCGGCCGATCTCGGCGAGGTGGCCGTGCAGCCGGGCCAGGACCACGAAGCGTTCGCGCAGGTCGGCGTCAGCCGCGAGCATCGCACCCAGTCGTGCGACGACGGCGGTATCAGCCGCCTGGCTGAGGTAGGCCTCGGCATCGGCATCGAAGGTGTCGGCCGGACTCATGCGGCCGGCTCTGGGGAATGGCCCTGCATACAACCGGCCAGCGCCTTGTAGATGCGGCTGAGCGAGGCGTGGACGGCGCCGACCGTCTTGCCGACCCGGGCGGCGATCGCTTCGCCCGCGAGGTCGTCGGCGAAGCGCAGCCGCACCAGGGTGCGGGCCGATGGTGCCAGGCGTTCGAGGCACACCTCGAGGCGCTCCAACTCCTCGTGGTCGGTCTGGCCATCGCGGGCCGCCCACGAGCGGTCGAGCAGGTCGAGCACGGTATCATCGAGCACCACGGCGCGGCGATGCGCCTTGCGCGCCTCGTTGAGCGCCAGATTGCGCGCCGTGCTGCGCACCCAGGCCATGGCGTGGCCGGGATGGTCGAATATCTCGGCCTGCCCGCTGGCGCAGATCAGCGTCTCCTGGAACACATCCTCGCCGCCGGAGCGATCGGCCAGCACGGTGGCGATGTAGCCGAGGATGACGCCGCGGCGGTCGAGCAGGAGCCTGAGGAGTTCGTCGCGCTGCATGCTGAGGGGAAGTGTGCTGGTGATGGCCTGGACTGACAGCCGTTTGCCCAGGGCCGTCGGTTGCCCGCTGGATCCCCCCCCTTGCCCCCTCCCCGACTTTCCTACCATCGGCCAAGTACCCGTCCGGGGGAGACCCCCCGGGCGCTGTCATGTAGCAGGAGTATTATGCCCCGGAATCGCGTCGTTCTCGGCCTCCAATGGGGCGACGAGGGCAAAGGTAAGGTGATCGATCTGCTAGCCTGCGAGGCGGATCTGGTAGTGCGCTGCCAGGGCGGCGCAAATGCCGGCCACACCGTCGTGGTCGGCGGCAAGAAGACCGTCCTGCACCTGCTCCCCTCCGGTGTGCTCAACGAGAACGCGCGCTGCGTCATCGGCCACGGCGTGGTCCTCGATCCGGTGGCGCTGTGCCACGAGCTCGACGACCTGCTCGCCGGCGGCAGCGATGTGGCCAAGCGCCTGGTCGTCGCCGACCGCGCCCACCTCGTGCTGCCCAGCCATCCGCACCTCGACCGCGCCCAGGAGGCGGCCAAGGGCGCCAGCAAGGTCGGCACCACGCTGCGCGGCATCGGCCCATGCTACACCGACAAGGCGGCGCGCATCGGCATCCGCGCTGGTGAACTATGCGACCTGAAGGCCTGCGAGGCCAAGGTCCGTGAGCACATCGCCAAGAGCAACGTCATCGCCAAGGCGCTCGGCGCCGAACCCCTCGATGTCGAGACCGCGATGGCCGCCTGGCTGCCGTCGGCCAGGCGCATCGCGCCGCTGGTCACCGACTCGATCAGCATCCTGCACGAGGCGATGGGCGCCGGCCGCAGCTTCCTCTTTGAAGGCGCACAGGGCGCCCAGCTCGATCTCGACGTAGGCAACTATCCCTACGTCACCTCGTCGAACACCGGCATAGGCGGCATCCTCACCGGCAGCGGCCTGTCGCACAAGCAGCTCGGCCAGGTCATCGGCGTGGTCAAGGCCTACTCGACGCGGGTCGGCAGTGGTCCGTTCGCCACCGAGCTGAACGACGCCCGCGGCGAGGCCCTGCGCCAACGCGGCCGCGAGTTCGGCTCGACTACCGGCCGGCCGCGCCGCTGCGGCTGGCTCGACCTGGTCATCGTCGGCTACGCCTGCCGCCTCAACGGCATCGATGCGATCGCCCTGACTAAGCTCGACATCCTCGACGGCGAGCGCGAACTGCCGATGTGCGTCGGCTACCGTCTCGACGGCAAGGTCCTCGACGGCCCGCCCGCTCGCATCGAGGACCTCGCGCGGGTCGAGCCGGTCTACGAAACGCTGCCCGGCTGGACCACGCCCTCGACCGGTGCGCGCACCTTCGAGGCCCTGCCCAAGCAGGCGCAGGACTACGTCCGCTTCATCGAAAAGCGCATCGGCGTGCCGGTAAAGTGGATCGGCACCGGCGCCGGCCGCGACGAGATCATCGTCCGCTGAGACATGCCCAGCACGACCGCCATCCTTGACCCGATCGCCCATGCCCGCGCCAGCGGGCTGGACCCGGCACGGCTGCCGCGCCACCTCGCGCTGATCATGGACGGCAACGGCCGTTGGGCAAAAAAACGAGGCTGGGAACGTTTCCTCGGCCACCGCCGAGGCGCCACCACGGTCAACACCATCACCACCGAATGTGTTCATCTGGGCATCCAGCGCCTGACGCTCTACGCCTTCTCGTCCGAGAACTGGAACCGGCCTCGCCGCGAGGTCGAGGTGCTCATGGAACTGCTCAACAGCTTCCTGCGCAGCGAACTGCCGACCATGCTGGAACACAACGTACGCCTTGAAGCGATCGGCCGGCTCGATCGCCTGCCGGCGGCGGTGCGCGCCACGCTCGACGAAAGCCTTGCCGCCACTGCCGGCAACACCGGCATGACCCTGTGCCTGGCACTGAGCTACGGCGGCCGCGACGAGCTGGTTGACGCCTGCCGCACACTTGCCGCCCGCGCTGCACGCGGCGAACTGGCGGCCGAGGCGATCGATGCCGCCACCGTCCAGGCGGCGCTCTACGCCGGCCAGGATGTCGACCTGGTCATTCGCACCGCCGGCGAGCAGCGCATCTCGAACTTCCTGCCATGGCAGGCCGCCTACGCCGAGTTCGTCACCTGCGCTCCGCTGTGGCCGGACTTCACCCTCGACGATCTGCGCGCCTGCCTGCTCGAATACCAGGGCCGCGAGCGGCGCTTCGGCCGGGTCTAGTCCCATTCCCCGGGCGTCCCGCCAACCCGGACCAATCCGCTGCCCGCAAGGCTTGCACCCCCCCGGCAGAGGCCCTATCCTGCGGAGATAGGCCCGCTCCTTCGCGGGAGGAGGTTCCATGCAGGTGCGTCTGTGGGGTGTGCGCGGTTCGATCGCGTCACCGCTCACCAGTGCCGGACTGCGCGACAAGGCCCGGGCCCTCCTGCTGGAGGCGCGTCCTGAGGATCTCGCCTCACCGGCCGCCATCGACGCCTACCTCGACCGCTCCGAGCACGCCTGGACCTACGGCGGCAACACCTCGTGCGTCGAGGTGTCGTTCGGCGACGCACTGTTCGTGCTCGATGCCGGCACCGGCATCCGCGCCCTGGGCGGCGCGCTCAAGGCCGAAGGCCGACCGGCGAATCCCAAGACCCACCTCTTCTTCACCCACTTCCACTGGGACCACATTTGCGGATTCCCGTTCTTCCTGCCGATCTACCAGCCCGGCCGCGAAATTGGCGTATGGAGCGGACGTAGCGACTCGGAGCGCCTGCTGTCGATGCAGATGAACGACGCCCACTTCCCGGTGAAGTGGCACAACCTGCCGTCGAAGATCACCTGCAGCCAGCTGCCCGAGGACGCCGCGACCGTGATCGAAGGCGCCGAGGTGCGCATCCTGCCGCTGATCCATCCCGACAAGGCCTACGGCTACCGCATCGACCATGCCGGCTCATCGGTAGTCTACCTCACCGACACCGAGGTGAGCAAGCATCCCGACAAGGTCGCCGAGCATTACGCACGCTTCGCCGAGGGCGCCGATCTGGTCATCGTCGACGCGATGTACGGCTTCCTCGACTACCACGACCACATCAATTTCGGCCACTCGACAATCTTCAACTTCATCGACTTCTTCCGCGAAGCGGACATCGGCGAACTGGTGATCTTCCACCACGATCCGCTCGCCAGCGACGCCCAGGTGACGCGCCTGCACACCGACGCCAAGCGCTACAAGGAGCTGATTGCGCCCCACGCCAAGTGGAAGCTGTCGGCGGCGCGCGAACTGCAGAGCTGGACCCTGCCGCTGCCGTAGGGCCTCAGCCCGTTTCAGCGACCGTCCCGGCACGCAGCAGGGCCATCAGCTCGGTATAGCTGCGCGCTGCGATGACCTGGCGCTGGACCATCGGATCGGACAGCTCGCGGGCGATCTGCGCGAGCAGACCGAGATGCTCGTCCTCGGCCTCGCCCGGCGTCAGCAGCAGGACGATGATCTGCGCCGGCAAGCCGTCGACCGCATCAAAGGAGATGCCGTCCTCGCTGACGCCCAGGGCAAGCAACGGAGCCGGCAGGCCGGGCAACCGGGCATGCGGAATGGCCAGGCCGCGACCAAGACCGGTGGCAGCGACACCTTCACGCGCCAGCACCGCCTGGATCGCCAGCTCGACATCCGTGCCGGGCGTCGCGGCCGCGGCAACCAGCTCGCGTACAGCCCCTGCGCAATCGCGCGATTGCAGCCGGCGCACGAAGGCCTTGGCCGGCAGCCAGCCGGCCAGGCCACGGACCGGCTTGAGCGCCAGCAGCCGCTTGATCGCCGGTCCGGCGATCAGCGAGGTGGCCAGTGCCGTGACCACCAGGGCGACGAAGGTGGTCTCGCCGATAACCTTGAAGCGCAGCGCGATCGAGGCGAGAACGATCTCCATCGCCCCGCGCGCGTTCAAGGCCATCGCCACCGCCGCCGACGAACGCCAATCGAGCCCGCTGAGCAGGGCCCCCAGGCCGCAACCGGCTAGCTTTCCGACGCAGGCGACGGTGAAGACCGCGCCGACAACCATCGGCGCGAAGTTGCCGATCAGATCGGCCTTCAGGCCGATGCCGGCGAAGAACAGCGGAGCGAAGAACGAGCGCACGAAATCCTCGAGCACCAGCCGCGTGCGCGGCCGCAGGTGTGGACTGTCGCCGAGCGCGACCCCGGCGACGAAAGCGCCGAAGATGGCGTGCAGCCCGATCCATTCAGTGAAGGCGGCGCAGCCCAGGGCGAGGGCGAAGGCAAAGCCGAGCACCCCGCCCGGCCAGCTCAGGTAGGCCTGGACCCACGGCAGCAGGCGATCGATCAGCCAGCGCCCGAAGGTCAGCATGACGGCGCAGAAGCCCAGAGTCAGCATCACCGTCTGCGCCACCGAGGTCGCCCCGGCGGCCTGCCGGTCGACCACACTGAGGACGATGGCGAAGGCGAGCCAACCGACCAGATCCATGATGATCGCCGAGGGGATGACCACGGCGCCGATGCCGCTGCGGTAGATGCCCAGGTCGATCAGGGTGCGGGCGATGACCGGCAGGGCCGAGATCGACATGGCCACGGCGAAGAACAGGGCGAAGCCCCACGTGTCGGCGCTGCCCGCACCGACCGCGCCGACCGCCTGCGGGGCAGCCATGGCCACCGCCAGGCCGAGACCGAAAGGCACCAGCAGGCCGCCCAGCGACACCGCCAGTGCGCGCCCGCCCTCGCGGCGTACCGCCGCCAGGCTGACCTCCATGCCGGCGACGAAGAGGAACAGGCCAACCGCAAGCTGCTCGATGCCTGCCAGGGTGATGGCGGCGGGGGTACCGGCGGCCGGGAAGATGCTCTGCTGCACCGCAGGCAGGAAGCGGCCGAGGATGGTCGGTCCGAGGATCACCCCAGCGAGGATCTCGCCAAGGACCTCGGCCTGGCCGAGGCGGCGCGCAAGTTCGCCGCACACCCGCGCGCCCACCAGGAGGGTGGCTAGCGCAAGCAGCAGGGGAGTGAGATCGCCGTGGCCCACGGCGCGGATCGTCGCTCAGGCGGTCAGATGATCCACCAGGATCTTGACCCCGATGCCGACCAGCACCAATCCGCCGAGGATTTCAGCCCGCCCGGCCCAGCGTCCACCCAGCCGGCCCGCCAGCAGCACCGCGGGCAGGCACAGCGCCGCGGTCGTGGCGCCGATGATCGCCAGGGTGAACCCGACCGGCAGATCGATGAAAGCGATGGTCAGGCCTGCCGCCAGGGCATCGATCGAAGTCGCCACCGACAGCACCATCAGGCGGCCCCAGGCGAAGGGGTCGGCCGGTGTCTCGGCTTCCTCGCCGCCGCGCAGCGACTCCCACAGCATCTTGCCGCCGATGCCGGCAAGCAGGGCGAAGGCCAGCCAATGATCCCAGGCGGCGACTTTGCCGACCACGGTGGCCCCGCCGAGCCAACCGAGAAACGGCATCAGCGCCTGGAAGAATCCGAAGGCCAGCGGCATGCGCAGCAGCCGCCAGAAGCGCTCCCCCGGCCGGCCCAGTCCCGAGCTGATCGACACCGCCACCGCATCCATGCTGAGACCGAGGGCGAGAAGGATGGCCGTAAGCATGCCGGCCGCATGCTCCCGACGACGCCCCTGCCCGCAATACACCGTGTGGGCAAAGGTCCAGCGCCTGCCCTGCCGTGTGGATAGAGGTCCAGCGCCTGCCCTGGTCGCAGCCGCGCCAGCGGCGAGAACCGGCCGCCAGCAGCGCCGGACGGATACAATGGGCGAAGCCCATCCGTCCGCGTTTCCGCAGGAAACGAGCCGCGCCGCGGCCGCGGGGGCAGGCCCGCCAGGGCCGTGGGGGCGGGAGCCCCAAAACTGGTGGGCCAGCCGGGATTCGAACCCAGAACCGAGCGATTATGAGTCGCCTGCTCTAACCGTTGAGCTACTGGCCCGTGGATGGGCATTCAATCCGGCAGCGGCCTGCCGCAACCGGCAGCCGGGCTAGGCGATCCAGCCGAGCGACTTCAGCCAGGCGGCGCAGGCCGACGTCCAGTCGGCGACATGCGGTACGTCGCGGGCCAGGCCGAGGCCGTGGCGGCCGCTCGGATAGATCGACATCGCGAAGGGCACGCCGTGCCGGCGCAGCGCTCCGGCGTAGTGGAAGCTGTTGAACACGCTAACCGCCTGGTCGTCGGCGGTGGACCACAGGAAGGTCGGTGGCACGCGATCGTGCACGGCGTTCTCGAGCGATAATTGGCGCACCAGTTCAGGGTCGGCATCGCGGCCCAGCAGGGCGTCACGGCTGCCGGTATGGCTCCACGGCTGGAAGCTGAGCACCGGGTAGCACAGCACGGCGGCGTCTGGCCGGCCGCTGTGACGCTCGACCGCGTCGGGATGGTCCGGGCGTCCCGGCTGGCCGAGGCAACTGACGCTGGCGGCGCAGTGACCTCCAGCCGAGAAGCCGAGCACACCGACACGCTTGGCGTCGATGCCCCATTCGGCGGCGTTGGCGCGTGCCAGGCGGATGGCGCGTTCGGCGTCATGCAGCGGCGCGGGATGGCGGTTGGGCCACACGCGATAGCGGCAGACCAGCGCGGCAAGACCGAGCGAGCCGAGCCATTCGGCGATCGGCTCGGCCTCGTGCTGGGCCAGGTGGTTGTAGCCACCGCCGGGCAGGACGACGATCGCGGGACGCGCCTCGCCCGGCCGGCCGCTGACCACCGGGGTCAGCGTCGGCACAGCGTCAAGACGCGCCTGATCGGTGCAGGATGGATCGATGCCGGCCGACGGGACGCCGGCGGGCCACAGGGGGATGGATTCGGTCATGGGAGGAGGTGGCGCAATGCGCTGGGTAGGTCGCGGGCAGCCAGGGCATCGCGCATGGCGGCGAAGGCGCCGGCACGGGTATGCAGATGGCGGCGGGCGGCGCGCAGCTGGATCAGCTCGGCAGAGAAGTTGCCACGGCGGTTGATCGCCTCGGCCGCCGCGCGGTGCAC
>JFJP01037130.1_pt1 | contig 23971 bp, 22 predicted proteins | sample 431651 | NCBI WGS metagenome assembly JFJP01 (sample SAMN02602958, study PRJNA72255) | Microbial mat metagenome, whole genome shotgun sequencing project. | biome: fresh water; feature: sink hole; material: water; isolation source: purple microbial (photo- and chemosynthetic) mats found in...
CCGTAGGAACTACGGGGATAGCCTGCTAAATGTATCTTGATGTTTGAGACCGACGCAGGAAGCTTCAACCTTTAGGTTGAAGTAGTTCACAACACTAAATATAACTCTGTGGTTGACCTATAACCACAGAGTTCACTAATCAGTAGTTCGCTTCATGGAGATCAGAAATATGCGTTTCTTCTATTAAAGCTCCTACATAGTCATACCTAAATATTTTCTTGTTATCCTGGCGTAGCCATATAGTTTGAAATCCTCTGTCCCATGGAGTGCTATTGCCATAAAACACATGCCGGTAATGAACAGTTCTAGCACCATCCTCGTTAACGTCACGAATGTGATACCAGAAATCGGCATTCACGTTAGGCAATGTATCCTGAAAACCGAGTTTTATGGCGCGTTGCACGACTTGATGTTTAAATAAAGATAGTTGAAGCATGTTATATTCTCCTATAGTTTTAAACTTAGCAAGGAATTAAGTGTCAAATCCACCAAATACTTTGTTGCTGTTAGCTTGTTTAACAAAACCGTATAAAACTAATAAAGCACACTGAACACCTGTTTTATCGTTCTGACCTTGCGCTTCTTGGTTCATCGCGGGTCCAAATCCTTTAGCTTTAGGCGCAGTTATTTTCAAGTTTTTAAAACAAATTTTAGCGGCTTCGTCTGCCCATCCCCATAAATCCCTGGCTTCATTCTTAGCCCATTTAAAAGACTGTTCAACACTGGTTATTTTCTTGCTAACTTTATTTTGCAAAATTTTAGTAGCTTCAGCTTCAGTTAATACTCCATTCCATGTAACCGATACGCCTAACGACTTTAAAGCTATGTTAATGTCCGGAGGTGATAAACTATTTTCTTTACCTAAACCTGTACTTTGTCTGTCACTGCTGCTATCTATTAAAGATTTTATTCCTAGAATAGTAGACTGTAAACTAAATAACTCTTTTAATGCGGATTGCCTAGTTTTAAATATGTCTCTAGTTGACCTTGCATTTCTGCCAAGCATGGACTTATGCTTGGTTAAGATCATAGTTTTAATGCTGCTGATAACTTTAGCGTATTTGTCGTCTTTATTAGCTTTGGTATTTTTAGGTTTCGTGGTGTTGTTAGCTGAGACTGATCCTGAGCCTTTAAACTTATTCATGATAGCTGTGTATGTCTGATATGCATCAAAATACTGCGAACTTCCCCAAGCGAACACTGAAATTTTCATATTTTAATCCCTCTAGTTTTTAAGCTGATATATTTAGTACTGGACAAACTCATAGGTATTTCCTATAGGTTTTGATTGTAACTCCGAATAAACATGCTAATACCATTACCTAAACTATCCAGACTGCTGATATCTAGTTTATTAAGTAAGGATAACTCTTTGGAACTTGAACATCTTAATACATAAATTTTCATTATTGGAAACCTTAAACTCGCTTAGTGTTAAATGTAGAAAAGCCGGCGATTGAATAACACCACCGGCTCTTTCAATCTATAACTTATATTTCATTCATAGGTTAGACGAAGAAATAAGTCTAGTTGCTGCTCCAAGTCTCGTCTCGCCCAATTACCGAGATTGCCACATACTGGCTGAATACATTGTGCAGAAGTTCCGATGATTTTACGCCCACCTGGTAATGTAGCAAACAACACAGCAAAATCATCAATAACAACTCCTGATACTGCGGCTATTCCGCGAGACCGCCCTGTGCTAGTCTCACCCAGATCTATTGGCCCAGTAAACGGAGCCAAAGGAATCCTAACAACAGATGGGTCAATAGGAATCACCTCCGGGTCAGGGCAAGGTGTTGGATCAAAATCAGGCCCGAAAGAGTTACAAGCCAGAGTCGGTAATGTCGTAATACAAAGCATTAAAGCTAAAGTCGTAGTTAATTTTTTCATTAGTAATCTCCAGTTATGGTAGGGTTCTCTATTGTGTAACAAACTTTAAATTAAACAAAAAATCTAACGATTAAACAAGGTAGTACAATATGAAAATATATGTTTTTCTTAGCAATGCCCCTCAATACGCGGCAATTCAATTTGCTTGCGATAATAAAAGGTTTGGGACAACTAAACATGCTGCGCAAAAGGCGCTGTACTTAGATCTTAAACAAATTAAAAATGTTACTTTGTTACTACAAGACTGGTCAGATGGAGTATCTTTGGAAGCTATTTTTAAGGCTGGAAATAATCTGGCTCAGAATAAAATATTAGCAGTTGCTAAAAAACACAGCATTAAAACCCGACTATATAAGTACGTTGACATTATTGACGCTGAGTATATCAGGATGGCTAAACTAGGAAAACACCCATCACAAGTAAGGTATTAAACTTTAGAAAAAGCCAGTGATCAGTTTTAATCACTGGCCTTTTTGCGACACCGATAATCTTAGTATGTATAAAATAATTTAACATATTTCTGGAGTACGTCACATTATGTTCACCACACCAATTTGCTTGATACGACAAGTGACTGAAAAGAATATATTTGTTGTTAATGAAGACTTGGTCTATGAATCCACCTTGGTTTGTAGTCGTATTAGTGTTCTACCTGGATTCAGGACAAACGGTGTTTCATCTCCGCGTGTTTTTTGGTCAGTTGTTTCCCCGTTCTCTGGACTTCACTTAGCTCCTGCTATTCTTCACGATTGCTTGTACGAGACCAAAGTGTTCGATAGGAATACCTGCGACAATATATTTTATGAAGCTTTGATCTCTTGCGGCGTAAGTAAAACAATGGCTTATGCTATGTTTAAGTCGGTCGCTATGTTTGGTGAAAACGCATGGCAAGCAGCTAGTCAAGGTGTTAGTGAGGACTCACTAGCTATGTTTATTGATATTAAAACACTTTAAGCTCGTTGTTTAACAATTTAGTATAACCACATAAAACTACAGAAAATAAAAATTCGGACGATAGAAAAAGGCCATCAGACTTAATATCTGATGGCCTTTTCTTTTACTTCAAAAAATCCATTTTTTCAAAACATGCTCCAGATTGCTGTACATGTACTGCGGATCAAATTTTCACTGCCTTACAGATGGCCTTACTATTTGACAACGTCATGGATATAATTTCACTCATAAACCAGCCGCGAGTGCTGTTACCAGAATCAGCACCAGAAGTCGGAGTGCTGCGTACACCACCACGATCACTATAAGCGCCCATGAACTCAGGAGTCGACAGGACGTAAATTTCACCCGGTTCCAGAACCTTCTGGTTCGGCGCACGGAAAGCGTCAGTGACCAGAGTCATACCCAACAGCGTACCGATGTAACCGTTCAGCACCAAGTCATACTTGGTGATTGGGTCAAGCAGCGTACCAAAATCAGCATTGCCAGTAATGTCCGTCCAGAAATCGTTAGCAATAATCGCAGTCGTAACAGGAAGATTCCAGCTGGCTACGGTCTGACGAATCTTAGACAGAATTTCCGGGGTCAGGTCGCCAGCAATATACTGAATGGGGTTGAACATACCAACAGACATATCAGCAGCAGACTTCCACAGACGATCTTCCTTGACCATAATCGCAGCAAGACCTTCATTGTACGCATATTCCAGCAAATCACCATGAACCTGCTCGATGTCCATCAGTTCAACACGCAGGTTAGCGGTAACTTCAAACTCGTCCGGCTGATACATTTTGCCACGAACCAGCTGGAACCCGACATTCGCCGAGCTAGTCGCAACAACAGCGATACTATCATGCGTCGGCATGGTAATACGCGCAATTTCACCCTGACGCAGAGTGTTACCTAGCAACAATCTACGCATAAAACCTTCACGCGAAGCTTGTTCGTTAATCTGCGTAGCAATGCTGGAACCCAAAGCCGACCAAGTCTTGCCAGTCGGATCAGCGTAAGCAGCGGCTAGAACCTCACGACGCTCTTGGACTTCGCGTGAACGTGCTTGCTGGTTGGTCATAGAAGACGCCTGCATCACATTACCGCTTTCCACTTCCGTCATCAACTTGGAAATCGCGCCAAGCAGATCTTTCTTGCTATAGGCGTTAATTTCACCAGTCGACGAGGACAGAGCACGTTCGCTACTCTTGCCAAAACGCAGCTCTTCAATAGGATCGCCGTTCTTAAGAACCATCTGAGCACCGGCATAAGGATTGTTCGACATCATGATATACACTCCACCACAAATTTTTGTTTAAGTTAATAAAACCAGTTTAAAATATAAAACTTAGCTCAACCGAACGGTCAGGTAAGGGTCATCCAAGCCGGGGGTATTCATTACCGTAGCATTGGCAACAACAGCGCCAGTACCAGCAGTAGTCAGCTTGCCATTAACCCCAACGCGCACTGCCAAAGCAGTAGACCAATCGACCGAAGCATCAAAATAGTTGGTGGAGAATGTACCACGAGTAATCATGCCAATCGTGTCCATAGACCGGAAAGCCTGACCACCAATAATCGCATGACCAACAAAAGTCGCAGCTTCAAGAACTGTCGGTTCATACATATACTGCACAAACACCGATTTACCATTCTCACCGGCAAAGAAAGTCAGAGTGGTTCCGACCAGCATGACCTGACCATTGTTAGCAGGAGCAGTTCCTACAATTGTCTTAGCCGCACCGGCTACTTTAATCAAACACTGACCGGCCAGAGGAGCGCGAACAAGGTTATGAACAAGACCAGTGCCGACGATAAACTCTTCGACATTAGGAGCAAAAGCCGGTGGGACATTACGAGCAAGACTAACACCGGCAAAAACTTCAGTAGTAAGACCGGCAGAGGGCTTAACTTTGGTAATGCCGTTTTCCTTAGAAAACACCAAAGCAATTCCTTCTTCCTGAATAACCGTCGCACTCACTACATCCTGGTGTTCGGTGTGAAAAATACGAGTATATTTCATGTTAAGCATGGTATTTACCTTATCAAGGTTGAGTTTTAAAACAATGTCAAATCTATTGTTTTGGTTTATTGGCCTATAATAAACTACAATACAATAGGATATTTACTAAACAAAAATTAAACAATTATTACGCCTATATCAACGCCGACGTCCCAAAGAAGACACAACCTTAAGAATACGAGTATCCATCTGGTTAGTATTTTCAGAATTTCCTGCACTCGACGATACTGAAACTGAATTGGAAGTATTCAATCCTGTGGTAGGATGCCCAACCTGTTGCAGACTATCCTCAACAGTTTGGTTGGAAGTATAAGAATGCGAGCTAGACGCTGTGGAAGTGTAGTTAGTTCCAACAACCGCAGCAGTCAGTTCGTTCTGAATTTCCAGCGGTTTACTCACAATTTCCTTTGCTTTTTCAAACAAAGTCTTATGGTAAGAATCGGCCTGTGTGGAGAACACATTGTCAATCAGAGTCTCAGGGTTACGCACTCCAGCAGACGACAAGCTATTCCACAAAGCGACCTTAACAGGGTTAGTCAGGTTTCTAAAGAAACCACGGTTGATACCAACAGCAGCTGTAGATAACGCCGCCAACAGTCTGCCATCATAATCGTCAAATTCTACTTTGGTTTTCTCGGTAAGTTCAGCCTTAGCTGTCTCGACTTGCGCGGCAACCAGCTTGTTAATGTTGTCCTTGACCTTAATCTTGGCAACAAAAGGCTTAAAACCCATGTCGGTCAAAGATTGCTTAATACCATTGACCTTGGCAGAGGCAACGGTAGCTTCAGCAAACGCTGGGTCATGGAAGATACCCTTGTGCTGAATACTAGAAGCCAAAGTTGCAAACGCAATCGGGGTGCCTTTGTAGAAAGCAGTCCAAGTGTCATCGCGTACCGTGTGGTTGTTACTATCTACAGAAGACAAACTACCACAGTACACAATGTTAAGAAACTCAGCCTTAGTATTATCAGTTTCGGTAACAGTTTCCGCCAACAGGCTCATGTTAACCATGTTTTTCTGCGCGGAAATACCAGAAGCGACTAGTTGCTCGTAGTCTTCAACAGCGTCATTCTCAGCGTCATCGCTCTTAAGCTTGGCATCGCGATAAGCTTTAAGATCTGCTACCTTAACCTTCTTGCCCGTTTCAACAGTATTAGCGTCCGAGCTAATTTCGTCACCGTCAGTAGTTTCATCGCTACTGTTACTAATATTACTAGTGTTAAGTTCTGTATCGTCTTCCAGAGAACTAATATCGAAGTCGTCAAGGTCAATACCGCTGTCGTCAATACCATCAGTATTACTAGTCGACGTAATATTACTAGTATCTATCTCCTCGTCCTGAATGTCATCTTCAAGAACCGGAACAATAGCTTCTTCGATGTCTTCTGGATCTTTCAGGTCACTTGCACACATCGGGCAATGAACAGGAGACTGAGCTGAAGTAACAATATAAACAGCGCAATCTTTAGAAGTACACTGGTACAGGTCAGCAATCGAATGGTCATGTGTCGAGGACAATGATTCAATAAACTGCGGCGACTTACGGGTAGAAACCTGACTGTTACCGTCAATAAGGTCGCCAGTCATCACATTGTGACGAAACACCTTAGCGTCTGATGCCAAAGTAGCAAAACCCATACTGGAGTCAGAAGAAGCCACAACCGACATCGGAACTTTAGACACCAACAAAGCACGGTACTTATTCAGCGCCTTGGTCTGAGTCCGTGAAATAGCTACCAAGCTATCGCATTTCACAACAAATTCATCTTCGTTTGGTTCGCGCATATTATTACTCGACTTAGAGGCCAAAGCATGAGCTTCGTGCCTAGCTTCACTAATGAGCTCATCTCTAATAGCTTCAAGCTCTCGGTTAGAAATTAAAATATCACTGTCGTCAGTATTATCGCCGACAGAAGCCGATTCACTAAGCTCCCCTGATACATCATCATACGGGTTTTCATCGCCTTCAAACTCAGCGACTTCATCGTCAGACATTTCAGTAAGGTCGAACGGTTCAGCACCGCCAGAAATGTCGGTCAAACCAGAAGATTCACTTTCATAATCTTCGTCGTCTTCTTCATCTTCGTCGCTGACGTCATTAAAAGAAATATCTTCGTCGTCTTCGTCCTCGTCTTCTTCGTCGTCCTTACTAGCAGACTCAGACACCTGATTGGCAATTTCAATGTCTTCAGGAGCAGTAATAACGTCACCAAGTTCTTCAAAAGACAGAACATCGGAAATTTCTTCGTCATTTTTTTCTGAACTTAGGGATTCATTACACATCGGGCAGTACTTAATAACGTCCTTGCAGTCATAGATCAAATGCGTACCGCAGCCTGATTTACCATCGTCACCTGCACATACATTGTAACGGGCAGCAACTTTAGCAGAGGACTTGGATTGAAACTGAACAGCAGACAATGCTTGCGGAACATCACGCAAGTCAAGCTCACCTGTAATTGGGTTCGACATTACAGTTTCATCAGGGTGAGCGTTAGACATAAACAAAAAGCTATTGCCACGATCAGTAATAGCAACAGCATTTTGCCCAATAGCAGCATCATGGTAAGCTATAGCCGCTTCACTAAGCGACCCGCCTACTGCGATGATGCCTAAAAACGGCAAATTTTGACTATTCGACATGAAAATACTCCAGGTGAAGTAATGAACTTCAATAACAGAGATAGTTGGAAACATTCACAGATTAACTGAGTCCAACAACGAAATTCAAGTTATTAGGTTAGGATTGACCAACATCAGGGTCGCAAAATTGATCCGATTGCTGATACGTAAGCAGGATCAGCAACAACGCTCGTTTCAAAAGCAAACATTTTATGGCAATGCCGGTACACTAACCGTCCTGTATCTCGATCTTGGTAGGTTCGGCATTTTAAATAGGTGTGAGTACATGGTTTTCCAGCAGACGGGGACACAGTGTTACCACATAAAGAGCAGCTATAACTCTGATAGTAAATGCCTATACTCACTGTATTGGCTTCACCACTATCTATTTTCTTACACAATTCAGGGTCTTTGGTTTTGTCAAACGCCAATAACTGAATAAGCTTAGCGTGTTTATTATTAGCAAAACCTTTTAAAGGTCTTAAAAAGACATCTAAAATAACACCTTTCGCTTGTTTCATGTCCGAGCTATTGTGTTCTAAGTAGCAATTATGGACTACAACTCCGTTTGCTGTAAATTGTTCAGCTGTTGTTTGAATGTCATAGACTGGTTCAGCTACAGTATTATGTGTAACCGATTCTATTGAATCGAACACAAAATCCCCTAATAGTTGATCTAACCTACTCTTGTAAGATGGGTTAAGTGGTTTTAGTATACTGCTTAAAGTTTTTACCGTGCTTGGCTTAGTGAGCTTACCTCTATCATAACCTGTAACAGCCACACTAATATTAAGTTTTTTACCTTTATGGTCATGGTAAACAGCACTCGCTCCAGTTCCAGTCCTATGTATACTCGCGACTTTTTTGGACCAATCCCTCACATGTGGTATTCTTCTACTGTGAGTTACCCAACCATCTTTTTCTGGCTGGTCTGCCCTTCGCTTTTCTATTTTTTCCATTGCTTTCTGCTTATTGCTTGTCACAACACCGACTTCGCGCATAAAAGCTAGACCTTCACTTTGTGCTAACTGGACAGACCATAGTGTTTTATGGTTACTTTGTTTTTGTGTTTTGTTATATTCAGACACAGTGGCAGTATAACCTAACGACTCTATTAAAGTCTTCAACTGCTGTGCTAACTCAAATGACACAGTGTACATACCTACCATAAAACCAGATAAACAACCATCCCCTTCGATGTAAGCTCTAAAAAATTCCAGTATATGCCTACGCTTTGCTTGTAAAACACAAGCTGGAACAGTCTTATCACAGGCAGTAGCTATAGACAACCCTATTTTTTCAAGCCAAAGCTTAACACCGTCGCTAGAAAATGTAGCAACATACCCTGTTTTAGACCTTTTTATTACTCTATACCTATTTTCATTAGCTTCATACATTACACCATCTTGTCTTTTTCTAGTTATTATTCTTGGTGTTTTACCGAAACAAGATTTGAAACACTCGACATAATCGTCAATAAGTTCTTGATCGGTATTGTGAAAGTCTATACTATGTGTCACACAACCTTCTGAAATCAAATAACCAAGTAAACGAGCTAGTTTATCAGTCATTTTTCCAGGAACAGACGTGACTGTAGTACGTGAAGGTTTATACACAAGGCTATTATAAGACTTGCCGGTTTTTTCATTCGTAACAGTGGAAGTACTAGCATACAACTCATTAATAGCATTAAGCGCTGTTTTAAACAAAAGTGTTTGGTTACTCAGAATTTTATTACCTCCGAGTCTAACTATCACTTTGTCGTCTTGCTTAAGATCTCCTGCGTTTACCCATTTTAAAATACAATCCTTAGTCATTACCATAAACGGGTGATCAGCTGTAGTTTTTAGAAATTTTCCAGCTTTCGTTAAGACGTTGACCGTTTTATGGTAGCCGGTTTTAGCCCATTCTTTTATTTCAGCTGTACCGTCTTTAGTCAGTACAGTCTTGGCTTTTCTAGCTCTAATATCCTCGATTGGTATAAGACCTAAATCTGTTGCTACTAACGCTCCAGATGCTATGCAAGGTTTACCACGAAAAGTACGATATGCAGGCATTCCTGCTGTGGTTGAAAAATCTAGAAGTTCTGATAAATCGACGCTATCACCATTGGTGTTGGGAATCGAGCTGATCATAGCCGGAACTGTCATCAGCACATAGTCATTTAAATTCTTGGAAATTCCGTAATAAGGCGCAGCAAGCGGAAGCCAAAAAGAGGCGTCAATAGGTGTTTCTACACTATTACCAGTATGATCACCAACATCGGCTAGTTTAATTTGCTGCGTTTTAGCAAGGTCTGTGTCAGACACATGTATAACTTCATGAGTCTGTCCTAATGAAAACGAGCTATTACTAAACATTTTTAACGGATTAACTATGGTTTTCATCGGGTCAACTAAACTGGATTCTGAGTAAAGAGCGTCGTAGTTGTCAAACATGTTGTTAGTGCTCGTAGTTGCAGTATTTACATCTATAGTATCTAGTAAACTAGCAGACGCTTTCTGTGTCCAACGTTCGGGAAAGTTCCATTTAAGCTTTTCTGTAGTTTTCTTAGTAATCATGTGCTTAAAAATACCTACAGTATAAGCATAAAACCTACTGTCATCTTCACTCGATTTACCAAGTTTAAAGCCGTTGTCTTCAGCTATCTTCTTAGCTTTACCCCAAAGGTGCTCAGTCTGTTCTTTGGACAGTTTTCCTACTCTTGCTACTTTTTCTATAAGAGCGTTAGGCATAATTGTTACCCAATTAGAAGCCAATCTGTTGCTAAAAGATCGTCTTGTTGCGGAACCCAAGGCATAATAACACCGTCTTTTCTTTTCATGTCAATATGTGCATGGTACTTAATTTTTGTGCCCTCAGGATATATTCCTAACAACGGTGGACGGTTTACTACAAACTCCGATACTTTTACTAGAAAAACAAAAACAGACTCAAGGTCTTCTACTGTATGGTGTGTCAAATTTGAAAGCTTAGCGTCGTTTAACCACCCTAGTCTTGTTAACTTACTTCCAGATTTTATTGACATTAAAGCATCTGAGAAGTTAAAAGTATGAAATGGTAGTGAGCCTACATTATTAAGTGATTCGACTTTATGCATATGTTTTATTCCGCAGTGAACTCTTTGCTTTGTTTTTTAACAAACTCTGTCAATCGTTTAACAACATCCTCAGGAGTATGACCATCCCATTCAGGGGCTAGTGTTAAAGTTTCAATACCACTATTATCCAGCATTGACCACATCCATTGTGGCAAATGGTAACTTATTGAACCAGTAGGAAGGTGCATTCCAGCAATAAACCAATCGTGGAAATGACTACCGTCAAAATGCCCTTTAGCTCTCCATGAAATTTCAGGCATTGATCGCAATAAAGCAACAAACAATATACAGCGATGGTCATACAATTCCGCTAATGTGTGGTACCCATCTGATACCTGATCGTCATTACACTCAATTGTTAATACTGTTTTCTTAGACATAATATTTTCCTGTGTGTATTATTTTAACCTTTACAGGAGGGCATTAAAAAAGTCAGCAGGTATGACCAAACTGACTTTTTAATAAAACTAAAGCTTTAAGATTATTAGTTGGTAATACCAGCAGCTTTATAACTGCGATTAACGCGGAGAGCATTAGTACGCATGTTTTCAAAAGACTGAGTCAACAAGTCAGGACACATAGAAAAATCATCAGACGGGCAAGGTCCAGACCACCCCATTACTTTGAAACCTTCCGTGGTGTTGGAGCAAGGACCAGGCCCAACACAAGCACCATTAGAGGGGAGTTTTGTGCCAGGAACCACAGCAACAGCAACAGAAAAGTTTTCCACTCTATAATATACAACAGGAGAACACCCTTGAGGAAGACAAAGTTCTTGCGAACTAACCGCAGGTCCACAAGCAGGACTAAAACAAGGTTCTTGGCTTTGGACATTGGTACTAAATACGGTAGCAGCCAAACCAAGCAAAGCTTTAAGATTATTCATAATAACTCCAAGTTCAAATGGTTGTGAATTTAAAAACACTTGAATGTGTTATAACATTCTATTATAGATTACACCATTTTAGCTTTCTGTGCGTCGCGCAGTGTAACGCTGTTGTTTTTTCTAGACTTTAAGTAAAATTCCATTTTTTCTTTGTCCTGACTGGACAGCCATTCTATGAGGTCTGACCCTGCAAATTTCGATACATGTTTAAATTCTTCGTGGTCAGTCTTAGTAGGATTTATTAACGAACTTATAGATGTATTTACTTTCTTAGGTGTAGCTTTAAACTTGGACAAGGTTTCATGTGTAGAATTTTTAAATGGTAAAGGCTTGTCTTTATAACGTTTTTTAACACTGCCGAAGTACATAGATACTAGCTCTTTATCGTACTTAGCCAGTGTGTTTAAATGCTCATGCTCTGGCATATTTTCTCTAAGAGCTTTAAGGTGGTCGAGCATCATAGACTCAGCAGCTTGTCGTTTCGCTTTATTGGGTTGTTTTCCTTGCAAGAAATCCGCCATACCATTATAAGCTCTATGCATAGATACTCTAGGTGCTTTTTTAATAGTATTTAAATGCTTTTCTGCCATTTTATCCATTTGCTTATAAGCATTTTTTCTAAACCCGTTCCAATGATGGTGTTCAGGATGAACAAATGGTAAGTTTGTTTCCTTAACTACTGACCTTTCTCTCTGCTCTTGTAAATGTTTAGCCCGTTCCTGTTTTGTAGGTTTATGCTGTTTATTATGCTTAGCGTTAGGCGAAAACTTAGATAGACCTGTACCGTCCCCGATACCGGCATTTTTTAGAAGTTCATCACTAGTAAACCATTTTTTCTTAGGCTTTGGTGATTTAGTACTACGCTTTTTACTATTAAGCTTCTCGTGGTGGTTTCTCGGGTCAGTTACTTTTTGAAAAAGCTTTTTACTATTATGGCCTTCACCATCTTCGTTTATTTTATTATATGATTGTTTCTTTCTAGTTTGTTTGTGGTTTCTCATATAACGACGCTGCTCGTCTTTAGAAAGTTTCTTCCACCAAGCAGCGTCAGTTCTACTATTAGTCTTTTTATTAGTAAGACCTGATTCTGATATAAACGCAGGTAACTCAACGTAAATTTTCATATTATGTGTCCAGTATATATCAGGTCAAAGCGTTTTGCCAAATTACTTGTGGCCCTGTACGCCACCAACCATACCCATTTTGGTTAGTATCGGCTACAAGTTCATCAACATTATCGTAATAAGCATCGTGACCATCAAGACTCATAGTTACAGTGTCAAACATAACACAGCGTACCATTAAAGGGTAAGGGCCAACTGGCTGTGTATATATAGTATTTGTTCCGTGTATATACCCTTTTTTGTCTACAGTTGTGTCTGGCCAAAATCGCTGCACCCAGTCAGTTTTACTACCATTATCTGTTATAGTAAAAACTCCACCAGTTGTATTAGACTTAGGGGAGTATAGAACTCTTGGGGTTGCAACTATTTCCTCTCTACCGTCAATAGTAGTCAGTGTCGGAATAAACTCATACCAAATAAAATAGTAATAGACAGGCAATGGAGTCTTATTAACAATTTTAGCAGAATACTTAAAATAAGTCATATCTCCTATTAGTCTATGTACATATAAGTTAAGTGATGGTGCAGGTAAAACTTGCACCATCACCCTAAATTCATCAGACGACTGCCACGAAGTCGTAATAACAAACCTAAAACAATCTATTCCTTGGAATCTCGAATGTGGAATATAACGAATTTTACCATATTCCATATTTCTGTAGAAAGTTCCATGTACAGGGTCACTGGTAGGCTTAACTATGTTTAAAAAACCCCTTTGGTTTAAAGTTTGCCGTAATTGGTAATTGTCAGATGGTTGCCAAAATAAGTAATCATCAAACCCCATTCTAACTCGCTCAGAAGTAGGGTTTGCGCCCTGTATTAAAAATTCCGTAAAGTCTATGTCAACATGCTTACCCTGAAAACAAGTCACTTTAATTTCACGAGCTAATGGCTTGTAGTTATACCAATATGGAGGTGTTATAGCGACAGATGCCATTTTAATATAGCCTCGCGATATTTTAACTTTATTAAGCAGGCGATAGCACTAAGCTCTTAGAATCAGAGTCAGGCTCTACGGTACTTTTGTCCGCCTGTTTTTTATCGAACTTATCTTTTAGCTTAGTGGCGTACTTACGGTAGGTCAGGTATATCTTAATCGTCTTGAACAAAGCGTTAATAACATTTTCAGCATAGTCTACCCACTTATTAGGTAGGAAAATTTTCAGTAAAAATACTAATATTCTTTCAGCTACTGACAACACTGAGTTAATACCTGTATCGTTAATAATAGACCCTATATCGTCGTATAAGTTACTATATATTGTGTTATTAGTAGAGTCGTACTCCTTTAATGTTTTTATATCTATTCCTTTATAGACAGTTTTAATACTGTCACCAACAAACGTATTATCGTGAGCTATTTTCTTAATAGCTGGTGGACTTGCCAGCTTGTCATTGTACATAGCCTTAGACTTAACGTTTTCATCTATACGTTTAACGACTGTTTCAGCAAATTCCTTTTCAGGAAGCTTTGTTACAATATTTAGGTCAATCTTATATTTTTTTAGAATTTTACGTATTTCTTGGTACTTATGTTCATCACTAGAGTTATTTTCATCAATAGTAACTTTATTAACTCTATCTTTGCGAGCTTTAGTTCTATTACTTTTGCGTTTTCTAGCTTCAGCTTTAAATTTATTCACATATATATTCATTTTAATCACGCCCAAACAAGCTGCGACGATTTCCAGTTACCCAAGCTAAAACTCTAAACACAACAGCAAGTACGATATAGTACCATACATACGGGGCTATAACTTTTATAGCATCAATAAGTCCAGTAGAGCTAGTTTGTGCAGCATCACTTAGTATTGTTAAATTCTTAGTTTCTGTCTTTCCAATACCAAGTTTGGCTTTTATAAATGCTTTAATGTCTTTTACTGTTTTAAACGGATTTGTTTTTAGCTGTTCAAGCTTTTTAAATTCATCTATTATGTAACTATATAAACGATTAATAATACCTTTGGTATTTATTTCCTGCAAAGGTACATTTTGCCCATTGTCCTTAAGAATTTTTTGAATACGGAGTGCTTGATCCGATGTTAAATCGGTCTTAGAACTAACTTCTGACACTTTAAACATAGAGTCATGTGAATCTAAGTAAGCTTGCATACTTGGTGAGCTATTCGCTTTAACAATCATTTTCATGTGAAATACCCTAAAAGTTAAAATGTCGCGTCTGCGGCGTACTTAATACCTTTGTAAGCAGCTTCTGCTGCTTTTTCTGCTGCCTGTGCTTTTTTTAAACCCGGCGAAAACATGTAAGTTTTAAATCTCTCTTGGACTATTAGCTGTGTCACAGTCGTAACAATAGTAGCAACAACTAACCAAGATAGTTTCGTTAAAATAGCCATCAATGTTCTTGTAAACTTAGCAAACCTAGACTCTTCTTCTTCCAAAAACATAAATGGGTTTTGACCATTATAAGCAGCTAAAACGTACTGGTTGTTGGTTTTAATAATCTTAACTACTGTATTATTAGAACCCGAAGACTCCTGTGTAAATAAGTCTGACTGATCAATAATAGCACGAACCTTAACGTCTTGGTCTGCTGTATTGTTACGCTGACCTGTAAAAAAGCGCAAAATAGTAAAGAAAGTATCTTTAGTAACTTTGACGCCTTTTCTGACCATTTTCCTAATAGCTCTTGCTATAGCTGCGGCTATTTTAAAAGCTATTTTCTTTAGATCAAGCCCTTTAGTAGTATCGACTTCTTCCCCATCGCCAAGAAGTCCGTCTTTTTCAACATCGACTCCTTGTTGACGCATTAAAGCCATAACACGCTGAGTATGAGGGGCTGAAAGCATTAAAGTCGACGACAAACTTTCAAAACTTTGATCAGATGTATTAACTCTCTGTACAGTTATGTGCATTTTATATGTACTCATATTATAGTAACTATGTTATCTACACAAGCTTTTTAACGATGAACTGTGTATTCTCAAACAAACGCTTTTCAAGGTGTGAAGAATATGACTTTGAATGAAAAGTACGTCTAGCATCGTCTTCGCTAAATATATCACCATCAGAGTCTGTTTTAGCGGTACGGTTAGCGTCTTCAACAGTAAACTCTCCCTCTAATGTGTCAAATCCCATGTCCTTATCGGAATAACCTTCTTCTTTTGCATACTCGCGGTAAATTTCATTCATAGCTTTATCCGAAGTATCTGGAACCATAGATTTGTTAGAGCTATTTTCATCGCCTGTATATGCTCTCCTCAAAGAGTTGAATACATATTTAATAACTTGGTAAAGCGCAAGTATTAACACATAAGCATAGAATAAGGCGTTCATCGTCATTATGGCTAAAATAATAATGATCGCAGTGACGCCAGAAATACCACTAGACGGGGTTATATTAGTAGTTGTATTTGATACTGCATAGTATTTCTTATGTGAGTGTATATAACTCTGAATTTCAGTTTTTATTTCACGGTAAGTAGGTTTAACTCCCGGCTTACGACCTCTATATTTTCTAAGAATATTCCTTGCTACAGGCATAGCAATAGCCTCTGCAAGATTCTTAGCATCAAGGTCACGTTCTTTAACAGTAAGACCACGCTTACGCAAAACGCGCATAATTTTGACCTTTTCTTCTCTGGACAACCGCACTTCTTTGATCATGGTATTTAGTTCCTTTAGTGAGCAAATTTTGCTTTGAACTGAGCTAAAGTAATGACAACAACACCCTTTTCTTTAGCTTTTTCTATCTTAGTTGAAGTATCAGACAATGAACTTACTATTAAATGTGTTACTGCGTTTGTAACTGAATTAGCAACAGACCCACCGTTATCTACAATATAATTTTCCAGCTCTTTGTCCCGTACCTTTGAAAATACTACCATAATATTATTAAGTTTAGTAGAGGAAAGTTTGGGCGGATTCCTAATAGACTCAATGTTGTGGTTAGCAGTAAGACCTATAGCTTGGATAAAAGCTTTGAATTTTGGAAGGTTGAGTACAATTTGTTGTGCTGTATTGTGGGAAAACCCATTCAAACTAGCAATATTATCCTCCAAAGTAGCAGCGTCTAGACGATTATGAATAGGTGTGGTCAGAATAGTCGGAAAATTGTTAAACAGGTCAAACAAGCGCCGTTCACCAATCCCACGACCAAAAATACCCGTACCGCTTGCTATAAGTGACAATGATGCTGTGGCAAGGCTATCGTGAATAGAATTGTGAATTTTAGTTGCCATCAACTTAGACAGACCAAGCTTGGTTTCAAAATCACGAACGGGCATTTTTATAAAAGCCGCCATTTTAGCATTGCCAGTATCTAGCATTTTATTAACTATAGACTCGCCAACATGCAAAGCTCCTATAGTCCTAAAGAAATGCAAAAACATTTCCACAACTTTTTGTCGTTCTAAAGCGCTATGTTCTGAGGCATGACCGTCCGAAGAAGAAACAGTTTCTCTTGAAGCGGATATAATAGTTACATGGTTATCGTCATACTCATAAGAACTACTGGGCATTTTCGGCTTATGCGCTGCTTTAACGACTTCCATGATATACGGAATAACATCGCCTGACTTTACAATCCGTATTTTAGCACCAGGGCCAATTGGTCTTGGTATTTTGTTTATCTCGCTATTATTGCGGTCTTTATAGGAATAACCGTTTTCAATGAAAAAAGCATTAAACCCGGTTAGGTAAGTAATAGTTGACCCACTTAAATGTGTGGGTTCTATCATTACTCTAGGCGCTAAGACTCCAGTTCTAGTGATACTCCAGATAACGTCTTTAACTTCTACAACTTTTTGTTCAGAAGTAGCGTTGTCTTTGAAAGCTTTAGCATATTCTGGACGATCATCATTAGTTCTTGTATAAGGCGTGTTTCTAACAACAACTAGACCATCAACATCGTACTTAGACCGTTCCTTTCTCGCGTGTAAAAAGCCACTAAGAAAAGTATCATCTGCCGTATCTAAGATCCTATGTTGTACTACAGTAAAACCATAAGCTTTAAGCTTTTGTAACTGTTGAACAGGAGTGTAGTTAGCAGTTGTCTGGTTGTTATCGTGAATAAGCTCATACGCTATGAAGATAGCATCTTCTAATGGGTTACGCTCAGTTTTTCCTGTCTTACTGTCTCCAAGTCGGTTTACCGCACCTACAATTAAAGCTCTACTATTAGAAAATCTTGCTGCACCTTGTTTAGGAGTGTTTAAATTAGATTTATAAGTATTTTCAAATGTAGCACGGTTCATGATTAACTCACCACGCACTGCAATATGACCAGAGTTAGCTGGTAAAACCTGTGGTATAGAGTTAATATTTTTAATAGAGTCAGTTACTTCTTGTCCAGTAGTACCGTCACCGCGAGTATACGCTTTAAAGGAGTTTTTTTCGTAGACAATTAACAGCGATACCCCGTCTAGTTTGTCCATTACTAGCCAGTTACGCTTGTTTAAAGCATACCAGCGCTGAGCTTCTGGTGTATTTGGGTGAAGTTTGTCTAAAGACGGAAGGTAATAAGGAAGCCTTACCTTCCTTTTATCCCGTGCGCTAACAGCTGATCCTACTTTATTAAAGTAAACATGGGTCGGCGCATGTAGTCTAACAGCATTTCTGAAAGCGTCATAAGTAGCATCACTGACGATAGGCTCACCTTTGTTATAGTAAACGCTGTCCATTTCTTCCAACGCCAATATTAAAGTGTCAATATCAGCACTTTCTGCGTATTTATGTGGGTTGGACTTTAATGCTTTCCAGTTAATAACACCCGAACTTAGTTCTGGCCTTAGACGATTAATAGTCTTGGTCATTGGGTTTCTACGAGACTTTGGGCTAGATACAGATTCATTGGTAAATTCTGTAATAGAAATTTTCATGTTTGATTACTCCTTTGTTAAAGTACTGTACAAGGTTAAGTTAACAGCATTAACTTAACCTTGTACACAATCAACCTTGCTCGTTAAGGAGATCAAACAGCTTTCTATTTAAGAATACTTTGCTAGTTAAGGATATGTGTGTATCGTTACCACTCTTAATATACTCTAATAACTCGTTATTGCTAGTAGTGTCAATAAACATGTCTATATAAAGAGGTAGTTCTTCTACTCCTGTATTACTATCGGCGCTATCTTCCTTAGCTACATCCCAATCTAAACTGACATTATCTAAGTCGCCGTCTTCAAGTACCCTAGAACCTTTTATTAGGTCTTTCATGTATTTTTTATCATGAAAAGTATATATAGTATTGTCTATAAAAATTGTATTTTCTGTTTCATTTACTCCATACACATCGTCTGTCTCTATAAAGTTGTTACCATCAATGTCAAACGAATCAGACCTAGTGTAAGTTAAGCATTTCCAACTGTTATATACAATTTCCTCGTATTTAGTTGCGTCTATATTGTACAACTTTTCTTTATAGACTATAGTTCCGACCGTACCTTTATGTACAGTGTCTTCAAAAGATTTTCGTAGTTTATCAGAATACTTAAGTATGCCGAACGTATCGCCTGGTTTTATACTTATACTTTTTGCCTTTATGCCAGCAGGCGGGTCTATCACCAAAGGTAGTAAAGACGAGTTAACCCTAAATGAAAAATTATTATAAGACTTTACATCCAAAGCAGGATTTTTTGTTTTCTTTAGCCCTTGTTCAGTATCGCTTTTTACCTTTAAAATTTGTTGCATTACAGCTTTTAGCTCAAGGTCACAAAAACCGGCAGCGTTAGATTGACTAGTAAACTTATCCATACCAAGCTTACTAGCTCTAGCTAAAGCTAGATTCATATTACATAAAGAATACTGTGCAACTCTGGATACTGTGCCATCTTTAGCAGTAGAAGATCCATCGTAAAAGTCTAGCAGAACATAGTAAGAGTCAGGATCAAACCTATTTATTCTATTATTACTGATACTACCATCTTTACTTGGAGCTTTTTCAGTTACTGCTAAATACCTAGTTTGAATTTCAGAATCTGTCATAGTTTTTATACGACTATGCCCTATTTTAGTATAGAAGTCGCCACGGATAGATATAGGGTCAAACTTAAATACATTACCTATTTTAATTGATGTTTTTTGAACATCTCCAATAGTAGTCCGTTTGTATAAGCTAAATACATCTTTAGTATCATCTGGATGTATGTTACCAGTCGTATCATCTACACGTATTTGTTTGCCGGAATAATAAGACGACCTTACCATTCTGGCATTTTCTTCTTTATAGTCAGATTCTTTACCGTTGCACAATGTTATCCACTTGTCTGATTCTTTTTTATTATTCAGGTGGTCAAGTATAATATTGTCCTTTTCTAACAAAGTAACAATCTGTTTAACTACTTTTTCTGGCGCGTTAATCAAGCCAAGTGTCTTCAACTGTTTGTCAGACAGACCCTCATTTAACAGCAAGCCGTCTATACCTAAATACCTAATAATATTTAAAGAATTTTTTGGTCCTTGTTCAGCAACTGCCCATAATACCCTATTCTTTCCGAACTTATCTGTGTCCACTGTTATAGAAAAGAACATTACGCGGTTTCCGGCAAGCAAGAAAGGCAATCTATTTCTATAAGAAGATTCTACTTTATCGTGCCAATCGAGTTTACGCTGTTCAATAGCCTGTGTGTCTACAAAGCCTTTAACTTCTACTTTATCGACACTTTTACGTTTATCATTGTCATAGTATTTCACAGTAGTATATTTAGTATATTTATAGTTGTCAAGTTCTTCTTTTACTTGACGATTTGTTAAAGGCGCAGGCCGAGCTTTATCTGCCAAGAACTTAAACCCAGAATATTCAGGCTTAGTATCACTCTCTAACGAACTTTCATAAGAAGTTTGTGCAAGCTGCGCTAAGTTTCCAGTTTCTGGAAACATATTTTTGTACTTAGATAAGTCCACACCATACTCTTTCATGTGCTTGGCGTGACTGTCTACAGATATGTTAACTGTATTGGTTTTTTTGTTTTCGTCAAGCACAACAGGCTTAACTGTTGCTTCAATATCAACAAAAACATCGAGGTTAGACAATCTCTTAGAGTCTAGAACTGCTTTAATCCAGTTTTGTTCAACCATACCTGTAACAACAGACTTTAAGTTTTGGTCTTTAGGGTCGATATAGCTGTCTTTTTTGGCAGAAAAGATACTTTCATTACCAAAGTCTAGTACCAAGGCTTTGTTAAAGTCATATACAAGTTCTGTTGGTGTAGGGATAGCATTAACTACTGGATTGGTAACAACAGGGGGTGTTGATACCCAGTATAAAGACGTTGCGGCATCAATAGCCGTTTTTGTTCCAATATCTACAAAGTACTTAGAAGCTTCAGTTAAGTTTCTATTGTCTTCTACTTTGTATAGTGTCAACTTAAACCAGTTTTCTGAATTCCAAGTTTCCTCAAGGGCAATAACACAAGGTTTGTTAATAGTTATTTTTTTACTAGTTCCTGGGGAACTGACTTTAAAGTCGTCATATGGGAAAGCCTGAAAAGCCAAAGGTGGTGTATTAAGAATCCTATTGGTTTCTTTCTTTACACCTGGAGTGGTGTTTTCTGTAGCTACAAGTTTGCTGTAGTCTGATTGTGATACCACGAATTCTTTAGTTATTCTATAGGCACCACTGCTACTAACCATTTCCTTTATTTCTACTGACGCATATGAAGATGCAGACCTTATTTGCTTGGGGTGGAGTGTGACTCGGTAACTTGTTTTATACTCACCGTGTTTCCCATTGCGAAAAATAAATGACCCTGCGCCATCGTTAGGGTAGATGTAAGAAGTCGGTCTTACTTCTAGGTTTTTGTTTCCAGAGTACAAAAAACTTTGTGGATCACGGTTCCCTTCTACAGTATCTATAAAAGGTTCAGTTTCCGCAACTGGAGGTTGTTCTACGTCAGGAGGAAGATTATTGTCTGTATTGTTACTATTAGTATCGGTTGTATTGTCTATTTCAGGGGTATAGTCAGCCAATAAACCCTCAAACTGAACAGTATTTAACTCACTGCCATTTATAAGGTGCTCGTACTCTGGCTTATATATATTATGCTTTTCACCATCGAACCATACCACAGCATGTAACGGTCTTCCAGGAAGATCTTTATTTCCACTAACACCATTAAGCCTGATTCCAAAAACATTACCTTTTTCAATGGAAAAAGTTACTTCTCCTGTTTTTGTTTTACGCTCCAAAGAATACTCGCTAGTAAATATCCTCCATTCAAGTTGGTTGAAGTCGACCAACTTTTGTTGTGCAGTGTTTACTTTTCGACTAGGCAAACGCTTTTCTGAAAGTGCTTTTGGACTACCTATGGTAAACTCTAAGGGTGCATGTTTACCGGCTGGAAGTATTATTATTGTATCAGAGAAGCTACCAGGCAACTTTTGAAGCCTAACTTTATTTTTAGGTAGCACATTACCCTTAACAAAGTTAAGCAAAATTTCAAGGTTGGATTCAGGAATATTATATAATAAATGCTGAAGGTCTTCTGTAGCATACCTTACTAACCTAGAAGCTTTTACTCCTCCGCCTAGTTTTTGTTTACGTGTATGAAGAAGCTTAGATACACCGAATATAGTGCCTTTATAAATGGAAAAGCCGTATTCACTTTTTAAAGAAGCTTTATCCTTAGTAACATGAAAAGAATCAATGTCAGACTCTCCGACAAACTTAAACCAATAATAATCATGTGGCCTAAGTACATTGACTTCTTTCAGTTCTGGCGATGTAGACTCTGAAATATACTTCAAAGTAGATTGGTTTGAAGTATAATGATTACTAACTTTATTATTATACGACGCAGAGCGTGGAAACACTCTGTCTAAAACTTTCATAACATTTAAAACTGACATATTCTTTCCTTAAAGTGTTATATTAATTGCTCAGACTATAAAATTAAGTGGTTAGGATTAACCACCATGTACATAACCACGTATATAGTCATCTTCAGGACAAGCTGTTGAGGGTTCATTTACAGTTCCCCATACATAACAGTCATCAGAAATTGATGTAATGACTATAGATGCTTCATCATACCCTTTCAACAACGCTGCATCCTTAGCCTCTTGCATTGTGCTAAAATAATCGGCTTCTTCACAACCATATTCAGTTATATTAGCAGGAAAACCAGACTTAACAAACTTATACTCATTTTTAACGTCTTTAACTACAAACCTATTTGGTCTTTTTATGTAGTTTAAGAGTTTTATATAAAAAAGCGCATTAGGTCGCGCAATTGGCTGTATAATATTGCTTATTTTTAAACTGTCTATAGAATGGTGTAAAGGTTGCAAATTATCTACAGCTATAAGGACGTTCAAATAAGTAGGATTTAGTATTCTTAAATACTTCAAGTCTGATAAATAAACAGCTTTTAAGTTGTCTGCTGTGTGAATTTGTTTATTTTTAGCGGGGAACAACACTTCGCTCAAATGTGACACATTAATATTAGTCGCTAAAAGAACGTCAGTTAAGTGAAAAACGTTTAAATAATCAGGAGGTAACTGATCTGTCAAATGAAAATGGTTTAAGTAATCAGGAGGTAACTGATCTGTCAAATGAAAATGGTTTAAGTAATCAGTCTGTCAAATGAAAATGGTTTAAGTAATCAGGGGGTAACTGATCTGTCAAATGAAAATGGTTTAAGTAATCAGGGGGTAACTGATCTGTCAAATGAAAATGGTTTAAGTACGCGGCTAAAAGCTGATTACTCACGTGTAGTTGTGAGCAGTATGTTGAAAACATTTGTTCTGATAGATGATATTGATGCAAATAACCCATCGTTGAAATTTCAGAAGCCACATAAGAATGACTAGCTATCGCCGCAAATGCTTCTGAAAACCGATAAACTATTGCATTTATTGTTGGCTTAGCTATATCTGTCGTAAACAGCGAATACGTTATAGATTTTATGGCTTTGTCTATAGAAGCCATTGATTTTAGTTTTATCTCAATACTAACCGTACTCATAACGGAATCCGTTACCTTTATACTGTCAACAAGTGCTGGAAAAGCTTCTATATTTGTTAATATTGCTCTTTGGCTATCAGACAAACCTGCTATTATTGTATTTAACTTAACATAATAAGAAGCATCTGTTTTAGCAGCTATTGCTTCTTTGTGCCTTAGTATATCCCTATACATAGACCTGTGTGTGGATAAGTTATCAGTGTTCGCCACTACAGCGAGAATAGAGTCTGTATAACCGACTATTGGCATTACATCTTTTAAGTCGTAAGTATATATTTTATTAAGTGTTTGTATACCTTGTAAGTTATGGTTCGTTACATAGGTTGTATCGGTTTTTATACGAACACTATTAAAATCAAGTAAAGAAAGATACTGTGTATTAGACTTCATTGCAAAGTTATCTACTACAGACAGGTCAGTATACTGTGTATTAGACTTCATTGCAAAGTTATCTACTACA
>JFJP01034738.1_pt1 | contig 23961 bp, 20 predicted proteins | sample 431651 | NCBI WGS metagenome assembly JFJP01 (sample SAMN02602958, study PRJNA72255) | Microbial mat metagenome, whole genome shotgun sequencing project. | biome: fresh water; feature: sink hole; material: water; isolation source: purple microbial (photo- and chemosynthetic) mats found in...
GCGCCGCTGGTCGCTCCACGTTCCATCACGGCTCGACGAAGCCGCGATGAAGGCCACCTTGGCCATACTCCCTGGCGAGCGCGACTTCTCTGCGCTGACAAACGCAAAGGAAGATCAGCGTGCCTTTGTACGCAACATGATTACCGCATCTGTCGCGCGGCGAGGAGACCTCGTCGAGGTATCGTTCACCGCAGATGGATTCCTGTACAACCAGGTGCGCATAATGGCAGCCTGCGCCCTGGAAGCAGGCCTGGGGCGGCTGGATGCGTCAGCCTTGTCGGAGATAGTAGCATCGAAGGACAGGAGCCGGGCTCCTGGCGCGCTCGGCGCTTTTGGCCTCAGGCTGGTCAAGGTTGATTACCGGGACGAGGATTTTATCCTGCCGAAGTTGTGAAAATCCTTACATCATTCTCTATTCCCTTTGGATCATAAGCATTACTGCAACAGCTGAATCTGCCGAACAACGAGTCAGTTCGTGACGCTAGCTGTATCCCTTTGCAGTGCCTTCACGACTTCCTTGACCGCATCCTTGTCGAGTAGGGAAACCCAGACATATTTCTGCAGAATCTTGGACGCGAGCATGCGCTCCTGGACGTACTTCGGGTAGGCAGTGGAAGGGTCGAGATGTTCGAGTTCCTGCTCTTCATCGTCGAGGTAGTTAAAACTGGGATTTTATTTTTTCTTCACCGCACGCACGCTCAGAAAACCAGTCCTCCAGCATCAACCCCGGAACCACGGAAAAATCTGTTTTGTTCCGGGTCACCAGTATCATGTTTCGGGAAACGGCGATGGCGGCAATCTGGCTTTCCGCAAAGGGGAGTGTTTTGCCCTACGACTCGAGATCGACCCTTTGGGTACCATGAATCCAGGCAGCCCGGTCGTCGTAGCATGGTACAGGAATGCAACGGGCTGGCAGCATTGCGCCTGGGAGCCTCGCATGATGTCAAAACTCGCATCGCGTTGGGCCTATGATTCGTTTCCGGTGCGGCGTAGTTTTGACTTGATACTTGCTATTACATTGAAAGAACACGGGGTTGAGGTATTCCATACCAGAAACACCAAGGATTTTGAGGACCTGAACTATTTCAGGGTGGTAAATCCATTGGCGTGAAAGATCTTCAGGAGCAGAACTTCCGTATCCGGCAAGTTTTGGCTTTACCGGTGTTCTTTGGGTTTTCCCTTGCCTGCCGGTTTGCCAGGACCCGGTTTCCCGACCCGCGCGGAAGGGCCGCCGCCGGGCCATGCCCGGGACCTGTCCACTGGACGGCCAGGCAGTTCCGGCTGGCTTTGATGTGCGCGCGTGGTGCGGGGTCTGTCCGGTTTACTCGGAACACGGGGGGCAGCGGTACTTTGGGCCGGCTTTGATGCGCCTTTGTTTGGTGCTGACGTGCCTCTCAGCGCGGTGGCAAACTCGGGTGGTGCTGGACATTCAATGCGGATCGTCGAGCCGTCGGAAGGGCGTCTGAGCGAGATGACGGCCGCATGCAGTGCCAGGCGGCCGAGGGGGTCGCGGCGGGCGCCGTAGCGTTCGTCGCCGGTGACCGGGCAGCCTATGGCAGCAAGCTGGGCGCGGATCTGGTGCCGGCGCCCCGTCTCCAGAGACAGCTCGAGGAGCGACAGGCCACCGCCTTCTGCGATCACCCTGTACTTCGTGATGGCGCGCAAGGCGCCGCGGGTTCCAGGCGTTACCTGGCGTACGCGGAACGGGTCGGCGTCGGAAAGCCAGGAGTCGAGTACGCCTCCGGCAAACCCGGATTCGCCCTGCCCCGATGTTGGCTCCGTCGTCGGTACCGGTGAAGGCGATTTTGCCGGCGACGCCAACGGCGACCCTTCCACCAAGGCCACATAACCGCGTTCGTCTACAGATTCGTTCCAGGTTGACATGAGGGCGGTCTTGGCGCGGGCGTTTTTGGCAAAGACGATGACGCCAGAGGTGTCACGGTCAAGGCGGTGCACGACGGCAGCCCGGCCTTTGGGGTTGCGGCGCTGGATGTGGGCGGTGACAATGTCGTAGAGGCTCTTTGACCGGGAACCTTCAGGGGAGATGGTAGGGAGTCCGCATGGCTTGTCGACGGCCACGATGTCGTCATCCTCGTAGAGGAACTCGACGCGGTTTTCCCGGCGGCCTGGTCGACCCGGAGCATGAGGCTTTTTCACAACACGGTCTTGACGCCGGGCAGGGCTCCGACGGCTGCATAGGCTGCGTACATGGTATCCTTGTCCTCGAACCTGACGGGGCAGGCAAGCGGACAACTCCGGGGGACGCATGGCTGTCAGTCAGTACCTTGTGCAAATCGACTGAAAGGGTTGGAGCGGCTTCAAGCAGGTATATAACCCGCAGCTCGAACTCAACCGGGTAGACAATGCCTTCAACACTGTCCTTCCCGGCGGCCAGGTGCGCGTCGCTCCCCGTGCTTGTGCCGTTGCCACTACCGAGCGTCGAGCTTCGTTCATCTTCCATACATGATGCTCCTTGAATGCCGGTGGGTCAGACTGTGACGTCGTTGAGCCAGCGTTTGGTAACCAGGCGCCAGAGTCCGAATCCGCACTTGGCAATCTCTTCGGTACTGAGCATGGCAAATACCATCCATGGCTCCAGCTTCAATACAAAGGCCCCAATGAACGCCAGCGGCACACCTATAGCCCATATGCCGAATATATCGAAAAATGCGCCAAACCGGGTATCGCCACCGGAACGGCAGATACCGATGAGGACGTGCAGGTTGAACACCTTGAACGGAAATACCATGCCAAGCGCAAACAGCATCAGCCTGACCTGCCGCAATGGCTCCGGTCCTATGGCAAACAACCACGGCAGGGCCAGGCTGGCGGGTACGAGCAGTGCCCCGACAACGACACCTATCACTGGCGCCATGATGGCAAAGCGCCGCGCCCACGCGAAAGCTCTGTCCCTGTCGCCCGCGCCGATGCGGTTGCCTATCATGACTGCCGATGCGTTGGCCGTTCCCATGAACAGTACCATGGCCAATTGGCCAACCGTGTTGGTAACGCTGTATGCGGCTATGGCATCAGTGCCAATCCGGGCCATCACGGCATTGTAGGTGGTGATGCCGAGCGACCAGGTGATCTCGTTGACTATAACCGGCATTACTACAACCATGAAGCGGGGCAGGAAGCCTCCGCGCCACGCGGTCAGTTCACGCAGGCTGCCGGCAGGCGGCAGTTTTCTCGCGTAGGCGCTGATGTAGATGATGGCGGCTTCTATAATGCGCGATATCACCGTGGCGTATGCGGCTCCCGCGACACCGAGCGCCGGCGCACCAAATTTGCCGAATATCAGGATGTAGTTGAGGAGGCCGTTGGCAAAGAGTGATATGACCGTGGCGACAAGCGGCAGGCGGACGCGCTCTACGCCCCTGAGCCCCATCGAGAACGCGAAGCTGGCCGCCGCGAAGGGAAAGCTCGGCGCCACCCGCCGGAGGTAGTGCGCACCAAGTTCTATGACGGCAGCATCCTTTGAGTACAGGCCGATGAGAAAGCGCGGAAACGCGAGGGCAAGCACCATGAAGAAGAGGCCCATACCCATGCCCAGCGTCATGGACAGGCCGGTAGTCTTGCGGACGCCGGGTATGTCGCGCTTGCCCCAGAACTGCGCAGTAAACACGCCCGAGCCGCTCGATGTACCGAACAGGAACAGCATAAGAAGGAACCAAATCTGGTTGCCCAGCCCCACGGCGGCAATTTCGGTAGCCCCGAGCCTCCCGACCATAACCGTGTCCAGCATGTTGACGCTCGAAGCGACCATGTTCTGCATGGCTATCGGCAGGGCTATGCGTACCAGGTCGGAATAAAAGCGCCTGTCCTCGAGAGTCAGCGGAGCCATGGATCAGAGCCCGCCGGACTTGGCTGCAGTAACCTTTTCATAAGATAAAACATCCCTATCCAGACCGCTCCGGTAATCGAGGAGTTCGAGCAGAACCGGCTTGTCCTCCGCCGGCGTATCGAGGCTTGCCAGCATCGATTCTACCGTTTTAGAGAAATTAGCCAGATCCGTTGCGCCTTCAATCCTGGGGCATAAAAGCCTGCCGGCGCAGAAAGAACGCCAGCGTGCCGATTCCGCCTTTGACAGCGTCCAGGGCCAGTTGCGCGCGAACAACCGTCTGACAAGCTGTGGCAATCGTTCGTCGATGAACGGCAGGCTGTATGCATGGGGCCGGGCCTCAGCCGGGCCAAGCGACGCAATAGCCTCATGAACGGAAGCCATGGAATCCTTGTCTTCGTCTCGGAAAAAGCCGCCTGTATAGATGCGGTATTCCGGATCAACTTCCACAGAGTCTTGCGGAGAGTGTGCATACACTGCCTGCAACTTCTGGATGAGTTCGGGTTCCCTCGCAAGAGCAGCAGCCCTGGCCACAGCTTCAGGCAGGTATATCCCAAGCCGTTCGGCCGCAGCCTGGCTCATGGTCGACAAAGGTGCAAGGAAAGGGCATTTGCCCAGGCGGATCTCCACGAGTGGAATCCGTTCTCCCGCTGAAAGCTCTTCCTTTCTGGAAAAAACCCGCCTGCGGATCTCGTCTACGGAAAGCTCCATCAGAGGCGATGGATCAAAACGTAAATCCATAGCGACGACAACATCCCGGCGGTCCGGCAGCATACCCACCGGGGCAACGACGGTAGTGCATCCATGCATGCTTGTGTACGTGGCAGCTGTATGAACCAGCGGGGTTTTGTCGGACAGGTTGATCATCGGGCGGAGCGAATCCCGCGTACGGTGCCGCCAATACCAGTCGAAAAGTTTTGGCTGGGCTTTTTTGACCAGCCTGACAAGACCTATCGTCGCCTGGATGTCGTGAAAGGCGTCGTGGGCGGATTCAAGGGGTATCTCGTTTGCAGCAGCCAGGCTACCCAGCCTGAAGTCGGGTTTGCCGTCTGGTCCGTCCGGCCAGGAAAGACCCTCTGGACGCAGATCACGGGTGGTCCTGAAGAGGTCGATGACATCCCAGCGTGTATTCCCATCCGCCCATTCACGTTCGTACGGGTCAAAGAGGTTGCGGTATAGAAGATTGCGGATGAACTCGTCGTCAAAACGGACCGAGTTGTACCCGGCCACGCACGTTCCCGGTTCAAGCATCAGTGTGCGTATGGCTTTTGCAAATTCGTACTCGGGAAGGCCTTTTTCAAGCGTTGTCCCTGGCGTTATTCCGTGAACCCGGCATGCGTACGGATTTGGCAGATAGTCATGAGTAATCCTGTTGAACAGCACGACGCGTTCCGCTACCGGTTCCAGGTTTTCATCGGTGCGCAAACCGGCAAACTGGGCAATCCGGTCGTGGCGTGGTTCAAGGCCGAATGTTTCGAGGTCGTACCAGAGGATGCTCGCGGCCATTGACACAGTATACCCGGAGCGGCAGCGTACGTGAAGGCCCGATCACGATTTTTCTTGACAGGGTGCCTTCATATCGATAATCGTTATCGTTTGACCGGCTACGTACGCTATCCGGTATGACCTTTATGGAGGGTGGATTGATCCGTGACGAACGGGCGCTGCTCGAGCGCTACCTCAGGGAACGGGGACTCAAGGTTACCAAAGCCAGGGAAGCGGTGCTGACCGCTTTCCTGGGGCTGGAATCACATGTGAGCGCTGATTCCATATTGGAAGCCGCCAGGTTGATTGAACCGGGTATCGGCCAGGCTACGGTCTTCCGCACCATCAAGTTGCTCGCCGATGCAGGGCTTGCCCGTGAGGCGTGCATGGACGAGGGGGTACGCCAGTACGAACATGCTTTCAATCATGCCCATCACGACCATCTGACCTGCGTCGCATGCGGAAAGATCGTCGAATTTGTAGACCCGGACATCGAGAAAGCCCAGGAAGCCGTATACCGTGCATACGGTTTCAAATCGAGCGGACACCGCCTCCAGCTCTACGGCATCTGTCCGGAGTGCAGCAAGTCTTGAAAGTTGAGGAATTGATGGGAAGTCGAAGCATAGCAAGCAGACTGATACTGTCATTCACAGTAATAATCGTCGGGTTTCTGGCCAGCACCGTATTCATGTTCAATACCCTGAACCTGCTCAAGGTGAATGGCCCGCTCTATAGGCAAATAATCGCGGGCAAAGACCTCATCGCGGACGTCCTTCCACCACCTGATTATATAATTGAAACATATCTTATTGCCTTTGAACTACGGGAAAGTATCGGCAATCCGGCAGAAGTGCAACGACTGACGGACTACTTGCAGAATACTCTCAGAAAGCAGTACGACGAGCGTCATGACTACTGGGTTCGCGATACGTTATTTCTCCCCGGTGAAGACGCCATCCGGGTACCCATGCTTGAAGGTAGCTACGAAGCTGCGCTGGATTTTTACAATACTTTGGAATCAGAGTTTCTTCCTGCGGTCAGAGACGGCGACAAAGCACGTGCGGATTCTCTGATGACAGGCAAGCTAAAGAGCTTCTATGAGGAACATAGACGAAATATCGATACTGTTGTCAAATTGTCAACCGAGAAAAACCTCAGGCTGGAAAGTGAGGCAAACCGGCTTGAGAAAATAAATACCGGGTTGTCCCTCGTCGCGAGCATCGCTGCCATCATCATCTGCTTCATAATGACGTTCTTCCTGATAAAAGACATTGTCCGTCCATTGCGGGCCACTGTGGATATGCTCAGGAATATCTCAAGCGGTGAAGGCGATCTGACACAGAGCCTGACGGTCAATTCCAGGGATGAAACCGGTGAAATGGCCAGATATTTCAACCTTACCCTGGAAAAATTGAGGATTCTCCTGCAGGCAGTAAAAAATGGTACGGAAGACCTTTCCGTAACAGGCGCGCAGTTATCATCAAACATGCAGGAGACCACAGTTTCCATCAATCAAATTCAGACGAGCATCCAGAGTGTCCTTCAAGAGACCATCAACCAGTCTGCGAGCGTCGTTGAAACCAATGCTACCATGGAGCGTATTACACAGACGATAGCCAGTCTCAATTCGCATATCGAACATCAATCCGCCAGCGTAATACAGTCTTCGGCGGCTATCGAACAGATGCTGGCAAATATTGCATCGGTAACCAGTACGCTTGTCAAAAACTCGGAGGAGATGAACGAGCTCTCATCCATTTCCGGTCAGGGCCGGGATGACATGGGCGCAGTGTCCACAAGCATACTCGATATTGCCAAAGAGTCGGATGTCTTGCTGGAAATCAGCGGAATAATCCAGGATATTGCCAGCCAGACCAACTTGCTGGCAATGAATGCGGCCATAGAAGCAGCACACGCAGGTGAATCCGGACGCGGGTTTGCCGTGGTTGCAGATGAAATCCGAAAGCTCGCCGAATCGTCAGGTTCACAGGCAAAAACCGTATCGTCGGTCCTGATAAAAATAAAGGACTCGATAGGGCAAATTACAAACGGAACAGGGAAGCTGTTGACTCAGTATGAAACCATCGACACAAGGATACACCTGGTAGCCGATCGGGAACAGGTGATCCGGAACGCCATGGACGAACAGAGTGCCGGCAGCAACGAAATATTATCCGCGATTGGACAGCTTACCGAGATTACGGAAAAGGTAAAGTCAGGGTCCGGGGAGATGCTCGGAGGAAGCAGGGAAGTCATACTGGAGAGCAAAAACCTGGGCCGGGTTACGGAGGTTGTTTCACAACACATGCAGGAAATGGCTCAGAGGGCAGAGGACATCATACAGGCCGTACATTCAGTCAATGATAAGAGCATCCACAACAAGCAAAGCATCGAGTCACTTCTTGTTGAAGTCAAGAAGTTCAAGGTTGACTGAAACCCGTATCCTTTCCTTTGCCGAAGAGTTTTCTGATCCTGTCAAGCAAGCCAGGCTTTTTGGCGGGCTTCTCTGGCTGCGGTGCATTGCCGGCAGGTTGTCGCGATGGTGGGTTTGCAGACACCCGTGGCTCCTGCTTTGATGGCTGCCCCTGTTTCCGGGCGCGGGTTTGCTGCTCGGGGCGGGATTCGCCACCCTGTTTGCGCTCACCTGTTGTTGTTGACTGTCCAGCCGCTCCGGATGCGTACTTTTCCTTATACCGCCTCATCCGCTCTTCCGAATTGACCGAATATGGATCTCGTCCTGCCGGTGCCCTGACCCCGGCTGGCACAGGCCGCGGTTTATCCATGGGGCGCTGGTTTTCCTGATAACGCTGGCCAGATTGTCGTTCGATCCCCGTAACGCGGCTTTGTCCCCTGTCTCCGCCTTGCGCAGCAGGCCCCCGCGGCCCTCCGCGTTCCTGGACTGGCCGGCCACGCCTGTCACCATTGCCCGGGTGGCGGCCATCTGCCTCCCTGTTTCCGCGGGAGGGTCCGCGAGTTCCGCTCCTGGCAACGCCACGGTTTCCACCACGCGTACCTACCCGGTCGCTTCCCGGCCGTGCACGCTCGTGGGAATGGCCAAAGCGGATACCGGAACTCTTGTCCTGGCCAAACAGATCTTCGGTAACCGGAAACACCGGAATTTTTGTTTCTATATACTTCTCGATGGCCGGGAGCCCGTACACAAACTTCTCGCAAGCCAGTGTTATAGCCTTGCCGGCAGCGCCAGCGCGGGCTGTGCGGCCAATCCGGTGTACATAGGATTCAGGCTCCATGGGAACGTCGTAATTGACCACGACATCGAGGGCGTTCACATCCAGGCCCCTGGCCGCAACATCGGTAGCCACGAGGATTGCCAGTTTGCCTGCCTTGAGCCTCTCTATGACCTGTAGCCGTTTTGACTGAGGCAGGTCTCCCATGATGTATTCGCACTCGAAGCCGTTGATGCCAAGCCGCCTTGAGATTTCCTCGGCCATGAATTTCTGGTTGCAGAAAATAAGCGCGCTTTTTGGCTTGTCACGCTCAAGAAGGCCCAGGAGAACCCTGAATTTCTCGTCGGAACCCACGTGGTAGAGTTCCTGCGTCACGAGGTCTACGGTTACGGTTTCCGCTTCGATGAGTATTTCTTTAGGTTCGTCCATATACTCCCACGCCAGGTTCTTGATGCGGAAGTTGAGCGTTGCTGAAAACAGGTAGGTCTGGCGTTCCTTGGGAGGCGGCAGGTAACGGAGCAGCTTTCGCAGATCGTCGATGAAACCCATGTCGAACATGCGGTCGGCTTCATCCACCACAAGGAACCCGACATCCCGCAGGAGCATCTTGCCTTGTTCCACGAGGTCGATGATGCGCCCGGGAGTTCCGATGATCATCTGGACCTTATCGCGGAGCATATCAAACTGCGGACCGTACGCAACACCACCATAAAAACATCCCATTGAAAGGGGCAGGTGTTTTGCAAGTTTTCTGGCTTCGGCTTCAATCTGCACCGCAAGTTCACGTGTGGGGGCCAGTATCAGCACCTTGCGGTGGCGGCTGGCTGGATCCTCCATGATCCGCTGGAAAATGGAGACGAGGAAAGCGGCTGTCTTGCCGGTACCCGTCTGCGATTGCGCGTATATATCCTCGCCGGCAAAAGCGTGCGGAAAAACCGCTGCCTGGACCGGCATGCATGTAGCATATCCGGCATCGGCAATACCGCGGGCAAGGTCTGGATGCATGGTCAGTTCGGAATATTCCATTCGTTACACTCGATCCTGTCAAAAGTGGCTTTAGAATACACTGTAAGGGCCTCGATGTTAAGGCCTTGGAATATTTTTTGAATTATTGATACCCGTCGACTATACTGGGTTCATGGCTGGAACAAAGCATCTATCGCTGGAGCGGACAATACCACTGTTCATGGCGCTAGCCATTGCCGGTTTCAGTCTGCTGCAAGTTGCTTCCGCCACTCTCGTTGTCCGGGCCAGGTTTTCAGTGCTCGAAGTACAGGATATCGAAGGACGGCGCAATCAGTTCCGCGTCATCCTGGAAAATGACACGGAAGGGCTGGAACGGCTTGTAAAATCCTACGCCGAATGGTTGCCCAGCCACGAGTTCGTGGAATCCCGGGACATGGAGTACGTACAATCTAACTATAACCGTCAATGGCTCACCTCCCAGGATATCGATGCCGTGCTCATCCTGTCTGCCGGTGGCGAGGTCCTATGGACCAGCGCAGGTACATTCGGGATTACTTCACTGAGCGGTTCCGGTAAAACAAAACCCGGCGACCCCCTTTTGTTCCCGGAAAATTTCGGTGCCCTGCCCCCTGCTCCACTCAGGGGTTTTGTTGCATACGGCAATGTGGCCATGCTCTACGTGTCCTGGCCAATCACCGATGACCTGCAAACCCTTGCTCCAAACGGCATACTGGTCTTTGGACGCTTGCTCGATCAGTCAACCCTGGACAGATTCTCGCAGGGCGATGAATTCTCGGTATCGTTCATCCCCGCATCGGTTCCATTGCCCACGGCAACGTTGCGGGCAAGTGTCGAAAAGGCCGTTCTCAGTGCGGATGCCCAGGAAGGGTATGCAATCGGAAAGGATGCATTCGGCAAGACCAGACTGGCCGCGTACGATGCTGTCCTCGATCCGGCGGGCAAGCTGGTCGGATACTGGAAATTTTGCCTCTCAAGGGAGTGGACAAACACAGCAAGCATTCTGGTCCGATGGCTAGCCATACTGGCAGCCGTTGCTGGGCTTGGTGTATACGCAGTAGCCTCAATCATCATCAACCGGAGGATGGTCAGGCCAATCCTCTCGATCAGGAATCATCTGGACGGTTTTGCCGATACCCTTACCATCGATTCCCAGCTCAAAATCGTGCATGGCGACGAGATTGGCGAACTGGCTCGCCACGTCAACAACCTCGTGGACCGTGTAGTGTTGCAAACCAGGGAGCTTGACCGCCTGGCTGGAACCGATGGCCTTACCGGCCTGGCAAATCGTAGAAAGCTTGACTCCATTCTGGAAGAGTTGGCCAAAAAAAACCGCTCCGCACGGCTGAGGCCGGATGAACGGGTTGTATCCAAGCACGGCCTCATAGCATGCGGTCTTCTTGATGTCGATTTTTTCAAATCATACAACGACCACTACGGCCACGCGGCAGGCGATGAAGCGCTGATGGCCATTGCCCAGGTTATACAATCAGGAGCAAAAAGACCCGGAGACCTCGCCAGCCGCTATGGAGGTGAAGAATTCGTTGTGGTACTTCCTGATACCGACGAAACTGGCGCAATGGAGGTACTGGAACGGATCAGGCAAGCGATTGCGGATCTTGGTATCCCTCACGAAGGGTCAAGTGTCGCCAGCATGGTAACCATAAGCGCAGGAGTCGCGGTTCTGGATACCTTCGATGATACAAACAGCCCCAAAGCATTGCTCAAGGCAGCCGACCGCGCGTTGTATTCGGCCAAGTCTGGCGGCAGGAACCGCGTGGTCGCGGCTTCTGGTTTATTACTCTGACCCGGCTGTCATCCTTTCAAGCTGATCTTCCAGGTCGACTATCTCGTTCATCCAGAACTCCCTTGAACCCCAGCCCTCGAACCGTGTCCGGAAGCCCCTGTCGGAACGCTGCCTGGCTTGCCATGATACAAAATGTATCATCCTGAGTAGCCTGAGCGGTTCAACAAGAGCGAGCGTGGTCCGGTCAAACGGCATGAAGGCCTCGTAACCCTCGACTATCAAGCCAAATTCACGCCTGGACTCCGTTGCGGCCCCTGGCAGGAGCAGCCAGAGGTCCTGTACAGCCGGCCCCCATGCTGCGTCATCAAAGTCAATGGCCAGAAGGCCCGCATCGGCGCGGTCAAGCACGTTGCCGCGATGGAAGTCACCGTGAAGGCGTATGGATGGGCAGGCGGCCATACCAAGTCTTTCGTCGACCACATGTGCTGCATGCCGTAGCAATGGCTCCAGCCGGGGAAGGGCGTCCGGGTGGATTGTGCCGCTGTCAAGTATTTCAGAAACATACAGACCGACCAGCCCCGGCTCAAGGCGGACGCGGTGCCTGAAAGGCTGCCTGGCACCGATGGCGTGGATGCGCCCGGCCAGAGCACCCATGCGGAGCCAGTCGTCGTCCCGTTCGGCATCAAACAGGCGGCCGCCACGCTTTGGAAAAAGCGCGAATGGAAACGACGTATCACCTGAAGAACGCTCCAGGACAAGCTCTGGAAGCGTGTCCCCATTGCTGTCTGAAAGCGGCGCAACCACGGGTATTTCAGCAGCTGCAAGTTCAGCCACAAAAGCATGCTCCTCCAGAATAGCTGCAGTAGTCCATCTGCCGGGTCTGTAGAACTTGACCACGTACTCGATGCCTGCATCCGAACGCAGGCCGTATACACGGTTTGCGTAACTGGGATACGCAAAGAACGACCCGTCGGGCTCCATCCCAAAAGCCTCGCCCACAGCCGACAGCGCCAGCTCCGGAGAAAGCTCGTCAAATGCGGCAACCGGTTCGTTCATGCTCCCATGGTAACCGTTTGTGGCGTACCGGGACAAGGACAGCAGGCCCGCCTTGTCCATACACCTTGTTAGCGGCTATAGTCAGATAACCACATGAACATACTGTCCCTCGACGGCGTTTCAAAAACGCTCATTGGCACACCGCTTTTCAAAGACGTCTCGCTGGGCATCGAGGAAGGCGAACGCCTTGGCCTCGTTGGCCGGAACGGCGCAGGCAAGTCGACCTTTCTCCGGATATTGTCAGGAGTACTCGAGCCCGATGACGGCACCATCGCGAGGAAGCGGGGGCTCCGCGTCTCTGTCCTGCCACAACTGCCCGTTGCCAAGACCGGTGCAACGCTGGCGGATTTCCTGTACGAAGGCGATTCGCCACTGGCCAGACTGGTGCGTGACTACGAGTCGGCACTATCCACCGGAGGCTTCACCGAAGCCCTGCACAACAGGATGGAATCCGAGGGCGGTTTTCTCCTGGAGCACAGATATGCATCTTTATGTACCGAGCTTGGCTTGCCGGACGTGCAGTCGTCCATGGACGGAATGTCAGGGGGAATGGTCAAGAAAGCCGCACTGGCCAGGTGCCTGGCCGATGCCGCAGACCTTGTACTTCTCGACGAACCAACCAACCACCTTGACCTCGCCGCCATCGAACTCCTGGAACGCAGACTCGTATCTGCATCGTTCGCCTTTGTCGTCGTAACGCACGACCGCGCCTTCCTCGACGCGGTTGCCGGCCGCATCCTGGAGATAGACCGCTCCGCCATTTTTTCCTACCCCGGTGATTATTCAGCTTTTATCGAGATGAAGCGCGAACGATGGAACACGCTTGAAAAAGCCGATTCCCGCCGCGAGGCAATCCTGAAAATCGAGATGAAGTGGCTGATGCGTGGCGCAAGGGCACGTGCCACCAAAAGTGAACGGCGCAAAGGCGTGATACAGGACATGCAGGCGGCAGCTCTTGAGCGACCAGTACCCATGGGCTCTTTTTCTTCAAAATCCAGACGCCTGGGTAAAAAAATCCTCGCGCTCAAAGACGCAGCAAAACAGTATGATGGCCGCCTGGTATTCGAACCGTTTTCCTACGAATTCGGCAAGGGTGACCGGATAGGTGTAGTCGGCCCGAACGGCTCGGGCAAAACCACGCTTCTGAGGCTTATAACAGGCTCTCTGGAACCCGACCAGGGCATGGTCGAGCGCGGAATCAATACCGTGTGCTCGTATTACGGACAAACCGCGCAAGGCCTGCCGATGAACGCTACGATGCTCGACTTCATACGACGACACGCAGAATTGACGGCAATGGCCGATGGCTCGCTTCTGGATCCGGAACGGCTCCTGGAACGCTTCCTCTTCGACAAATCGATGCACGACCAGCAGCTTTCAACCCTCTCCGGCGGTGAATTACGACGCTTGCAGCTTGTTGCGGTACTGGCGGAGCACCCGAACCTTCTCGTGCTCGACGAGCCGACCAACGACCTGGATATAGAGACGATCGAGTTGCTGGAAGATTACATCGATGGCTTTGACGGCTGTGTTATCGTAGTATCGCACGACCGCGCATTCCTGGACGGCGTCACGGCTACCACCATAGCCATCGACGGTAGAGGCAGCGCCATGCTGTTTCCCGGCCCGTACGGTGCGTACCGTGAGTACCTGGACGCGGAGGCAGAAGCATCGTCCGCTGCCAAGGCCCCTCCAGCAGGAAAGCCAGGCACCCGGGGAGCCCCACCCGCGAATACAGAAGGCCAGGACACACAGAATACCGGAAAGACCGATGCCAAGGGCAGCAACAAATCCAAAAAGCCAAGCTTTGCCGAGCGCAGGGAATACGAAGGAATACTGGACGAGATTGCGGCCCTTGAATCAGAAAAGGCCGCGCTGGAAGCCACGTTTGCCACGGAGGCTTCAGGCACCGGGCTCGAGTCGGCCAGTCGCCGCTACGCGGAAATCTGCCCCCTCATAGAAGCGCGGACCGCCCGCTGGGAAGAACTCGCGTTGCTTATAGAAGATTAACCATATTTTCTTGCGCGTGCGGCTTTCCACACAAATCCGTTTATGCTCGACGAAGGCACATCCGCGCCTTCCTTGAATTCCAGCACAGGCGCAAATTTTTCACCTTCCAGCCGCCACACAAGCGCCGTGCCGGTGTCGGGGTTCAGGAGCCAGTATTCCCTGACCGCCGCCCGCTCGTACAGGTCGCGCTTTTCTCCAAGGTCCTTGTGCGTTGTGGATGGAGACATCACCTCGACAACCAGGTCAGGTACGCCGTGGATGCCATTGTCGTGTATCTTTGTCGTATCGCAAACCACCAGAACATCGGGTTGAACCACGTCCGTGGAGTCATCGTCGTCATCATCAGGAAAAAGGTACACATCAACCGGTGCTACAAAGGGGACACACGGTTTATTACCAAGAAAAGAACTGATCTGGGTAAAAACAGCACCAACCAATCCCTGGTGGCCGATCCGGGGAGCAGGGCTCATATCATAGATGACGCCGTCTATGAGCTCGCGCCTGACATCGTCGTTCCATGATTTGTAATCCGCCACCGTGTAGCGTCCATCTGGCTTCAGGGCCGAGCTCCCGTGTGTTCGCATGGCAGGCCTCCTGCGTGAAGTATATACTATAATGATCCGCAGGGCGAGCTTGATGGAAAGGACTAGCGTATGGAAAAGGACAGGCTTGAATCTCTTGAAACCAGGTTTTCATACATGGAGAAAACCGTAGCCGACCTGGATACACTGGTTCTGGAGTATGGCCGGCGTACGGAAAGGCTTGAAGCGACGGTCAGGGAACTGGTTCACCGCATTACCGAACTTGGTGCAGACAAAGAGCAGGGAATGCCAGCCGGGGAGCGTCCACCCCATTATTGACGACAGCCCGGCTGGCACTTTGATTTCAGAGAGTAAAGCTGAGACCGTCTACCAGGATGCCAGGCACGAGGCTTCCACCAACCTGCCGCCGTTCGTACGTCATGGACTCCACAATCAAGTGGCGTTCCCTGGTGACTGCTTCCAGCTTTGCGCCTAGCATGTTATAGAGCGACTCGTCCCAGCGCATGTCCTTGATTGGCGCGACGATCTTGCCGTTTTCCACCCAGAGGCAGGCAAAGCGCGTCATGCCGGTAATCCGGGCAGCCTGAGTGTCGCTCCAGTTTAGATAATGGAAATTGGAGACATAGATACCCGTGCCAAGCGCTTTGAGGGCGTCGGCCTCTGGCAGGTCTCCAGCATCTATGGAAACGGATCGGACATCCTCGGCATCGCCTGCGCCATTTGCTTTGAGGCTGTACTGCCTGGCGGTACGCGACGATATGATGGTGTTGGCAATCGCGCCGCCCGCAACTATGGGCAGACGTTCCGGCGCCAGTTCACCGTCATCGTTGAAGGCAGGCTGTACGCCCAGCGTAAAGTCCTGGCTGAAGCCGAACTTTTTGGACATGGTCTCGCGGCCTTCACGCATGGCGATATAGGCGCTCTCGCCTTGCCGCAGATCCCGTTCGCCAAACCCGTTCCAGGAAAAGAAGGTGACTACCTCGTTGAGGGCGTCGGCGGTAATGAAGGCGCGGTACTTGCCAGGTTCAAGCGCCTTCTGTGGCTTGTCAAGGTTCTCAAGTGAACGCTTGGTTTCCAGTATGCGCGAGGCGTAGTCAGCGTCACTCCAGGTTCTACCTGCATAGGACGACTTGACGGCCCTGCCGTTGGGCAACCAGGCTGAATAATCTACAAGGAAGGTTTCAGTCTGGAACCAATGCCTGGCCCCCGCGGAGTTGGCGGCCGCGCGGCACATCAGACCCTGTGAATAGAGCCCTGTAAAATCCATCCCGGAAGCCGGGTCCAGTATCCGCGATGCAATTTCCGCTTCCGCAAGGAGTTTTCCGGGGTAGCGCGCATCCGAGGTCAGAGCAGCTTCGGGAATAGCCTGGTAAGGATCATCCGGCAGAAGAGGCATGAGGGCGCGGGCTTTGCCGATGGCTTCTCCGACCAGTTCATCGTCGGCAGCCAGATCCCCGGAAAGCGCAAGCTGCACTTGATACGTTTTTGCGCCTATCCACATCTTGATGCCGAGATCCGCCTGCTCGACCGTGCCGGACTGCCTGACTTTGCCACCGTTGAAGCGCATGAATACGCTCCGTTCCGCCTGATAGCTGATAGCGGCCTGTTCGCCTTTGAGTAGCTCACCAAGCGCTCTGGAGGATACCGCTTCGAAATGTGCTTTAAAGTCCTGGGTCATTTTCCGCCTCCGAATACTTCCACGTCGTTGAACGCGCACACGGGGCTTGCGTGGCCAACAAAAATTACCTGGTTCGGTTCACCCTTGCCGCAGTTGGGTGTACCAAATACCTCGAAAGTGGCCGGACTGCCGACCGCGGAGAGGTTTCGCCAGAAAGTGCTGGAGACACCGCGATAATTGGGATCCCGTACGGTTTTTGTCAGTTTTCCGCCTTCAATGAGGGTACCGTACTCGCAGCCAAACTGGAATTTATTGCGGTAGTCGTCGATGGACCAGGAACGATTGGTCCGCATGAGCACGCCTTTCTCTATTGAAGCAATCATGTCTGCAAGAGAGCTGTTTCCCGGTTCCAGGTTGAGGTTGGCCATGCGGTCAATCGGAGGCCTGTTCCACGATGTAGCCCTTTGGTTGGCGACGCCTTTGACGCCGGAACGCGCCTGGCTCTCCAGACTGCCCAGCCCTCTCTGGAGGATTCCGTCCTTGATAAGGAATTCCTTCCGCGCGAGGTTGCCAATTTCGTCAGCGCCATACGAGGCAAGTTCACCAGGAATGCTTGGGTCATAGCTTATGTTCATCAGCTTTGACCCATATTGGAAGTTGCCAAAATCCGAAAGCTTTACAAAGCTGGCACCGGCATAATTGCGCTCGTCACCCAGGATGCGGTCAATCTCAAGTGGATGCCCGATACTCTCGTGTATCTGGAGCATCATCTGGTCCGGAGTAAGCACGAGGGTGCGGCGGTCGCTTGGGCACGATTCCGCGCCAAGAAGTTCAACTGCTTCCGTACCTACCCGCCTGGCGTCCTTAAGCAGACTTTCTACATCAAGGAGTTCCCAGCCACCCTGCCTGGTCAGACCGCGTGGACCATTGGCTGTTCTGAGTTGTACCACATCGCCCCTACGTGCCACGGCTTGCAGGCTTGTGCCCATATAATGAAGGGTCTGTTCGATATCTGCACCGTTGCTCGACACAATCTCAAAGTCGTACTGACCTGCTTCTACGATGGCCGAGGTCTGTATCACTTCATCTGAATGTTTCAGGGCTTTGCACGCATCCACAAGGAATGAGAATACTCCGTCGGGGGCTCTCGGTGCCTTGAGCCTTCTGGTAGTGCCGTACCTGAGTACCGCAGCCGGCCTGACCGACTGGTCAAACCGGTGGATGCCTCGTCCTTTGCTGGCTTTGGCAACCATAAGCGCAGAACTTGCCGCGTGCGCCACGCTTTCAGGCGACAGGTCAGGGGTTGCGGCGTAGGCAAAGTTGCCTTCGTACAGCACTTCCACCATGATGCCATCATCCACCGCACCGATGGCCGTGTCAAACGCACCGTCACGCGCCAAATAATATGCAGCGCTCGTCCGGCGGCGCCTGAGCCCCACCCATGCAGCTTCCTTTGCAGCAGCTTGCGCCGCTTCCAGAAGCCTTCTCAAATCATTTCTCATCGGTCTTTCTCCTGTTCAGGATCCGGATAGGTTTTTGTGTGGAATCCAAGTGACCAGACAAACAAACCCATATCTTACAATTATGCATAAAATACACTATAAAAGCCGGTATGAAAATCATCATTGTAGGCGCAGGAATGATTGGCCTTCATATAGCACGGGAGCTCATTGAAGAGAAGCGGGATATTGTCATCATAGAAAAGGATCCCGATGTAGCCCGCAGAGCCGGCAACGACCTTGACTGCTTGGTACTGAACGAGGATGGAAGCCGGCCAGAAACCCTCCGCAAAGCAGGCGCAGCGACCGCCGACTGGTTTCTGGCACTTACAGGCAGCGACGAAGTAAATATAGTAGCCTGTGGAATGGTGGCTGCCGAGTCCCCGGCCATTCGAACCGTTGCACGGGTTGCCAGCCCGTTCTACTCCTCGTTGTCCAAAGCTCAGCGTGATGCGTTCGGACTTGACGTGCTCATAAATCCCACGGCGGAAACAGCGAACGCAGTGGATCACTTTATCAGGGAAGGCTTCGCAGAGGATATCATGCCGCTGCACGAGGGCAGATTGCAGTTACGCCTTGTCAAAGCGGAATCCCTTCCAGGAATCGCAGGCAAGTCGCTCGCCGAGTCGAGGAAGACAACCGGGGCAGGTGTACTCGTAGCCGCTGTAGCACGCGACAAAGGCCTGGTTATTCCACGGGGCAATTTTGTCGTCGAATCAAAGGATTCCCTCTATCTTGTTGGCACTCCGTCCTCGCTTGACTCCATCCTGGGGCAAGTCGCCAGCGTCAAGTCCATGGCGAAACGCGTACTGGTAATAGGCGCTACCACCATCAGCGAGCGGATCGTTGAAAAATTGTTGGAACGTTCGAAAAGCGGCTTCTTTGGCAAGCTGATTGGCAACAAAAGGCACATTACGGTCATGGATTCTTCCGGAGAATCAGCCAAACGACTGGCAAGGATGTTTCACGATATAGAGGTTGTCAATGGAGACAGCTCGGAGGAAGGTCTGCTTGAACAGGTAGGTGTCGGTGTATGTGATCTGGTCATCTGCGCCACCGCTTCACAATCATTCAACATCATCACTGCCCAACTTTCCAAATCACTCGGAGCGGAAAAATCTGTGGCTATCACCCTGAACGACCGCTACTCCTCGATTGGTTCTTCACTCGAAGTCGATGCTCTCATCAGCATCAAGGGAGTGGTAGCTGCCACCGTCCTGGAGATGGTCAGGCGCGCCCATATCAGAACCATTCATGATTTCTATGAAGACAACGTAGAACTCGTCGAGCTGAAAGTTGCGCTCAATTCACCTGTAGCCGCGCGTGAGCTCAAAAACCTCGATATCTCCAAGAGCGTACTTGTTGTCTACGTCATGCGGGGCGAAGACCTCATCGTACCATCGGGTTCGACGATGATCGAAGGCGGTGATTCCATAGGGATTGTCTCGAGAAAAACAGACCTGCCTGAACTTGAAAGCGCTTTCGGAGGCAGGAGTGGAGACTAAATCGCTTTTCAAAGCGCTCGCAGCTGTCATGGCCATACAGAGTATTTTTATGCTGGTCTGCATGATTGTCGGGCTTTCACTTGGAGAAGGCCTGGCAGTCATCAAATCGTTCAGCCCGCCGATAGCTTTGGGAATTTTGTCACTAGGCGCATCCATGGTATCCCTGCGCCCTGGACGCAGACCAGTACTGTCGCATCGTACAGGTTACCTGTTCGTGACCCTTGCATGGGTGTTTTCAACCGCCTTGGGAGCCCTCCCGTTCACACTCTCAGGATTCATACCTTCTTATCCGGCCGCGTATTTCGAGACTATGTCTGGCTTTACGACGACAGGAGCGTCCGTGCTCAGCAACATCGAGGGTCTTTCCAGATCGGTGTTGTTATGGCGTGCAACCACCCACTGGCTAGGTGGAATGGGAATCGTCGTTCTGACCGTTGCCATCTTTCCACTGTTGGGTCTCAGTGGAAAGACCTTGATGGAAGCAGAAGCCCCGGGGCCGTCGGTTGACAAGTTCACTCCAAGGCTGTCCCAGACCGCAAAAATTCTGTGGTTCATTTACATCGGCATGACGATTATAGAGATCGTCCTCCTTCTATTGGGTGGTATGTCGCTTTTCGATTCGGTAGCCCATACCTTTGCGACCATGGCAACCGGTGGATTTTCTACGCGCAACACCAGTGTAGCAGCTTTCAACTCAGGATATATCGACTTCGTGATTACCCTGTTCATGATGCTGGCCGGTATGAATTTCTCGCTCTTCTGGAGGTTGCTCCAGGGAGATCTTAAGACCATCATCAAGGATTCCGAGTTCAAGGCATATTGGGTGGTATTTTTCACCGCCACGGGAATCATGGTGTTCGACCTGGTCCGTAACGGCACGTACACTTCCGTGGGTTCGGCCTTGCGCTTTGCCTCGTTCCAGGCTTCTTCCATATTGACCACGACAGGTTTCGCGACGGCAGACTATCTTCAGTGGCCCAACTTGTCGCAGGTCATGTTGTTTGTCCTGATGTTCATTGGTGGCTGCGCCGGTTCAACTGGTGGTGGTGTCAAGGTTTCGAGGCTCGTCACCATGTTCAAGATGGGCTTCTCCGAGATGCGCTACCTGCTCAACCCTCACGGCGTATACGGTGTTTTTGTCAGCGGCCAATACCTCAGAAAGAACGTTGTATACGACATAGCCGCCATGGTCTTCCTCTATTTTGTGACAGCCTTCGTCTCTACCATCGTGGTGGCCACGGGTGGTTACGACATTGTCACCAGCCTGACAGCGACCATGGCTTGTCTGGGCAACATTGGCCCCGGGTTCAGTCTTGTCGGCCCGATGTACAACTACTCGTTCCTACCTGACTACCTGCTGTGGTGGCTCTCGTTTACCATGCTCCTTGGCAGACTGGAAGTATATACGGTTCTCGTACTGTTTACGAAAGCATTCTGGCGGCGTTAGGATTTCATAAGCGCTCTTGTCACGTCTATGATGGTTTCATCCATCAGGTCGACAAAAGCTCCGACATCGGTCATCAGCACGAACTTGCGTTCGTCGATCTTGGCCTTGAGCTCCTCGAGGAAAGCCTTCTTTGGGTGACCCTGCGCGATGAGCAGATCGCACAGCCTGGAAACGCCATCGACCAGGCGGAATGGTCCGTACGTGGCGGGTTCATCCATGAGCCCCCGGGCAGAAGTAAGCATGTAAGCCATCAGCTCTATGACGCCACTGTCAAATTCCTTAGTACTCATTGTTGGATCCTCCAAATTTTTGCCACTGGATGACTTCCATGCGCCTTTTGGGAGCAGGCGCAGCTTTAGATGCGTAACCCAATATGACAAGAAGTTCCGGTGTAGATCCTGCCGGCGCGCACAGGACTTCCCGGACGGCATTCTGATTGAATGACCTGATGACGCAACTACCCAGTCCCAGAGCATGAGCCATCAGCATGATGTTCTGCGCGGCAAAGCAACAGTCCATTTCAGCAAGGGTCGCACCCGTTGGTCCCATCCGTTTGATGTTGCCCTCTTTATCAGAAAGCACCGCAATAAGCGCATTGGGGTTACCGAGCAAGCCTGGAGAAACGGTGCGTATCAGACGCATGGTATCAGGATCTGTCACCGGGATAAAAAGCCAGGGCTGGGAATTACCGGCGGTAGGAGCCCAGACGGCAGCCTCGCAAATCTTTTTGATCTTCTCTTTCTCTACTTTGGCGTCGGTAAAGAAACGTACGCTCCTGCGCTCGAATATCGCCTGTTCCAGATCCATGGGTACCTCCAGCAAACAATTCGTGCAAATAATACCGGATTATAGTGCATATACACTGAAAAATCAATACAGATTGACAATTTACCTTATTCCGGTTCATTCTGTAGTACAAGAGGGCGATTATGGCTAATAAACTGGACAGCCACGACATCGATATAATAAGGAATCTCTGGGATGGCAGGACTCCATACCAGGAGATAGCCAAAAAAGTCGGACTTACCACCAATACGGTCCGGAACAGGGTCAACCGCATGCTGGAAAGCGGAGTTTTACAGATAATCAGCCTTGTCAATCCAGCTGCGCTTGAGGACCATCAAGCTGCGTATATTGTTTTCAAGGTGATGCCCAACAAGACCAACACAGCACTGGAAGCAATCTCCGGCCTTAAAGGTGTAGTAGGTGCATCCAGTGTAAGCGGTCGTTTTGACATTATCGCTGTGGTGATGTTCAACGCCGAACACTCGTACCAGAGATTCCTGGATGAGGAACTGACACAGGTGGAAGGCTTGCTGAGCACGGAGACGTTTTTTGCGATCGGTGGAGCGACCTTCCAGCTACGCTACGTCCTGTAGTCGTACCAATCCAGATTGATTTTGCAAGGAGATGTCATGCGGTATCTGAACGAGGAAGCGATCGACAGGATCGCGATTGGAGCTGCCGTTCTGGGATCAGGCGGTGGTGGCGATCCTTACGTGGGCAAGCTGATGGCCAAGCAGGCCATACGCAAACACGGGCCGGTACAGCTCATAGATGCCGATGACGTTCCAGACGACGCGCTCATAATTCCTTCCGCGATGATGGGCGCTCCCGCAGTCATGCTGGAAAAGCTGCCAAACGGACACGAACCGGAAACATCGTTCAGGGCGCTTGAAAAGTTCCTGGGCAAGCAGGCGTACGGTGTCATCTCGATAGAAGCCGGCGGCATCAATTCATGCATACCCATCTATACAGCGGCTACCCTCGGATTGCCCCTGGTGGATGGCGACGGAATGGGCAGAGCTTTTCCGGAATTGCCCATGGTTTCGTTCAGCATCGGGGGAGTGTCCTCGTCGCCCATGGTGGTATGCGACGAAAAAGGCAACAAGATGGTACTGGAAACAATTACCAACGCGTGGAGCGAAACCCTGGCAAGAACCGCAACCGTTGCCATGGGGCTGGGTTCCATGCTCGGCATCTACAGCATGAACGGCGCAACGCTGAAACGGCTGGCAGTACGCGGTACCATGACCCTCGCAGAAGAGATAGGCAGAACCATCCTTGAGGCAGGCAAGTCCCGGATCAGCGCTCTGGACGGCATTCTCAGGATTACCCATGGGCTCCGCCTGTTCGAAGGTAAAATTATCGATGTGAGGCGTGACCTTACATCCGGTTTCATGCGTGGGACGGTATTTTTCGAGGGGCTCGACAAAGATAAAGGCGCGATGTTCGACCTGGACTTCCAGAATGAGAATCTTGTTGGCAAACGCGATGGCAAGGCAGTGGCGATGACACCTGACCTCATTACCGTACTTGACCAGGAGCGCGGCTTGCCCATTACCACGGAAAACCTTAAATACGGGCAGCGATGCATTGTCATCGGCATGCCGTGCAACCCTATCTGGCGTACTGAAGCTGGAATCAAACAAGTGGGTCCAAGGTATTTCAAATACGATCTTGACTATATTCCCATCGAGACACTGGCTGGAGGATCGCGATGAACTACAGGCTTGGAATAGATGTGGGGGGTACCAATACCGACGCAGTCCTGCTGGACGAAAAGAACACGGTCATAGCCAAATGCAAAACCGCTACTACCCCCGATGTATCCACTGGCATAGACAACGCGGTTGTCCAGGTTCTGGCACTGTCAAAGGTTCCCGTTTCTTCAATAGTAGACGCAATGCTGGGGACCACACACGCAACCAACGCCATTATCGAACGCAAGGGATTGTCACGCGTCGCGGTGATCCGGGTCTCCGGACCATCTGGCTACGGCATACCTCCGTTCGTGGAGTGGCCAGAAGATCTCCTCAAGACCATCGGCGGCACGTATTCCATAGTCAGGGGAGGCTACGAATACAACGGCGTACCCATTGCCGAGCCAGACAAGGATGAAATCAGGAAGGCACTCGACGCGGCAGTCAAATCCGGGGCGGAAACCCTGGCCGTATCGTCTGCCTTTGCACCGGTCAACCATGGGCATGAACTATTGGTAGCGGAACTTGCTGCAGAAGTGCTGGGCAAGGATTTTCC